>VFSW01008759.1_pt1 | contig 14498 bp, 11 predicted proteins | sample 5358111 | NCBI WGS metagenome assembly VFSW01 (sample SAMN11554181, study PRJNA540505) | mine drainage metagenome | isolation source: sediment from site ElyBrook_90M | place: USA: Ely Copper Mine, Vershire, VT | collected 2017 | reverse complement strand
ATGGCGGCCGGAATTCCCGCGCCGGTGTCGTCGATGCTGATCAGCACGTCGTTCGCGTCCCGGCGGGTGCTGACAGTGATTCTGCCTTTCTTGCCGCCGGCCTGGACGACCTCGCCGATCGCCTCCGCCGCGTTGGTCACGAGATTGAGCAGGACCTGGTTTATCTCGGCCCAATAGCAGTCGATCTGAGGCAGGTCGCCATAATGGGCCTCGACGTCCGCGATATCGATGTAGTGGCTCCTCGCGACGACCAAGGTGTTCTGCAGTGCCCGATTCAGATCCACCCGGGTCATGGCTCGCTCGTCGGCGTGTGAGAACTCCTTCATCGAGCGCACGATCTCGGTGATTCGCGCCAGGCCGTCGATGGAGCCCGTCACGGCGGCCGGCAGGTTCTCCTTGAGATAGAGAAAATCGCCGTCTTCCGTGGCCGTGCCGGTCTGTGCGGCTCGGAGCTTGTCGATGCTGTCCATCAGTTGTTGGACGCCATCGCGGATGAAATACATGTAGTCGTTGACGAATTGCACCGGCGTGTTGATTTCGTGTGCCATACCGGCCGCCAGCTGGCCGACTGAATCGAGCCGCTGCGCCACCATCTCCTCGAGCTGCTGCTGTTGCAGCGCCAGCCGCAATACTTGCTCTTGGGCGACCGCCTTGTCGCGATAGGCCGCGTCGCGTTGCAGTTGATTCGCATAGGCTTTCGAGTGATGGCGAATGCGGGCAATGAGCTCGATGGGGTCCGGCAGCTTGATGAGGTAGTCGTTGGCACCACCTGCGAACGCATCGCGTTTCACCGTCGGCTCCTCCCGGGTCGAGAGGACGACGATGGGGATGTCCGCGATCTTCGGATGGGCTCGATAAGCACGCACGAGCGCCAGGCCGTCCACATTCGGCATGACCAGATCCTGCAAGATCACCGTCGGCTTGAAGCGTTCGGCCACTTGCACGGCGTCGGCCGGATTGCCGCAATAAAGGAACTCCACGTCCGCCTCCGCGACCAGGATCCGGCGGATCGCCTCGCCGATCATGGCCTGATCGTCGACCAGCAGAACGCGCGGCGGAACCGGTTCCGGCGGTGCGGTGGGCGGCGAGGCGTTGGCGCTGGCTTCGTTCACCGGCAGGCTCCTGTGGATCCTACACCTGCCGCTCGCAGCCTAGAATGCTGCCGAGTCTGGGCGCGATCTGGCCCAAGGCCAGGATATCGACGGCGGCGCCGATGTCTGCGGCCGCCTTCGGCATACCATACACCGCACTGCTCGCCCGGTCCTGTGCGATAGTGTGGCAGCCTTTCTGGCGTAACGCCTTGAGTCCCACCGCGCCGTCCCGCCCCATGCCGGTGAGCAGCACGCCCACGGCATAGCCGCTCCACCATTGGCAGACGCTGTTGAAGAAGACGTCCACCGAGGGGCGATAGGCAAGATCGCGCGGCTCGGAGGAGTAACCGAGGCGGTCGCTCGTCTTGAAAATCAAGTGATCGTTGGTGCCGGCGAGGAGCACGCTCCCGGCCGAGGGCCGCTCACCTTCCTTGGCGAGGCTCACGGGCAGGTTCGAATGCTGGTTGAGCCAGTCGACCAAGCCGACCGCGAAGCGCGCGTCCACATGTTGAACCACGATGATCGCCGCGGGAAAATTACTCGGCAAGGCCGTCAACAAGCTGGTGAGCGCCGCCGGACCGCCGGCCGAAGAGCCGATGGCCACCAGCCGATGATTCGGCGCGACGGCGGTGACCGGGACCGCACTGGACGACCGGCCCTCCTCAGGCCGGCCGCCGATCATGCGACCAATCCGGTCGATTTTCGCCAGTAATGGCGATGCGCCCGCCAGCGTCTCACCGGAGCGATAAGGCGGCGTGTCCACCGCATCGAGCGCACCGTGCCCCATCGCCTCGAATACCCGGGCTGCGTTCGCGCCGGTACTGGCCGTGACGATCAGGATCGCACAGGGCGTCTTGACCATGATCCGCCGCGTGGCTTCCACGCCGTCCATGTCCGGCATGATCAGATCCATCAGCACGAGATCCGGCGTCTCGCGGCTGCACATCGCCACCGCTTGCGCGCCATCGTGTGCGACCCAGACGACCTGATGGGCGGGGCGCAGCGCGACGACGCGGCGCAGCGCTTCGGCCGCCATTCGCAGGTCGTTGACGATGCCGATCTTCATCGTGTCGGCCCGCCGATCAGGTCCAGCACCGCGCGCAGTAGCGTATCGTCCTGAAAGCTGCCCTTGGTCAAGTAATGGTCGGCGCCCGCGTCCAGTCCGCGCTGACGATCTGCCTCGCGGTCTTTGTAGGAAACGATCATCACGAGCGTCGCTTGCAGATTCGGATCGTTTTTGATCATCGTCACAAGCTCGATGCCGTCCACGCGCGGCATGTCGACGTCGGTGACGATCAGATCGAATTGGCCGGCTCGTGCCGCGTTCCAGCCATCCATGCCGTCGACGGCGGTTGCGACTTCGTAACCGGCATGGTCCAGCAGCTTGCGTTGCATTTCCCGCACCGTCAGGGAATCATCGACCACCAGCACGCGCTTGCGCGTGCTGGTGCGTGCCTGAACGCATCCGCGGTCGATCGCGTGCAGACCGCCATCGGTCGCGAGTTTCTCCAGGGAATGGAGCAAGTCTTCACAATCCACGATCAGCACCGGTGACCCGTCCTCCATCACCGCGCCCGCCGCGATATCGCGAATCTTGCCGAGGCGGTTGTCGAGCGGCTGCACGACCAGTTCGCGCTCACCCAGAAACCGGTCCATCACCAGGCCGTAGCAATTCGCCGGATCGCCCAGCACGATCACCGACAGCTCGTCGCCGTCGGCGGGCGCGGTGCCGCCAAATAGCTGCCGAGCGTTCACCAGGCCGACGAGCCGGCCATGGAAGGTGAAATGGTCGCGGCCCTCGAGGCGCTCGACGCGGTTCCGTGGGACCTTCAGAGTGCGCAGGATGTGCGCCAACGGGAAGGCGTACGGCTCGCCGCCGATTTGGACCAGCAGCGTGCGTACGACCGACAGGGTCAGGGGCAGTTGCAGCTGAAAGCGCGCGCCTTTGCCCGCCTCCGAGAAGACCCGGATCGAACCGCGCACCTGCCGGATCATGTTCTGCACGACATCGAGCCCCACGCCGCGCCCCGAAATCTCCGTCACCGAGCGTTTGGTCGTGAAACCGGGCAGAAACAGGAACTCCAGCACCTCGGAGTCGCTGAGTCGCTTGGCGATCGTCGCATTGGCGAGCTTGCGCTCGACGATCTCCGCGCGCAGCCTCTCCAGGTCCATGCCGCAACCGTCGTCGCTTACCGTGATTTGCAGCAAGCCGGCGCAATGACGGGCCTCGAGCCGGATCACTCCTTCGGTACTCTTGCCGGCGGCGCGGCGCTCCTCAGGCGACTCGATGCCGTGGTCCAACGCGTTGCTCAGCAGATGGCTGAGCGGCGCATCGAGCTTCTCGAGCACGTCCCGATCGACCTGCGTTTGCGCACCGACGACATCCAGGCGCGCCTGCTTGCCGAGTGCGCGACCGAGATCGCGCACCATTCGCGGGAACTTCCGTGTTCCATCTGCGAACGGGCGCATGCGGCAGGCCAGCGCCGAATCGTATAGGCGGTGCGCGAGGCGGGTGGAGCAGCTTTCGAACATCTCCAGTTCGACGAGCCGTTGCGCCAAGAGCTGCTGGCATTCGTGCAGACCGCTCTGCATCTCGGCGAGCGCCACCTCGCGGCGTTCACCGGAACCTTCCGTCGCCAGCACCGCGCGCAGACCATCCAGCGACTGACCGACACCCTCGCTGAGTCTTTTCAGCCGCAAGAGCGACTGCGAAAATGGTTTTAGCCAGCGCGATTCCACCAGCGACTCGCCGGCGAGACCCAGCAGCGTGTTGAGATTCTGGGCGGTGACCCGCAACACCCGCTCGGCGCCATCGTGCTCGTCCGCCTCAGGCGGTCGGGAGGGCGCCGGTGGCGGGGCGGCTTTGGGACCGTCGCGCAGCGCCAGCTCCAACGCCTGCAGATAAACCTCCACCTCCGCGCTCTTCGGGCCGGCCCATTGGGGGATGTCGGCCTCGGACGTGTTGGCGATGCGGTTCAGGAGATCGACGCCTTGCAGCAGGACATCGATGTGGCCTTGGCCAAAACAAACGGTGCCGCGTTGCGCGGCAACGAAGGCATCCTCCAAGGCATGCGCGACGCGCACGCCCACGTCCAATGCGACGATGCGCGCCGCGCCCTTCAGAGAGTGGGCGGCGCGCATGCAGGCTTCCAACTCCGCCGGCGCCGCCGAATCATTCTCTAGCGCCAGCAGACTGGTGGTCAGCGACTGGATTTGTCCCTCGGCATCGAGCCGGAACAATTCCATCATCGACAATTCGCTCAGGGCGCTGATCGTCATGCGAGGCCCCGATGAATGCCGTTGAAAAGCCGTTCCTCGTCGAGCAGACCCACCGACTTATGTTGCCAGGTCAGTACGGCACGGGTGCAGGAACTCGTCGCTTTGCCGAGCGTTGCCGGCACGGTCGCCCGTTCGTGTGCCTCGAAGCGCTCGATGCCGTGGATCTGATGCACCGGGCACACGACTCGGCGGGTGTTCTGCTGTAAGACGAGCATGCGTGCGCGGCTCGTCTCGAAACCCTCGGCCTCGCCCAAGGTGGCGGCCTCCACGCCGAGGATTCGCAGCAGCGAGACGCAGACCAGCAACTCGCCGCGGATGTTGGCCAAACCCATGACGATGCCGTCGCGGCGCCCCGGTATCGAATGAACGGCGCGGCCGCTCGCCACTTCGTGCAGAGCGCGAGCCGGCAGCGCCAACCATTCGGCGCCGACGCGAAAGATGAGCAGCGATTGCGTGCTCTGTTGCGCCGGAGCGATGGATTTGGCCACCTGCAGCGTCCAGCGGGCCAGGTAATCCGATGGCGGGTCGGCGTCCAACAGCTTGGCGGCCGCCGCGGCATACACCGGGCAATTCCGGCAGTGAATGTGCCTCTCCAGCGCTGCGCAGGAGGAATCGCCATGTACGCCGATGCCGTTCCAGCAGTCCGCGAAGGGGGCGGCTGCGGAGGAGGCGCGAGCGTCGTGACTAAGACTCACGGGCATCAGTCCGTTCGTGCGGCAACCGGGAAATACGCGCACGCAACACGCTCGCATCGTCGCGGGCGCCGAGTTTCTCCAGCAACAGTGCCAGATGCAGCAGCGTGTCATGGTGATTCGGATCGAGATAGAGCGCCTTGCGGTAGTACTGATCCGCCTCCGCCAGCCGGCCGGCGGCGGCGCGGATCAATCCGATCAAATGGTAGGCCTGAGCCGATGGGCCGTAGCGACGCACGTGCGCTTCAAAGCAACCCGTTGCCTCCTCGAGCCGACCCTGATCGGCGAGCCGGCTGGCGACATCGATGGGGCGATCCGGTTCCGGCATCGCGCGAGCGACCGCGGCGACGGCCGGCGTGCCCGGGCGACCGGCGTCGGGCAATGGCGCCACACCGGGCGCGGGAAGGGTCTTCCTTCGAAAGGCAAACGCCAACGGCACTCTGGCCGAGACAAAATCGTGGTTGAGCAGCAGGGCGGATTCCGACGGACCGACGAACAACACACCCTGCGCCTCGAGCATCCCTTGCAGCACATGGACCGCCCTGTCCTGCGTCGCGCGATCGAAATAGATCAACAAGTTGCGACAGAAAATGAACCCGTAGGCAGCCGCTTCGGCCGGCAGTGTGGGCGCGAGCAGGTTGGCTCGATGCAAGTGAACCTGCGCGCGGATATCCTCGTGCAGATGGTAACCATGGCTGCCGGCATCGAAGTGCCGGTCACGAAAGCCAAGATCCGCGCTGCGGAAGGAGTTCTTTCCATAGTGCGCGCGGCGCGCTCGCGCCAGGATCCGCGCGCTGATATCGAGCGCATCGATGCGAAACCGGTCTGCCGGCACACCGGCGTCGAGCAGCGCCATCGCCATCGAATACGGCTCCTCGCCGCTCGCGCAGGGCAGGCTCAATAGACGCAGTACGCCGTGCGGATGGGCGGGTAGCCATTCCTCGCGCACCAGTCGGGTGAGCGTGGTGAAGGCCTCACGATCGCGGAAGAACCAGGTTTCCGGAACCACGATCGCGGCCATCAGGGCTTGGGTCTCGGCGATCGATGCGCGCGCCAGCGCAGCGTAGGCCGGCAGGTCGCGGGTCGCGCATGCGGACATTCGGGCCTGCACCGCGCGCCCCACGGCCGCCGAGCCGATCGAGGCGGCGTCGAGGCCCATGGCCTGCTTGAGCAGGGACTCCAAGTCCGTGTAACTCACGGCGGCACCGGCGAGTGACGCAACAGCATATCTCGCATGGCGGCGGGCAGCAATTGTTACATGTCGGCCCGCTGAATGAATCCCGCGGAGTCGATTGCGAACGGACCGGCGTTGGGCGCGGCCGGTCCGCCGCCGCCCGCTGTCACGAAGTCGGCGGGATCGCGGCGCACGGTTTCCGTGGCCCGTTCGGCCACCAGGCCCAGCAGGCGCGCTGCGCCACTTGCATCCGGGTAATGCACGATGATCAGGCGTGTGGTGTACCGATTGAGAGCCGGTCGCCGCAATATCAACTGGCTGAGATCGATCACCGGTAGCGGCACGCCCCGATAATTGAATACGCCGGCCACGGCCGCCGGCAAATTCGGGATCGGCGTGATCTGCACCACCGGCAGGACTTCGGCGATCTGGCGGATGTCCAGGGCGTAGCGATCCGCACCCAGCTGAAACAGGAGAAAGAGCACGGCCGCCTCTCCGGGATTGCCGAGCGGCCTTCAGGCCGCATCCTGCAATTTGAAGCGCGCGATGCCGCTGCGCAGACTGGTCGACACCTGGTCCAGTGCGTCGATCGCGCGAGTTGACTGACTCAAGGACTCCACGGTCTGCTGCGCGGCACCGGTCAGTTGCGCTAGCGCCTGGCTGATTTGCTCGGCGCCGTTGGCCTGTGCCTGCATGCCCTCGTTGACGGACTCGACGCGCGGGGCAAGCGATTGGACTTGCTGAATGATCTGCGACAACTGGCCGCCAACACTCTGGACTTCCTCCATGCCGCGGCGCACCTCCTCGGAGAATTTGTCCATTCCCATGACGCCGGCGGCGACCGCGGACTGGATCTGCTTGACCATCTGTTCGATATCATAGGTCGCCACGGCCGTCTGATCGGCAAGACGCCGGATCTCGGTCGCGACGACCGCGAAACCCCGTCCATATTCGCCGGCCTTCTCGGCCTCGATAGCGGAGTTCAGCGACAGCAAGTTGGTCTGATCGGCCACCTTGGTGATGGTCGTGACGACTTGATTGATGTTGCCGGCCTTCTCATTGAGCACCGCGAGCTTGGCGTTGATCGAGCCGGCGGCTTGCATGACTTGGCGCATCGTCTCCTCCATGTGCGCCAGGCCGGTCTGCCCATTGCCGGCCAGCGTTGCCGACCGTTCCGCCAAGTTCGCCACTTCTCCCATGGTTTTGACCAATTCCCGGGAGGTGGCGGAAATCTCTCGGGATGTGGTGCCGATTTCCATCGTCGTGGTGGCTATTTCGCTGGCGGTCGCCTGCTGTTGTTTGGCGGTGGCGGCAATCTCGGTTACCGAGGTGTTCACCTGCGTGCTGGACTCCTGCACGTGACCCACCAGCGCGTTCAGATCATCGGTCATTCGATTGAATCCGTCCGCCAAGACCGTGAATTCGTCGTGCTGGCTCAGGACCAGCCGTTTCGAGAAGTCGCCGGTGCGCATTACGTCGACGATGCCGGCCAACTGTTTGAGGGGGCGGGAAATCGCGCCGAGCAAGCCGTAGGCGAATACGAACGTCAGGACGAACGTCACCGCGATGATGGCGAGCATGCGGATCCTGGCCTCATTCAGGGATTTTTGTATGTTGCGCATGGCCCCGGCCGCGGCCGTCCTGTTCTGGTCGACGATGGCTTGAATGGCGACATTCGCCTTCTCGAACGCCGGATCGAGCTGCTGGTGCCAAAGCTGGTTGGCCTGCTTCGATTTCAGCTCGTCGTTGAGCTGCAGCACCTGTTGTTGCAAATGAACATAGGAGGCGCGAAGGGCGCTGAATGTCTTGAAGGCGCCCCGGCCCTGCGTCCCGGGGACTGTCGACTCATAGGTACGGATCGAATCGTTCCAGGTCGTCATTTGTGATCGCAGTCGCGCATTGATGGCCTGCGCCGCGAGGATGTCGGCTTGACCCGCGGACTCCGCCGTCAGAGCGTAGTTCAAGAACAGTTCGCTGCGCACCCGTGTGCTCCAGTACAGCCCGGGCACGGAATCCGACGCGGTTCGCGTGGCGTTTCGCTGGACGGTGGACAGATCCATGTAACCGGCGAAGCCCATCAGAATCATCATGGCCAGGATGGCCGAAAAACTGCCCAGCAGTCGTTGTCGAATCGTCCATGTCGGCATCACGGCGGACTCCCTTCAGGATCGGGTGGCAAGCGATACGCTATCGGCCTGTCGATCGGTATATTGAGGCTTTAATCCGATGCGCAGCTCACAGAGGTCGCCGTCAGGCGCCGCTCCGAGCCTTGAATATGCGCAATTGCGCGTTGAATCGGTCGGCGATTCTTCGCAGGTCCGCCAGCGCGAAGTTGGCTGGCATGAGATTGTCGCCGCTGTCGCGCAAACAGCGCACGTAGCTCGTAACGGCCTCATTGTATTGCTGCACGGCGTGCATGGCGGCCAGCATGTCGTGGCGGCTGGCGGTCGCGCCGTCCGGTACCTTGATCATCGGTGCGGGTGCGGAACAGTCGGCATGGGCGGGCAGCGAACCGAACCCTACCGCCGAGGCGATGATGAGCAGCAACACTTTCATGTATCGATCCTCCTTGGGATTGGCATCGGCGCGGCGATGAAAAGATTGAGCTGCAAGCGCGCATTTATCGACCCCGGCGAGTCGATCGTCCGGGATCGGACCGCCCGCCATGTGATGCCGTTCACATTGTCGGCGCCAAAGCGCCGGCTTGCGCCGAACTGTGGCGATCGACCGTTCAGGATGTCGCGTTGCATGCCGCTAACAAGGCCGCGGAGCGCGCACGGAAATCCCCACAACATGAACCTGTCCCACAAATCGGATCGGACTACGGATCTGGCGGCCGCGCGAGAGGCGTTGCGCTCGGCCGAGCGGCGGCTGCGTACCGCAACTGAAGTGGCCAATGTCGGACTTTGGGAGGTGGATGTCGAGATGGGGGAGGTGTGGGTGAGTGATCAGTGGGGTGCCATGCTGGGCTACGGCGCGGAGGAATTGCCGACCACACTCGAAGCGGCTTATGCCTTGCTGCATCCGGACGACCAGCCGCGCATTCTACAATTGCTGCGCGATCTACGGGCCGCTGCGTGGCTCACAACCCCGGATCTCGAATACCGCATGCGCGCCCGCGACGGCACCTGGCGTTGGATCTGCGCCAGGGGCGCAGCGCTCGAGTGCGGCGCGCAGGATCCGCTGCGGCGTCAGGCCGGCGTCACGATGGATATCACCGAACGTAAGCGGGCGGAGGCACGGCTGTCGACCTCCGAGCGACTGGAGTCCATGGGACGACTCGCCGCCGGTGTGGCGCACGAGATCAATACGCCGATCCAGTACGTCAGTGACAGCCTGTATTTCATCCGTGAGGGAGTTCAGGAACTGCTCGTGTACCTCGGGGATGCCGCCGGCGAGCTGGATTTGCCCTATCTGCAACAGAACCTGCCGGCCGCAGTGGATCGGGCGGTCGACGGGCTGGCGCGCATCGCGGAAATCGTGCGCTCATTGAAGGACTTCTCGCACGCGGACCAAGCGAGCATGAGCCCCGTGGATTTGAATCGCGCCATCAAGAGTACCCTGGTCGTCGCGAAGAGCGAGTACAAGTACGTTGCCGACCTCGAGACGGACTTTGCCGATCTTCCCCCGGTAACCTGTCATGGCAGCCAAATCAATCAAGTGGTCATGAATCTGGTGGTCAACGCCGGTCACGCCATCGCCGAGCGAGTCACCGGCACCACCGACAAAGGGCTCATCACCGTCAGAACCTACTGCGATGACCGCGAAGTCGTCATTTGTGTCAGCGACACCGGCGTCGGCATTCCGGAGTCCGTCCGACCCCGAATCTTCGAACCGTTTTTCACCACCAAGGAGGTGGGCCGAGGCACGGGCCAGGGGCTCGCCATCGCTCGTAACGTGGTGCACGAGCACGGCGGTCGCATCACGTTTCAGACGCAACTGAACCAAGGGACCACGTTTTTCGTGCACCTGCCGCTCGATTCCCGGTGCGACTCGGCGGGCGGGCAGGCCGGATGAATCGGCTGCTATTTGTCGACGACGAGCCGCTCGTCCTCGACGGCCTGCGCAATGCCTTGCGCAAGCGGCGCGCGGTGTCGGAAATGAGCTTTCTGGGCTCCGGCCCGGAGGCTCTTCAGGCGCTTAGCGTGCAGTCCTACGACGCCGTGGTCACCGACATGCGCATGCCGGGCATGGACGGCGTCGAGTTGTTGCGACTGGTTCGCGAGCGATACCCGCGCACGGCCCGCATCGTGCTGACCGGCCAAGCGAGCAAGGACGACCTCATTCGGGCGATTCCGGTCGCGCAGCAGATTCTGCTCAAACCCTGTGATCCGCCGACGCTCTGCGCGGCGCTCGACCGTCTGTTCAGGGTGCAGGCGCTGCTCGGCAACGAATCTCTGCAAGCGCTGGTCGGCGGCATCGAACATTTGCCGTCGTTTCCAAAGAGTTACCAACACCTGTCCGAAGCGATGTTGCGTGATGACGTCGGCACCGCGGAAATCAGCCGTATCGTGGAGCGCGATCCGGCGCTCTCGGTCACGGTGTTGACGATGGCGAACAGCGCCTATGTGGCCCTATCCAAACCCACGACGTCGATAGGCACGGCGGTTCGGCACATCGGTTTGCAGATGCTGCGCTACCTGGCATTGAGCTCCAATAGCTTCGGCCGCATCGACGGGGCGTTACTGCGCTCCGCGACCTTGAGAGTTCTGCCCGATCAGTCGCTGCTGAAGGCGCAGCTGGCTCGACGGCTCGTCAGCGACCCTGCACTCGCCGAAGAAGCGTTTGCCGCAGGCCTGTTGCTGGACGTGGGCTACATCGTGTTCGCGCTGGGTCACCCGGCCCTCTATCTGCCGATGCTGGAACTCGCCCACACGAGTGAACGGCCGATACAAGAGATCGAGCGTGAGCGCTTCGGCTTCACGCACGCGGATGCCGGGGCCTACCTGTTGGGCGTCTGGGGATTGCCGGCGCCGCTCGTCGACCTCGTCGCAAGCCACCACTCGCCCGATTGGCCGGCCTCGCCGGCCGCTGATCCGACGGGTATGGCAGCGCACATCGCGGACGTGTGGATCGACGCGCTGCGCGCGGGCCATGCCGATCCGCTGGCCGGATTCGCGCCGGCATTTCTCGCGCGCTGCGACGTGAGCGCGCATCTCGCCATCTGGAAGACGCTTGCGGAAAACGTGGAGAGATTGCAATGACTCCCATCGGCCGCGCGCAGATACTGTGCGTCGATGATGAAGTGGAGGTGCTGCACGCGCTCGCGATCAATCTGGGCCGGCACTACCACGTGCTGACCGCGACCGGCGGCGCCGCGGCGGTGGCGATGCTCGTGCAGAACCCGGAGGTCGGCGTGATCATCTCCGACATGCGCATGCTGGGCATGAGCGGAGCGGAATTTCTGGCCCGAGCGCGCGTCCTCGCGCCCCAGGCTCAACGGATCCTGTTGACCGGGCAGACGGATTTGGCGTCGGCCATCGTGGCGGTCAACGAGGGGCAGATATTTCGATTCCTCACAAAACCGTGCGCGCCGCCGCAGCTGCTTGGCGCCGTGCAGGCAGCGATGGAACAGCGGACCCTCGTCGGACTGGAACGCAGTGCCATTCGCCAAAAACTGGAGGACGAGCAGTTGCAGGTCGATTCGCTCACCGGGCTCGCGAGCCGGCATCGGTTGATGGCAATACTCGAGGCGGCGGCCTTCGAACCGACGGAAGCGGCTGGCGTGCGGGCGGCGTTTTGCGTCGAGATCGATGCGGCGGACGAGCCCTCGCAGCTGCGGGAACTGCCGTGGGAGGACGAATTGGCGAAGATCGTCGCCGAGCGGCTGGTGCGCTTCTGCACCGGTTCGGCGGTGATTGCGCGCTCCGGTATCGGGCAGTTCGTGGTGATTGAAGCCGGCCCGATGAAGACCGGCCGAGAACTGCGCGAACGTGGCGAGGAAATCGCGGCCGCACTGCGCGCACCCATTCGCGTCGACGGCGAGAACCTAACCGTCGGTGTGAGTGTCGGCATTGCGCAGTTGGAGGATCCGGTGCAATGGCGGCGGCTCGTGTCTCGAGCCGTCGAGGCGGTGCGGGAGGCGCGCCGCACGGAGGATATGCGCGTTTGCGTGTTTCAGGGCGACGCACCGCGCCCGAGCGAGACCCAACGTGAACTCCGGCACGGCCTGCGGGCGGCGCTGGATCGCGAGGAGCTGCATCTGCACTATCAGCCGATCGTCGACGTCGACGCCGGCCGTGTACGTTCCATCGAGTGCCTCGCCCGCTGGCGCCACCGCACGCTGGGAGATATCGCACCGACGACGTTTATTGCGCTGGCGGAGCAGAGCGGCGATATCGTGCGGCTCGGCGAGTGGGTGCTGTGGCGGGCTTGCCATGAGGCTCCGCCGTCGTTCAGCGATATCCGGCAATGCCTGGCGGTGAATGTTTCGGCCAGGCAATTGCTGGATGCGAATTTCCGCCCCCATTTGCAGAAGTGCCTGGCACACAGCGGGCTCGCGCCGGAGATGCTGGAATTGGAGATCACGGAATCCGCGTTGATGGCTGAACTGCCGCGAGCCCGCGCGGTGCTGGACGAGATCCGCAAACTGGGGGTGCGTGTGGCAGCCGACGATTTCGGGACCGGCTATTCCTCGCTCGCTTATCTGAGCCAATTGCCCATCGACGTCATTAAAGTGGATCGCATTTTTGTCCAGGACTTCGATCGAGGCGGCAAGAGCATCATCACCGCGGCACTGAACATAGCGCGCGACTTCGATCGGCAAGTGATCGTCGAGGGAGTGGAGAGCGCCGAGATGTTGTTGTGAGTGCGTGAGCTGGGCGCCTCGCTGATCCAAGGCTACTGGTTCACGCGGCCGCTGGCCGCGGCGCAACTCTCGGCCTGGTTGCGCGACTACGATACGGGGGGATCGAGGTCGTGCCGGCCACTGCACGGCCGGGTGGCCGGGCCATGATGTCGCACGCAGTCGCGGGTGCGGATGTCCCTGGCCGTCCGACGATTCTGCTGGTGGACGACGAGCAGAATGTGTTGATGAGTCTCGCCGTCAACCTGAAGCGCCGTTACACGGTGGCCACCGCCATCAGCGGCGCGCAGGGCCTGAAGTGCTTGGCGGAGGATCCCGCCATCGGGGTGATCGTCTCCGATATGCGGATGCCGGGAATGGATGGCGCGACGTTTCTCGCGCAGGCTCGCCGGATTTCGCCCTCGGCCGTGCGGATGCTGCTGACCGGTCAGACCGACATGAAATCGGCCATTGCGGCAGTGAACGATGGGCAGATCTTTCGATTTCTCACCAAACCGACGTCCCCGCCCGCATTCCTCACGTCCGTCGAAGCTGCCATGACGCAGCATCGACTGCTCACCGCCGAAACGGTGCTATTGGAACAAACGCTGCGCGGCAGCCTGCGAACGATGTCCGAGATCTTGGCCATCGCCAACCCGGCATTGTTCGGTCGAGCCACGCGCATCCAACGCACCGTGCGCGCCGTCGGAAATAAGCTCGGGGTCGTGGATCACTGGCAGATCGACGTGGCGGCCATGCTCTCGCAGATCGCGCAGGTCTCGCTGCCGGGCGAGACCGCCGACAAACTGCGTCGCGGAGCGGATATGTCGGCCGAGGAGCGGACGATGATCGAGCGGCTGCCCGAGGTGACGGATCATTTGCTGGCAAACATTCCGCGCCTAGAGACGGTGCGGGCGATGCTCGCCAAGGCCGGGGAAGCCCATCACCAGGGCATCTGTCCGCCATCGGAAGGTGACGCGGCGCTCATCGATCTGGGCGCGAATCTGATCAAAGCCTCGGCCGCTTTCGACGCCTTGACACAGGGCGGCCTGTCGAGCCTCGACGCCGTACGCGTCATGCGTTCGCAGCCGGGTCGCTTTGATCATAAGGTTCTGGCGGCGCTCGGTGACTTGTATTCGAATGCGGACGATCGCGCAACGATCGCCCAAGTGGCCGTCATGGGTCTCATGGCGGGCATGGTGCTCGCCGAGGATCTGGTGACCCGGGCCGGCGTGTTGCTGGTCACCCGTGGATTCGAAGTGACCCCGACCTTCATGCAACGCATTCGTAATTTCAACGCGGCATTGCTGAAGGAATCCGTGTGCGTTGTTCGCGGCGCGGAACCGTCGCTGCCGCCGGACGGCAATGAGTCTTGATCGCATTGCGCGATCGGCGCACACTTGCAGGCAGTCTCGGCCCTCATGCAAGGAATCCGCCATGAATCGATTCGTCGTTACCGCACTGCTTGCCCTCGGCAT
>VFSW01008758.1_pt1 | contig 14498 bp, 15 predicted proteins | sample 5358111 | NCBI WGS metagenome assembly VFSW01 (sample SAMN11554181, study PRJNA540505) | mine drainage metagenome | isolation source: sediment from site ElyBrook_90M | place: USA: Ely Copper Mine, Vershire, VT | collected 2017 | reverse complement strand
GCACGCGGCAGAGCGCGCCGGGCACTTCGCCCTCGCACCCTGCCGAGCAGCCGCACCCGATGTACTTATCGCCGGGTCAACTCCGGCCATTCAAGGGAGGCACGTTCAATGCGCAAGATGGTCGATACGCTGGTCAGCTCGGTAGGGCGGCACAGATCTCGTCGAGGAAGGACGCTAGGAGCACGGAAGCGTCCGAGGGGACCTCGACGACCAGCACGAATTTCGTCGCAGCGACCTCGAACGTGAAACGAAAGAACGCGCAGCAACGTGTTTCGAGTTGCGCCAAGTTCGCCAGTGTGCTCAACTCCCCGATGCCGTCGCGCAACACGAGTTCCGCCCTCGTTGACGAGACTCGAACGCAACGCTCGACGACACTCGAAACGGCCCCTCGCCACTGGCGCAGCTGAACCTGCGCGTCGTGGGCGTCAAGCGTGCACGCGATCGGCGTCTCCATGACGCGAGACTATTGGCACCACGTGGGACTTTGGACTCGCAGTCGTCAAAGTCCGCCGTGAGACGCCAGCCGTAGGATGGAGGCATGTCTTCCTTCGTCGATTCGGCCCAATTGCACGCGAAGGCGGGCGACGGTGGGGCCGGTTGCGTCAGTTTTCGACGCGAGGCGCACGGCGCCAAAGGCGGCCCCGACGGCGGGGACGGCGGCAAGGGCGGCGACGTCTGGATCGTCGCCGATCACAACCAGTCCTCACTTCTCGGCTTTCGCGACCACCCTTTTCGCCGTGCCAGCGACGGCCAGCACGGCACTTCGAAGCGGATGCACGGATCCAAAGGCAAGGACATCGTCGTCGTCGTGCCCGTGGGCACCACGGTCAATGACCGTGACGGGAACCTGCTCGTCGACCTGAAAGGGCCCGGCGACCGTTGGCTCGCGGCCGAAGGTGGGCTCGGCGGCCAAGGCAACGCCCGTTTCCTCTCGAACAACCGGCGTGCGCCAGCATTCGCCGAACAGGGCGAGGTCGGTCAAGAGCGTTGGTACAACCTCGAGTTGAAACTCCAGGCCGACGTGGCCCTGATTGGCTTTCCGAACGTGGGAAAGTCGACGTTGATCGCCCGCGTTTCGGCGGCCCGGCCCAAGATCGCGGACTATCCCTTCACGACCCTCGTGCCGAACCTTGGAGTCGTGCGCGTCGGTGCACGAGCGGGGCGCCCCGGTGACGCCACCGAGTTCGTCATGGCGGACATTCCTGGTCTCATTGAAGGGGCGGCCGAAGGTCGGGGTCTCGGTCATGACTTCTTGCGGCACGTCGAACGGGCCCGAGTGCTCTGTGTCCTCTTGGACTTGAGTGAACTGGCGCCGCTGCCACCTCGCGAACAGCTCGAGATCTTGCTGCGTGAACTGGGCGACTATCAGGCTGACCTCCTGGAGCGTCCGCGCGTCGTCGTCGGGTCCAAGGGCGATGTCGCTGCCTTCGAGATGGAGAACGTCCTCCCCATCTCCTCCATCACGGGTGAGGGCATCGACCAACTCGTGGCGCAACTGGCGGGCCTCGTCGCGCAGGTCCGTCGAGAGGAGGTTGAACTCCTCGAGCACGAGGTCGTGATCCATCGCCCGCTGCCCGACGAGATCACCGTTGACAAGGCGGGCGATCACGAGTGGGTCGTGGCCGGACGACCGGCCGTGCGGGCCGTTCGATTCCAGGATCTCACGGATGACGAGGCGCTGGCCGAGATCGTGCGACGGCTCCGCGCGCTCGGCGTCGATCGAATGCTCTCGAGGGCCGGCGTGCGCGATGGCGACATCGTGACCATTGGACCGCTCTCCTTCGAGTGGTGGCGCGATGACGTGAGCGCCGGCCTCGACCGGGGCGACCATCACCGCGCCACCCGGCGCGAGCGACTCGCGCGACACGGACGACTCGACTTGGGGGTGCCCGATGACGACGCGTAGCGTCGTCGTCAAGATCGGCACCTCGTCGGTGACCGACGCGGTCGGGGGCGTCGCCTACGGCGTACTGGTCAACATCGCGCTCGACGTCGTGGACCTGCGAGAGAAGGGCTGGCACGTCGTCGTCGTGACGTCCGGGGCCATCACGGCCGGTTGGGCCGAGGTCGGCAAGGAACGTCCGCGCCCGACTGACAGCGTCACGCTTCAGGCGGTGTCGGCCGTCGGTCAGCCGCTGTTGATGCACGCGTGGCGCAACGCGTTCGCCGAAGTCGGTGCCTCCGTTGGCCAGGTGCTACTCGCGCCCCTCGACTTCAGTCACCGTGGACAGTACCTCCACGCCCGCGGCACCCTCGAAGCCCTGCGAACGCTCGACGTCGTACCGATCGTGAACGAGAACGACGCCGTCGCTGACGAAGAGATTCGCTTCGGCGACAACGACCGACTCGCCGCACTCGTGGCCAACCTGGTCGGAGCGTCGCACCTGGTCCTCTTGACTGACACGGACGGACTCTTGACGGCTGATCCTCGTCTGGACCCGACCGCAACACTGATCGAAGAGGTCGCGGCCTTCGACACCGAACTCATCGACGTGGCGGGCGCCAGCCGCTCAGGCGTGGGCAGCGGTGGTATGGCCTCCAAGCTCGCGGCGGCACGAATGGCGACGTGGTCGGGCATCACGACGGTCATCGCTCCCGCACACGCCCATAACGCCCTGCTGCACGCGATCAACGCCACGGCGGGCGTTGGGACGACGTTCCATCCTCGGGCGGCACGTCTCTCGGCGCGCAAGTCGTGGATCGCCTTCGCGGTGGCCAGTCAAGGCTCGCTGCACGTCAACGCCGGTGCCGTCGCCGCCCTCGAAAACGACGGACGCAGTCTGCTGCGCGTCGGCGTCGAACGCCACGACGGCACGTTCGTCGAGGGCGACGCCGTCGAGGTCAAGGGACCTGACGGTTCGGTCATCGCGAAGGGCCTCGTGCGCGTGAGTGCGGAGTCCTTCGCCGAGAGCGACGACGTGGTCGTCCACCGCGACGACCTGGTCCTTCTTCGGCGCTCGTAGGCACCTATTACGCTTGTGAAATGACAACGAGTGAATTGGCCGCGCAGGGTCGCGCCGTGCGCGAAGCCGCCACTGCGTTGGCCCAGGCGTCGAACGAACAGCGCCGGGCAGTCTTGGCGCACGTGGCCGAGTCCCTCGAGGCGACCTGCGACGAGCTCCTCGCCATCAACGCCGAGGAGGTCGCCGCGTACGACGAGTCGGGCGCCGGGCGTGATCGACTCACCTTGACTTCCGCACGCGTTGAGGCAATGGCGAGCGCCTTGCGCGAGATCGCCGACCACCCGGACCCACTCTTCGAGGTCGTGGACGCGAGCGTGCGTCCCAACGGCCTCGCGATCGAACGTCTGCGCGTACCGCTCGGGGTCATCGGCGTCGTCTACGAGAATCGTCCGAACGTGACGAGCGACGTCGCCGGCCTCTGTGTTCGTAGCGGCAACGCTGCATATCTTCGAGGATCATCCACGGCGCAGAAGACGAATCGCTTCATCGTGTCGTTGTGGCATGAAGCGCTCGAGAAGGAAGGTCTGCCGGCGGCGGGCGTCTCCCTCGTCGAGGACACGTCGCACGACACGGCTACGGCCTTCATGCAGATGACCGACGTACTCGATTGCCTGATACCTCGTGGCGGCCCGAGCCTCATCGCGGCGATGCGTGAGCACGCGCGTGTTCCCTACGTCCTCGACGGGGACGGTAACTGCCACATCTTCGTCGACGCCACTGCCGACCTCGGTGGCGCGGTCGCCATCGTGCGCAACGCCAAGACCTCGCGACCTGGCGTCTGCAACGCCGTTGAGACGGTCCTCGTGCACGAAAACGTCGCGGCAGCGTTCCTGCCGGCCCTCGAAGCGGCCATCCCCGACGTCGAACTGCGTGCCGATGAGGCGGCGCGGCGTCTACTCACGTCGGCGACGGCCGCCACCGACGCGGACTACGAACGCGAGTTCCTTGACCTCATCCTGGCGGTGAAGGTCGTGGGTGATCTCGACGAGGCGATCGCGCACGTCGCGCGCTACGGCACGGGACACAGCGAGGCGATCCTCACACGCGACGCGTCCAACGCCGACGCCTGGGTGCGTCGCGTCGACGCCGCGGCGGTGCTCGTGAACGCGTCCACGCGTTTCATCGATGGCGGCGAGCTCGGACTCGGCGGGGAGGTCGGTATCTCGACCCAGAAGCTGCACGCCCGCGGCCCCATGGGGCTAAAGGAACTGACCTGTCTTAAGTGGGTCGTACGAGGAGAAGGACAGATTCGATGACCGCACTAGACCCGCGCGAGGAGCTCGCGCTTCGACTCGGACTCACCGAGGTCCCACCGGTGCGCTTCGACTCCGCGAAGGACGTCCTCGCGCGTCTGGCCGAGAACGACTATCTCAGCGATGATGCGATTGCGTCGGTCTGCTTCCTCGCCGACCGGCTCGCGAAACCGGTCCTCGTCGAAGGTCCGGCGGGCACCGGCAAGACCGCACTGGCCAAGGCGGTCGCCGACGCCATCGGGGCGCGGCTCCTCCGCCTCCAGGGCTACGAGGGCCGCGACGACTCCAAGGCACTCTACGAGTGGAACTATCGCAAGCAGTTGCTGCGCATCCAGGCCGGGCGGCCCGAAGGCGACGGCACCGAGGACTGGGCCGAACTCGAAGAGGACATCTTCGGCGAGGAGTTCTTGCTCACGCGCCCGCTCCTCGAGGCGATCTCCGCGACCGATCCAGTCGTGCTACTCATTGACGAGGTCGACCGCGTGGAACTCGAGACCGAGGCACTACTGCTCGAGATCCTCTCGGAGTACCAGGTGTCGATCCCCGAGCTCGGCACCGTGAAGGCCAAACAGATCCCAATGGTCTTTCTCACGTCGAACAACACGCGCGAACTCTCCGAGGCGCTCAAGCGTCGTTGCCTCTACCTGTTCATCGGCTACCCGAGCGTCGAGCGCGAGCGCGACATCATCGTGTCGCGCGTTCCCGGCATCACGAGCACGTTGGCCGAACAGATCGCGCAGGTCGTTCGTTCGCTGCGTTCGCTCGACTTGAAGAAGGCGCCGTCGGTCGCCGAGACACTCGACTGGGCGCGGACGTTGGTGGTACTCGGTCGCAAGGAGATCGGCGAAGAGGACGCGGCCGAGACGCTGCACATCTTGTTGAAGTACCAGACCGACATCGAACGAGCGACGAAGGAACTGCTCGGTCGTCCCAAGTCCGGTGCTTAAGCTCCTCGGCGATTTCATCGGCGAACTGCGCGCCGCGGGCATTCCCGTGTCGATGAGTGAACACGTCGACTCGGCCAAGGCCATGGGGTCATCGACCTGAGCGACCGGGCGCTCGTGAAGAACTCACTCGCCGCCACGCTCGTGAAGGACGGCGACCATTTGCCCGTGTTCTCAACGGCCTTCGAGGTTTTCTTCTCCACCCGCTCCTGGGACAATGCGGCGCAGTTCATGGACGACGTCGACACCGGCGAGAGCGAGCGGGAGGGCGCGGCCGGCGCCACCGGACCCGGTCAGTCTCGAGGTGAAGGCGGCGGTGCGACGTCGTCGCTCAGCGCGCAAGAGCTCGCCGAACTACTCTTTCGGGCCCTTCGTGACGGTGACCGAGAGGCCCTTCGTCTCGCGGCGAGCGAATCGGTCACGCGCTACGCCGGAATGGAGCCGGGTCGACCAGTCGGCGGTACCTACTACCTCTACCGAACGCTTCGAAACCTCGACCTCGAGAACCTCGAACAGCGCTTGACGCTGGGCACGGGGGAGGAGGCGGACCGCCTGGAGCAACGACTGGCGCGTGAAGAGGCCCGGGCTCGTATCGAGATGTTGAAGGCCGAGATCGAACGCGTGATCCGAGAGCGACTCGTCGAGGACCGCGGCGCCGAGGCGCTGGCCAGGTCCGTGCGCAAGCCCCTCCCCGAGGACCTGGACGTCATGCACGCGAACCGCGACGAGATGGCCCAGCTCGAGCGCGCGCTTCGCCCGCTCAGTCGAAAGCTCGCCGTACGACTCGCGCGACGCCGGCGTCGTCGACGCCGAGGTCCCGTCGACCTACGTCATACCGTGCGACGGAGTCTCTCGACCGGCGGGGTGCCGATCGACCTGCGCTTCAAGCCGCCGCATCCGGCCAAGCCCGAGATCTTCGTCATCGCCGACATCTCGGGGTCGGTCGCCTCCTTCGCGAGGTTCACGCTGCACCTCGTGCACGCCATCAGCTCACAGTTCTCCAAAGTGCGCAGTTTCGTCTTCGTGGACGGTCTCGACGAGGTGACGAGGCTCTTCGACGGTGTCGACGATCCGGCCGAGGCGGTCGCGAAGATCAACGCCGAGGCTGACGTCATCGCCTTCGACGGGCATTCGGACTACGGCCGGGCCTTGTTGTCCTTCCACGACCGCTTCGCGAAGGACGTCACGCGCCGCTCGACGATCCTGATCTTGGGCGACGCGCGCAACAACTACCACCAGGCCCACGCTGAGGTCATCGCGGACCTCAAGTACCGCGCGAAGGCCGTCTACTGGTTGAACCCCGAGCCGACCGCCTACTGGAACAGCGGCGACTCGATCGTCAGCCAATACGCCCCCTACTGCGAGCGCGTCATCGAATGTCGCACGCTACGTCAACTCGAGGCGTTCGTCGGGGAACTGTCATGAACGAGGACGAACGGCTGCCGCCCGCCGGATTTCGCCAGCGCGGACCCGCGCCGAGCGGGACGAGACTGTTGATGATCCGTCACGGCGAGAGCTACGCCAACGCGAACGGACTCGCCGGAGGACCGCTCGGCGACGGGGGACTCACGCCGCTCGGAGAGCGACAGGCCCTCGCCCTGGTCGAACGACTGAAGGTGAGCGGCGAGCTCGACGAGGCGAGCGCCTTCTACACGTCGACGCTCCCGCGCGCCATCCAGACCGGCGCGATAGTGGGCGAGGTGTTGCCGGGGCTCGTCGCGGTGCGCGACGGCGACCTCAATGAGATCAACGTGGGCGAGGGCGACGGCCTTCCCTGGGCGCAGTACGTCGAGAAGTACGGCGCCCCGGACTGGGACCGTGACCCGAACCAGATCACGGCGCCGGGCGGCGAGTCACTGATCAGCTTTCACGCACGCTGCCGGGCGGCGATTCAAAAGCTCGTGGCGCGCCACCCGCACGAACTCGTCGTCCTCGTCGTGCACGGGGGGTTCATCGAACAGGCGATGAAGGTCTATCAGGGCGTCGGACCCGAGGTGCGGCTGCGGCCTCGGATCGAGAACTGTTCGATGACCGAGATCGAATTCAGTGACGGCTGGATCAGGCTGCTGCGTTACAACGACCGCGCGCCATTGCCCGCGGAGTAACGCTGGAGGAACTCCGCGACGTGAAAGGCCATGTCGAGACTCTGCGTGGCGTTGAGCCGGGGATCGCAGATGGAGGTGTAGTTCACGTTGAGGTCGCCCTCGTTGAGCCGCGACCCACCGCCCAGACACTCGGTCACGTTGTCGCCGGTCAGTTCGATGTGTAGACCGCCCGGCCACGTCCCGAGTTGCGTGTGGACATCGAAGAACTTGGACGTCTCGGACAACACGTCATCGAACCGACGGGTCTTTTGACCGCCCGCGGCGACGAACGTGTTGCCGTGCATCGGGTCACAGGCCCACACGACCTCGCGACCTTCGCTGCGTAGGCGCTCGACGAGTGGCGGGAGACGATCACTCACGAGTGCGTCGCCCATTCGCGTGATCAAGGTCAAACGTCCGGCACGGTTCGCGGGGTTGAGTACGTCCACCAGACGAAGTAGTTCATCGCCGCCCATCGACGGGCCGACCTTGAGCCCAATCGGGTTCGACACGCCGCGCAAGAACTCCACGTGCGCGCCGTCGAGTTGTCGCGTGCGATCGCCGATCCATAACAGGTGCGCGGAACAGTCGTACCAGTCGCCGGTGAGCGAATCTTGTCGTGTGAGCGCCTGCTCGTAGGGGAGGATGAGTGCTTCGTGACTGGTATAGAAGTCGACGCCCTGCAGTGCACCGTCGTCGTGCAGGTCGATGCCGCACGCCTTCATGAACTGGAGGGCGCGCTCGATCTCGTCGGCAACGACCTCGTAGCGCTTGCCCTCGAGTGAGTTCGCGACGAACTCCTGGTTCCACGCGTGCACCCGCGACAGTGCCGCGAAGCCACCGGTTGTGAAGGCGCGCAGGAGGTTGAGCGTCGCGACGCTTTGGTGGTATGCGGCGAGCAGGCGATCGGGGTCGGGGCGCCGCGAATCGGCGTCGAACTCCTCGCCGTTGACGATATGGCCGCGGAAGGCGGGCAACGAAAGGCCCTGTCGTACTTCGAACTCCTCGGAACGGGGCTTGGCGAACTGTCCCGCGATGCGACCGACTTTGATCACCGGTACGCCTGCCGCGTACGTGAGGGCCACCGCCATCTGGAGGATGACCTTCAACTTGTCGCGAATCGCATCGGCCGATCCCTCATCGAAGGACTCCGCGCAGTCGCCGGCCTGCAGCAGGAACGACTTGCCGTGGGCGACGAGCTCGAGGTGATCGAGGAGCCGTCGCGCCTCGCCCGCGAAGACGAGGGGCGGTTTGGTGGCGAGCTCACTTTCGACGCGCGCGAGGTGATCGAGGTCGGGCCACGTCGGGCTCTGGTGCGCCGTTCGCGTGCGCCAAGACGAGGCGCTCCACTCGTTGGTCGTCATCTCCATCAAACAATCCTAAGTGTTCGACGGACTCGCCAACCATCGCGTCGTAAGGTGCGTGGCGTGAACATTCGGCGAATGGGTCTCTTCGGCGGGACCTTCGACCCCCCGCATTTCGGTCACGTCGCCGCGTTGAAGGCGGCCGCGGCCACGGGGCGCTACGACCTCATCGAGGTGACCGTTGCCGGTGACCCCTACGTGAAGAGTGCGGAAAACTCCGTACGCCCCGCGAGCGTGCGACTCGCGATGGCGAAGGCGGCGTTCGACCATCTCCAACTCGTGGTCGTCTCGGATCAGGAGATCCGACGCACCGGTCCGTCCTACACGATCGACACCGTACGCGCACTGTTGAACGATGCCGACGAGGTCGATCTCATCGTCGGAGCAGATCTCGCGACGCAGTTGAACGGGTGGCACGGTAGTGACGAACTGCGAACATTGGTTCGTGTGGGGATCGTGCCGCGACCGGGCGCGAGCACGGTAGTGCCCGAAGGATGGGACGGGTACGAGATTGCGATGGCCCCCGTCGATCTTTCGAGTTCGTTCATACGCAACATGGACGCAACCAGTGAAGTTCTCGCCAAATTCCTACCAGCGCACGTTATTCCGCTCTACCTCGACGCGCGAGGCTAAAGTTTCGCTATATGGCAGTTCGACTCTTTGACGCGACCGAGCCCGAGTCTGCGAGACTCCGTGGTTTGGAAGCGGCGCCACTTAGGCGCAGAGAGTTACGACGCATTCGTCATCGATACGCCGTTGTCGGCGTGCTGTCGCTCTCGCTTCCATTCATCGCTGCACTGGTGGTGCTCGGGGTGTCGCACTGAGTGACTCCGTGACCAGCGGCGAGAAGTTTCGCGGCCCGCACACCAGTTTCGTCGCCGCCCTCCTCAACGCCGCGGTCGTGGGCGCCGAGGACAAGTTGGCGCGCGACCCCGTGGTGCTCGACCTGCGCGACCTCGTGGACTCCTTTGACGCCCTCGTCGTCGCGTCTGGTCGCAACGACCGTCAGGTGCGCGCCATCGCCGAAGAGATCGAACGGCTCATCGAACTCGCGCTCGACGTCAAACCCAATCACGTCGAGGGATTGGCTGTTGCCGAATGGATCGCGCTGGACTACGGCGATGTCATCGTGCACGTCTTCGATGAAGCGGCCCGTGAGTACTACGACCTTGAGCACCTCTGGAACGCCGCGCCGGTGTATCGCCCCGCGACCATCCACTAGCGATTCAAGAGACTCTGCACGTCCGCGGGCGTGACCAGTAGTCGTTGACGACCGTTGGGTAGTGGCACCAGTACGGAGTTTCCCGCGATGGTGATCTCGATGCCTCGCGTGGCACCGACGTTGTGCGCCGTGAGGACCAGTTGTCCGACGGCGAGGACCTCCGTCGCGCGCGACAGTCGCGCGAGCGACGTGGCCAGGTCGATGTAGCCGATGCCGTCGCGGATGCTCGCTGAGAGAATGACGAGGCTTCGCGGCAACGCCGAGGTGTAGCCGGCGAACGACTCGATCTTGGTCGGTCCGAGGACCAGCTGGCGAAGCACCGACGCCAGCACCGGGGGAGAAGGCACGATCCGACTCGACGGTGCGAGGTGGCCGGTCGCGTCCACGATGTAGACCGGCTGGGTCGTGAAGCGGATGCGTCCATTGTTAGTGCCCGGGATCGTCTTGCCGAGCAGTCCGAAGGGGACGTGGCTGCGTGAGATGTCCGAGGGACTCTTGGCCGTCGGTACCAACGAGCAACTACTAAGAGCCACCGCGCCGAGCGCGAGTGCCCCAAGGACGCGGAGGCGCTTCACAACGCCTCGCTCGCGACGAGGGGTAACCGGATCTGGAACCGGGCCCCCCCTTCGGGGCTGCGCGACACCGAGATCGTGCCACCGAACGCGCGCACGTGGTCGCGCACGAGAGCGAGACCGAGACCGGTCCCGCGCGCGATGCCGCGGTCGTGGGCCGCGAGTCCGCGAAAGAAGCGCTCGAAGACCTGTTCGGTCTCCTCGGCGGGCACGCCGGGGCCGGCGTCGTCGACGTTGACCTCGACCCGATTGCCCGCGACGTCGATCCGTAGCGCGACGGCGCCGTCCGCGTAGCGATGCGCGTTATCGATGAGGTTGGTGATGACACGTTCGAAACGGCGTCGGTCCACGCGCACGAGCGGATCCCCGAGTTCGTTTGCCACCTCGACGGGTGGTTCGTCGAGCCCGTGGCGACGTGACGCGGAGCGAACCGACTGCTGGACGAGTTCGATGACGGGTACCGTCTCCATCACGAGTGGCACGCCGCCGTCACTGCGGGCCATCTCCAAGAGGTCCTCGACGAGTGACTGGAAAATCGACAGGTCGGCGAGGAGGAGGTCGAGACTTTCGCGTCCCGCCGGCGTGAGGTCGTCGCGGTGCTGTTGGAGCACTGACGCGGTCGTGGCGAGGGTGGTGAGCGGCGAGCGCAGTTCGTGGCTCACGTCGCTCGCGAAACGGGCATCACGTTCGAGGCGCTGGACGAGTTGGCTCACCATCTGGTTGAAGGACTCGGTGAGCTGCTGGACTTCGCGGTCGGCTTGATTGACAAGTAGTCGTGTCGTCAGCGCCCCGTCGGCGATCAACGCGGCGGCGTGGCTCACCTCGATGAGTGGGCGCACCGTTCGTCGCGCGACCCAGAGACCGCCGCTCAACCCAAGGAGCGACGTCGCCAACGCGCCAAAAACGAGCGCGATGAGCAGGAGTCGCAGTGTGTGTTCGAGGTTCGAGAGCTGAAAGACCTCGAAGAACTGTGTCTCGACGGAAGGTATGGGCACGCCGACGACGAAGATGATCCGACCGTCGACTCGCAGCGTCTGTTGCGTGGCGTGGCCGGCGTCGACGGCGTTGACGGTCTGCGCCGATACGTCAAAGGTCGACGCCGAATTCGACCGGGCGAGCCACTCCTTGTGCGTACGCACGAGCACGTTGCTCGCCTACGCGTTCTGGATCGAGTTGAGCAGGTCGGAGAGCTCGGGCGGCGTGGAGTAGAGCGTGGCGCGCACGAGGGCGGCATTGACGTAACTCTGACGGAGGTCGGACTGTTGTTGATTGTCGATAAGCAATCGTTGTACGCCGATGTACGTGAGGGTCGCGACGAGTGAACTGAGGACGAACGCGCCCAGACCGAAGGTAACGAGGAGGCGAAGTCGAAGACTCCGACGACGCATTAGATGACCAGCTTGTACCCGGTGCCTCGGACCGTCACGAGAAAGACCGGGTTGGCGGGGTCCGGCTCGATCTTCATGCGCAGCCGTCGGATGTGCACGTCGACCAGGCGACTGTCACCGAAGTAGTCGTAGCCCCACACTCGCTCAAGTAGATCCTCGCGGGTGAGCGGCTTGGCGTTGTTACTGGCGAGGTCGGTCAGGAGACGAAATTCGGTCGAGGTGAGATGCAACTCACTCCCGTCGGCGTGGCGCACGACACCCTCGTCGGGAATCACGTGCAGGTCACCGAGCTTGAACGCGCCGGTGCTCTTTTCGGGACGGCGGCGAAGGTGGGCGCGCACGCGCGCGAGGAGTTCCTCGGGAACGAAGGGCTTGGTGACGTAGTCGTCGGCACCCGATTCCAGACCGAGCACGACGTCAGCGGTGTCATCGCGGGCGGACACGATCACGATCGGTAGGTCGCTCGCACCGCGGAGGGCTTGGCATGTCTCGAAGCCTGACATGCCCGGCAACATGATGTCGACGATCGCCATGTCCGACGCCATTCGGTTGAACATGGCCAGGGCGACCTCGCCGGACGGCGCGTCGTCGACGACGAATCCCTCGCCCTCGAACATCAGGCGCAATGCGGTGCGAATGTGGTCGTCGTCTTCGACGATCAAGATGCGCGACACGTGATCTCCTTTGAGTCCCTGTCAAGACTAAACGAAGAGATCGTCGAATCGAGTGGCCGTCGATAGCCTTGAGTCGTGTCAACGCCGAAGAGAGCCGAGCAAAACGTTGACCTTTGGCGTCTCAAGGACTACCGAGCGACGCTGCGCGCGACCGACCGCGCCGAAGCTACCCAGATGGCCTATCGCAGCGATATCGAGGCGTTCGTTCGTTGGGCCAGTAGCCAGGGCGTCACCGGACCCGACGAGGTGAGCGTGCGAACCCTGCGCGACTACCTCGTCTTCATGACCGAGCGTGGCGACGAGCGGACGTCGATCATCCGACGCAGGGCGTCGCTGCGCGGCTACTTCACCTGGCTCGTCCAACGCGGCCACCTCGAGGAGAGCCCGGCGGAGCGACTCAGTGCACCCAAGGCCACTCATCGACTCCCGAAGATCGTCGTGCGTGAGCAACTCGATTCGTTGCTCGACGAGGACTGGGGCGACGACGCTTGGGCCACGCTCGACCGGGCCGTCTGCGAGGTGCTCTACGGGGCAGGTCTTCGAGTCTCGGAACTGTGCGGGCTGAACCTGTCGAGCGTCGACTTTCGTCAGGGGCTCCTGCGCGTACTCGGTAAGGGTCGCAAGGAGAGGATCGTGCCGCTGCACCGACGAGGTCTCGAGGCCGTGCAGCTGTGGATCGATGACGCGCGCCAAAACGTCGTCCGCTCTGACTCGCCACCGCTGGCACTCTTCTACAACCGGCGGGGCAATCGACTCGGGCCGCGCGATGTGCGCCGGATCCTCGACAACCGCGTGGCGAGGGGCCACATCCATCCCCACGCGCTGCGCCACACGTACGCCACCCATCTCCTCGAAGGCGGCGCCGATCTACGCGTCGTTCAGGAATTGCTGGGACACGAGAGCCTCACGACGACCCAGATCTATACCCACGTCTCGAAGTCGAGGCTTCAAAAGGTCCACCACGACACCCACCCGAGGGGATAGGCGCACCGTGTAGGATTGTTCGGCTCCGCCAGAGTGGTGGGGTTGATGAGATGTCCCCGTGGTTTCGTACGGTCGCCGCTTGCGGTGCACCTCGGGGATCGAGCAACCGAACGGAAGGAAGAAACACGTGGCACTAGTCACCTTGCAAGAATTACTGGACTCGGGAGTGCACTTCGGGCACCAGACCCGACGTTGGAACCCCAAAATGCGCCGGTTCATCCTGGGTGAGCGCAACGGGATCTACCTCATTGACCTGCGCAAGACCCTCCTCGGCATCGAGTCGAGCTACGCCTACGTCCGCGACCTCGTCGCCGATGGCGGTGTCATCCTCTTCGTGGGTACCAAGAAGCAGACCCAGGGCCCGATCGAGGACTACGCCAAGGCATGTGGCATGCCTTTCGTCAACCAGCGTTGGCTTGGCGGCATGCTCACCAACTTCGCGACCGTCGCGGGACGCGTGAAGCGCATGGTCGAACTACGCGGCATGCAGCGCGCCGGTGACTTCGAGAACATGCCCAAGCGCGAAGCCCTGCGCCACAGCCGCGAGCTCGAGAAGCTCGACCGCAACTTGAGTGGAATCGCCAACTTGGACCGCGTGCCTGACGCGATCTTCGTCATCGACACGAAGAAGGAACACATCGCCGTGACCGAAGCGCGCAAGCTCGGCTTGCCGGTCGTCGCGGTCGTCGACACGAACTGCGACCCCGACGTCATCGACTACGTCATCCCCGGGAACGACGACGCAATTCGTTCCGGTGCACTGCTGTGTCGCCTCATCGCGGACGCCGTGACCGAAGGTCGCTTCATCCGCCAGAATCGCCCAATCATCGCGCCGAAGCAGACTTCTGCACCGTCGAACCGCGCGGCGCTTATCGAAGAGCCGGTGGCCGCGGCTCCCGTGATCGAAGCCATCGATCCGCCGGTCGCCGTGCCGACCGACCCACCGGTCACCGAGCCGACAGATCCGCCGGGCGCCGTGCCGACCGATCCACCGGGCACCGAGCAGACGGACCCGCCCGGCACTGAGCCGACCGAGGCGTCAGTCAGCGA
>VFSW01008757.1_pt1 | contig 14499 bp, 10 predicted proteins | sample 5358111 | NCBI WGS metagenome assembly VFSW01 (sample SAMN11554181, study PRJNA540505) | mine drainage metagenome | isolation source: sediment from site ElyBrook_90M | place: USA: Ely Copper Mine, Vershire, VT | collected 2017 | reverse complement strand
TTGCGAGACTGTATTGCTCGTCTTGTTCACCTATGATTTTAAAGCGGGAAAGCGGTATATCAGGTCCCACCACCATGGAATTCCACTCCCGGCTGGTTTTCCGGCAAGTCGGCCACCATCAGGTCGTGCTTTATCTTTTGCAGGTCGTCCAGCTCTGCGCCTTGCAGCAGGGACATTGCATCGCGCAAAGCAGATTCCAGCAGCGCTGCTGCCAACGCTCCATCATCCTGACCCAAGGTCTTTGAAAGTGCCCGAAAGTCGTAGTCCGTATCTTTCTGTATCCATACATCGAAAATCCTTGTGAGTGCACGAGGCATGATTGCAAGCTTGGCTACCCCGCTCTGCGGGGATCGCAGTTTACGCACCAGTGTGGCGATATGGCTGTCCATGGATACACCGTATCCGGCTGGTTTCAGTTTGATTTTATTGATGAAGTAATTTTCAAAGTCCACTTTGGCAAGATGGACCCACTTGCCTTCTTTGAGCCAGTTGATGTTGCGCAATGGAATCTGCGGTTCCGAAAGATGCGCAGCGCCGGATTTTGTCATGTCAGTTAGCCACTTGGCACGCAGCGGCTTCGGGCTGGTCAATGCTGTTCCATTCATGGCGGCAATGATGTTACGCACAGTGGCATCGACTTCGTTCTGTATGGAATATACGGAATCCGGTGCGCCGATGGACAGGGGCGTTTTCACTATGGGTGGATGCGCACCGCACACCCCTACTGCAAAGATATTGGGATACGTCGGGTTGCGAAGATATTCGTCAGTTTTGACGAAACCGCGCTTATCGGTGAGATCCGCACTTTCACGCAAGGCATGGATGCCGCGGAACGCAGCCCAATACACGGAGTACGCGAAAGGGACTTCGCTCGTTCTGATTTCGTTGCCCTGCTCATCACATTCGGCGATATAGGCAACACCGGAATCAATTTTCCTGGTTTTAACGTTGGTACGGTAACCAATATTGCGCTCAGCAAGCGCCTCCTCCAACAAAAGGTGGGTGTCGCTCTCTGCGCCCAGGCCAAGATGCCCGACATAAGGCTCCGGGGTGATGAGTGTAATGGGTACCCGGTCGCGAAGGTTTCGGCGACGCAGATCAGCGTCCACCAAGAAGGCGAGTTCGTATACAGGACCGAGTATAGATGAGTTCTGTGCGGCGCCGATCACAATTGGCCCCGGTTTTTTAACGAACTGCTGGTAGTCCATGTAGGCTTTGACCGCGTCTTCAATTTGCACCACGGAGTGCACCGCACCTTTAGCGGGGTCGAGACCTTCGATTTCATCAAAAGCCGCTTCTGGACCTGTGGCAAGAATCAAATAGTCATAAGCCAGTTTGCTACCATCGACCAATTCCACCTGGCTCTTCGCACCATCTACTTTGTTGAGTGCTTTCGGGATGAATTCGATGCCACGGTCAGCCAGACAGGGACCGATTGGAAACGCAATATCTTCTCGATCCCGCCACCCCATGGCAACCCATGGATTAGATGGCACAAAATGGAAATAGTCTTTGTTCGATATCACGGTCACATTATCCTGCGCGCCTAGCCGGTTTTTCATGGCGTAAGCGGCAGGCACCCCCGCAATCCCTGCTCCAGCAATTATTACGTGTGTCATGACGGCCTCCTTTGGTGCGATGTTTTATAAGAATCCACTACTGCACGAGGGGCGTCTGTGCGCCTTCCAGTTCAATTCCTTGAATATTGGCTTGCCCAACCAGAATCTTCAGATATTGCTTGAGAGCGCGGGCCCGAACCTGCTCAGTCAAATATTGGGCAAGCTTTTCCCGGATCATCTCGAAAGGCAAGATGCGGCCTTCTACGCGGCGCTCGACACGCACAATATGCAACCCGAAACGGCTTTCGACCAGCTTGGGCGCGATTCGCCCCGCCTCAAGACTGAAAATAATGCGCTCGAATTCCGGTACGGTCTGCCCTCTGGTCAATTGACCAAGACTGCCGCCAACTTCCGACGAAGTGCAATTGGAATAGGTGCGCGCCAGTTCCTCAAACTGCTCGGGATGGGCCAGTGCTTGCTGAAGAATCTCCTCCGCTTTTACCCGCAGCACATCCAAAGGAACACTGGGGGTAACCTGAAACAGAATGTGGCTCGCCTCCACAAGATCGCCGTTGCGGAACCGATCGGGGTTCTTGCAATAATAGGTTTCGCATTCCTTGTCGGTCGGTACCGGCGCAGTAACCTCAAGGTCGATCAGGCGCTCAATAAGCGCGTCCTCGATTAATACATCAGTCTCTGACGCTTCCAGTGCACGCAGCGCGTCTTGCCCCTTAGCAAGCTTGCTGCGTGCAGCTTGTAACAGCACTTCCCGCAATACCAGGGCTTCAACCGCTGCCTTTACCGGGTGGGATGCGCTAGCATGGTGCGGCAATTCGCGTTCCACTGCTTCATCGGTGATTTCGACATCATTTACGCTGATCCCCACAATATCTTCTCCTCTCATCCTGAAAAAATTTCACTCTACCGAGAGCAAGAGGTGCACAGGGGAGACAAAAGACTTTGAATTTAAAAGTCTTTCACCCACTGGTGATGTAGTCAAACTTTGCAACTCACGAATCTTATCCGGTGCTTCCCGTGGTTTGATTGCCGGTTTTAGAATCAACCACGCTGCCTGACTATCTGATACCTGCGTGTCAAATACGAAACCGCTGCGAATCCGCTCCAGATATGGACCAGCCGGCTGAAGGGGAACAGCAGGAACAAAGTCATGCCGAAGAACAGGTGAATCTTAAAGATCAGCGGCACCGCCAGCAGAAATCCAGCCGCGCCCGAACGGAACGTTACGATGTGTTGAGCCCAGTCCGCCAGCAGCAGCATGTCGCTCCCATTCAGATGCTGTGCCGAAAACAGGATGGTAGTCAGGCCGAGCAGAAGGGTGACGAAAACCCACAGCAGGATAATGATGTCCATCGGCTTGCTGGTGGCACGGATGCGAGGCTCGGCAAGGCGCCGGTGCAGCAGCAGCGAAATGCCCGACAAACAGATCAACCCCGCGGTACCGCCCGAGATCATAGCCAGAAGTTGCTTGCCCTCAGTGGTCAGTCCCATGGATTCGTAAAGCCAGTGCGGGGTCAACAGACCGACCGCATGTCCAAAGAATAGGAACAGGATGCCGATGTGAAACAAATTGCTGCCCCATCTCAACTGACTCCGTTTCAATAGCTGGCTGGAGTCGCTTTTCCAGGTGTATTGTTCTCGGTCGAACCGAATCAGGCTGCCCAGGAAAAAGATGGCGAGCGCCACATAGGGGTAAATACCGAATAGCAGATTATTCAAGTAATCCATGACTCGATCTCCTTAGGATGGTTCAGATTGCACGGTCAGACGGGACTGCCGCTTTGCGGGATTCCAGTATGCGCACATAGGCCACTTGCGGCTTAGGCACCATCAGCGGCTCGGTGCCGTCGGATGACAGGCCGAACTGGATAATGGTTTCTTCCATTTCGCGAATCGGCATATCGGGCAAGGATTGCGCCGCCGATGGCGACATGCCCTCCAGCACAGTGAATACGGTGTGGTACGGGCTATTGTTGCCCTTCAGCTTGCGCCCGATCAGCGCCAGCACGTCCACCGCCTCGCCTAGCATGTTGAGCGCGTCCTGACCCGGAAGTTGGGAGAGGTACTCCAGAAATAGCGGCACATAGTCCGGCAGCTCATCCGCATCCATATCCAGCCCGTGTTTTCGGTATTCCTCAATCAAATTCACCATAGCTGAACCGCGATCGCGGGATTCTCCGTGAATATGTTCAAACAGGTGCAGCGAGTGAGAGGGATTGCGGTCAAACGTGCCCACATAATTTTGCTCCGACTCAAGCAGGGTCTCTGCACGCAGCGCTTGGAACAGATCGGCCAGTTGCGCTGGCGCCCCGCCGTTCTGCTCTTTCTCCTCCTCCAGCAAAGATTCCAGCAGATCCAGCTCGTCCACCCATTCAGCCTGGGGATAGCTCAACAACAGCGAAAGCACTTTGAATGTTTTCATAACTAAACTCCTTCCACCATTTTCTTCCGCGACTTCGGCATATCGACGAAGATCGTCGAGCCCTTTTTCTTGGTGCCGAATAGACTGGTTTCAGATACTCCATCCGAACACGCATTGCCAAACGAGAAGCCACAGCTACCTTTCTCATCGAAGGTGTCGACCACTTCTTCCCGATGTCCGCTCGGAATAACAAACCGGTCTTCGTAATTGGCAATGGCCATGTAGCGATACATTTCCTCGACCTGGCTCACTGTCAGACCGACCTGCTTGAGCACTGCGGTATTGGCAACCCCTTCAACCGATTTGCCGCGCATGTAGGCCCGCAGCGCCAGCATACGATCCAGCGCTGTGACGATCGGCGCTTCCTTACCAGCCGTCAGCAGATTCGCCAGATATTTGATGGGTATGCGCAAGGATTCGGTATCAGGGATGATGCCATTCATGCCCATTACGCCGCTCTCTGCCGCAGACTGGATCGGCGAAAGTGGCGGCACGTACCAAACCATCGGCAAGGTCCGGTATTCGGGGTGCAAGGGGAATGCGATTCTCCAGTCGATGGCCATTTTATAAACCGGCGACCTGCGCGCGGAATCCAGCCAAGCTTCGGGTACGCCATCGGCACGCGCTTGCTCGATGACTTTGGGGTCATTCGGGTCGAGGAACAGCTTTAACTGCGCTTCGTACAAATCCTGTTCGTCGCTGACGCTGGCCGCTTCCCCAATCTGATCTGCGTCATACAGCAGTACACCGAGATAGCGAATCCGGCCGACGCAGGTTTCCGAGCAAACAGTCGGTTGACCGGCCTCGATCCGCGGGTAGCAGAAAATGCATTTTTCTGCCTTGCCGGATTTCCAGTTATAGTAAATTTTCTTGTACGGACAACCGCTGATGCACATGCGCCAGCCGCGGCATTTGTCCTGATCGACCAGCACGATGCCGTCTTCTTCACGCTTGTAGATGGAACCGGAAGGACAAGAAGCGACGCAGGTCGGATTCAGGCAATGCTCGCACAGGCGTGGCAGGTACATCATGAAAGTATTCTCAAACGTGGAATACATTTCCTTCTGCACGTTATCGAAACACTTGTCGCGACTGCGGGAGGAGAACTCACCACCCAAGTCATCTTCCCAGTTTGGGCCCCATTCAATCTTGTCCATTTTCTGACCGGTGATCACCGATACGGGCCGCGCTGTCGGTGGCGTCTCCGATAACTTAGCATTCTGCAGATGTTCGTAGTCGTAGGTGAATGGTTCGTAGTAATCGTCAATCTCGGGTAGATTCGGATTGCCGAAGATATTGGCCAGAATGCGCCACTTGGCGCCCTGGCGCGGCTCGATCTTGCCATTGCTGTTACGCTTCCAGCCACCGTTCCAGATATCCTGGTTTTCCCACTGTTTCGGATAGCCGATACCGGGTTTTGTTTCCACGTTGTTGAACCAGACATATTCCATGCCGTCGCGCGAGGTCCATACATTCTTGCAGGTGACAGAGCAGGTATGGCAGCCAATGCATTTGTCCAGATTCAGCACCATTGCCACTTGGGCGCGAATTTTCATTTTGCATCCTCCCTGCTTTCATCCAGCGGGCCTTCCATCCAGTCCACAATTTTCATTTTGCGTATGATCACGTATTCATCCCGGTTGGAGCCCACGGTACCGTAGTAGTTGAAACCGTAGGAAAGCTGCGCGTAACCACCGATCATGTGGGTCGGCTTTGTAACTGTGCGGGTCACGCTGTTATGGATACCACCGCGATAGCCACTGGTTTCCGCACCCGGCACGTTGATGATTTTTTCTTGTGCGTGGTACATCAGTGCCATGCCGCGCGGCACGCGCTGGCTGACCACGGCACGCGCAGTCAGGGTGCCATTCACGTTGTAGACCTCGATCCAGTCGTTATCCACAATCCCGGCTTCCTTCGCCTCCGGTTCGGAAATCCAGACATGCGGCCCACCACGCGACAGTGTCAGCATACGCAGGTTGTCAGTGTAAGTGCTGTGGATACCCCATTTTTGATGCGGCGTGATCCAGTTCAGCACAAGCTGCTTGTTGCCGTTGCCCATTTTGTCGATCACCGGCTTGACGGTCTTGGTGTCGATCGGCGGCTTGTAAACGCATAGCCCTTCGCCAAAATCCAGCATCCATTTATGATCCTGGTAGAACTGCTGGCGTCCGGTAATAGTGCGCCAGGGAATCAATTCATGAACGTTGGTGTAGCAGGCGTTATAGCTCACATGCTCCGACTCCAGACCACTCCAGGTAGGCGATGAAATGATTTTGCGCGGCTGCGCCTGGATGTCGCGAAAGCGGATTTTGTCGTCTTCGCGCGGGATGGCCAGATGCGTATGGTCACGTCCGGTTATTTTGGAGAGGGCTTGCCATGCCTTTACCGCTACCTGGCCATTGGTTTCCGGGGCTAGCATCAGTATCATTTCGCACGCATCGATGGCCGATTCGATACGCGGCAGACCTTTGCTGATGCCTTCTTCCTTTACCGTATGATTCAGTTCGGCCAGCTGCTTCACTTCACTTTCCGTGTTCCAGGAAATCCCCTTTCCACCATTGCCGACTTTGCTCAGGAGCGGGCCGACGGAAGTAAATTTCCTGTACGTGTCCGCGTAATCGCGTGTGACAACCGTCATATTGGGCATGGTCTTGCCAGGAATGGCATCGCATTCACCTTTTTTCCAATCTTTTACTCCTATCGCCTGCCCCAGCTCGCTCGGGGTGTCGTGCATCAGTGGTGTCAACACCAGATCTTTCTGAGTGCCAAGGTGCGTGGCAGCCAGTTCGCTGAATTTCTTCGCGATGGCCTTGTAGATTTCCCAGTCCGACTTGCTCTGCCATAATGGCTGAACTGCTTCGGATAGCGGATGGATGAAGGGATGCATGTCCGAAGTGTTCAGATCATCCTTCTCGTACCAGGTGGCCGTCGGCAGAACGATATCGGAATACAGGCAGGTGGTGGACATGCGGAAATCCAGCGTCACCAGCAAGTCCAGTTTTCCTTCCGCACCCTTGTCGTGCCAGACCACTTCCTGAGGCTTGGCCTCGCCTAGCTCACCTACATCCGGGCCGAATACTGCGTTCTGCGTACCCAGCAGGTACTTCAGGAAGTATTCATGGCCCTTGCCGCTGGAACCCAGAATATTCGAACGCCATACAAACATGATGCGCGGAAAATTCTTCGGATTGTCCGGGTCTTCACAGGACATTTTCAGTGTGCCATTCTTGAGCTGCTCCGTAGCGTATTTGACCGGGTCAATACCCGCGGCTTCTGCTGCCTTAACAACGTCTATCGGGTTGGTTTGCAGTTGCGGTGCAGAGGGCAACCAACCCATGCGTTCGGATTTCACGTTGAAGTCAATCAGGCGGTAGTCTGCGGCGCTGGCATCGGCGATGGGAGACAAAATTTCACGGGTATCAAGTTTCTCATGCCGCCATTGGCTGGTGTGCGCGTAGAAAAACGACGTACCATTCATCTGTCGTGACGGACGATGCCAATCCAGCGCAAAAGCCAGGGGCGTCCATCCCGTCTGCGGACGTAGCTTTTCCTGTCCCACGTAGTGTGCCCAGCCGCCGCCGGACTGGCCGACACAACCGCACATCATCAGCATGTTGATGATGCCGCGGTAAATCATGTCCATGTGATACCAATGATTCAGTCCCGCCCCGACGATCACCATGGATTTTCCATGAGTCTTGTCTGCGTTGTTGGCAAATTCACGGGCCACCGTAATAATGTCAGCGCGTTTCACACCTGTGTGCTTTTCCGCCCAGGCCGGGGTGTATGGAGCCAGCTCGTCATAACTGGTGGCTACATTGCCGCCTCCCAACCCACGATTTAGGCCGTAATTAGCGAGCATCAGGTCATAAACCGTCGCCACCTTGACTTCAGTACCGTGAACACTGATGGTCTTGACTGGCACATTGCGCGTCTGCATCTCATCGGCATCGGTGCCGCCAAAATAGGGGAAGCCGACGCCGACTACGGCATCCTTGACATCCATCAGACTGAGCCTGGATTTAATCTCCCGACCGGATCCGGCATCGCGCACTTCCAGATTCCACATGCCGCTCTGCCCCCAGCGAAATCCGATCGAACCATTGGGCGCTACAAGATAGCCCGTATTTTCGTCGATCACGATGGTTTTCCAGTCGGGATTATTTTCCTGCCCGAGCTTCCCATCCAGATCGGACGCGCGCAGGAACCGGTCAGGCACTAGCGTGCCGTTGTGATCCCTCAGCATCACCAGCATTGGCATGTCGGTGAACTGGCGGCAATAGCCATCGAAATACTCGCTTTTTTTGTCCAGATGAAATTCTTTGAGGATGACGTGGCCCATCGCCATTGCCAAGGCTGCATCGGTACCCTGCGTAGGCGTCAGCCAGATGTCGCAAAATTTCACCATCTCGCCATAGTCACTGGATACAGCCACCGTTTTTGTGCCCTTGTAACGCACCTCCGTATAGAAATGCGCATCCGGCGTACGCGTCTGGGGGATGTTGGAGCCCCACACCATCAGGTAAGTGGAGTTGTACCAGTCTGCGGATTCGGGCACATCCGTCTGTTCGCCCCAGACTTGCGGCGAAGACGGTGGCAAGTCGCAGTACCAGTCATAAAAAGACAACGGCACGCCACCGATCAGCGACAAATAACGCGAACCGGCCGCATAGCTCACCATCGACATCGCCGGAATCGGCGAAAATCCGATGACTCGGTCGGGACCGTAGCTCTTTATGGTAAACACGTTGGCCGCGGCGATCATTTCCGTAGCTTCATCCCACGAGGCACGTACGAAACCGCCCTGCCCGCGCACCGATTTATATCTCTTTGCCTTATCCGGGTTCTGGCTGATGGTCTGCCAGGCTTGCACCGGTTCCATGGACTTTCGCGCCTCGCGCCACAAATCCATCAGGCGGCCGCGGATCATCGGGTATTTCACGCGCTGCGCGCTATACACATACCAGGAATAGCTGGCGCCCCGGGGGCAACCGCGCGGCTCGTGGTTGGGCAGATCCGGGCGAGTACGAGGGTAGTCGGTCTGCTGAGTTTCCCAGGTGATCAGCCCACCCTTGACGTAAATTTTCCAACTACATGAACCGGTGCAGTTCACTCCGTGGGTGGAGCGCACGATCTTGTCGTGCTGCCAACGCTGGCGATAACCTTTTTCCCACGTACGGTCTTCCCGGGTGACAACGCCGTGATCGCCAGAAAAGTTTGCAACGTTCTTCTTGAAGAAGCTCAATCTATCTATGAAATGGCTCATTTATTTACTCCTAACATTTGGTCCGGCTGCCATACTCTTGACTCGGCAAGAGACTGGCGCATTTTTTTGCGTGTGGAATACCACCAGGTGCCGAGACTCTTCGGAATGAAAAATGTGCCATAGGCTGTGATGGCGGAGCTGAACCCAAGCACTGCCGCCGAGCACATGCCGGGCTCCTTCGCCACCACCGACTCGACAGTATCGTCGCCGTAGAGCTCGACTTTCCGCAGATAAATGCTCAGATAGGGAGATGGAATCATGCGAAAGGCCGAGCCGATGCTGGCGTTGGTGCTGGGAAACAGCACCATGAACATCACCAGGAAGCCCCGGGATAAATCGAACTGGGTGCGGATATCAATAAACCGGAGAACCCCCACACCTACCGCCATGGTCGCGAACGCCCAGAGGGTCACTCGGGCGCAACCTAGCTTGTCTGATATCCGTCCACCCACGGGACGAAACAGGCCACCGATCCGGGAATCCAAAGAAACATATGGCGTCGGGTCCACATCAGGGCACTGAAACTTGATCAGTAGCGGCGACCTGGCGGAAAGGCAGATGAAAGAACCGAACGCGCCAACATACATCCAGATCATCAGCTGCATGTGCTTGCGCTTGAAAATAACCAATTGACCGAAAGCCGAAGTCGGCCCTGTCGCCAGATTATTCATGTCGAAACAAACGGCAAACGGGGAGCCAATGAGGACCAATACGGGATGGGAAGTTCCGCCGCAGACTAGTGGACGAATTACACCTGCGGCCGCGACGCTGCATGGCCGGGACAGGCCAAGCAAAGATCCTGCAGAATTAAATCCGCGAGCGCGCTTCACTTTCTTGCCAGAACCAAAGCGTGATGCACCAGCGTGTAGACAAACCCGGCGAAGGTAATGAGCCAGGCGAGCAGTGCTATATACAGGAAATAATGCGGAATGAATTCCAGAAATGGCAGATTCATTGCACGTTCCATCTGGAGCGTGCTGGCGGCATACATGCCAAGTGGAAAGACCGCCCCCCAGTATAGCGGGTCATATCTAAGTGGAAAGCGCTTGTAGACATACCGCCACACACCCAGCACCACAAGCATCGGGATCCACCATGTTCCAGTTGCCCAGTAAAACACAGTGAAGCCTTTGAGGAACGGAAGCAGCGAATTAAGGTAAGGTGCGTTAGGTGCGTTAACAACCAGCAGTGAACCAGCCAGCGTGGAGATCGCCATCGCCCCCATGTTGATCCAGTACGGCGGTGCCAGATCGCTTGGTAAAAACCTGAAGAAGGTGTAGCGGTAGAAAATGAGTGCGATCATCCAAATATAGAGCATGCCACCGAACAGCCACATGGACAGAGCTATGAAGTTGAACTCGAGCTTGTGTGGTTGCTTCCAGTGCGCCGCCAGGAGCGTGCTGAGGACAGCGATCGACTGGGGGGCAACAACGGCGAGAAGCCATGCACCAGTGATGCCCTGATCCAAAGGCGGCTTGATTTCCTTGACAGTGGAGGCTGTGAAAATGGTGTAGGTCAAACCAACCCACAGGACGGCGCCGACAAACCAGAGAATGAATGCTGCCTGGTAATTACGGGAGATCAGTATGGACTGGCTGCCAAGAACGCAGGATCCGGCAACGCTGGTAAAGAATCCGGGGCCACGCTGGTGGTCGAACATATCGTCGAAAAACTGGCGGGTGAACCAAACGACCCGCAACACACTCAACAACCATAACACCAGGAACACGCCGATATTGAGCCAAAACAGTGCAATTGCTATCCACCGCATGCCCATCGTATATGCTGCGATGGACACGATACCGGTTGCCATCACCATGGCAAAGTAAGCGGGCGACAGTCCCTGTGCTGCGGTCCTGAGGCTCCTCAGGAAAAATGGGCCACCCAGTCCTTGGCCAATTTTGGAGTCGACATTAACGGTCATGAACGCTCCGCAAGCGTCAAGGACAAAGTTGCCATTATCAAATCCGACGCAGCTATGCCAGCCGCTTAAATCCTAAATCCCGAGCAATCACAAATGAAAGTTTGAAGGTCGCGATCGCCTTCTTCCATCGGCCATTGAGCGACAGCGGGTTTTTGAAAGCTATCGATGTCGTAGCGGCTCGATCGGCTGAACCGCTCCTGCTCCATCACGGCAGGCTCCTTTCTGTAACACCGCCTGCATGACAAACTGCTCAGCGTCACGCCAGAAAGAGTTGTAGCGTATTCGCACATCTTGCGCACCAGATTCGGTATACGACAACTGCTGAGCGCTTTAGCGGTATCCATCAAGGATTCTGTCCTATCTGAACAGATAATTTTGCGCCAGAAGACCCACATTGCGACGTCATTTTTCCACTGGCGATAGCTAACTTCGTGCTAATCAATATCAATAATATCGTCTGACGATGCATTGACTTAGATCAAATCTCCTTGAACGTAGCCCCATCCGCGCCCAAACCATGCTGGCATACGGGTTCCTGGTTGCCTTCGGAATGCCTGTCACCGATGCCGCCATACCCGATGCCGAGGCGCACGAATGGTTGAGACCGCCACTCGCGACGCAGCAGAAACAAAGCCACCCACGCACTCACATCCGGCTGGAACACGCTTGGTCGACACGATCTGTACAACGCGCTCGCTACCCTCGGAGCTCACGACACTGCCGTGGCAAGCGGTCGCTGGCCATCCTGTTGTGGACACGATGATCCTGCTCAAGAGCCTCTATGCGCGTAAGGTCGATCATCTCCGCATCGAGGGAATATTCCCAATAACTATCTCCCTACCACAACTCCGGGACTGATCGTAAACTGTCTCCTCTTCAAGAATGGCTGTTAGCCTTTTTTCAAATCATCGGCGGTGGCTGGCGCACCGCGGGATATCTTGCCAAGCCTGACATCGCCCGCATTTATCGGAAACTTAGCCGCCGAGACTGGACGTGGCACTCAGCACGGCATTTCTGCGTTCTTGCGCGCGTAGTACCACCATGTGATCGCGATGCAGGTGAGATAGAAGACGATAAACGTGTAGAGTGCACCTGCCGTGCCACCGGTAAACTCGATAGAGGTGCCATAGCTCTTGGGAATGAAGAATCCACCGTACGCAGCAACCGCCGCAGAGAATCCGAGCACGGCTGCGGCTTCCTGATTTCCCTGCTTAATGGCCTGGTCTTCGGATTCTTTGCCTTTGCCTGTGGCGTTGCGCTGACGATCAGCGACAAAGATGACCGGAATCATACGGAAAGTTGAGCCATTGCCGATTCCGGTGGTTAAAAAAAGCAGCAGAAACATGGATAGAAATCCAGCAAAGCTTCCGCTGGATAGATGTGAAGGCATGAAATGCAACACTCCCAGAACGGCCAACGCCATCACGATAAAATTCCAGAACGTGACTCGCGCCCCACCGAGCTTGTCGGCGAGCCAGCCGCCGAATGGACGCAGCAACGCTCCGACCAATGGCCCCAGCCAGGCAAATTGCAGCGCGTTCACTTGCGGAAATTCGGATTTGATCAGCAGTGGAAATCCAGCCGAATATCCGATGAACGAGCCGAAGGTTCCGAGATAAAGCCAGCACATAATCCAGGTATGCTTGCGCTTGAATATCACAGCCTGATCCGAGAATGATGCCCGGACGTCGCTGATATCATTCATTCCGACCCATGCGAAAAACGCCGCGAGCACAATAAACGGTACCCAGATGAAGGCCGCGTTCTGTATCCAAACCGTGGTCTGCTGTCCTGCGCTGTTCGCGATCGTTTGGGGTCCACCGCCGAAAACGCCGAGAATTCCAACTGTTATCAGTAGCGGCGCCAGGAATTGCACGGAAGACACGCCCAGGTTTCCCAGGCCGGCGTTGACCCCGAGCGCGGAGCCCTTGCGCTCCTTCGGGAAGAAAAAGCTGATGTTCGCCATCGACGAAGAAAAATTACCTCCGCCGAATCCGCACAGCAACGCAAGAATCAGGAATGTAGTGTAGTTCGTACTCGGATTCTGCACCGCGATGCCGACGCCGATTGCCGGAATGAGTAGCGAAGCGGTCGAAATCGCCGTCCATCTGCGCCCACCGAAGACCGGGATCATGAACGAATAGAAGACTCTTAGTGTCGCCCCAGACAGCGCCGGCGCTGCGACAAGCCAGAACAGCTGATTGGTCGTGAACTTGAACCCGATCTGCGGCAGCTTGACCGCAACCACGCTCATGATCTGCCACAATGCGAATGCCAGGAACAGCGCGGGCACTGAAATCCAGAGGTTTCTAGTGGCGATAGCCTGCCCCTCCCGCCCCCAGAACGCCTTATCCTCCGGCGTCCAGATCGTGAGCAGGTGCGGCCGGCGCTTGCCGAAAGGAGTCTCGGTAATCATGATCAGTTTCCTCGTTGGGTTGTGCCGGGGGCGTTAGTCCGTCAGCGAGCACGTTTTGGTGCGCGGTCAAATGGACTCGGTGCGACACACCTCACAATACATCCAGATCAGCGCGCAGCAGTTGATGCGCACTACGCTCAGATCGATCAGAACGCCGAGCATGATCGTCAGGACGAACCTGTCCTGCCCACCGATCACTCTGCTACTTTCTGATCACGATATCGTGAAGCGCATCCATATTCGATCCATTTTTTCCATATCTGCAACAAACCGACGTTTGTGGGTAAACCTAGACAATGTGCGCAAGCGATGCCTTGACCAAGGTCAAGTCACTTTGGGTATGGCTCCTGTTGGCGCCGCGAACCTGCTGGCACAAGCGACGGCTATGACTCATTCTCGAGGCAGCGTTGCGCGGGCATGATGCGGCAACCTATGGCGTCCACGATTGACGACCGAGCTCTAATCGAGGCAGAGTCGGAATCAGCTACCGCGTTAAATGAAATATCCTGGGCAAAGTGTGGCACATCCGCCAAAGCATCTGTGAGTTTCTACACTACGCCCATGATGGATTTTGATAGTGACTGCGTAAGCTACCCCAACAATCCGGCAGAAACCGATTAGTGCGTGCGACGGCATTACACCTTGTCGAAGCAGTCCATAGTCACGTCAAGGCCCGTGCACCCTTACCCCCGATGCCACACGTTACGTCTTCCTCGAGAATATGGGAATATCGTATAGTCGATGTGAGATCGACCTGTTGGCTCGAATAGGGTCAAACATCGACGGATGATTCGATTTTCATGGGAATGGCGCACACAAGCGGAGATATCGAATGGCTAGAGAAGCGATATGGTTAAGGGTTGCTGCAACTGCGATTATTCTGGTATCCAT
>VFSW01008756.1_pt1 | contig 14502 bp, 15 predicted proteins | sample 5358111 | NCBI WGS metagenome assembly VFSW01 (sample SAMN11554181, study PRJNA540505) | mine drainage metagenome | isolation source: sediment from site ElyBrook_90M | place: USA: Ely Copper Mine, Vershire, VT | collected 2017 | reverse complement strand
GAAGATTGCTTAGAACGCGTTGTATAGCGATCTTTGAAATATGGTAACAGCCCAGGGTAACCCGACTGGTCAGGCGACCTGGATGTCTGCGATCAGGCGTTCCGGTTCGCTGGTCAGGGTCTGGAGCATATTCCAGCCCTACTTTCGGGCGGTCGGTAGAACCGAGCGGATGACGGCAAAGTCTTTCGCACCATCCTCGGAGCTAATTCCGCCGAAGATCTTCTGACGCAATTTCATCATCCGCCCATCGCGCTCTGCCAGATTGTTGGTGAAGGGGACGTTGGGATCAGTCAGGAAGCGAAGCACGTCCTGCTTTGGCTCGCCCAGCCGCAGCAGCAGATTATGGCCCACCCGCCGTGGTGGACGGCCACGCCGTCTGGTCTTTGTCAGGACGGGCTGGCTCTCATGGAACGCCATACCTTCGGCGAGAATCGTGTCGTGCCATCGTTCGATCGACGTGATCAGCCCCGGCTTGAGCGGCACACCCCGCCCGTGAGCGAGGTTCGTTGCGTGGCAAGCGCGGCGCAGCAGGCGCTGCATCTTGCCGGCCCAGTCCTCTTTCTCGATCTCGACCAGCGCCTTCAGTTCGCGCAGATGGTGCGCGTTGCACAGCGCGTGCAGCACGCCGGCCATGGTGTAGTAGGGCCTCCGGTGGTCATGCACGACAATGCCCGAGACGTTGGCCAGCAGGCTGCCGCGCTTGGCCGCGGTGCGGTAGAAGGTGAGCCAGACGGTCGAGGCGATGTGCAGCCACTGCGTCTTGCTGCCGATCCGAAAGCCGGTCTCGTCCATGTGCTTGCCCGGTGCCGCGGCGACATGGTCGTGTAACGCCTCGGCGAACCCTTGGAACCCTTGGGCGCAGTCCTGGCTGATCCTGGCGATGGTCGCGGTGACCAGATTGACCCCGAAAAGGTCGGCCATCAGCGCGGCCAGACGCTTCTCGGGGAGCAACTGGTAATGCAGCAGCTACAACACGAATGCAGCGATCCGTTTGCCGTATTGCACCGGTGCGTTCACCCCCTCGGGGAACGCGGCCCGCGTCTGGGTGCCGCACGCCGCGCAACGGCAGGCGTGCGCGCGATGCTCGGTGACAATCGGCGGCCTCGGTTCCGGCAAATCGAATACCTGCCGGGCAACATGGCCGGTGGCCATCACCGCGGTCAACAGTCCGCCGCACGCGGCGCAGGCCGGAGGATAATGGTCGATGGTGGCATCGGGCTGTGCCACCCGGCTAAGCGTCTCGCCCCGATGACCCTTCTGACCGCCGGTCCTCTTGCCTGACGGTTCGCGCAGACTGCTGACCCGTTGCGGCTTCCTCAGCCTGTCGCTGAACGGTGGTTTGCCGCTGTTGCTGCTGTTCAACCCAAGACGGCGCTCTAATTCAGCCAGTCGCCCTGTCAGCGCAGCATTCTCCGCGCGAAGCAGCGCGTTCTCGGCTCGCGACACCTCCATGGACGCTTCCTCGCTCGCCGTGGAAGGGACGTCGTCTCGCGAGTGGATGCCGTCGGGAGGTGCAATCGACACGTTGACTCGTACTCGGCCGTGACCTGGCAATGGCCACCATCAACGAGAGACCTGGGCTGTTATCTCACCGGTCGATTTATGTCGTTGGGCGGTCGAACCCCTAACATTTCGGAGGAGGTCTACGACACGCTGGTGGTCCGTACTGAGGCGCACTGGTCTACGGATGGCCCGTCAGCCATGCCTTCGCCAACGAGGCGCTGGCTAAAGTTTCTCCACCTGGGAGTATTCCAGTTCCACGGGGGTCGATCGCCCGAAGATCGAGACGCTGACTTTCAGGCGGCCCTTGTCCTCGTCCACTTCCTCGACAGTACCGTTGAAGCTAGTGAATGGGCCGTCGGCGACGCGAATCTGCTCGCCGATCTCAAACAGCACGGCGGGACGGGGGCGATCCACGCCTTCCTGGTTCTGCTTCAGGATACGGTCGGCCTCGGCGTCGCTGATCGGGCTGGGCTTCGTCTTGCTGCCCAGGAATCCTGTCACCTTCGGCGTGTTCTTGACCAGATGCCAGGCATCGTCGGTCAGATCCATCTTCACCAGAACGTAGCCGGGGAAGAACTTGTGCTCGCTGTTGATCTTGCGCCCACGCTTCACCTCGACAACATTCTCGGACGGCACCAAAACCGCCTCGAATTGTTCGGCCAAACCCTTTTGCGAGGCCTGCTCCTGGATCTGCTGAGCAATCTTCTTCTCGAATCCGGAATAAACGTGGACGACGTACCAATGCTTGGCCATGTGCCGGAAACCTCTCAGATGCCCACGTTGAACAAGGCGCGCACACCCAGGCCGATTACCTGATCGACAACGAAGAAGAAGATGGCGGCCATTGCGGCCATGGCGAACACCAGGCCAGTGGTCACCATTGTCTCCTTACGGCTCGGCCAGGTTACCCTGGCGATCTCCGCTCTGACTTCACGTACGAATTTAGCCGGTTGGAACGCCACGTTCGTAAATTCCCTCGATGATCGCCGGTCCGACCCCGACGGCGTAGCCCATTGGCAGCCTCCGACCGGGGACCTGCCCCGATGAGAACTGGCAGGGGTGGAGGGTCTCGAACCCCCAGCCTCCGGTTTTGGAGACCGGCGCTCTAGCCAATTGAGCTACACCCCTGCAGTGGGCCAGCGCTTGAGCCATGGACGAACAGTCCACAGGATCGGACGCAGCGAAGGCGGTAGAAAGTCCCGGCGGGCCGCGTTGTCAAGCGTTTATGGGCGGCGAGGTGAGCGGGCAGGCAAAGTGGCATTGATTTCCGGCTGGTGTTCTTATTGTGTTCTTGACTCGAGGTGTATGTCGTGGGATGAATCCGATCGAACAGAGTGCGAACGCAGGGGACAGTATGCTGGACCTGATGGAAGCGCAAACCGACCACGACGCCATTGCCGCCATGGATATGGCCGGCCTACCCGATGACGCGCCGACCGAACGGTTTCCGTCGCTACAGGCGGCCGGGCGTGGGGCGGTCAGCAATCCAAAGGTGCGGTTCGATTCGCAGGCCAAGTCCCCGTTCGATGACGGCTGGGATACGCTGACCCATGACGTCGGTGACCTGCCGCGGCTGAACACGACGCTGACCCGTGATTCGACCCGGTCGGCGATCAGTTGGAACGCCTCGCCTGATCTTGGCTTCGACCGAGCGGTGAATCCGTATCGGGGGTGCGAGCATGGGTGTGTGTATTGCTATGCGCGACCGACGCACGCCTATCTGGGGTACTCGCCCGGCCTGGATTTCGAGACCAAGCTAATCTTCAAGCCGGAGGTGGCGGAACTGCTGGAGAAGGAACTCCGCAAGCCGGGCTATACGGCGAAGACTCTGGCGCTGGGGTCAGACACCGACCCGTATCAGCCGGTGGAGCGGACGTTGAAGCTGACCCGCTCGATCCTGGAGGTTTTGGACCGCTACAATCATCCGGTTGGCATTGTGACCAAGTCGTCGGGGGTGTTGCGGGACATGGACATCCTGACCTCGATGGCGAAGCGGAACCTTGCGCGGGTTCATATCTCCATTACCACGCTGGATGCCAGGCTGGCGCGGGTGATGGAGCCGCGGGCGGCAACGCCCGTTCGGCGGTTGCATGCTATCGCAGAACTGACTCGGGCGGGTGTCCCCACGGGTGTCCTTGCGGCCCCCATGATTCCAGGGTTGAACGACGTGGAGATGGAAAAGATATTGCAAGCCGCCGCCAAGGCGGGCGCGCGCCATGCCGGGTATATCCTGCTGAGGCTGCCGCTGGAACTTCGGCAGATGTTTGAAGCGTGGCTGAACACGAATTTTCCCGACCGAGCGAAGCATGTTCTGAGCCTGATCCGGCAGACAAGGGGCGGCGAGCTGAATGATTCGCGGTTCCATCAGCGGTTCTCGGGTCAAGGCGTGTATGCCGATTTGTTGACCCGGCGTTTCACGCGGGCGGCGCGGCAATTCGGCTTCGGCGAGGCGCGGGCTCAGCTTGATTGCGACCGTTTCGCCATCCCCGCTGGTGCGCCGGCGCCGGAGCCAGCGCAGATGTCACTTTTCTAATCTAAATGGGCCGGGAGCTTCGATTGACGCCGCACAAATCGCCACCCTATCCTGCTGGATAATGAGAAGGGCCGACTGGTCCACAGGCAGGGGAGGCCCACGACAGTGGAAGATGCTGCGCGTATTTTGCAGCTTGTCGTCAACGGTGCGGCGTCGGGTTGTATTTATGGCCTGATCGCGCTTGGCTTCGTGCTGATTTACAAAGCCACCGAGATGGTGAACTTCGCCCAGGGCGACATCATGATGCTGGGCGGCTTCGTTGCGTTCACCCTGATCGCCCATTTCCATCTGCCCTACTGGGTCGGCGGTTTGCTGGCGATGCTGATCACCGCCGCGTTCGGATACGTGCTGGATGCCGTGGTCATCCGACGAGTCATCGGCCAACCACAATTCGCCGTCGTGATGCTAACGCTGGGGCTCGGTTTTATCTTCCGCGCGGTGGCGGGCATTACCTGGGGCTATGACTCGGTCGGGTTTGAGACGCCATTCACCAACAAGACCGTCAATGTAGGCGGTATGATCCTTGGCGAGGACAACCTGTCGATCATCGTCGGCACGGTGCTGCTGTGTGGCGTTCTGTATGTCTTCTTCAGCAAGACGCGCATCGGCTTGGCCATGCAGGCGGCGTCCCAGAACCAGCTTGCCGCCTATTACATGGGAATTCCGGTTCGCACTATTTTCTCACTGATCTGGGCGATCAGCGCGGGGGTAGCGTGCCTGGCCGGCATTCTGTTGTCGCCGGTGTCGATGATCGACGTGAATATGGGAGGCCTGGCGATCAAGGCTTTCGCCGCGGCGGTGATCGGCGGGTTTGGCAGCATTCCCGGCAGTATGGTCGGCGGCGTGATCGTGGGCATCGTGGAGCAGTTCGCGGGCTACAAGCTGCCGGCGGGGTTTCAGGAGGTTACCTCCAACGTCGTGCTGCTGCTGATGCTGTTTATTCGGCCGCAGGGCCTGTTCGCGGAACGCATGGGAAAGCGAGTCTAACCGATGCGCACTATGTTCAGAACTCAATACCAGCAAGACATCGCGCTGTGGAAACACAACGGCGACCGGTTCTGGTACGGCCTGCTGACCGTGCTGGTGTTCGTCGCGCCGATGGTGCTGGGGGAATTCTACATCGGCGAGATGGGCGCGGTTTACATCTTCGCCATCGCCGGCGTCGGGCTGATGCTGCTGGTGGGCTACACAGGCCTTATCAGCCTGGGGCACGCGGCGTTCCTGGGAATCGGCGCCTATGTCAACGCGGTGCTGCTGAAGATGGGCGTGCCGTTCCTGATCACGCTACCGGTGGCTGGTCTGTTCACCGCGCTATGCGGTGCGGCGATCGGCCGGCCGACCTTGCGCATGAGCGGGCTGTATCTCGCGATCGCGACGTTGGCGTTCGGTAGTATCGTGGGCACGGTGTTCCAGAAATGGGAGTCTGTCACGGGCGGTTTCGACGGGTTCGCGGTGCCGACGCCAGAGGTGTTCGGGTTCCCGATCGAAGGGGCGACCGGCATCTATTACGTCTCGCTGCTGGTCCTGATTTTCGTGCTGTGGGTTTCGGCAAATCTGCTGCGCTCGCCCGCGGGGCGGGCGATGGTGGCGATCCGCGACAGCGAGGTTTCCGCGCAGAGCATGGGCATCCACCTTGCGCGGTACAAAACCATGGCCTTCGCGATCAGCGCGGGCATGACGGGTTTGGCGGGCGCGTTGTTCGCGCATTACGTTCGCTATCTGGCGCCGGATGCGTTCGATGTCCTGTTGTCGGTGCAGTTCGTAACGATCGTGTTCGTCGGCGGCCTGGGTTCGTTGCGTGGGGCAATCCTTGGGGCAATGTTCGTTCGGCTGCTGCCGCAGTTCATCGCCATCGTGCGGGACGATCTGCCGTTCGGCATCGGGCGGCTGCCCGGGCTGGAACCGTCGTTGTTTGGGCTGTCGCTGGTGCTGGTGATCCTGTTCCAGCCCGCCGGCCTGAACGGCATGTGGCTGAAGGCGAAGGTTTGGTTTCAGGCGTTTCCGTTCAAACGCCAAACGAGTTTCCGCCGGCAAAAATCTTATGCGAAGTCGGAGCGTCTGAGATGATTTTGTTCCAGGCGGAGGATATTTCGGTTCGGTTTGGCGGAATCCGAGCGGTGGATTCCGTTAGTTTCAATGTGAACCAGGGAGAGGTCTTTTCGATCATCGGTCCGAACGGGGCGGGAAAGACCACGATCTTCAACCTCATCAGTCGTATCTACAGCTCGACGTCCGGCAAGCTGACGATTGACGGCACGGATTTCACCCGGACCCCGGCGTATCAGATCGCCAGTCTGGGGATTGCCAGGACGTTCCAGAACATCGAGCTGTTTCCGAACGCCACGCTGCTGCAGAATTTGCTGATCGGGCGCCATTGCCATTCGCGCGTTGGGTTCCTGGCGGAGCTGGGGTTCCTGCCGTCGGTTCGGAAGGCGGAATTGCACCACCGGGAGAAGGTGGAGGATGTGATCGCGTTTCTGGGCCTGCAACGATATCGCGATTCGTTGATCGCCAACCTGCCCTATGGGGTTCGCAAAGTGGTGGAACTGGGGCGGGCGTTGTGCATCGAGCCCAAGCTGCTGTTGCTGGATGAACCGTCCTCTGGCCTGAACGTCGAGGAAACCGAGGGCATGGGGTTCTGGATCGAGGATATCAAGAAAGATCTGGGGATCACCGTCATCATGGTGGAGCACGACATGGCGTTGGTGAATCAGGTTTCGGACCGGGTCATGGCGCTGAACTACGGTAAGGTCCTGGCGATGGGCTCCCCCGGGGAAGTGCAGTCGCATCCCGAAGTGGTCAAAGCCTATCTGGGTGGGGAGGTTGCGGTATGAGTGAGCCGCTGCTCCGGGTTAATTCGATCGAGACATTCTATGGTCCGATCCAGGCCATTCGCGGCGTGTCGCTGGATGTGGACCAGGGCCAGATCGTCACCGTTCTGGGCGCGAACGGTGCCGGGAAAACCAGCGTGCTGCGGACGATTTCGGGGGTTTTGGATCCCGAACGGGGGCAAGTGATGTTCGAGGGGCGCGACATCGCTCGGATGCCGCCGGATCAGGTGATGCGCCAGGGCATTTGTCACGTGCCGGAGGGCCGTGAGATTTTCCCGTTCCTGACGGTGCGCGAAAATCTGAACATGGGCGCCTACACACGACGTGATGCGGCGGGCGTGGCCAGCGATATCGAGCGGTGCTTCGACTATTTTCCCCGGCTGCGGGAACGGGAGGCGCAACGCGCCGGGCTGTTGTCGGGCGGTGAGCAGCAGATGCTGGCAATCAGCCGAGCGCTGATGGGGCGGCCGAAACTGCTGTTGCTGGATGAGCCTTCGTTGGGGTTGTCGCCGCTGTTGGTGCAGCAGATTTTCGGCATTATCCGCCGCATCAACCACGAGCAGAACGTGGCGATCCTGCTGGTCGAACAGAACGCGCATATTGCCTTGCAGACGGCGGAGTTCGGCTATGTCCTGGAGGTCGGACGCATCGTGGCCGCCGATGCCTGCAAGACGCTGATGGAGCGTGCCGACATCAAGGAATTCTATCTGGGGCAGAAGGAGGCCGGCGCCCGCGGCACGCGGCGTTGGAAGAAGAAGCGGTTGTGGAACTGAAAATGAACCAGTCTATCCCCGCCATTATCGGTCAGCGCGCGGCCGCGAACGGCAGCGAAACCATTATGCGCACCAAGGATCGAGGGATCTGGAAGGCTGTCAGTTGGTCGGGCTTGAATGCCAAGGTCAGCGAGATTGGCTGTGCCTTGCTGTCGGCCGACGTTGGTCGCGGCGATGTCATTGCGATTCTGTCGGAGACGCGTCCGGAGGCGGTTTACGCCGACCTGGCCGTCCTGGGGTGTGGCGCGGCGAGCGTGGCGATCGACCCCGATGAGGACCCTGATCGGGTTTGCCATCTTCTGTCGTCCAGCGGGGCGCGTTTGGCGTTCGTGGAAAACGAAGAGCAGCTCGACAAGGTGTTGAATGTTCGTGACCGATGCCCCGGGTTGTCGCGGGTCGTGGTGTTCGACATGAAGGGGCTGCGCGATTTCGCCGATGCGGGATGCGTCAGCCTGGAGGACTTTGTAAAGACGAGCCATTCGGCCGGTTGGGCGGAGGCAATCAGTTCGTTGGAGTCTGACCAGCCAGCGGTGATTCAGTTCCCGCGGAGCGAGGGCTTTGGTCTGGGGCGGACCCTGACCCACGGCGACCTGATGCATATGGTCGTCTCCGCGCGCACTCGCCTGCCTATACAATCACATGACGAACGTCTGGCGGTATTGCGTCTGTCGGATATCACCGAACGGGTTTGGGGGCTGTACCTGGGCCTGGAGACGGGGTGCATCAGCAACTATCCCGAGGGTCCAGATACCGTCATTGAGAATTTGCAGGAGTTGCAGCCGACGGTTTTGGGCGCCGATGCGGCTGTGTGGGCACATTTGCATGGGCTTGCCACGGAGAAAGCAAAGGCGGCAACGGCTACGCAGCGGTGGGCTTACCGTTGGGCGCTGGATGCCGGTCGTCTGGGCGGTTCGAAGGGGCAATTGGCCAATCTGTTCGTGCTAGGCGCGGTGCGGCGTGAATTCGGACTGCGACGGTTGCGCTTAGCCTATGTCGGCGGTGCGCCAATCGGGGCGCCCGCGATGGATTGGGCGCGTTGCCTGGGTATCCGAATTCAACGGGTGGATGAGGTATCCGCTAACGCCGGTCAGGTGGATGAACGCTATCGCGCGTTGCTGGAAAATGCCTATGCATAACGTTGCGTATGCAACAAAACAAAGGGAAACGTCATGATAAAGTCCATGCTTGCCGCTGCCGCGCTTATCCTGGCGGTTCCGGCGGTGGCTGCGGAACGCGGTGTCACCGACACTGAAATCGTGATCGGCACGTACACCGATCTGTCGGGCGTGACGGCGATGTGGGGGGTAAACAACGCAAATGCGTGGCGTATGGTGTTCGACGACGTCAACGCTGAGGGCGGCATCAACGGCCGAAAGATCAAGTACATCGTCGAGGACAATCAATATCAAATTCCGCGGTCGGTTCAGGCCGCAAACAAACTGATCAACCGCGACGGTGCCTTTATTTTGGTGGCCAATGGCGGCACCCCAATGAACAACGCTGTGATGCCCGATCAGCTCGCCAAGGGCGTGGCCAACGTGTTTCCGCTGACCTCCGCGCGGTCGATGTATGAGCCACTGAATCACCTGAAGTTCGGGCTTGGATCCAGCTATTATGACCAGGTACGTGCCGGTCTGAAGTATTTTGTGGAAAAGCGCGGCAAGAAGAAGATCTGCACGATGGCGCAGGACACCGATTTCGGCCGCGACGTTACCGACGGGGTGAAAGATCAGCTAAAGGCCGAGCACATGACTGTGGCCGGCGAAACGTTGCACAAGCCGACGGATACCGATTTCAGCGCCTCGGCAGCCCGGATGAAGGACGTGGACTGCGATCTGATCGTGGTCGGCGGGATCGTGCGTGATTCGGTGCAGATCATCTCCGCTATTCGCAAGATCGGCTGGAACGTCGATATCATGGGGCAGGCGGCGAGCTACGACGATGTGGTGGCAACCGTACCTGGCGGGACGACCGAGGGATTCTACTCGATGACCCCGATGCTGTTCGTCGCGGAAACCAGCACGGACCCGAAGGTGAAGGCATTTGTAGCGGAATATCGCAAGGACTTCGGCAAGGAGCCGAATTTCGCCGCGCAGATCGGTTACACTGGGGCGAATGTGACGGCGCTGGCGCTGAAAAACGCCGGGAAGGCGCTGACCCCGGACAGCTTTGTCGCTGGTATGGAAGCGATCAAGGATTACCGTGACATTTTTGGCTCGCCGCCGATCTCGTTCAGCCCGACGAAGCACCAGGGGTCTAACGAGTCGTTTTTGTGCGTGGTGAAGGGCGGCAAGTGGGAGGTCGTGGAAAAGCAGCCTCTGGGGTATTGAGAAAACCTCCCCTCTGATGCCATGACGCGCGGATGACGCAGGCTAACGACCGGTGGCTTTTTCTTGTTCCAGCCATTCGGTTGCTGCGTGATCCGCGCCAGACGGCAAGGGTTCGGATGGGGCGCGTATCCAGGAAAGGATGTCGCCGATTGGCGCTTCCCGATCTTTGTCGCGCAGCAGCAGATGGTAGCCGTTCGGGTAAAATGCGCGCTCTGACCCTGGGGGTAACGCCTCCCAGGTCGCCGCTGTCGCTCGGGCGGGAACCAGTTCGTCGTGCCCGCCGTACAGAAACAGTGCGCGTGCATCGAAATGCGGGGCAGCTGCTAGGGCCTCGTCCATCAGATCGACGAGACCCTTGATCGCATCGACCCGGGTGGCATGGATGGTCAGCGGATCTGTGGACAGGCGCACCAGTGCCTGACGGTTATCGCTGGCGGTGACCTTCACCAGCCCGCCGCCGGTGAGCTTCATGGCGGGCACGGTATGGTCGGCGACCCACAGGCTGGCGCGCATAAAGGCGTTCATCTTGTCCCGTCCCCAGACGGCCGGGGCGATCAGCACATACCCGTCAACCGGCGGGGGATCGGGCTGGGTGGCCAGTACCATCAGGGCGGCGGCGCCCATGCTCTCGGCCATCAGGATCAGCTTGGTATGCGGATAGCGCGCGCGCAGCAGCCGGACCATGGCGCGGGTGTCGGACGTGAACCCTTCAGTGCCTGGCCACAGGCCTCGGCTGGGCGTCGCGCCGAATCCACGTTGGTCGGGGGAGAACACCGCCATCCCGGCGGCGACGAAATCGGGTGCCGGATACTCCCACGCGTCGCGGCTGTCGTTCATGCCGTGCAGCGCCAGCATGATCGCGGTCGGGGTGCCTTTGGGCAGCCAGACCCGATAGGGCAGCGCGGTTCCGTCGGGCATCGTGAAGAATCCGGCGGTATCCGGCGGCCTGCCCCCAGCCACGCCGGTCGGCATACCCGGCGCGACGCAACCGGCAAGCCACATCACAGCCAGCAATCCGGCGGTCAAACGGCGCATAACGGAAGGATGGTTGAAAGCATTTGCCGCATCGCTATCATCACCCTGCTTCCCAGACCAGTCAGAGGATCAAAATGCCGGACGGCGCCGCCCAGACGACACCTTCAACGGTGACACCGACCGAGATCATTCATGTGGACTCCCGCACTGTCGCCTGCGATGGCGGCGACGGTGCCCTGGGCCACCCGAGGGTCTTTTTGCGCATACCTGGCGAACAGGTGATGTGCCCGTATTGCTCACGTTTGTACGTCCTGAACCCGGGAGCTGACCACGCCAGCGGACATTGAAATCGGGACGGATGTCGTCCCGGAGGCTGAAGCGAAGAAACTGCACCTGATCCTGATCGACGGATCCGGGTTCATCTTTCGTGCGTTCCACGCCCTGCCCCCGATGACGCGGCCGGACGGGACGCCGGTTAACGCGGTGTTCGGCTTCACCAACATGCTGGCCAAGCTGCTGAAAGAGCATGTTGGCACCCATATCGCCGTGATCTTCGACGCCGGGCGGCTGACGTTCCGCAACCGCCTGTACGAAGCCTATAAGGCCCATCGTCCACCGGCGCCGGAGGAGCTGATTCCTCAGTTTGCCCTGGTGCGCGAGGCGACGGAGGCTTTCGGCGTGCCGGGGATCGAATTGCCGGACTGGGAGGCGGACGACCTGATCGCGGCCTATTGCCGGGCGACGACGCAGGCTGGCGGCCAAGTGACGATCGTGTCCTCGGACAAGGACCTGATGCAGTTGATCAGGCCCGGCGTGGATATGCTGGATCCGATCAAGCAGAAGCCGATTGGGCCTATTGAGGTGATGGAGAAGTTCGGTGTCACCCCGGACAAGATGGTGGAGGTGCAGGCGCTGATCGGTGATTCAACCGACAATGTGCCGGGCGTGCCGGGAATTGGGCCAAAGGGCGCGGCCCAGCTGATCAACGAGTTCGGTGATGTGGAGGCAGTGCTGGCCGCCGCGCCCAGGATGAAGCCCTCCAAGCGGAGGGATATGCTGATCGAGCATGCCGACAAGGCCCGCATCTCCCGCCAATTGGTAATGCTGCGCGAGGATACGCCGCTGCCGCAGCCGATCGAGGCGTTGGCGCAGCGCGATGCCGACCGGTCGGCTTTGGTGGCGTGGCTGCTGAAGCAGGGGTTCCGGAGTACCGTGGCGCGTCTGGGCCTGGACGCGCCGGCCGCCGCGCCGGTTGAGGTGAAACCGGTGGTGCAGCCCGATCTTGGACTGACGCCGCCGCCGATCATGTCCGGCTTCGGTCCTTATGTCAGCGTCACCTCAGGCGAGGCGTTACGGGTTTGGGTGGCGGAGGCCGTCGCGGCTGGATACGTCGGAATGGACACGGAAACCGATGCGCTGGACGCGATGCGCGCCCGCTTGATCGGATTGTCGTTGGCCACGGCAGCGGGGCGCGCCTGCTATGTGCCACTGGCGCACGAGGTTCTTGGCGAACAGATGAAGCTGGCGGAAGCCATCGAGATCCTGGGACCGATGCTGACCGATCCGTCGGTGTTAAAGATTTTCCAGAATGCCAAGTTCGACATGATGGTGTTGTCGCGGGCCGGGTTCCCGATGCCGACCCCGGTGGACGACACGATGCTGATCTCCTACGCGCAGGAGGCAGGGCTGCACGGGCATGGGTTGGATGAGCTGTCGCAGCTTCACCTCGGCCACACGCCGATCAGCTATGACGAGGTGACGGGCACGGGGCGCAACCGGGTACCGTTCCAGCAGGTGGGGATCGATCGCGCCACCGCCTATGCCGCCGAGGACGCCGACGTGGCGCTGCGGCTGTGGGATGCGCTGAAGCCGCGTCTGCGAATCAATGGCGGGTTGGCGTTGTATGAGCAGGTGGAGCGCCGGCTGGTGCCGGTTCTGCTGGAGATGGAGCGGGCGGGGGTAAAGGTCGATGCCGACGACCTGAAGCGCATGTCGGTCGATTTCGGTGAGCGGATGGCGGTGATGGAGGTGGATTGCCACCGTCTGGCCGGGCATCCGTTCAACCTGGGCAGCCCGAAGCAGTTGGGCGAGGTGCTGTTCGACGAGCACAAGCTGCCGGGCGGCAAGCGGATGAAGACCGGGGCGTGGGGGACGGATTCCTCGGTGCTGCAAGGTCTGTCGGGTCAGGGGCACGAACTGCCGGCGCGGATTCTGGAATGGCGGCAGTTGGCGAAGTTGAAATCGACTTATGCGGACTCATTGCTGACCGATATCAATCCGGATACCGGTCGCGTGCATACGTCATTCGCGATGGCGATCGCCTCGACGGGTCGGCTGTCTTCGACCGATCCGAATTTGCAGAATATTCCTATTCGCACGGACGAAGGCAGCCGGATCCGCAAGGCATTCATCGCCGAACCGGGGCATGTTTTGGTGAGCGCGGATTACTCGCAGATCGAATTGCGGCTGTTGGCGCATGTTGCCGATCTGCCGGTGCTGCGGGAGAGTTTTGCCAACGGCGAAGATATTCACGCGCGCACTGCCAGCGAAGTATTCGGTGTCCCGATGGAGGGGATGGACCCGATGACGCGCCGCAGGGCGAAAGCGATCAACTTCGGCATTATCTACGGAATTTCCGGATTCGGCCTGGCCAGGCAGTTGGGGATTTCGACGGGCGAGGCGAAGGGATACATTGATCGTTACTATGAGCGTTATCCCGGAATCCGCACCTACATGGACCGAACAAAAGACGAGGCTCGGATCAAGGGATTCGTGGTGTCGCCGTTCGGACGGCGCTGCTGGGTGCCGGGCATTGCCGACAAGAACGGTGCCAGACGTTCATATGCCGAGCGGCAGGCGATCAATGCACCTTTGCAGGGTGGGGCCGCGGATATCATCAAACGCGCGATGGTCCGGTTGCCGGCGGTGCTGAAGGCTGAGGGGCTGAAATCCCGAATGCTGTTGCAGGTGCATGACGAATTGCTGTTCGAAGCGCCGGCCGCGGAGGCAGAGACGTTGGCTGGCGTGGTCAAGCAGGTGATGGAGAGCGCGGCGGTGCTGTCGGTGCCGCTGGTGGTGGAGACCGGGATCGGCAAGACCTGGGCGGAGGCGCATTAAGCGGGAGACCGGGCGCGTGGCCCGGTGTCATGGTGACGTGATCCGGGGCGGGTCTTTGGATCAGATAGCCGCGTCGCTGTCGCTCCTCGCAATGACAGTTGGTTCGCGATCGCTCACTGTGAGGGGAGTTGTTGCCATTGCGTGTTTGAGCGCTTGGACCCGCAGCGATGATGCCAATGGGCGGTTGGGGTCACGGTCGGTATCGGTTTCAGCGACCAGGGCAGCGAGGCTTTGTTGCCTTGTCTGAGCCATTTGCAACAGCACATCCCAGAATTCTTTCTCCAGGGCGACGCTGGTGCGGTGGCCGGCCAGGGAGAAGCTGCGTTTGATTAGGCCGTTCATGAATAGGGATGCATGCGGTTATTGACCTTGTGATGGCGGGCGCAGGCCCGCCATCCAACGCTTATAGTGTGGCTGTCGATAAAGGCGTGGATGGCGGG
>VFSW01008755.1_pt1 | contig 14502 bp, 11 predicted proteins | sample 5358111 | NCBI WGS metagenome assembly VFSW01 (sample SAMN11554181, study PRJNA540505) | mine drainage metagenome | isolation source: sediment from site ElyBrook_90M | place: USA: Ely Copper Mine, Vershire, VT | collected 2017 | reverse complement strand
ACCGGAGCCGGCACGGGTGCCAACTTCCAGATCGGCGCCAACGCAGGCGACTTCCTCGGGGTGTCGTTTGCCGACGCCCAGATCACGGCCGCGGGCTACGGCACGTGGAACGCGGACATCACCGCCTTCGCCACCGCCACGGGCAGCGGCAGCGGCATCATCGCCGCGGCTCAGGCTCTGATCACGAGCTCCGACACCGCGATCGGCTACGTCAGCACCACCCGCGGCAACCTCGGCGCGGTCCAGAACCGCCTCGAGCACACCACCGCGAGCATCGGCGTCGCCTCGGAGAACCTCAACGCCTCCGAGTCTCGTATCCGCGACCTCGACGTCGCGAGCGAGATGGTCAACTTCACCAAGACCCAGATCCTCCAGCAGGCCGGCACGGCGATCCTCGCCCAGGCCAACCAGGCTCCGCAGAACATCCTGACCCTGCTCCGCTAGTTCGGGCAATCGAGCGACGCCTCTCCACTCGGGAGGCGTCGCTCTGTGTCCGGCGCCGGCTAGACTGGGAGCGCGTCCGCCACAGGAGATCGGGAACCGATGCACCCCGCCTTTGCCTCCATGGCGCTGCCGCCCGGATGCCGCCTGATCCGCATCGCGGATGAGCCCGAGTGGTGGCGCCCGTCGGACGAGATGTGCTCGGCGGTCTGGCCGGAATTCATGCTTCACGATCCCGTTGCCGATCGCTGCTGGCACCACCTCAACGAGGTCTGGCCGGAGTTCCAGCTTGTCCTGCTCGAGGAGAGCGGAACTCAGACCCGCGTCGCCGCGGCCTCCCAGGCCGCCCCGCTCGCCTGGACGGGCCAGGACGGCGACCTCCCGGAGGGCTGGGACTGCCAGTTCGAGCGCTCGGTGGCGGAGCGTGCCGCCGATCGGCTGCCCAACACCCTCGGTGCCATCCAGATCTGCGTGGCGGCTGACAGGCGAGGCCGGGGTTTGAGCTCGCTGATGCTCGAGGCGATGAGGCGGACTGCCGTGGAGGCAGGTTTCGGGGCGCTGATCGCCTGCGTCCGGCCCACCGACAAGGTTGGCCATCCCAACATGCCGATAGAGCAATACGCGTGCTGGCAGCGGGCCGACGGACTGCCGTTCGATCCATGGCTTCGCGTTCACGTCCGCGCCGGAGCGCGCATCGTCCGCGGCTCGCCCCGCTCGATGACCATCTCGGGCTCGGTCGCCGAATGGCACGAGTGGACCGGGCTGGACTTCCCGGCGTCGGGTCCCTACCTGGTCGAGGGTGCCCTCGCGCCGGTGGAGATCGATCTCGCGGCGGACCGGGGCATCTATTTCGACCCGAACGTCTGGATGGTTCACCCGCTCTCCGGCGCCGATAGCCCGGCGGACCAGGCACCTCTGGCCTGAAGACTCGCTATCCGGCCAGGTCCGGCAGGCTGGCCGCCGCCACCGCCTGGCCGTGGCGCTTGTCCCGTTCCGAGACCGAGTGGAAGCGAATCGTTTCGGCCGGCCCGGGTCCCTCGACCACAAGGACTTCACGAGCGCGAGCCTCGATCGCTTCTCCGCCCGGGCCGGTCGTGACGCGGCCGAGCAGAAGCAGGTGCTCGAAGTCATACCAGTCGCGGTATTCCAGGAGCGCGTAGCCGAGGTACGTGCCGATCGTCTCGTAGACGCGCCGGGCTCGCTCGTCGCCGCCGGCCATCAGCTTCTGGAGCATCACCAGCCTCTGTGGCAGGGCAGTTGCCGGGTCCACCTCGATGCCGGCCGCCGGCAGGAGACGCCCGGCCGCTTGCTGCGACAGGTACTGGACACCACAGCCGCGATCGCCCGACCACTCGTCGAGCGGGGCATCCGAGCGGAAGTCGATCGGCGTGAAGGCCAGCTCGTTGAGCCAGGGCGTCAGGCCGCCGTCGCAGGTCACGAAGCCTGCAGCTTCGCTCGAGCCCATCGCCACTCCGAGCAGGCCGCCGACGCCCGCGATCATCGCGCCCGCAAGGGCGGTCACCTCGCCGTCGTTGACGACGACAAAGGGGATTCCGCCCCAGGCCCGCCGTAGTTCGTGGAAGATGCCGCGGACTCGCGTCTCGAACGCCGGGGCCGGCACCGAGCGAAACAACGACGCGACCCGGACCTCGTTGTCGAGGTAGATCCCGGCCGAGCTGCCACCGATCGCATCGACCCGAGGCAGATGCCCGGCCGCGCGCCGGAGGGAATCCATGACCTGGTCGAAATGCCACTGGGGGTCTTCGTGCCGCGACGGATCCCACAGGATCTCTTCGCTGAAGACCACCTCGCCGTCGATGACGGCCGCCGCCTTGCGATCGCTCGCGCCGAGGTCGAAGCCGATCCGGCAGCCCTCACGATGGCCGCCCAGGCGAGACGGCGCCTCCCGCACGACCGGAAACTCGGCGGCCGGCGCGGCGATGACCTCGAGCGGCGATCCGTACACCGCCTCGCCCACCGTTCGCGAGTCGAACCGGCCGGCCGGGTCTTCGGCGTAGTGGCGCCGCAGCCGCGCGACCAGTTCGGTCGGCCCGTCGACCCAGATCCGCGATCCGCCACGCGACCAGAGCATCGACTTGATCAGGCGCTCGCTGGCCTCGTACCCGGCTGCGGCGTTCTCGTGACCGGCCTCGAACACGGAAGTCTCGCGCCGACACACGGACCGGCCGGGCGCCTCCAGCGCGACGGACACCCGAACGCCCACGCCCGAACGATCGATCGCCTCGGCCAGCTCACGCCGCGCCAGCGCCGACGGCCGGAACCCGGGATCGAGCGGCGCGGCGATGCGCGGCGGGACCAGGAAGCGGTCCAATCCTTCGTGGCGCGGTGCGTGGACTTCCATCGTTGCTGCGTTTCTCCTCTCCCCGGAACCGTGGACCGGCCCCATGAATGCCGGTCAGGGCACCAACCGGACGCGGTCCCGGTATCGATCGCGCAACCGCTCGTTGTGCTGGCGTCCGCCCTCAACCGAATTCGGCCGGAGAACCGGCGCCTGGACTCCCCGATCGGCCAGATGCTCCACGGCCTGGACCACGATCTCGTGGAGCAGGGCGGCGGCCACGATCGTGGACGTGGGTCCAACCTGCTCCTCGAGGCCGGCCACCGCGATCCCCGGATCCGCGCCTGCCGCGCCGTCGTCGAGCACTACGTCGGCGAGCTGGCTGAGCTTCATACCTGACGAGTGCCTGGCTTCGGCGCGGCGCGACGCGGAGACAGAAGTCACGGCTATGACCGGCGCGCCTGTGGCGCGGGCCCGGCGAGCGATGTCGATTGCGGCGGCGGTGTTCCCGGAGTGGCTGATGGCGATCAGGCAGTCGCGCGGCCCCGGCGCCTGGTCGGCGACCAGGGCTTCGCCGTAGCCCTCGATGTGCTCCGCCACTCCCCAGCTGGGATCGAAGATGACCTGGAGCGCGGCGATCGAGCCGGCTCTCCGGTTGAGCTCGAGAGCCGCGAGCTGCGAATGCCCGCTGCCGAAGACGTAGACGATCCCGTCGCCGGCGACGACCTTCTCCACGATCCCGGCCGCGGCGGCGAGCGCTTGGGTATTGAGGAGCCGCGCTCGTTCGAGAGCCGCCGACAGCTGGTCGAGGTATCGGGCGGGTGGACGCGACCCGTCCGTAGCGGGGAAGCTCATCGAGACACCTCGGCCGCGGCCCCGTAGGCCAGGCCGCCCCGCGAGATCGTGGCTTGGACGTCCCAGTTCTCGTCGACCACGGTCAGGTCCGCGGTGCGGCCCACCTCGACGCGGCCCAGTTCTTCTTCGAGACCCAGGGCTCGGGCAGGGTTGGTCGTGACGCAGGCGACGGCCGTCGGCACCTCGAACCCGCACTCGACGACAAGATTGCGGAGAGCTCGATTGAGCGGCAGGAGAGACCCGGACAGCGTTCCGTCGGGAAGTCGGCCGCACGTGCCGTCGGAGACGTACTCGCGGCCGCCGAGCCAGTAGCGGCCGGGCGGCATGCCGAGACCGGCGAGCGCGTCTGTGACCAGGATCAGGTCGTCCGGCGCCTTGGCCCGGGCCATCAATCGAATCGTCTCGAAGGCGATGTGATTGCCGTCGGCGATGAAGTCGGCCCGAAGGGGGTTGGCCAGGGCGAAGCCCGCCACGCCCGGGTCGCGGTGACGGAACGGCCGCATGGCGTTGAACAGATGCGTGGCCATCGTGGCGCCGGCATCGGCCGCGGCGCGAGCCTGCTCCCAGGTCGCGTCGGTGTGGCCCATGGAAACTCGGACGCCGTTGCGGACGAGGAACTCGATCAGCTCCAGAGCGCCGGGCAGTTCGGGCGCGAGCGTGAACCACAGGACCGATCCGCTTTCCAGCCACGTCGCCGCCTCGCGAATGTCCGGCAGGCGCAGCTGGGCCGGATCGTGCGTGCCCTTGTGCGCCGGGCTGATGTACGGCCCCTCGATGTGGACTCCGAGCACGGCCGCCTCGCCCGGACGGGAGCGTGGCGCCAGGTTCGCGAGCGCCGGACCGTAAACCTTCGGAGCCGACGTCACGATCGTGGGCACGAACCCCGTAACGCCGAAGCGCGGCATGTCGCGGCAGATGACGTCCATTCGGGCGGCCGGATCGGCAAAATCGTCGCCGAAGGCGCCGTTGATCTGGATGTCCAGCAGGCCCGGCAGGATGCGGTCGTTCGGCCCGCCGATGGCGTCCGCCGGCTCGGTGCCGGGCTCGGCCGGCTCGATGGCGGCGATCCGCCCTTCTTCGACTGTGACGAGGCATAGCCCCCGGTCGTCGGGCGCGTAGAGGTGGCCGAAGAGCTTCATCACAGCGTCAGCGTCACTTTCGTGATGTTCCTGGGGTTCTCCGTGTCCAATCCGCGGGCGCGGGCGAGGTGGTAGGCGAAGAGCTGGGCCGGCAGGATCGCCACGAGCGGTGACAGCCATTCGGGGACCGCAGGTATCCGCACGACCGAGCCGAGTCCGTCGAGGTCGGCGGCATCGGACAGAACGAGCAGCTTCGCTTTCGTCTCGTGCAGGCGGCCCAGGAGCTCGACCATGCCCTCGAAGGCGGGCCCGGAGGTGGCTATCGCCAGGACCGGGAAGCCTGCGCCCACCAGGGCGATCGGCCCGTGCTGGAAATCGGCCGCGGAATACGGATCGGCAAGGACGTAGGCCAGCTCCTTGAGCTTGAGCGCCCACTCGCGCGCCGTGGCGTAGTGGAAGCCGCGAGCGAGGACGGCGCAGCGGCTTTCGCCCGCCCACTCGGCCGCGAGCGGTCCCACCTGCGCCTCCGTGCGCAGCGCCTCCGACATCGCGTCGGGCAAAGCGGCCAGCTCGTCGCGCGATTTCCGATCGCCCGAGAGCGCGGCCGAGAGCATGGCCACGACCGCGATCTCCGCGAGGTAAGTCTTCGTGGCCGCGACCGCCCGTTCCTCGCCGGCCTCGAGCTCGATCAGGTACTCGGCCGCGGCCGCGAGCTCGGAACTGGAGTCGTTGGTGATCGCGACGGTCATCGCGCCCTGGCGCCGCGACTCGGCCAGGACCGAGACCACGTCCGGCGATTTACCCGACTGCGAGATCCCCAGAACCACCGAATGGCGCAGGTGTGGCGGCGCCCCGTACAGCGAAACGAGCGACGGCGCCGCCGGCGCCACGAGCAGGCCGTTCCGCGCGCCGAGGATGTACTGGGCGTAGATGGCGGCGTGGTCGGAGGTGCCGCGAGCCGCTATGACCGCCAGGTCGATGTGCCGAGAGCGGATCGCCTCGGCGACCCTGTCGACCTGCCCGGCCGACCGCAGCAAACCCTCGACGATCGAAGGGCCTTCGCGGAGCTCGGAAAGCATGCTCATGACGGGGTCCCCTCGTTTGCTGGAGCGTCCGTCACGTCGCGAAGCCGCACCGGCAGGCGGCCGGCGAATGGGATCCTGCCCAGCAAACCATCGGCGAGGGCCTGGATCTGGGGCGGTTGGATTCCGTATGTGACTACGGCACAGACGTCGGCCGGGTAGGTCTCGACGTCGTACGGCGTCCGAAGGGCGACCGCCACGAGCCGGCTTGCCGAACGGGCGAGCCTTTCGACGAGCCGCGCCTGACCTGGGAAGGACACGCCATCGAATGTGCACGCGACGACGACGTCGTGGCCTGCCGCCGCCTCCGCGAGAGCCGCGATCTCCTTGGGCGTCGGATCGATCGACGCGACCAGCTCGTCGACCTCCAGGCCGCCGGCCCGGAGCATGGCCGCCAGATCGATGCGCAGATACGACGAGGTCTCGGCGGGCGTGAGGTCCATCGGTTTTGGCGCAACGACGGCGATTCGACGGCCCGGGCGCAGCGGCAAGGCCCCGTTCGGGTCGCGGACGAGGGTGACAGAAGCCTCGGCGATGGCCCTCGCGAGGGCCCGATGCTCGGCGCAGCCCACGACCTCGATCGGTGGTTGCGCGATCTCCGCCAGATGACGGCGGAGCCGCATGATCCGGTCGCGCGACTCCCGGAGCCGCCCCGCGTCCAGTTTCCCCGACGCGATCGCCGCGCGGAGGGTCTCGAACGCCCGCTCTTCGATCTCGGCGCCGTGGTTGAGCAGCAGCAGGTCCATGCCCGCCGCCGCGGCCGCGCCCACGGTTCCGCCGAGCCCCTCGCCGAAGCTCGCGCCGGCCATGTCGAGCGCGTCGCTCACGGTCACGCCCTCGAAGCCGAGCTCGTCGCGCAGCAGCCCCTGGAGGATCGCCGGCGAGACGGTCGCCGGAATTGCCGCGCCGCCGGTCAGGGCCGGAACCGCCAGGTGGCCCGGCAGGACCGCCAGGGCGCCGGCCTCGATACCAGCCCGGAACGGCGGCAGCTCCTCCGCGTCCAGTCGACCGCGATCGTGGGGGATCACCGGCAGGGCCCGATGCGAATCCGCCGCCGCGGCCCCGTGGCCCGGGAAGTGCTTGAGAGTGCCCGCTACGCCGGCTTCCTGAAGCCCTTCCGTCATCGCCGCGGCCAGCCGCGCTACGGCGTGGGGCTCGTCGCCGAACGGCCGCGTCCCCAGCGGAGTCGCCGACTCGCGGTGGAGCACGTCGCAGACCGGGGCGTAGACGAGCGTGCCACCTATCGCCGCCACTTCCGCGCCGATCGCCCGGCCGCACGCCCGCGCCAGCTCTACGGAACCGGCCGCGCCAAGAGCCAGGTTGCCGGGCCAGGCCGTGGCCCCGTCGCCGACGAGCTGGAGCTGGCCGCCCTCCTGGTCGCAACCGATCACGAGGGGCGGATCCCCGGCCGGGCGAGCGGCCTGGAGAGATGCGCACAGCTCGCGGACCTGCTCGGGCGTGGCCACGTTCCGAGCTCGGAAGAGCGTTACCCCGGAGGCTCTGCCCGCCGCAATCGCGCCGAGGATTTCGGGCCCGGCAACGACTCCGTCGAACGAGCGCAGGAACCGGACTCCCGCGAGGGCGCCGGAGTCGGCCGGAGTCACGGCTCCGAGCTCAACCGCTTTCTCCCCGCTCATCCTTTCACCGCCCCGGCGGTCAGCCCGCCGACCATCTTGTTCTGGACGATCAGGAAGAAGATAAGGACCGGCAGCGTGAAGAGAGTCGAGGCCGCCATCGTCGCGCCCCAGTCCGTGCCGAAGTTGGTCCGGAACGACGCCAGCCAGACCGGCAGCGTGTAGTTCTGGGCGTCGGTCATGAACACGAAGGCGTAGAAGTATTCGTTCCAGGCCGTGATGAACGCGAAGATCGAGGTCGCCACCAGGCCCGGGCCCAGCAGCGGCAGCGTCACGCGGATGAAGGCACCGGCCCGCGAAGCGCCGTCGACCATCGCCGCCTCCTCGAGGTCCACCGGGATGCCCGCGATGAACCCGCGCAGCGACCAGATCGTGAAGGGGAGAGTGAAGATGAAGTACACGACCACGAGCGACGGCAGCTGGCCGTAGATCGGGGTGTGGCGCAGGAAGAGGTAGAAGGGGATCAGCAGCGCTTCGAACGGGGCCATCTGGGCGATCGCCACGAGGAGCAGGAAGCCGGAGCGGCCGCGGAAGCGAGCCCGCGCCACCGTGGCCGCGGCCAGGAACCCGACCACGAGCGAGAGCGCGAGGGTCGTGAGCGTCACGACCACGCTGTTGCGCAGGAAGTCGGAGAAGTGGGGCTGGGAGATGGCCTTGGCGACGTTGTCGAGGGTCGGCGTCGGGATGAAGACCGGGGTGTAGGTCTGGATGTCGCCGGCGGTCTTGAAGGCCGTGATGGCCATCCAGTAGACCGGGAAGGCGAACAGGAACGCGACGACCAGGCCCGTGGAGTTGAGCAGGATCGAGCGGGCTCGGCGGCTCATGCTTCCTCCTGCGTCTTGATCATGTGGCGGATGTAGGGCACGAGCACCACGAGCAGCATCACGACCATGATCACCGAGACCGCCGAGGCCAGGTCGTACCGGCTCTGCGTCTTCTCGATGTAGGCGAAGATCGACAGGGTGACCGTCTCCCCGTCCGGGCCCCCCTGGACCATCGTGTAGACCTGGGTGAACACCTTGAAGTCCCAGATGATCGACAGGAAGGTCAGGAGCATCAGCAGCGGCCGGACCAGCGGGATCGTGATCATTCGCAGGATCTGCCATTCGCTCGCGCCATCCATGCGCGCGGCTTCGATCAGTTCCCTGGGAATGGCCAGGAGCCCGGCGTAGACGCTGAACGCCACGAACGGGATCGACTGCCAGATGATCAGGAGGGTGATGACGCTGAAGGCGGAGAACCCGGTATCGAACCAGGAATGGTTGAGCCAGCTGCCGAAGATGCCCAGGCTGCCGATCGCCCAGTTGATCACGCCGAGCTTGCTGTCGAACAGCCACTGGAAGATCACGGCGCCGGTGACCGCGGGCGTGGCCCAGGCCAGGATCATCGAGATGGAGAGTGCGAGGCGGACGCTCCGTCGCAGCCGCTCGAGCAGAAGGGCGACGAAGAACCCGCCCACGACCGTCAGGGCGACGTTCGCGATCATGAAGAGGAACGTCCGGATGACGACGGTGATGAACTCGTTGTCGGCGAGGATTCGCTGGTAGTTGGCCAGGCCGACCCACGTCTCGCCCCCATTCGCCAGCTCGCGAAGCCCGAAGTGCTCGAGGCTCGTGAGCACGACGAGGTAGACGGGGTAGCCGAGGAGCACGACGAACGTGATCAGGGCCGGGGCGATGGCCAGGTAGGGGAGCGACTTCGCCGCAAGCCTCCGGAGGCGGCGACGTCGCGAGGGAGCGACCGAGTGCCGCGGCGCCGTTCGATGGCTTTCGCCCATCTGCTGCGTCTCGATCACTTCGGCGCTCCCTCGCGGCTATCTACTGCGGAACCGGACTACTGGGCCGCGTTGAGGACGGCGTCGATCTTCTGATCGGCTTCTTTCGCAGCATCGGCGATGCTGGCCTTGCCGGTCAGGATCTTGGTGAGCATGGCCTTGATCGGGTTGTTCGCCTCGACGCCCGCCCAGCGCGGGTCGTTCGGGGTGAAGCCGCTGCCCGCGGCAGCCTCGGCCGCCTGGATCTTGAGGATGGCGTTGGCGGCGGTGTCGGGGATGCTGGCCGCGGCGGCCTTGAGGGACGGGATCCAGCCGTTGGCGATCAGCATCTGCTGGCCGTTGTCGCTGGTCAGCTGCTTGACCCAATCGAGGGCCTGGGCCTGGTTCTTGCTCTTGGCGGCGATGCCGAGAACGGAGCCGCCGAGGAAGACAGGCTGGGTCTTGCCGTCATTGACGCTCGGGATGGCCATGACGCCAACCTGATCGGCCGACTTCACGACGCCCTTGGGATCCACGGCGGAGCCGATCTCCCAGCCGTTGCCGACGAACATTCCGACCTTGCCCTGGCTGAACAGGGTGTATTCGGGCGGGTTCATCTCGTCGTTGTCCTTGGGTCCCGTCGAGCCCGCCTTGTAGTAGTCCACGTAGTCCTGGATGCCCTGCATCGAGGCAGCGGATTCGAGGTTGGCGGTCCAGGTGCCGTTGTTGAGGGTCGCGAGCGAGCCGCCGCGATCCCAGATCATCTGCAGGAGCGAGTACCAGTTCTGGCCGGCGACGTAGAGGCCGGAGTAGTCCTTGACGCTGGCGTTCTTGGACTGGAGCGTCTTCGCCGCGGCGATGAGCTTGTCCTTGCTCGTGATCGTGGTCGCGTCGATGCCCGCCGCGGTGAACATGGCCTTGTTGTAGATGAGGACGCGGTCACCGGCGTAGAACGGCACTGCGTAGAGCTTGTCCTTGTAGACCGAAGCGCTGTTCAGCGAGGCCATGAACTTCTGGTCGGCGCTGGCGCTGTCGTTGCTGGTGCCGCCGCCGAGCGCGGCGCGCTGGCTGGTCAGGTCGCTGAGCAGCCCGGCGGCCTCGAAGGTGATCGCCTGGGTGTTGCCCATCTCGATCACGTCGGGCGGGTTGTCGCTGGCGAGGGCGGTCGTCAGCTTGTCGACGATGCCGTTCCACTGCTGGACCTGGTAGTTGACCTTCCAGCCCGGGTGGGACATCTGGAAGTCCGTGTCGAGCTGGACGACGGTGTTGTCGTTCAGGGAGCCGTTCATGAGCCAGACGGTCAGGGTGCCGGAGCTGGCCACCGGCGTCGGGGTCGAAGCCGGGGTGGCGGTCGGGGTGCTGCCCGGGGCAGCCGGGGTCGCGGTCGCCGTGGGCGACGGAGTCGCGCCGGAGCTCGAGCAGGCGGCCACGGTAAGGGCTGCCAACGCGATGGGAATGAACCTGAACTTGCGCACGCCTTGTCCTCCTCGGACGTGGAATGAACCCTCCGACGGAGGGTGAGAGTCCGAATGCCTCCTTCCTCCTATTTCAGCCGGCAACGCCTCCCTTCTCGGCCACGACCTCGATGAGGTCGGACCCCGTTGCCGAAGGCGACGCGATGGTCGCTTCGTCGACCGCCGCGTCCGAGGAGCGGAGTGGCCGTGTCGATTGGAGCGGACGGAGGCTCATACCGAGCTCTCGGGTCATCAGCAGGGCCGATGCGCCAAGGACGACCACGTCGTCCATGCGTCCGATCTCGTAGGTGGTGTCTTGAGTCAGGGCCGGGAGGGCGCGCTGGTTCGCGGTCGAAGCCACCGCGTCCAGCCAGGCGTCGCCGAAGGCGACCATCGTCCCGGCCAGCACGATCCGGCGCACGTGGAGCATCCCGACCATGCCGGCCAGGGCGGCTCCCAGGTTGATGCCGGCGTCGATCACGATCCGCCTGGCCGCTTCGTCCCCGATCCGGAAGAGCGAGACCGCCTCGTCGAGCGAGACGGTCCGGCCGCAGGCCGCCGACAGCCGGGTCAGGACGGCTCGAGCGCTCGCGACCGTCTCGAGGCAGCCGCGCCGGCCGCACCGGCAGACCTCGCCGTCGGGATCGACGACCGTGTGGCCGATCTCGCCGGCGCCGAACCCATCGCCTTCGAACAGCTCGCCGTTGAGTACCAGGCCGGCTCCGATGCCCTGGCCGACCTTGACGGTGACCAGGTTCAGGCCGCGGGCGGCCCCGAAGACATGCTCGGCGAGGCCGGCCGCCTGGGCGTCGTTGGCGACGTGGACCGGCAGGCCGAAGCGCTCCGAGACCAGGGCGCCAAGGGGAAGGTGGCGCCAGTCGCGCTTGACCGCCTGGATCACCACGCCGTCGCCGCGGTCGACGAGGCCCGGCGCGCCGATGCCGATCCCCAGGATGGGCCCGGTGACGTTCTCCAGCAGGCGGGCGATGAGATCGAGGGCGAGGTTGAGCGCTTCGTCGCCGTCGGCGTCTTCGGAGGGGACGTCGACGCGGTCGATGATCTCGCCGCGGAGATTCACCGTCGCGGCCGTGAACACGCGGTCGCCGAGATCCACGCCGACGAGCAGCCGCGCCTCTTCCGGCACCTCCAGCAGGATCGGCGCCTTGCCGCCGGTCGAGGGCCCGCGGCCGACTTCGCGGCACAGCCCGTCGCCGATGAGGCCATCCATGACGTCCGAGACGGTGGTGCGGGTAAGACCGGTCCGGCGGGCTACGTCGGCGCGGCTGATGCGGCCGGCGTCGTAGATCGTGGCGAGAACGAGCCGCTCGTTGTGCTCGCGGGTCTCTCGCAGCGTCGCCTTGATCGGTCGTTCCATGGGGACTGGGCCGTCCTCGGTAACTTTGTCCAGAACGTTGACAAAGTCAGAATAGCGGCTTTGTCAAGAGTCTTTGCAAAGTTCCCCGGCGACGTGCGCAGGGGTGCCGAAGGGAGCGCCGCGCCTCCGATTGGGCGCGCGGAAACGGCAGATGCGGGGCGCCAGGGCTCCGATGCGGAGCGCCTTCTCGATCTGCCGCAGCGGGTCGATGCCCGGAGGAAGTCCCTACTTGCCCTTGAATTCCTCGACGGCAGCCGACAGGCCGCGCTCGTAGGCGGCGATCAGCCGATCCCAGCGAGCGTCCATTTCCGTGTCGATCCTCTGGCGGACGGCGTTGGCGTCGAACCAGGCGATGGTGTGTCGGATCCCCTGGGCGAACGGCATCGACGCGTGGAAATCCGGGACGAAGCGCTTGATCTTGGTGGTGTCGAAGACCGCGCTCTGGGCTTTGTCGCCGAGCAGCGTCCCGGTCATCTCGGGCAGGCATGCGGAGATGAAGTCCGAGGCGATGTGGACGATCTTGACCTCGGTGCCGGCGGCGGCTGCCGTCTGGCGGTAGATCTGGTCCCAGGTCAGGACTTCGTCGGAGGTGATGCCGAAGGCGTGGCCGATCGTGGCGCCGCGGCCGAGCAGGCCCACGAAGCCGGCCGCGAAGTCGGTGTTGTGGGTGATCGTCCAGAGCGAAGTGCCGTCGCCGGGGACGATTAGCGGCTTCCCGGCGCGCATCCGAGCGATGGCCGTGAACGGGCGCTCCCAGCTGTTGATGACCAGCGGGGCCTGCGTATCGCCGTAGGTCAGCGAGGGCCGGACGATCGTGACCGGAAAGCCGTCGTCCCGGTAGGCCCGCATCAGCAGCTCTTCCGCGGCGATCTTGTTCTGCGAGTAATCCCAGTAGGGATTGGCGAGCGGTGTGTCCTCGCGGATGAGCCAATCGACGGGCGGCTTCTGGTAGACGCTGGCCGAGCTGATGAACACGAACTGATGCGTGCGGCCGCTGAAAAGGCGGACGTCGCGCGCCACGTCCTCGGGCGTGTAGGCGATCCAGTCCACCACGGCGTCGAACCGCTGGCCGGCCAGCGCTCGGGCCATCGCCGCTTCGTCGCGAGAATCGGCTCTGATGGCCTTGGCTCCGTGGGCGAGCTCCGGGTGGCCGCCCCGGTTGAGCACGAACAGCTCGATCCCGCGATCGACGGCCAGGCGCGTGCACGCGCTGCTGATCAGGCCGGTGCCGCCGATGAACAGGACTCTCATTTGGTCTCCCGGGTGGTTTCCTCCGTCCGCGCAAGTCTAGGAGTTCGCGCCAGAAAGCCAACAGAGGCCAAAGCGCCCGATCGCCCTGGGGCGGGGCCGCCGCCTGCGCCTACGGGGCGGGAGTTGGAGCCGCGGCCGGCGGAGGCGTCACGACCGGCGGCGGAGTTGCCGCAACGCCGATCTGCAGGATGCCGTTCACGGTGATGTAGTGCGACTTCCAGGTGTCCGTGTGGAGGACCTTGCCGCTCGCGTCCGTGACCGTTCGCGTCCGAGAGGTGTCGAAGCCGTCGCTCGGGTACTCGGCGCGGTTCTTGGTACCGACCGGGATGGCCGTGGTGTAGACCGTGCTATCGCTGGCCTTGCTGACGTTGGCCTTGTATTCGGGCGAGAAGACGACCGTCCGGTCGAGCGGCAGGCTCCAGAGCTGGAAGGTGACGCTGCTCTTGGAGCCCTTCGTGGACGTGCCGCGGATCACGATCGGGTTCGGCGTGTCGTTGGTCCACTTCATGTCGTAGGTCTGGTACCCGTTGGAGAAGACCGTGGCGTCGAGTCCGACCGGATATCGGTTGATGTAGTAGGCGTGGTTGTGGCGTTCGTCCATCTGCAGCCCGGCCTTCGCCGCGGCGTTGAACATCGTCGTGGAGGCGGAGCAGATGCCGCCGCCCATTGCCCCGGTGTGGTCGCTCTTGCCGTGCTCGATCACGCCGCCGAGGGTGAATCCGTGGGCGGGATCGATCGGGCCGACCCGGCCGAGGAAGCTGAACTGCTGGCCGGGCGCGACCACCTGGCCGCTGAGGATCTTGGCGGGCGTCCGGATGTTCGCGCCGTTGCCGTTGCTGATGTCGGGGTAGAAGGTGACGGTGGCCGATCCGATGATGACCATGCCGTTGAGGCTCTCGACGCTGATCTGCGGCGCGACGTCCGACGTAACGATCGCGACGGGCCCGGGGCTTCCGCCGGAGACGAGGCCGTTGAGGTAGGTGGCGACGGCGTGGGCCGTGGCGCCGAGGTCCATCACGGAGCCAGGGACGCCGCCCACGACGCCTGCGGGGTGGCCCGTCGTCGGGTCGAACGTGACCGTCGGCTCGACGGGCTTGGTCCCGACGTTGATGTTCATCGCCGCGATCGAGGCCTGGATCTTGGCTTCGTCAACCGAGGCGACGTACTGACCGTTCGCGTTGAAGCTGAAGTTGATCCAGCTCAGAACCGTGTCGGAAGTGATGTCGAACGTCTTGACCGGCGCGGGCGACTGGCTCGGGGCCGGGGTGGGCGAAGGGGT
>VFSW01008754.1_pt1 | contig 14504 bp, 10 predicted proteins | sample 5358111 | NCBI WGS metagenome assembly VFSW01 (sample SAMN11554181, study PRJNA540505) | mine drainage metagenome | isolation source: sediment from site ElyBrook_90M | place: USA: Ely Copper Mine, Vershire, VT | collected 2017 | reverse complement strand
CCGCCGGCCAGCACCAGCGCGCGCTGGGCATCCATCCGCGGCAGACGCAGCGCCCGGCCCAGCGCCTCCATGATCGCGGCGCCGACCTGCACCGTGGGACCCTCGCGCCCGATCGAGGCGCCTGAGAACAGGCCGAGCAGGGTCAGCAGGATCTTGCCGCTGGCGACCCGCAGCGACAGCACCGAGGCGACCCGCGCGCGATCGGTCATGTGCAGCGCGGCGATCACCTGGGGAATGCCGCTGCCCTGCGCGCCGGGAAACACGTTGCGGGTCAGCCAGACCGAAAGCGCGAGACCGGCCGGTGCCAGCGCCAGGATCAGCAGAGGCTGCCAGGACAGCAGACGCAGAGACAGCCGCGTTGCCTGGTCGGCGGCGGCGGCGAAGCCGATCGCCACCAGCGCCACCAGCACCGCGCCCAGCCAGAACGCCAGCCTGCGCAGCCACAGGCGCGGGGACACCATCGGCAGGCGGCGCAGCCGGCGCAGGCGCGCGGCATATCGGGGAACGGTCATCCTTCATACTGTGGCTGGGCAGGGCCAGAGGGCTCCGCCCTCTGGACTCCCGCCAGGGAGCAGGCGCTCCCTGGACCCGCCGCCGTTTGGTTGGCGGGAAGCGATCGTGGGGTTTCAGTCCACATCCTCGTCCTCGAAATAGCCGTGATCGACGCGCTTGATCTCGATCCTGCGGTGCGGACGCACACCGACATTGAAGCTCACCATGTGCGTCGTCAGGGTCTCTCCGTCCATCAGGATGATCCGCTTGGTCTGCTGGCGCCTGGCATAGGCGACCGCCTCGGCCGAGAAGCCCGATGTCGTAATCAGGATGCCCTTCTGCGCCCCCACGTCGTTCAAGGCTCCCGCGAAGGACCGCACGGCATCCACCCAGACCTTGTTCGACATCTGATAGCGCTTGGCCTGGAGATACAGCAGATCGAGACCGAGACGATCCTCGCGGATGACGCCATCGACGCCGCCATCACTACTCCTTCCGAGCCGCTCGCCGGCATCCTTCTCGGTGCCGCCATACCCCATCGCCCGCGGCAATCCGATGATCAGCTTTTCGAAAAAATCCGGAGGTGCCGCGAGGATCCGTTCCAGACGCGCGCCGCGCAGATCGGCATCCAGCTCCTTGTAGGCACGCTCGATCTGCTCGTCGGGCGTCGCAAGGGCGGCGGAAGCGACATGCCCGAGAACCGGCGCATCGCCGGTCGGCTGGTCTTCGCCGGACGCTTGCGGGACGCAGCGGTCCTTCCAGACGCGGAACTCGGGGAACCGGGAGAGCACGGCGTTATCGAGTCGCTCGGGGGATTCCGCCAGCAGGGACAGGCCTGCTGGCGTGATCTCCACCATTCCGCGCCGCGGCTGAGAGACCAGGCCGGCATTCTTCAGATAGGTCTTGGCCCAATGGGTCCGGCTGGCGACCACCGTCACATGACCGCTCGGCAGCATTTCCGCGCGTTCGGCATCCGTCAGGTGAAACTCCGCAGCCATCGCCGCGATCAGATCCCGGATCTGGCACGGCCCAGTGGCGCAGCGCCGCCGCTGCAGCGGCAGCATCAGCGTCTGATAATCCGGTATCGCCACCCCCATCCCCCGAAAAAGCGAAACGCCGCCGGCTTTCGCCGGCAGCGTTCCAGATTTCCGGGCGGCCGTGAAGCTGGCGGCTACTCCACCACTTCCGGCTCGCGCTCCGTCCCGCCGCCCTCGTCGCCGTCGCCTTCCGGCTTGGGCAGCGCGGGCACGGCCGACTCGATGAACTCGAAATCCAGCGCGCCGTCCTTCATCGTCACCTTCACCGCCCCGCCCTTGACCAGCTTGCCGAACAGCAGCTCCTCGGCCAGCGGCTTCTTGATGAATTCCTGGATCACGCGGGCGAGCGGCCGCGCGCCATAGAGCGGGTCGTAGCCGCGCTCGGCCAGCCATTCCTTCGCCGCCGAGGACAGCTCGATCGTCACGTTGCGGTCGGCCAGCTGGGCCTCCAGCTGCATCACGAATTTCTCGACCACGCGAGCGACGATCTCCGGCGTCAGCGCGGCGAAGGGGATCACCGCATCCAGCCGGTTGCGGAATTCCGGGGTGAACAGCCGCTTCACCGCCTCCTCGTCCTCGCCCACCCGGGTCTCGCGCTCGAAGCCGATCGTGGGCTTGGCCATGTCGGCGGCACCGGCATTGGTGGTCATGATCAGGATCACGTTGCGGAAATCGACCGTCTTGCCGTTGTGATCGGTCAGCTTCCCGTGGTCCATCACCTGCAGCAGGATGTTGAACAGATCCGGATGCGCCTTTTCGATCTCGTCCAGCAGCAGCACCGCGTGCGGATGCTGGTCGATCGCATCGGTCAGCAGCCCGCCCTGGTCGAAGCCCACATAGCCGGGCGGCGCGCCGATCAGGCGGGAGACCGAATGCCGCTCCATATATTCGCTCATGTCGAAGCGGATCAGCTCGATCCCCATGGTGCTGGCCAGCTGGCGCGCCACCTCGGTCTTGCCCACCCCGGTCGGGCCGCTGAACAGATAATTGCCGATCGGCTTCTCGGCCTCCCGCAGCCCGGCGCGGGACAGCTTGATGGCGGCCGAAAGCGCCTCGATCGCCTTGTTCTGGCCGAACACCATCGCCTTCAGATCGCGTTCCAGATTGCGCAGAGTCTCCTTGTCGTCGGCGGAGACCGACTTCGGAGGAATCCGCGCGATCTTGGCCACGATCTCCTCGACATCGCGCAGCGTGACCGTCTTGCGGCGCTTGTGCTCGGGCAGCAGCATCCGGCTCGCGCCCACTTCGTCGATCACGTCGATCGCCTTGTCGGGCAGCTTGCGGTCGTTGATGTATTTGGCGGACAACTCGACCGCGGCGCGGATCGCCTCGTCGGTGTAGCGCACCTTGTGATGTTTCTCGTAATTGGTCTTCAGGCCGCGCAGGATCTTGACGCTGTCTTCGAGCGTCGGCTCGTTCACGTCGATCTTCTGGAAGCGCCGGACCAGCGCCCGGTCCTTCTCGAAATAGTTGCGGAATTCCTTGTAGGTGGTGCTGCCGATGCAGCGCAGCGACCCGGAGGCCAGCGCCGGCTTCAGCAGGTTCGAGGCATCCATCGCCCCCCCGCTGGTCGCCCCGGCCCCGATCACGGTGTGGATCTCGTCGATGAACAGGATCGCGCCCGGCAGCGCCTCGAGCTCGTTCACCACCGCCTTCAGCCGCTCCTCGAAATCACCGCGATAGCGGGTGCCGGCCAGCAGGCTGCCCATGTCGAGCGCGTAGATGGTGGACTTGGCCAGCACCTCCGGCACGTCGCCCTCGACGATGCGCTTGGCCAGGCCCTCGGCGATCGCGGTCTTGCCCACGCCCGGATCACCCACGTAGAGCGGGTTGTTCTTGGTGCGCCGGCACAGGATCTGGATGGTGCGCTCGATCTCCATCTCGCGGCCGATCAGCGGATCGATCTTGCCGGCCAGGGCCTTCTTGTTGAGGTTGACGCAGTAATTGCCCAGCGCGTCCTGGCCGCGCCGGCCGGGCTTTTCCTCGCGCTCGGGCTCGGGCCCGCTCTCCGGCCCCGGCCCGCCCGAGGAGCCCTGCACCGGCCGCTGTGTCGCCCGGCCGGGTGCCTTGGCGATGCCGTGGCTGATGAAATTCACCGCATCCAGCCGGGTCATGTCCTGCAGCTGCAGGAAATGCACGGCATGGCTCTCCCGCTCGCTGAACAGAGCGACCAGCACATTGGCCCCGGTCACCTCGTCGCGGCCGGAGGACTGCACATGGATCGCCGCCCGCTGCACCACCCGCTGGAACCCGGCGGTGGGCTTGGGATCGCCGGGCCGGTCGGTGGACAGGCCGGAGAGGTCCTTGTCCAGGAATTCGGTCAGATCGGCCCGCAGCTTGTCGAGATCGACCCCGCAGGCGCGCAGCACCGTGGCGGCATCGCCGTCATCGGCGAGCGCCAGCAGCAGATGCTCCAGCGTGGCATATTCATGGCGGCGCTCACCGGCGAGCGACAAGGCGCGGTGCAGCGTCTGCTCGAGATTCCGTGACAGCATGGTTCGACGCTCCTGCGCGCTGGCGGCCGCATCCGGGCCGCCGTGATCCCTGGTACTCTGGTCAAGCCTGGCTTCACTCAAGACCCCGATCCCGGTTGCCCGGCCTGGGATCCGCCGTCCCGTCCCGCAAGCCCGCTGCGGCCGGCCCCGTCCAAGGGCTACCCGCTTCCGTGGGGGCTACCCGCTTCCGTGGGGCCTACCCGCTTCCGTGGGGGCTACCCGCTTCCGTGGACCTGCTCGCATCCGGAGGTCCATTCGTCTCCGTGGCCTGGCCGATCGGTGGCCTGGTCAAATCCTGCACCCCGCCTGCCCTCGGGCCGAACCCATCCGCGCCGGGCCATCGCGCCTTCTGCGGTCCGGGTGCCCGACCTCTCTCATCTGGTGCGTCGCAGGTCAGTCTGCATCATCAGTCTTTCTCGATCGTGCATTGCAAAGGGTGCTGGTTCTGGCGGGCGAGGTCCATGACCTGGGTCACCTTGGTCTCCGCCACCTCGTAGGTATAGACCCCGCACACGCCGACTCCGCGCCGATGCACGTGCAGCATGATCCGGGTCGCCTCCTCCCGGGTCTTCTGAAAAAACCGCTCCAGCACATGGACGACGAACTCCATCGGCGTGTAATCGTCGTTCAGCATCAACACTTTGTACATAGCCGGCTTGCGGGTTTTCGGCCGGGCCTTGACCACGACGCCGATCGTCGGTCCCTCGTTGCCGTCTCTTTTGTCGCCGTCGCTCATCGCCTGCCTGTCCTGGCGTCCGCGGGGCAGCCCACGGCCGCCGAATACCGTTCGCCTGACAAGCATATCGGATCGCGCGGCCGAGGGAAAAGCCCGACGATGCGCCGGCACTGTCACGGCTTCGCCACAGGAGGGGGAGGGCTGCCGTCGTGGAGCCGGTGCCACGTGAGCTCCCCTGCTTCACGCGCGCCGGGATCGCCGGCCGGAGCGCCTGGTGTACGGCAGGGCGAAGGTCTCGATACTCCCGCAGGCCACGCTGTGACCTTGATCTCGCGCCAGCCCCAGCGACGTCTCTCAGACGAGGCGCGCCGGACCCGCGACAGGGTGCGGCTCGCGCGTCCGGCAGTCACGGCGCTGCGCACCGGCTGCGGGACGCCCCGGCGCGCGGAGATGCTGGCGGAAAGGCGCTGAGTCGGAGGAGCTCTGCCGGAAGCTACCGCGAGGGCAGCCCGACCCGCCCTCCGACCACCCGCTTGGCCGACACATCCGGCCTCGCGGCCAGATGTGTCGCCATTGCGGCGTCGCGCCGGATCAGACGTGCTTGCCGAACTTCTCGACGGCCAGAGTCACCCGCGCGGTGATCGGCGCGATCACCTGCTCGGCGAGCTTCATCGAGGCGTCGGTCAGCTTGCCGGTCTCGGCCATCGCCTTTTCCATCGAGCTGCGGGCGAGGCTGCTCTGCAGTTCCATCGCATCCTTCAGCGACTTCACCGAGCTCAGCGCCTTGAAGGTATGCAGGGTCTCGTCGAGCGAAGCCTGCGCGGTCGCGGCGACATGCTTGGTGAGGTCCTGCACGCCGGCGGTCCAGATCTGGCTGGACTTCACCAGCGCCTCGACATTGCCCTGGCCGAACGAGACCATCTCTTCGGCCGTCTTCATGGCCTTCTCCATGCCTTCCTTGACCTTCGCCTGGCCCTGCGCCACCTCGGCGGTCGCCGTGTTGAGGCCTTCCTTGACCGCATCCGCACTGCGCTCGAAGCTGCGCTCGGCCGCAATTTCGTTGGTCGTGATGATCTCTGTTGACTTGGTCTTGCCGCTCACGTGTCTTCTCCTTGATTTGGAACCGTTATTGGACCGTTGTGCCGCCACTGCCGTCCCTCACAGCGACCAATGAACCTGCTGCGATGCGAACTTGCTGCGATGCAGCATTCCCGGACCATACGGAGGGGTTGGGATCACGTCAAGAAGGATTTGTGCGGCGCACAATGCTTCCTTTGGTTGCACCCGCCGCGGCCGGGGCGGGGATTCCACCCGAGCGTCGTCATATAAGCCATTCATTCCTATCATCATTCCGTTCAATTGCGTCTGGACAGCCGGCTCCGGCGTCCATAGACTCCGCCCCGAGCCATGCGGAATCGACAGACAAGATGATTGGATCAGCCCAGTCTGGAGGCGTGTCAGCGTCATGCTGTCGCGATATCGCCGCGGCCCTGCTGGCGCTGGCGTTGCTCGCCGGCTCCGGCGCCATGTCTGCGGCGCGCGCACAGATCGGTTCGGACCGCTACAGCTCGATCGTGGTCGATGCCGCGACCGGCTCGGTGCTCTCCGCGGTCAATGCCGACGAACCCCGCTATCCCGCCAGCCTGACCAAGATGATGACCTTGTACATGGTGTTCGAGGCGCTGCGCGATCGCCGGCTGACCCTCGACCAGCCGGTGCCGGTCTCGTTTCACGCCGCCTCGATGCCGCCCTCCAAACTCGGCCTCGCGGTCGGCACCAGGCTCAGCGTCGAGCAGGCGATCCTCGGCCTGGTGACCAAATCGGCCAATGACGCGGCGGCGGCGCTCGGCGAACTGCTCGGCGGGGATGAGGACCGGTTCGCCCAGATGATGACCCTGCGCGCCCGCGCGCTGGGCATGGCGAACAGCAATTTCCGTAACGCCTCCGGCCTGCCGGACCAGGAACAGACCTCCACCGCGCGCGACCTGGCCACGCTGGGGCGGCATCTGGTCCAGGATTTCCCCGTCCAGTATCGCTACTTCAGCGTGCCGAGCTTCGCCTTCCATGGCCGGTTCATCCCCAACCACGACCACATGCTGATCTCCTATCCCGGCGCCGACGGGATCAAGACCGGCTATATCGTCGCCTCCGGCCACAACCTCGTCACCAGCGCACTGCGCGGCAATGTCCGGCTGGTGGGCGTGGTGCTGGGCGCGGCCAGCAACCCCGAGCGCGATGCCCATATGGCGGCACTGCTGGATGCCGGATTCGAGCATATGGACGTGCCGATCGCGCCGCGCCGGGACCTGCCGATCGCGGCACGGCTGCCCACGCTGATGGCCAGCGCCCAGGCCGCCACACTGCCCCTGCCGCCGATCGGTGCCAACCGCGCCGGCCGCTCCCAGCCGCCACGCTGGAGCATCCAGCTGGGCAGCTTCTCGACCGAGGCCGCCGCCCGCACCGCCGCAACCGCGGGCCGTCGCAGCCTCGACTCCGGCGAGGCGCGCGCCGAGCCGGTGGTGATCCGCCACAAGACCACCTGGCGGGCCATGGTCACCGGATTGTCCCTGGCCGAGGCACAAAGCGCCTGCGCGAGCCTGATCCGCCACCGCGCCGCCTGCCTGGTGCTGCGGCCCGACCAGGGTCAGTTCGCCAGCCGCTGATCCGCCGCGCCCAGCCGGCGCAGACCCGGAGAGGGCACAGGCCGCAGCAGTGCGGCACGCAGGGCGCGCAGAAGAACGCCTGACGCGAGGAAGACGGGTCGATGCCCTTGCGCCGGGACAGCCCGTTGCGCATGTTCCGATCCTATGACAGGCGCACCGATCACCGGCACGCCCGCGGAGCATCGGAATGGACGGCGGGTCAGACCCGAGACGCATCAGGATCTATAATCCGGAGGATTTCTCCGGCATGCGCGCGGCCGGACGTCTGGCCGCCGAGACCCTGGACATGATCACCCCCCACGTCGTCCCCGGCGTCTCCACGGGCGCGCTCGACCGGCTGTGCCATGATTTCATCCTGGCCCATGGCGCAGTGCCGGCACCGCTCAACTATCGCGGCTATCCGAAGTCGATCTGCACGTCGATCAACCACGTGGTCTGCCACGGTATCCCCGGGGAGCGGCGGCTGGACGGGGGCGACATCATCAATATCGACGTGACCGTCATCCTCGACGGCTGGTTCGGCGACACATCGCGGATGTATGTCGCAGGAGCGGCCTCCACCCGCGCCCGCATGCTGATGGATGTAACCTTCGAGGCGATGCAGCGCGGCATCGCCGCAGTGCGCCCCGGCGCGCGGCTCGGCGATATCGGCCATGCGATTCAGAGCTTCGTCGAAAGCCACCGGCTGAGCGTGGTGCGCGATTTCTGCGGCCACGGCATCGGCAAGCGCTTCCATGAACCGCCCAACGTGCTGCATTTCGGACGCCCCGGGGAAGGCGCGGAACTGCGGCCAGGCATGTTCTTCACCATCGAGCCGATGGTGAATGCCGGTCGGCCGGAGGTGAAGATCCTCGATGACGGCTGGACCGCGGTGACCCGCGACCGCAGCCTGTCGGCACAGTTCGAACACATGATCGGGGTGACCGAGACAGGGTGCGAGGTGTTCACCCATTCCCCCGCCGGTCGGGACAAGCCGCCCTATACGCTCTGAGCGCCCGGGTGCTCAGAGCGAAACCGCCCCCCGGACCCGCCGCCTCACCGCCGCACCTCCTGGTTACCGTATTTCAGGCACTCGCGCGGCTTTCGCTGCCGGTCACGATGTGGCAACCTATGCGCGCATGCAGAAGCAGGCGCGCACCCGGGCCGGACTGGCCGAAACCCTGGATCTGCTGGACCCCGGCCCGGCAGCGGTGGGGGCCGAGGGGCACCGCGCCCGCATGCGCACCCGCCTGCTGACCGCCGGCCCCGAAGCGCTCGCCGATCACGAATTGCTGGAAATGGTACTGTTCCTCGCCCTGCCCCGGCGCGACACCAAGCCGATCGCCCGCACCCTGATGGGCCGCTTCGGCAGTTTCGCCTCGGCCATCGCCGCCCCCCTGGCCGATCTGCGCGCCACCGAGGGTCTGGGCGAAGCCGGCGCCGCCGCGCTCAAGACGGTGCACGCCGCCGCCCTGCGCCTGGCCCGGGCCGAGGTGATGCACCGGCCGGTGCTCAACAACTGGGACAGGTTGATGGAGTATCTCAACATCGTGCTGGCGCGCGAACGGGTGGAACAGTTCCGCGTGCTGTTCCTCGACAACCGCAACCGCCTGCTCGCCGACGAGGCGCAGGCCCGCGGCACGGTCAACCACACCCCGGTCTATCCGCGCGAGGTGGTGAAGCGGGCGCTGGAACTGCACGCGACCGCGCTGATCGTGGTCCACAACCATCCGAGCGGCGATCCGACGCCCTCGCAGGACGACATCGAGATGACCGCCGAGATCAAGCGGGCGGCGCAGTCACTGTCGATCCTGCTGCACGACCATGTGATCGTGGGCAACGGCAAATGGCTCAGCTTCCGGCGCGAGGGGCTGTTGTGACGCAGCCGCGCGCCGCGCCTGCGGCGTGCGGAAAGGGGGCCGGCCGCTGGCAGAGGGGGCTCGCCCGTGCGGGCATCGCTTCAGGCCCGAACGCTCCCCAGGGGATCCCGCCAGGAACCCGCACCCCCCTGGTCCCGCATGCGCCGGGGGTCACCCTCAGTGCCGAGGGGCGTCGTTCCTGCGGCCGCCAGAGGTTGCGATCGCAACCGGATTTATCGGCTCTGCGGTCCGCTCGCGCTCCGGATCTCTGTCCTGGCGCGCAATTCTAGTGTCCCGATGCCGAAGTTCGCAGGATTGAACTGCGTTCTGAATCGGGAAACTAGCTCTTTGTTTTCAGTGGCCTACTTATCCCCGAAGTTCGCGCTGAAGAACCGCGAATTTCGGGGGCAGGACACTGGAGCAAAATCCGATCAGATGGCATCATCTGACCGGATAAAGTTGATCGGCAAAACAAAGAGCAAGAGAGATCGCCGATCATCTATCAGATCGGCTGGCGCGCTGGCGCGGTTGAAATCACCCTGATGCGATGTTGCTCTACAGCAGCGACTTCAGCGCCGCCTCGATCTCCGCCGGGCTGCCGACGGCGAGGGAACTCGCCTCGGGCTGGATGCGCCGGATCAGGCCGGTCAGCACCTTGCCCGCGCCCAGTTCCAGGAAGCTGTCGACGCCCATCGCCGCCATCGCCTGCACGCTTTCGCTCCAGCGCACCGTCCCGGTCACCTGGCGCACCAGCAGGTCGCGGATCGCTGCCGGATCGGTGGCCTTGGCGGCGGTGACATTGGCGATCACCGGCACCTGCGGCGGCGCCAGCACCGCCTCGGCCAGGGCGGCGGCCATCGCCGTGGCGGCCGGAGCCATCAGCGCGCAATGGAACGGCGCCGAGACCGGCAACAGCATCGCCCGCTTTGCGCCACGCGCCTTGGCCAGTTCCACCGCCCGCTCCACCGCGGCGCGATGCCCGGAGATCACCACCTGGCCGCCGCCATTGTCGTTGGCGGGCTCGACCACCTGGTGACCCTCCGGGCCGTCGGCGGCGGCGGCGCAAATCTCCTGCGCCTGGGCCAGATCGACCCCGATCAGCGCCGCCATGGCGCCTTCGCCGGCGGGCACGGCACGCTGCATCGCCTCGCCACGCAGCCGCAGCAGCCTGGCGGCGTCGGCCAGGCTCAGCGCCGAGGCGGCGGCCAGCGCGCTGTATTCCCCGAGCGAATGGCCGGCGACCAGAACCGCCTTGTCGGCCAGCACGAAGCCGCCTTCCCGCTCCATCACCCGCAGCACCGCGAGCGAGAGCGCGAGCAGCGCCGGCTGGGTGTTCGCAGTCAGGGTGAGATCCTCGGCGGGTCCCTCGAACATCAGCTTAGAGAGGCGCTGCCTGAGAACCTCGTCCACCTCCTGGAACACCTCGCGGGCGGGGGCGAAGGCGGCGGCCAGATCACGGCCCATGCCGACGAACTGGCTTCCCTGGCCAGGGAATACGAAGGCGCGAACCGGCATCTGGGAACCCCGCGGGATGGCGGGGGGGCGTAGCTTCGGGGGACGGGCGTGTCAACCGTGCCGGTCCGGGCGCCAGGGCGGCGCATAGGGAAAGCCAGAGGGCTCCGCCCGCCATCCCCCCTTAGGGACTCCCGCTGGGGCCTTGGCCCCAGGCCCCTTTCGCTGGGGCATACGCTCCACGGGTGTGGGTTCAGGGCGAAGCCCTGGCCAAGCCTCAATCTTCTCCCCTTGGCCCGCCCCCCCCCAGGTCCAGCGCCCGCGCATAGACCATCCGCCTTGGCAGCCCGGTCGCCGCCGCAACCAGCGCCGCCGCGTCTTTCAGGCTGTGCCCGGCCAGCGCCGCCCGCAATTGCCGGTCGAGGCCCTCGGCATCGGCTGCGGCCTCGGCGGGCGGGCCCAGCACCAGAGTGATCTCGCCGCGCGCCGGATTGGCGGCATAGTGGGCGGCCAGCGCCGGCAGGGTGTCGCGGCGGACTTCCTCGAAGCGCTTGGTCAGTTCGCGGGCCACCGCCGCCGGCCGGTCGCCGAACGCGGTCGCCAGATCGGCCAGCGTCTCGGCCAGCCGGTGCGGCGCCTCGTGCCAGATCAGGCTGGCTGCGAGCCCCGCCGCCTCGGCGGCGCGCAGCCGGCCGAAGCCGGCCAGCCGTGCCGCCTGGCGCGGCGGGGGAAAGCCCAGGAACAGGAAAGGCTGCGGCGGCAGGCCGGACAGGGTCAGCGCCATCACCGCGGCATTCGGCCCCGGCACCGCGCCGACCGACAGGCCGGCGGCGATCGCCGCGCGCACCAGCCGGTAGCCGGGATCGGAGACCAGCGGCGTGCCGGCATCCGACACCAGCGCGATCCGCCGCCCCTGGTGCAGGAGCCGCAGCAGATGCGGAATACGGGCATCCTCGTTGTGCTCGTGCAGCGGCTCGACCCGGGCGGCGATACCGAGCGCAGCCAGCAGCCGCGCGGTATGGCGGGTATCCTCGCACAGCACCAGTTCGGCGCTGCGCAACGCCTCGGCGGCGCGAGGCGAGATATCGCCGAGGTTGCCGATCGGCGTGGAAACCAGCACAAGACCGCGAAGCGGCAGCGCCGCGTCGTCCGGCGGCGAGTCGGGAGAGTGATCCAATGCGTCTTCGCCCATTCGCTCTGCTGTTCGCAAGCCTAGCACTTGCCGGCTGCCTCGGCGCGGGCGGCGCGCCGGTCTCCGGCTTCGGGCCGAACGGCTTCGCCCAGCCGGGCGGTTCGTCAGGCCTTGCGGGGACTCGATTCCCCGCCCCCGCCGGAAGACGCGTGGCAGTGCTGCTGCCGCTGAGCGGGGCCAATGCCGATCTCGGCCTCGCCCTGCAGAAAGCCGCCCGGCTCGTGCTCGACCAGCCGGGTGGACCGGGGGTGGACATGCTGGACACTGCCAGCACCGCCGCCGGGGCGGAGGCTGCGGCGCACCAGGCGCTCGCCGACGGGGCGGGGCTGATACTGGGCCCGCTCACCTCGGCCGAGACCGCCGCCGCCGGCCCGGTCGCGCAGGCGGCCCGGGTGGGGATGCTGGCCTTCACCAATGATCCGGCCAAGGCGCGGCCAGGGGTCTGGACACTGGGCATCACCCCCGCCCAGCAGGTCCAGCGGCTGGCCGCCGCTGCCCGCGCAGCCGGGCGCACGCGCATCGCCGCCCTGCTGCCGCAGAGCGATTTCGGCCACGCGATGGCCGACGCGCTCGGCGATGCCACCCGCACACTCGGGCTGCCCGAACCGCTGATCCGCCGCTACGAGGGCGGTTTCGCCCAGATCACCGCCGCCACCCGCGATCTGTCGGGCTATGCCGACCGGCGCGGACCGATCGACGCGCAGATCAAGGCCGCCCGCGCCCGCGGCGATGCCGAGGGCAGACGCGAAGCCGCAGAGCTGGCGCGCCGGCCGGTTCCCCCCGCCCCGTTCGAGGCGCTGCTGCTCGCCGAGACCGGCGAGAAACTGTCGGAAATCCTCTCGCTGCTGCCCTATTACGACATCGATCCGCCGCAGGTGAAGCTGCTGGGCCCGAGCCTCTGGGCCTCCCCGGTTGCCCGGCGCGGCAACGAGGGCGGGCTGTCGGGGGCCTGGTTCGCCGGCCCCGATCCGGCCGCCCGCGCCGGCTTCGAGACGCGCTTCGCCGAGCAGTTCGGCGCGAGCCCGCCACCGCTCGCCGATCTCGCCTTCGATGCCGCGGCGATCGCCCGCGCGCTCGCCGCCGGGCCGGGCTTCTCGGGCGCGGCGCTCACCACGCCGACCGGCTTCACCGGCACCGACGGACCTCTCGTGCTGATGCCGGACGGCACGGTGCGACGCGGTCTCGCGCTGTTCGAAATCCATCGCGAGGGTCCGCAGATGATCGAACCCGCGCCTTCCGGGGTGTAAGGATGCGTGCCGGAAGCCCCTCCGGCCGAGCGGCAGGGCCGCTGCGCCCGACGGTCGCGGCGGGGTGGGCCGTGTCGTTGCGATGTCTGCACGGGCGCTGAGACCGATGCTGCCCGGCCTGCTGCTGGGCGCGACCGCGATCGCCGGGCCGGCGATCACCGCGCTGATGACGCTCGCGCTGTGCCACGATGCCGCGATCGTCCCGGTGCTGATCGCCATCGCCCTGGTGGTGCCGGCCAGCCTGGCGCTCGGCCTGCTCTGGGCGAATGACATCGGCCGGCTGAATGCGATCGTGCGGGAAGCCGTCGACGGGTCCGGGACGGACCGGACCGAAGGCGCGTCAGTGCCATGGCTCGGCCCGATCCAGGCCATCGCGCTCGACATCGAGCGTCTGGCGCGCGCCACCGCCGCCCGTTCGGCCCTGGTCGAGCGTCTGCGCCGGGCCGACGCGGCGATCGTCGAACGTCTGCCGGATCCGCTGATCGTGCTGGGCGCCGACCATGCGGTGCTGCGGGCCAACACCTCCGCCCGTGCCGTCTATGGGGCCGAAATGCCGGCACTGCTGCGCCATCCGGGCCTGCGCGGCGCCATCGACCGCGCCTTCGCCGACGCCGCCGACCAGGCCACCGACCTGGTGCTGCCGGTGCCGGTGCCGCGCGAGGTGCATGCGACGGTCTTGTTCCTCGACCCTCCCCTGGCCGATGGCGGCCAGGCGATCGTGGTGCTGTCCGACCGCACCAGGGAGCGCGCGGTGGAGCGCATGCGCGCCGATTTCGTCGCCAATGCCAGCCATGAACTGCGCACCCCGCTGGCCAGCCTGATCGGCTTCATCGACACGCTGCGCGGCCCCGCGGCCGAGGACCGGCCGGCCCAGGAGCGGTTCCTGGGGATCATGGCCGAGCAGGCGGCGCGGATGAACCGGCTGATCGACGACCTGCTGAGCCTGTCGCGCATCGAGCTCACCGAACACCAGCCGCCCTCGGACCGGGTCGAACTGGCGGCGCTGCTGCCGCGGATCGCGGCGGGGTTCGAGCCCAGGCTGGCGGCCAGGCGGATCACCCTGGTGGTGGAGATCGCGACCGGGCTGCCGCAGATCGCGGGCGATGCCGATCAGCTGGCGCAGGTGATGCAGAACCTGCTCGACAATGCGTTGAAATATGGCCGCGATGGCGGAACCATCCGGCTGCTCGCCGCCCGGGCGCCGGCAGGCGGGCGCTGGCCGGCCCGGCCCGGAGTGTTGGTGGGGGTGGCCGACCAGGGTGCGGGAATCGCGAAGCAGCATCTGCCAAGGCTGACCGAACGCTTCTACCGGGTCGATGCCGGCCGCTCGCGTGCGATCGGCGGCACCGGGCTCGGCCTCGCCATCGTCAAGCACATCGTCAACCGCCATCGCGGCCAGCTGCTGATCGAGA
>VFSW01008753.1_pt1 | contig 14505 bp, 12 predicted proteins | sample 5358111 | NCBI WGS metagenome assembly VFSW01 (sample SAMN11554181, study PRJNA540505) | mine drainage metagenome | isolation source: sediment from site ElyBrook_90M | place: USA: Ely Copper Mine, Vershire, VT | collected 2017 | reverse complement strand
GGCCGAAACGAGTAGCCGTGGGGAACGGTGAGGACACCGGCGCGCCGCGGCCTTCAGGCGAGGGCCGTCCGAGACGGCGGCGAACGGCGCTGCTTGCAGCGATCGGCGTCGGCGTGGCGAGCGCCGCGCTCCTCATGATCCTCCTCGTCTCGCCGCCCGCGACGAACGTCTCTGCAAAGTCGCCGCTGCTGGGCAAGGCTGCTCCGTTGTTCATAGCGAGGACGATCACCGGCGAATCGTTCTCGCTCGCGGCGCTGCGTGGTCATTTCGTCGTCGTCGACTTCTTTGCGAGCTGGTGCACCCCATGCGTCATAGAGCAGCCAGAGCTCGAGACGTTTGTCATGGAGAACCGCCGACCCGGTGGCGCGGATCTGGTTGGCGTGATCTTCTCTGATTCGGTGCCAAACGTCCGCGCCTTCCTCGGTCCAGCGATCTCGCTCTATCCGGTTCTCGCCGATGCGAACAGCACGATCGCGATCAACTACGGCGTAGACAATCCTCCGGAGAAGTTTGTGATCGATCCCTCGGGACGGGTCATCGCGAAGATCGTCGGTGCCGTGACCGCGAGCGGGCTCGAATCGTTGATCGCCCAGTATGCGAGGGCGAGCCGCTGAGTCCCCTAACGCGACGAACGCGGCTTGCGAGCGGCTCAAGGTGGGCCGAAGTGTCCAACGGTCCACGGGGTCTACGCGGGTCGGCTTGGTGAAAGATCGGGCTTCGTCGCTCCGCTCAACTCGCCCAGTCCGAGGACGCCAGCCCGGTCGTCGGCGAGCCGGCCGTGGTGCAAGAGCCACCAAGCCGCCGCGAACCCGGCTACGCCGAGCGCCACACCACCGACCGCCGTGGCAATCGCGCTCGGCTGACCACGGTGGAGAAAGAACAACCACTCGTCGGTGGCCCGAGACAACCCCCACAATCCGACGCCGGCTGCGGCGATTCATAGATCGCGTCGAGACCCCAGTTGCGGATCACGCGGTTCATGTGTGCGTAGATGAAGTTCAGCCCGGGCGCCGTTCCCCAGTGGCCAAGCAGGCGTGGCTTCACATGCTCGGGTCGAAGTGGCTCCCTAACCAGCGGGTTATCGAGCAAGTAGATCTGCCCGACAGAGACGTAGTTTGCGGCGCGCCAGTACGCGTCGATGAGCGCGACGTCGGTGGGTGAGAGCACGCGCTCTGCCAATACGGTCTCCTTCGTTCCGGATCGTCGCGAGGTTCGACTCCGGCGGTAGTGCATTGAGGGTTCGAAGCCCGCCAGCGCTGGCCGACGACACGCCACCCTCCACGCTACGGCTGGCATTGACAAGGGATGTCAGGGCTGACGTCCGATAACGAAGCTCAAGCGACGCTGCGATGGTAGAGGCGGAGCGCGAGCGCGAAGAAGGCAACCGTCATGCCCGCCGACCAGGCGACTGAGAGCGAGACGAAGTGCGCCGCCGGGCCGCCTTCTAAGAGCGCGCGCACCGCCGCAACGGTGACGCTCAGAGGTTGGTTGTTCGCGAAGGGCCGGAGCCACGTTGGCATCGATGCGATCGGGACGATGGCATTGCTCGCGAACATGAGTATGAAGAATGGAAGGATCCCGGCCACCTGCGCGGTCTCGGGATCGCGCGTCGCCAAGCCGATCGTCGCATAGACCCAGGAGAACGCATAACCGAAGGCAATGACGACCGCGAGGCCACCGAGGATCGACGGAACGCTCGTCGCGAATCGAAAGCCCACCGCCAGCCCAAGGCCGATCATGATCGCGAGCGAGAGAAAGCTCCGCGTCAAGTCGGCAAAGGTTCGACCGGCGAGCACGGCGGAACGCGCCATCGGCAGACTTCGTAAGCGGTCGATGATGCCGCTCTTCAGGTCCTGAGCGAGCCCAATCGAGGTCGTCATCCCGCCAATCAGGACCGCTTCAAGAAAGACGGCGGGAACGACGTAGTCCACGTAGTTCTGGCCCGGGATCTGGATCGCCCCGCCGAGGACGTAGCGGAAAAGGATGAGCAGCATCGCCGGCTGGATCGATCCGATGATGAGCATCTGTGGGGTGCGCGAGATCCGGAGCAGGTTTCGTTTCGCGACCTCCGCTGTGTCACGAATGGCGAGCCGCATTGTCATCGGCGGTGCTTCGATCCCCCCTCGAGTCGCCATGATCGTCGTCATTGTTCTGTCGTCTCGGCCGAGGCCTTGCTCGCCACACCGGTGAGCGAGAGGAAGACGTCATCGAGTGAGGGACGACGGATCCCAAGATCGTCGAGGGCGATGTTCTCCTCTTCGAGACGACGGCCGGCGGTGATGAGCAGATGGGTCCCGCCCTTGCTCGGAACCCTCACCCGCTGCTGATCGGCATCGATGTGGGGACGGCCCCCGGCGAGTTCAGCGAGCAGCGCAGCAGCCCGTTCGAGGTCAGAGCTGTTTGTGCCGCGAGCTTCGAGGACGTCACCACCCATCTGCGCCTTGAGCTCAGTCGCGCTCCCTTCGGCGATAACTCTCCCGGTGTCGATGACGACGATCCGATGTGCGAGGCGCTCCGCCTCCTCCATGTACTGGGTCGTCAACAACACGGTCGTCCCCTCGGCGACAAGTTCCTCGATGAACTCCCACAGGGCGTTTCGAGTGCGCGGGTCGAGGCCGGTCGTTGGTTCGTCCAAGAACAGGACGGGTGGTCGCGCTATCAAACTGGCACCCACATCGAGACGGCGACGCATGCCTCCCGAATAGGTCTTCACCGTTCGTGATGCAGCGTCGGTGAGACCAAGTCGTTCCAGCACCTCGGTCGCTCGTCGCCGGTAGACGTCCTTCGGGAGGTGGTACCAAAGACCGACGAGCTCGAGGTTCTCGCGTCCAGTGAGCAGCTCATCGACAGCGGCGCTCTGCCTGGCGAGTCCGATCGAGGAGCGAAGCCGGCGCGCGTCGGCGACCACGTCATAGCCGGCGACACGTGCGTGTCCGCTGTCGGGTAGGAGCAGCGTCGTGAGGATCCGTACGAGAGTCGTCTTGCCGGCGCCGTTCGGGCCAAGCAGTCCGAGCACCTTCGCTTCCTCCGCGACAAGGTCAACGCCGTCGAGCGCGACCGTCGCACCAAAGGTCTTAGAAATGGCCTCCGCCTCGATTGCGCTCGACATCAGTGACGGCCGCTTTCTTCGGGCGAAGTCGCGACCGGCGTGAAGCGAATACTCACCAGCGGGATGACGATCTCGTGGAAGACGCGACGGATGAAGGCGCGTTCTGATCCCGGGCCGATGATGGACTGCACGACGTTGAGCCCGACGATGAGATCCGGGACGAGATCGAGCAAGCGGTCCGCAGTGATCTCGCCGCGAGCAAGTGCTCGCTGGAGGACGGTGCTGATGACACGGCGGGGTACCTCAAGCACATGGTCGGCCAGCAGCGCCTTGAACTCGTCATCTCGGATCGCTGCGCTCGGCCGGGTAACGCGCAAATCCCGCGTCACGGTGCAGCGGACTCACGCGAGCGCGCCAATGCGGGACGACACGCTTGCATCGGGCCACTGAAGTGGATGTACACGAGCAGGCTCAAGACGGCGGCGTAGAAGCACCATACCGATACGAACGTGTCGACCGAAACCTGGTAGGCGACTACGGCGAGCACGAAGGCCAGCACTCCGAACACGTTGATGCACCGGTGGCTGGAGAATAGACCGCTCGCGCAGGTGGCCAATAGGTAGACGACTAGCACTCCGACGATGTAGAAGTGTCGCGACACGTAGACGGTGCTGTGGCCGTGGACGTGTGCGATGACCGGGAACCGGACAATGAAATAGAAGAGGTAGAGCCCGACGGTCACGCCTAAAACCTGGAAGACGCCGATGGCGGTCTTGCGCCATCGCTTGGACTCGACCAGCACGATGGCGAACGGGACGAAGATCGGCCACAGCACGTGGGAGAACATTGAGTAGACATAGGTCGCCACCGACTTGAGCGCCGACTGGTCATTGTGAATGTTCAGCCACAGCACGCCTTCGGTCAGCTGCTGGATCCCAAACAGCAATGGGACCAGGGCGAGTGGAAGTTCGGCCTTACCCCGTGCCTTGCGCACCGTCAGACCACCTACTGCACCCAGCGTGGCGCCGGCCGTGAAGCTCGCGGCTGCCGAAAAGCACATATTCAGGTTCTCTCAAAAAGTGGTCGGGTCGGGTCGTAACGGCAGGGCTGAACGCGGTCGCTGCAGTTGAAGTTGCCGACGTCGACATCAAGCGGCCGGGGCTGCCAAAACCGCAGCTGTACTTGTATGTCGCGAGACTGCGAGTCGAACACGTCCGTACTGATTCGGCCATTGGAGCCAGTAGATATGGTGATCCGGCGGTCATACTTCACGGTTTTGCCGGTGCTTTCCTGTGGTGGGTGGGAGCGTTAGGGAGACTCACACAACCATGTCCCGCCGCACCAATCATTTGGGGTCGAATCGAAGTCGGGACTGTTCGGGTGGTCGATGAACTTGACCACTCGCTATGAGCGTTCAAGACTGTGAATGCTGGCGGTGCCGCAGCAACTGCCCGCCTTATCGACTACGGGCAAGCTTGTCGCCCGATGTTCGTGGAGTTGCTCGCGTGCTTCATCAGTCGACTGCTCGGACTCACAACAAGCCGACCGGGGTTGCATGATCTCGCCGACGAGAACCTCTGAAGCTCGGCGGTCGTCGGCGGCGACGCCACAACACACATCGCGCTCGGTGACGGCGCCAACCAGTTTCAGGCTTTCGGTGTCTGTGACCACCGGCGCGCACCCGCACCCGGAATCGCGTATCGCTCGGGCAGCTTGCGCCACAGTGTCCTGGGGCGTACAGCACGATGAGACCTCAATCGGATCCATTACATCCTTACAGCAACTCATTTTCTATTTCCTCTCAAGATGACTACCGGTCCATGGTGTCTAGCTAGTCAGCTCGCGCGCTGTGGAAACGCTGGAGCACGATGGCGCAGATCGTCGCCGATTGCTTTCGCTGACTCACAGATTTCAATATCACGGTTCATGCCCCTGGGCAGTAGGGCCATACGTCCCATCGCAACTTCTCATGTGCAAGGCGTTGCGATGACCACTTGAATCCGCCCAAATACACGAGCGGGGACTTCGCCCGTCTCGCCTGATCGTGGCTATTGCCTTTGTTCCGACGCATACTGACTGGGCTCCGCCTCGAATCGTTCCTGGCAGGTGATCGAGCAGAAGTAGTAGACGGTCCCTTCATGGGTGATGCTGCCCGCGGCGGCGGACTCTTCGATGCTCATGCCGCAGACCGGGTCGGTCGTCATTGCCCTTGGGTTGCGCCTGTTGGTGGTGTTGGTGTTCGACAGGTGTCGTCCTGCGGCGAGCCCGCCGGCCGACCGCGAGCGCGAGCCCGTCGCGTCCGCGCCAACTGAGGACGCGGCCCGTTTGGCGGGATCGCGCGGGAGATGTCGGCGGACTTGCCCTCCGGGAGGAAGGGTCAGCGTCCTCCCGGCGAGCACGAGCGTGACCGGCGGCGCGCCACCGGGCGTGGCCGCAACGGTGATCTCGCGGTGATCAACCACGACGTCGAGCTGGTGGCCGCGATATGCGAGTGTGAGGCGAAGGCTCTTGAGCTCGTCGGGGAGCACGGGGTCGAAATTGAGTGCACCGTCCCGTGTCTCGAGACCGGTATAGCAGCGCTGGAGCACGTCGACGGTGCCGGCCATGGCGCCGAGGTGGACGCCTTCTTTCGTGCTGCCGCCCTGCGTGTCGGCCATGTCAGCGGCGAGCGCCTCGGCGAGGTGGGGCCATGAGGTGCGCCGGTCAGCTCGGGCGGCGACCCAGGCGTAGATCACTCGCGAGAGCGTCGAACCATGGGTGACTCTCGCACCGTAGTAGTCGATCGTCTGTCGGACGCACTCGTCGGACAGTTCGTAGCCGAGGCCGCTGAAGACCTCTCGCAGTTCTGTCAGTGAGAACAGGTAGAAGAGCATGACGGTGTCGGCCTGCTTGGCGACCTGGTAGCGACGCACGGCGTCGCCCTCGGCCTCGAGGATGAGATCGAGGCGCCCGATGTTTCCGTAGCGGGCGCGATAGGCGTCGAGGTCGATCGGCTTCAGCGCCTCGTAGCCGGCGAACTGGCTGATCACGGCATCGTGGAACGGGACGTAGAGGCCTCGGGCCACCTCGTCGAACCGTGCCAGCTCGGCCTCGCCGATGCGGAGGCGTCCGAGGAGGCCGGTGCGTCGCTCGCGGGTGAGCGTCTCGGCAAGTTCGGTGGCTCGGGCGAGTGTCCATGATGCGAGCACGTTGGTGTACGCGTTGTCGTCGATGCCGGTCTCTTCGGTGTCGGGATAGCCGTCATGGAACTCGTCGGGGCCCATGACCCCTCGGATCCGGTAGTGCCCGAGCGCCTCATCGAAGCTCGCCAAGCAGGCGAAGTGACGCGCGACCTCGAAGATGATCTCGGCTGCGACTTCGTCGCGGAACTCATCGTCGCCGGTCGCTTCGAGGTAGCGCCAGCAGTTGTAGGCGACGGCGAGTCCGACGTGGCGCTGGTTCGCTGAGTGGTCGGCCATCCAGCGTCCCGAGCGGGGGTTGAAGAGCATGATGGGCGTCTCGTCGCGCCCGTCGCTCCCGCTCTGCCAGGGAAAGCGCGCGCCCGATTCGCCCGCTTGGGCAGCGAGGCGCCGGGCAGCTCCGAGGCGCCGGTGGCGGTAGCGGAGGAACGTCCGGCTGATTGCGGGGAAACGAACGTTCAACACAGGGAAGACGAACAGTTCGTCCCAGAACACGTGCCCCTCATATCCCTCACCGTGCAGTCCCCTCGCACCCAGGCCCGCGTCGAGTTCTGTTGTGCTCGGTGAGGCCACCTGGAGGAGGTGGAACAGGTGAAGGTTCACCAGCGGTCGCGTCCGGTCGGCGACGGTCACATCGAGGGCCGCCTGGGTCCACAGTCGCGCCCACGCGGCGCGGTGCTCCGCGAGGAGCTCGGCGAATCCCGGCGCTTCGGTGGCGCATTGGCGGGCGGCGGAGATCGGCTCGGAGATCGCCCGGTCCTTCGATGTGTAGACGGCTACAACCTTCTCCAGCTGGCAGCGGACACCTTCGGCCAGCGAGACAACGCATTCGTGTTCGATATGCGCTCGCTCGGCGCGCAGTGTCCGTGGATCGGACTCGCCCGAGATGGTGGTTCGAGCTGCCGCGGCGACGAGGACGTCGGATTGGGTCGTGCGGGCCGCCAGCCAGATGAGATTCGGTGGGTCCTCACCCGATCCGGCGAGGGCGAGGTGGCAGTGGGAGAGCAGCCGCGATTCTGTGGTCTGATCGGCACAGCCCGCAGCGTCGATCCCCGAGCGGATGCAAAGCGTTCCTGACCAGTTTTCGGCGACCACCTGCAACTCGATCGCGGCCAGGTGGTACGCGGCCATCGAGACGATCCGTCGTTCGAGGACTCGGGTTCGGCGCCCCACGTCGTCGGTGATGCGATAGCACCGGGCGAGGACGCCCGAGCGGAGATCAAGGCGCAGTTGTTCCTCGGTGACGGCTGTTCCCGGTTCACCGAGAAAAGGACCGCCGTTCGCGGAGATCGTGAGGGGCAGGAAGTTCGGGGCGTTGACGATGCTTTCGTGCTCGACGCTCGCCGACCCGATCGTGCTCGTGAGCCGGTTGTAGAGCCCGGCGAGGTAGGTACCTGGGTAGTAATGGCCGTCGTCGCGCGATTCGAGCCGTGTCCCCCTGCTCGCGAGGTAGCCATTGCCGAGGGTGCACAGCGTCTCGCGCACTCCTTCTTCGCCATCTCGCACGAGTTGGTAGGTGAGGTGCCAGCCATCGCTGAGGGGGCCTGTTCCTTTCAGCTCGAGATCGGCGAGATCGCTCACGACGAGATCGGCCCCGGCAGCCATCAGCTCTGCGCCACTGTCCCGCCGGGCGACACCGACGACGAGCCCGAATCCGCCTCGTCGCCCGGCGTCGACACCGGCGAGGGCGTCCTCGACGACGACCGTTCGGTCTGGGTCTGCCCCGAGTCGGATGGCCGCCTCGAGGTAGCTTGCCGGGTCGGGTTTGCTCGAAAGTGCCATGGCTTCGCCAACCAGACCGTCGACGACGACGTCGACGAGGCGATCGAGGCCTGCGACGGCGAGCACCTCGGCGCAGTGGCGACTCGCCGAGACGACGGCGGTGGCGACACCGTGTGATCGGAGCCGCCGCAGCAGATCGACCGAGCCGGGGAACGGGTGCGGACCCTCGGATGCCAAGAGGGCGGCGAAGCCCTCGTCCTTGCGTGCCGCGATCGCATGCACGCTCTGAAGACCGGACGGGTCGTTGGAGCTTCCCTCGGGGATCGGGATGGTGCGGTCGGCAAGGACGTGGCGGACCCCGTCGAGGCGGGCCTCGCCGTCGACGAGGCGGCGGTAGTCCTCGTTCGTGAACGGTGATGGGGACGCGCCCGCAGAGGTGACGCTCTGCGCGAACAGCTCAGCGAAGACAGCGGTCCAGGCGGCCTGGTGCAGGGCTGCGGTGTCGGTGAGCACGCCGTCGAGGTCGAAGAGGACCGCGTCGAAGCGATCCAAATGCAACTCTGCCCCGCGCCGAGCGCTCATTTGGCAGCCGCGGTGCCGGCCGAGGTCAATGCGTAGGCCACGGCTGGTCGGCGGTGGCCTGCTGAGACGCGGGTGCCACGGGCGATGTGGACAACCTGGACCATGCCGCGGTTGCCGAGCCTGACGAGCGCGCGGGTCACCGTGGTCGGTGGGGCGTCGACGGCGCGGACGAGATCGGATCGACGCATTGGCCCGTGTCGGGCGAGGGCGTCGATGAGCCGTTCGTCGAGCGGGCGAGTGCGATTGGGCAGTACCTGGGCGGCGCAGCGGGCATCGTCGCGGCCGGCGAGCAGCTCGCCCAACGCGGCGAGCCCCCCAGCACTGTAAGCGGCCCGGCAACACGCGTCCATGGGCACTGGCAGGTCCCCAGCAGACCGCAGCGCGGCTCTTACCGCGTGATCGGATTGGTCGGTTGGCGTCCCGAGAGCGAGGAGCGCCCCGATCGCCGCTGCGGCATCGGCGACGGTGACCGGATCGGGGTCAGCGACGATGCGGGTCACCCATGCGGCGAGCGTCGCCAAGGCGCCAGGCACTGGAGCGACGCTCACAGCCACCGCGTAGCCCCAGTGCCCAGCTCGAGGATCGCGACGCCCGGCTCGTCGTGCGGGGTGTCGACGGTGACGGTCTGTTGCGCCAGGCTCGGATGGCCGAAGACGGCCCGGGTTGTCGCCGACAGGTGTCCGGCCAGGCGGGGCCACGTGGCGGGGTTATTGGCCACCGCGACGATCGCCTGGCACGACCCGACGAGCTGCGCGGCTTGGCCGGCAAAGGCCAGCACCCGTTCGCTCATCGCCGGCACCAGCACGAGATTGGCGCCGACCTCTGTCAGGGTGTGCACCGCCTCGGGGTTTAGCAGGTCGCGGCAAATGGCCACCACCAGATGCCAGCCGTCGGCAACGTAGACGCGCAGCTCGGGCCGCCCGTCGGGCTCGATGTCCTCGGGGAGCGGCCGGTCACCGGCACTGTGCTTGTCGTGGAGCAGTGGGTCCGCGACGCCCCGCACCCACACCACCGCAGTGTTGCGGCGCCGACCGTGCTCGCGGTGATGGAAGCTGCCGGCGACGAGCACCGTGGGTCCCTCAGCGCGTTCCACCCAGGACTGCAGCCGGCTCGCCAGGCGAGCGGTTACACACAGTTCGGGGAGCACGACGACCGTGGCGCCAGCCGCGACCGCCCGGCCGATTAGACCATCGAGCAACGTCCGCTGCGCCGCCTCGTCGGCCGGGCCGACCGGGAACAGCCGGCCGCGGCGCTGCTGGCCAAGAATGAGCTCGTCGATGCTGCGGTTGGGATGACAGGTTGCCACCGTCGTCGACGTATCGGCCAGGCCACCGAGGGTCCCGCTCAGCCGGTAGTCGAGCACCACCCGGAACTCCTCGGCCCATCGCCCGGCGAGGCGAACATGGCGGGTCTCATCCAATCGGTTCGCCAGCCGCCACGGCGGCGAGGTCAACGCCACGCTCACCACCTGGCGCAACCCAGGGTCATCGAGTGGCAAGGGATCCCCGACGGCCAGCTCGACCGGGCCGCGCCGGCGGAACGCCCGGCCGAACCCTTGAGCGTAACGGGCATCGAGCAGCTGGGCGAGGATGTGGGCGGCGACCACGCCTGGCAATTGTGGGAGCAACTCAACGACCCGGTGTGCCAGGCGTGGCGTAGCCACGGGCTCGGCGACCTCCCCGAACGGCTGGCGCTGCCGGCAGAGCTACCCGTGATCGATGGCGACACCCGGCAGCTTCTCGACGCGAGGCTCCGGGAGATTCCCGACCGGGTACCAGCGGAGCATCTCGGTGACGACCGCCAGCGGTTCGGTCTCGGTTTGCCACGAGAGCACGCAATGCTGCCAGGCGTCGCCGGTCCTCGACTCGGTCGACGACAGCCGCCGGAGTCGCGTCTCGCCGGTAGCCGGCGTCGGCCCGGCGGCGCCGACCCGCGCGGCTCGGCGCGGTGCCGAAGCGCGAGGCGAGCTCGGCCCCGCCGCAGGTCGCGTCGGTTTCGGTGCCATCTCGGGCTCGATGGGCACCGGGTAGTCGGTTCATGGCCGCCCCCCGCCCGTCGGGAGTCCTGATGGTCCACCTGGGGAGCCGGTGCGGGCGGCGAGATGCCCTGTCGGTGCGGCATCGGCCCGAGCGGTCTCAGCCCGAACTGTCTCAGGTCGAGCGGCCGATGGGGGGCGCCCGGACGGCGCCACGGGGGTGTTTCCCACGGCGCGCACCGCTGGGAGCCGAAGCCGTTTGAGGGTCAGCGCATTGACCGCGACGATCAGGCTGGAACCCGCCATCGTGAGCGCCGCGATCTCGGGGCGCAGCACGAGACCGAAGGCGGGTACGAAGACCCCGGCGGCGATCGGAAGGGCGACGGCGTTGTAGCCGACCGCCCAGGCAATGTTCTGACGCATCTTTCGCAACGTGCCGCGGCCGATCTGCAGTGCGGCGGCGACGTCGAGTGGATCCGAGCGCATCAGCACCACGTCGGCGGTCTCGATCGCGACGTCGGTGCCCGCGCCGATCGCGATGCCGAGGTCGGCCTGGGCGAGGGCCGGCGCGTCGTTGACGCCGTCGCCGACCATGGCGACCCGTTGGCCCGCGTCCTGCAGTTGGGAGATCTTCGCCGCCTTGTCAGCGGGGAGCACCTCGGCGATGACGGTGTCGATGCCGAGCCGCTGGGCGATTCGCTCGGCGGTGGCCTCGTTGTCCCCGGTCAACATCACCACCGTGACGCCGGCGTCGTGCAACGCCGTCACTGCCTGAGCCGATGTCTCACGTTCGGCATCGGCGATTCCGGCGACGGCGGCGATCGTGCCGTCGACCGCCACGAGGACCGCGGTGCGGCCCCCGGCGGCGATCTCGTCGCGCCGAAGCGCGAGCGGGCCGAGCTCGACGTGCTCGCGCTCCATAAGCCTTCGATTTCCGACGACGATCCGACGCCCGGCGACCGTGGCGAGGGCGCCGTGGCCCGGAACGTTCTCGAACTGCTCGGTTCCCAGCGCGGCCGCCCCATGGTCCTCGGCATAGCGGACGAGCGCGTCGGCGAGGGGATGGCCCGACTCTCGTTCCACCGCGGCGACAAGGGGGAGCAGTTCGTCCTCGCCGAGTCCGGAGGTAAACAGGTCGGTGACCTCGGGTTCGCCTTTGGTCAACGTCCCCGTCTTGTCCATGACGACTACCTGGATGCGGGCTGCGCCCTCGAGCGCCAGCGCGTTCTTGAACAGGATCCCGCGCTCGGCGCCGAGTCCGGTTCCGATCATGATCGCCGTCGGAGTGGCGAGGCCGAGTGCGTCGGGGCAGGTGACGACCACGACCGTGATGGCAAAGAGCACCGCCGCGCTCAGTGGCCGGTTACTCGCCAGCGACCAGACCGCCAGCGTCGCCGCCCCGCCCGCGAGCGCGACGAACACGAGCCAGAAGGCGGCTCGATCGGCGAGCTTCTGGCCCGGAGCCTTGGAGTTCTGCGCCTCTTGCACGAGGGCCACGATCTGGGCGAGCGCAGTATCCGCACCGACCTTGTTGGCACGCACACGCAACGAGCCGTTCATGTTGATGGTCGCCCCGATGACCGAGGCGCCGACCCCCTTGTGCACCGGGAGGCTCTCGCCGGTCACCATCGACTCGTCGATGTCGGACTCCCCGTCCTCGACGGTGCCGTCGACGGCGATCTTTGCTCCGGGTTGGACGAGGAGGAGGTCGCCGACCACGACCTCTGCGGTCGGGATCTCGATGGTTTCTCGATCTCGCACCACCGTGGCCTTGGGAGGCGAGAGGTTGAGCAGCGTGCGGATGGCGTCGTTGGCGCCCCCGCGCGCCCGCATCTCGAAGTAGTGCCCAAGGCGCACGAAGGAGGCCAGCACCGCGGCGGCTTCGTAGAAGACGGCGCCCCCGCCGGTGAGGGTCCCCACGAGCGAGTACAGCCACCCCGACCCGATCGCCACCGCGACGAGCACCATCATGTCAAGGGTGCGGGCCCGCAAGGCCCGTACCGCCCCGTCGAAGAACACCCACGACGAGTAGAAAACCACCGGGAGGCTGAGCAGCAGCGCCCACTGGTCCTGGCGCAGGCCGAACGGGACGGCGACGTGCAGGCCGAAAACACTCCGGCCGATCGGCGACCACACCACGATCGGAAGCGCGAACCCAGCCGCGACGAGGAACCGGTTGCGCATGTCGGCGACCATCGCCTGCATGGACCGGTTGCGACCTCCGCCATGGCCCATCGCGTCTTGGGTGGAGCGCATCGACGAGGAGCTGTCAGAGGCCCGATGGACGCCGTGCTCTTCCGCGCCGGCACCGGCGTCGGCCGCCATCGAGCTCATCTCGGGAGCGTGCCCAGCCAGATCAACCTTCCCGGGACGACCTTTTCCCGCCGCGGACACACCGCCAGTCTCGGGGATTCCTTTGTCGGCCGGGGCGACGGCCGGTGCTGGGAGTGAGGCATCGGGCATTGGATCGCAAAGGTGGACGGGCACAGACCGTCCGGCGCAGTGGAAGCCGCACTCGCGCACCCATCGAGCGAGCTCGGCGACCGAAGTGCGATTCGAGTCGTAGGTGACGGTCGCTGTCTGGGCGACCGCGTTCGCCTCGACAAGGCGGACCCCAGGGCGACGCCGCAGCGCCGCCTCGACGACGTGGTTCTCCGATGCCCAGCTCATCCCCCGAACGTCAAGTACGACCGTCGTCGCGGCACCGTCACGATCCATGTTCACCAACTCCTCCGATAGGCGTGCACGCGATCCTGAATGTCGGCGGCGTAGGAGAGCGTGCCGGCGAGACCGTTCAGCATTGGGTCGAGGCGCTCCAGGCCAGCTCGACCCGACGTCGAGTGCTCGCCGCGCGTGCGGGGCCTGGCCTTCTCTGTCGCGGCACTCGTCATTGCTCTGCTCATTGCTCTGTCGGCTTGGCCTCTGCGCCGTCGAGGACGCGGATGCTCATCGGATGCTCGGGGAGTGGGCGCTGCGTCGGGCGGGCCGCTTCGGTCGGTCCTTCGCCCGCCCTCGACGCCGCCGCGATACGGCGCGGCGCCATCGTCGCCCCGCCCGAGCTGTCTGTCGGAACGGGTACGCCGGCCAGGCCGTAGACCGCCGCGCCGTCGACGGTCTCTTGCTCCAAGAGCAGATCGACGAGGCGTTTGAGCTCGCCCCGGTGGGTGCTGAGCAGCTCGGTGGCGCGCTGCTCCGCTTCGCGAAGGAGCTTGGCAACCTCGAGATCAATTGTCGCCTGCGTCGCCTCGGCGAATGGCCGGCTGGACAACCCGCCACCTCCACTTCCCAAGAACACCGATCCGCCCTCTGGGTAGCCGATCGGACCGAGGGCGGTCGAAAGGCCGAACTCGCGGACCATCTTCGTGGCGAGCTCCGTCGCCTGGGCGAGATCGTTCGCCGCCCCCGTCGATCCCTGACCCAATTCGACGAGCTCGCTGGCGCGCCCCCCGAGGCGCACGGTGAGGGCGTCGTGGAGGTAGTCCTCGCCGTAGAGGTGACGCTCGACGAGTGGCAGTTGCTCGGTTACTCCAAGGGTTTGGCCAGCAGGGAGGATCGTCACCTTGGCGACCGGGTCAGCGTGCTCACAGAGAACCGCGACGAGTGCGTGGCCGGCTTCGTGGACGGCGACGGCGTGCTTTTCCTCGGGCAGAAGGACGTTCGAGCCCTCGCGGCGGCCGAGAAGAATGCGGTCACGGGCCTCTTGGAAGTCATTGGCGGACAGCACCTCGCGCCCCGCCCGGACCGCACAGATCGCGGCCTCATTGGCGAGGTTCGCAAGATCTGCTCCTGAGAACCCCGGCGTTCCTCGTGCCACAACTTGTAGATCGACGTCGGGGCCGAGCCGCTTCGTGTGACAGTGCACGGTGAGGATGGCCGCGCGCTCTACGAGGGTGGGGAGCGGGATCGTCACCTGGCGGTCGAATCGACCAGGGCGTAGGAGGGCGGGATCGAGCACCTCGGGGCGGTTCGTCGCGGCGAGCACGACGATGCCCGAGGCG
>VFSW01008752.1_pt1 | contig 14507 bp, 6 predicted proteins | sample 5358111 | NCBI WGS metagenome assembly VFSW01 (sample SAMN11554181, study PRJNA540505) | mine drainage metagenome | isolation source: sediment from site ElyBrook_90M | place: USA: Ely Copper Mine, Vershire, VT | collected 2017 | reverse complement strand
AGCGCGGGCTGCGCGGAATGCCGAACAGGAGCACCAGGAAGCCGAAGGCGGGAATGGCCGCTACGCCGACCTGCCAGCGCCACTCTGCGGTGCCCAGATGGGCCAGGCGAATCAAATAGTTGGTGCTATAGGCGACCAGGATGCCGAAGACTACGTTGAACTGAAAGGCGCCGACCAGACGGCCGCGCAACTTGGCCGGGGAGAGCTCAGCGATATAGACCGGCCCCAGCACCGATGAGGCGCCAATGCCCAGTCCGCCGATGAGTCGAAAGACCATCAGAGAAGGCCAGTTCCAGGCCAGTGCGCTGCCGAGGGCGGAGATGACGTAAAGCACGGCGGTGAGCCGCAGCGTCTCCCGCCCGCCCAGCTTCTGGCCGATGACCCCAGCGCCAAAGGAACCCACCACGGTGCCGATCAGCGCGATGGCGACTGTCCAGCCCTTGCCCTGCGGGCTCAGGTGGTAGAGACGCACCAGCGCGTCGATCGCGCCCGAGATCACCACGGTGTCAAAGCCGAACAGCAGGCCGCCCAGCGCTCCGGTAAGAGTCGCCTTCATCAGGTTTATATTGGGTCGCATCGATCTCCCGCCCCTCGCCTCAGTTCCCTTTCACTCTTTCGACGCGCACTTAATGCACCTGTTTCGGCATGATCGGATAATGCTTCGTGGATTCAGGTGGTAAGCCGATCCGAAGAGATGGGCGACATTTGCCAGACAGTCAGACTCAGGATTTCTGCCGTCTTGCCTCGCCATTCCATCAGTAGGTCCTTCCGTGCCACTCCTGCGTAATAGAAGCGTTTGGTCCAAGCGGCCTGTTCATTCACAAGGACCTCAAGGACCGAGCTGTCTACATAGATATGAATCTCGATGTCCTCTTGCGCACGCAGGGCAAGTGGAATCGGACGGTCATCAAGAAAGAGCTGATCGGGATGAAGCGGGTCATACTTCAGAGTGAGCCACGGAGACTCGTTCGCCGAAGTCCTGCGAAGCGCCAACTCGAATGGTTCCTGGGCTCTGCGCGCAGTGCACAGAATTTCGCCGCAGCAGGCTTCGATGCGCATTGCATTGATTTGCTGCCTATTCTTTGATTCGTCGTCTGTTACGTGAAGGCTCTCTGTGCGATCCCGGAGCTTATTCACTTCGCCTGCCACACTGGTTTTGAGTTGGCCATTGCTGCCCAATGAGAGTACACGTGGTAACGACATCAACCCTGCCCATCCGGCTGCCTTATATTCCTCCAGCGGACGCGCTTCCGGTATCCAACCCCATAGGATTCGATTGGCAGACCGGTCCAACTGGGTCTGAGGCGCGTAAAAGGAGCCATACTCCAGAATGCCACCTTGCTCCGCGTCAAAGCGCATGCTCTGCGCGTCCAGCACGCCGCTCTGCCAGTACGCCCTGCCTTCCGTGGAACAGATGAGGACATGCTTGTTGCCCAAAGCGAAGAACTCTGGGCATTCCCACACTTCCCATGGGTCAAACGGTTCGCCCTTGCCCGCTCTGTTCTGGCTCCGGCAAGCCAGAATGTGCACATAATCCCAACTGCGCAAATCTTTCGACCTGTACAGGAGGACAGCTCCGCCCTCGCCCTCGATACCGGAGCCAAGCACCATATACCACCAGTCGCCCTGCTTCCAAGGCGAAGGATCGCGAAACCCATTCACTTCCATTCCCGGTGGTGGCGACGCAATTACAGGAGACGGCAACTTCGTCCAGATCTTGAGATCAGGGTCTTTGGAAATGGCAAGGCATTGTGTCTCGCAAAGGGAGTGCGCACCGTCCCGGATGGTGGCCTGATTTTGCGGCACCGCATGGACGCCTGTGTACATCATTACAACCTGGCCATCTCTAACTGCAGCGGTCCCTGTGAAGCATCCTGCCGCGTCCGGTCCGCCCGGCGTGGGTGATAAGGCAATAGGAAGATGCCGCCAGTGAATCATGTCCTTGCTGACTGCGTGACCCCAGTGGATATCGCCCCAGAAGGCCCCATTTGGATTGTATTGATAGAACATGTGGTAGTTGCCGTTCCAATAGATGGGCCCATTCGGATCATTCATCCAGTTGGCCGCTGGCATCAGGTGAAATTGCGGTCTGTTCGGATCGGCAGCCAGCCTTCTGGCTGGCACAGAGGCATCAAGTCCAATACCACGGGCAAGTGCACGTAGAGAAGACGCCGCAGTCGTCCCAAGAATTGCGGACATAAATTTACGCCGGTCGATAAGCATGGCATTTCTACTCACTGGGGGGAGTCTCCTGGCCGGCAGTGTGTCACACAATTGCAGCATCGGTGGAGGGCAGAGATCAATACACAATCAAGAGCATTCACTCATCTTGAAAAAGACGAGGGAGGAGCGCACCCGGAGGTGCAATGCGCTCCACCCTCGCGGAGACCGCTCAAATCAAGGATTCGTTGATCCTTGTTTTGAACGTCTAAAAGACGACTTTAGTGCTCAACTGCAAAGTTCTAGCCTGCGATACTCCCGTCGCCTTGCCAAAATTGCCGAAAGGAATGCCGGTAACAGGATTTACCCCGCCATCTGCAAGGTTGGTGTCCCATCCTTGCAAGTTCACTCGGTTGAACACGTTGTACATATCCACGCGGAATTGCAGGTTGGCCGACTCCTTGAAGAACCAGGGCATCCCGGTGTCCTTTGCAAGTGCAGCGTCAGTCTGCGCAAAGCCCGGCCCACGGAAAGTATTGCGGCCAAGTGTGCCCTCATGACCCAGAGGTACGCCATTTGCATCGACGGGTAACGGGAAGTCTGTCGTCTTGAAGACACCATTCAGGTAGTTAGAACGGCTGAGCCCTTTAATCGTAGCTCCAAACGCAGGAACATTGGGTAAGTCATAGCTGAAGCCATCCAAGTTAAAGTCATCTTGAGGCAAGGTGGTGTATACGGTTGACGGGAAGCCTCCCATCAAGGTGCCCATAGCGCTCAGTTGCCATCCGCCCACGATGTTTTTCAGCATCCCGTTGCTAAGGCCTGGCGTAGGGATCCTCCATATCCCGTTGTACGCGAGTTGCTTTGGCGTATCCTGGCTAGAGAGCCCACGCTGTGCATTCACATTGTAAGCATCGATGACCACCGAGTACTCCGCGCCTTTCTGTACGCCCGGAACAGTGCTCATCAGATCGATCGTCTTTTGCACCGTGAAAGCTACCTGAAAGCTGTAACCCTTGCTGAAAGACTTGCGGACAAATGCGGTTAAGCCGTTATAGCTGGAACCGTCACGGTTAGTGGTATAGTTGATCGCTTGAAAGTACGGGTTCGGCAAGGTCCCAAGGGTTTCTGTATAGCCACCGGATCCATTGTAGGTGACAGTATTCACACCATCGACGCGGTTCATGTTTGTGATCGAATACTCGTGGATGCTATTTGAGTGAACATAATCGGCCTCAGCAAGCCAACTGGACTTGAAAGCGTGCTGAATGCCGAAGAAGTAGTTTTCCAGGTAGGCCATCTTGAGGTGCGGGTCCGGTCCACCAATATTGTTGAAGAGCCCAAATCCACCTCTTGGATTAAGCGGAGGCAAGGTGCTAGTCAGTCCCGCAGGAAGTGGACAATTGAAAGGAAACGTGGAAGACGTGCACAACCCATAAGCCGGAGGCTGAGGTGATCCGGGTGTGTGGACACTGGCATTAAAATTCGCGTCAATCGGCGGGTTGGCTGATTCCGTATCGCTCCAGTTTGTATTGCCGCCACGATCGAAAAATACGCCTGCACCGCCACGAACCGACCAGTTCTTGAGCCCGAACGGTTGCCATGCAAAGCCGAACCGAGGCGCAAAATAGGTCATTTTGTGGTCAATAAACGGCCGGCGCTTATTGGGATCAGGGTTCAGACCAACTGAGATGCCCTCAATCTGCTGCAGAAGAGTTGGTGCTGAGGGCACCGTCAAAGTCGACAAAGTCCCATGTGCTTCAGACGGGTTGGAAGTTGCATCCCAACGCAGTCCGAGGTTCAACGTGAGATCCTGCCTGATCTTCCAGTCGTCCTGGATGTAGGCGCCGTAGGTGCTGTCCAGGAAGTAGCGATTGTTGTTGGCTACCCCTCCTGTCGTTGGGTCAAAGGAAATGGTGCCATAGTTGTCCGGCTTGTCTGCGGCAAAGTCAAAGATGGTGTCAAAGCCCCAAGATTGCTGCCGGTTGTCTGGAATTGTAAATGGCGCATAGTCCTGGTTGTGGAACCACTCGAATCCAGTCTTAAGGGCGTGCTTCCCCCGAGTGATGGTGACCATATCTCTCCAGTGGAAGTCGTTCTGGGCAAACCCAACAGGAGAAAATCCATCGCCAAAGCCGGTGATTCCATTGACGTTTGTTGGCAGCAGATTGCAATACTTACAAGGAATCACCACGGAGGTTCTGGTATACCCGGCGCCCATCTCGTTCAACATCTCTGGCGAGAACACGTGCGTGTAGTTGAAGGCGCCGAACCAAGCATCTTGTGGGAAATTGATATCGAATGACTGGCGAACGCTATTGTCCCAAGGTCCAATAAGGTGGGTGTTGTACATGTTCCCATAGATTCGATCCCTGGATTCGTGAAATGTCTGGTCGACGCGAGCATTGTATTGGTATCCGTTGTGGGGGGAGACGAATGTGCCGTTGGTTGTATCGATCATTGCCATGTTGCAAGGCATACCCGAAGGGCCAATCCCATTGGGATCGTTCACGGTGTCTGCGCAGTTGTGGGCAGCATCCGGGGCACCTCCCTGAACTTGCTCGACATTTGCGACAGTTGCAACAGAAGTAGGATTCGGCGAGACCGTCGCCTTGTACGACGACAGCTGTGTCGTTGACAGGTTATTCGGCAGGTTCGCCACCATCCAGCTGGTGAACGCCGGATCTTCAACAGTGACCGGACTAGTAGAAGTCGTCTGCGAGATCACCTGATCCCAGCTCGCGAAGAAAAAAGTCTTGTCCTTCCGGATGGGGCCGCCGAAAGAGCCGCCGAACTCATTCCGAGTATACGGTGTGATATACCCGTTGATCGGGTCGTTGTAATTTTGAAATTCATTGCGAGCAGTCAGGTAATTGCTCTGGAACTGCTCAAAGCCCGTCCCGTGGAATTGGTTTGTGCCAGCCTTCGTCGTAATTTGAGTAACCAGACTGGCGGCCTTACCATACTCCGCTGAGTAGTTCGTAGTGGAAACAACCACCTCGTCCACCGAGTCCGGATTAGGAACCAGCTTGGCATCTCCGCCCGAAGGCGAATCGTCCAATGAAACTCCGTCCAGAAGGTAAGTATTGCTGTGGTTCGGTGCGCCATTGGCCACAATCGCCGGCGTTGTCGTCGCGTAGAAGATGTCAGCATTTTGGGCAGGTTGCCCCATCATTCCAGCTCCGGTCACACCCGGTGTCTGGTTCGTCACCCCGTACACGTTGCGTCCCTCGATAGGGAGCTCAGCCACCTGCAGTGCATCAGTAACCGTGGAAATTTTTGCTTCATCCGTTTCCACTGCAGTAGGCATCGCAGTAACTGTTACCGTAGCTTGCGCACTTGCAATCGGCAACTCTACAGGCACGTTCTGCACACGCATCGCAGTCAAGCTGATATTCTCCTGCGTGACCGTACCAAATCCATTCGCGGAGACTCCGACCTTGTAATGCCCGACACCCAGCGCCGGGAAGCGATAGTATCCCGCTGAATTCGACTCTGTCGATTGCATCACTCCCGTGTCAGTGTTGGTTAGGACGATCTTTGCACCGGGAATGATGGCTCCAGTTTTGTCGGTTATGCTCCCTTCGATTGAGCTGCTGAACTGCGCAAATGCCACGCTTGAACTCATGATCAGCGCGATCAGAATCCATAAATGTCTCTTGACTGCCTGTTTCATTGTCTCTCCTCACTGGACCTCGATAGAACGATCTTTCTGGTGCGATTCTTCACTGGTGACTTTTTCAGGAATGGGGATACCTTCAGCGACTCAACCTCTGCGAGGTTCAGCGTCTAAGGAGCTGCTGCAGGCTGAAGCCTCCTCGACGGCTTGCTGCATAGGAGCGTGCCAATGTCAACGGCCAATTCAAGACTCGCTGTACATCTGCGCTGACGCAGCGCCGAGCGTAAAGTGGAGAAGGGCCAGAGAAATGAGTTGCGGAGGGCAAAGCAGCGGTCATGCGGTTGGCGTGAACATGAGCGTGCGTGAGGTTGATTGCGTGCCCGCAAGAGCGATGATCTGGTTGTCACCTTAAGCTCCGGAATATGAATTCTGCCTGCCCCTCTGTGCCGCTAACCAAAGACAGTCTTTGTCGGCAGCCCTGGAGAACATCCATGAATTGGTGGCAAATTGCACGGAAACTGCAGTGAGCTACCTTTGCCCTTCCAGATGGCTATTGCTCCGACTACAGAGACGGGGCCATAGTTCGGAAATCAGGTTCGTTCCAAAGATTTTTTTGGGGAGGCGATTCCGTTCTTCCCCAAAAAAATCCCTTTGAATAGAACCTGAATTCAGGCGCATTCAAACGTCTTCATAATTCAGGTGCAACTTTGGATATACTTCCTTGACAGACTTTAAAGTGGTAGCGCGGGCAGCAACGGGATGGAGCAAGTATCCAACGGCTGGAATCCGCCTCACGGGGTCAGATCCGCGGATGGACGAGCAGCTCGCTGATTATGTAAGCAGACTTTACGAGGAGCACTACCATAGTCTCTTTCGGCACATGATTCTCTCAGGATCAACTGCGCCGGAAGCCGACGATCTGATTCAAGAGGGGTTTCTGCGTCTTTTTCGTCATCTCGGGAGTGGCCAGCAGGTGGAGAAGCCGCTCTCGTGGCTTCTCCGCGTTTTGCACAACCTGCGTATCGACGAAATCCGAAAGCGCAAGCGCGAACTCGTGCTGGATCGATCTGAATTCGAGGGCATGGTTGAGCAACTATGCACAAAAGATCCAGACGCAGAAGCGCAGATCATTGCGCATGAGCAGCAGGTGCGGATTAAGGATGCAATTGGCAAATTGGCGCCACGTCAATATCAATATTTGCTGCTTCGGGCAGATGGTCTGAAACTCCGCGAAATTGCTGCAATGTTCCGCGTAACTGTGCAAACCGTTTCGGAATCCTGCGCGAAAGCGATGCTTGAGTTGGGGAGATTGAGCGATGAAACGTAAGCCTTGGCAGGATCAGGACGGGCATCCACCCTCCAATTTTCTGCTGCTTCACCTGGAACGTGAACTTGACAGGCAAGATGCAGAAGCAGTGCGTCTGCATGTCGCCCAATGCGCGCGATGCCGGAGAGTATGCGAGCAGCTCGAACACGGCATGTCTCATTTCATTGCATTTCGCGACAAGGCAATTCTGCCAACTCCGACTGTGCGCGCGAGCGCTTTCCGGGAACGCCTCCTTGCCGCACAAGCCGAAACGGCTTCGATATCGATTGCTACCCGACTTCGTGATTTCTTCGGACTTCATTCGCCCAGACGCTGGTCTTTCGTTCTGGGGGGCGCCACATTCAGCCTTATTGCTTGCCTTTTCTTCTTCCTCAGTACCCCAAGGCAATCGGTATATGCTTCGCAACTCCTTGACAATGCGCGTAATGCTTCTGACTCTCTCATTGCCCACTCAAAGATTCTGAATCAGAAGATTCGTTTGCAGCGAGGCAGTTACGTAATCGAGAGGAGTGTGCGGCACGGGCGCCGCCTTCCGGTTGAGGCGCGCGATCCGTCTCTGGACGTGCAGTTAAGGCAAGCACTCGACCTCGCTCATATCAATTGGGGCGATCCCCTCAATGCCAACGATTTTGCCGCATGGCGAGCTTCGCAGCCGGAACGTACCGACTCCGTGAACGAGACGCCGCAGAGTGTAACGATTACCACGCGTGTTCGCGGCAGTGGAATCACGGAAGGAACCTTGACGCTTGCGCGTCCAGGCTGGCGACCGATTGCACGAACTGTGGCCTTTCGTGATGAACCTCCCATTGAAATCACAGAAGTCAGTTACACAGTCGCTGATTATTTCCCAGAGATGCGGGAGTCCGCAACCTTATCGCCTCTTCCGGGCACCTCGTCGGCGCCCTCTATTTCAGGCGTATCGAGTGAAGTATCCAGGGTCGAGTTGGAAACCTCCGAATTGGATCTGCGAGAGGCATTGCATTCCATCGGGGCCGATGTCTCCGCGTCTCCGGAGATATGGAGATCTCAACAGACAGTGCTCTTCCACGTTTTCCCTCAGAATCCCGGACAAGAAGAGGCAATACGTGAGACTGCAAGCCGTATCCCCCACGTTAAGCAAACAGACAGTTTGCCCGCGGGATCTTTGAAGGAACGGGCAGCAACGCAAGGGACCGGCGCTTACGCAACAACACCACCGTTGGCAAATGCTCTTGCAATCCAGTTTGGTAGCGCCCAGGCGGCCGGCGATTTTTTCGCTTCCCTTCAAAAGCGCTCCTCACACGTGATCGCAGAAGCGAACGCATTGGATCAGCTCGGCAATAGATACTCAGCTGAAACAATCAAGACGCTTCCCCCTGCATTAGTAGCTCGAGTCAACCGTCTCGCAGCCAGTCTTCTGTCCTCTGTCCAACACAATTCGGCAGATTATTTGAAGGCACTGTCCCCCACATTGGACACGATGGCACAACAGCAGAAAGTAGCTCCACCTTCTGAAGACGGCCAGGATATTCCTCCCTGCCTTCCATGGCAGGAAAATGCGGCACTTGCAGCTCCGAAACTACGCGATTTGGAGCTTAAGTTGTCTCTTCTCTTTGTTCCTAGCCACACCGAGAGCCGGGTTACGATCACGACCGACAGCCTGATCTCCGATAGCCTCAAGGACCGCTTCTTTTTGAAGAGCCACCTGCTGTCAACCTGCCAGTTGTTTGGCCCCAACTAGAAGGTAAGCCGAAGAGCGAACTGAATTGTTCGCGGCAGATTTGTTTGATGACCTACCTGGCCAAAGCCGGGCGAGGAGAGATTGGCATTGGGCTCCGCAAATTGTGCGTGATTGAAAAGGTCAAAGACCTCGGTGCTGAACTTGATCTTCGTGTACTCCGTCATGTCGACCGATTTGGTGACCGACACATCGAAATTATCTTCTCCCTGAGACTTCAACAAAGGATCAACGCGCGGCTCGTTACCAAAGGAGAACTCATCCGGCTGCGTAAAGCAGGCGGTATTAAACCACTGATTGGCTCTCGCCGCGCTGTGGGGAGAACCGGGCGCTCGCTTCTGGCAACCGGGCGTGTAATTGGGGCGGATTGCACCGGCGCCAAACTGACTCAATACGTTGCCTGCCGCCACCAGCGCGATCGGGATGCCGCTGCGCAGGATGGTGATCCCATTCACCCGCCATCCACCGACGACCGCGTTTGCTGCACCATGAATCGTGGAGAAATATCTCTCTTCTGGCCCGAATGGCAAATCGAGCCCATAGTTGATGACCAGATTGCTGGCAATATCCTCCTCGCTGACAGATCTTTCGGCTTTCAGATTGTTGTTATCCTGTACAACGCCGATTCCGCCTTGCCCATCCTGAAATGCGCTTGTGCTTTCCGTATTGCTCAACAGCTTGCCCCACGTATAGGCGCCTTGCAACGTCCCGCCATGACGGAAGTGCCGAATATAGGTTGCCTGAAGCGCGTTGTATGTAGAGTCGCCATCGCGCGGCACAGCTTGTAAAAGTCCACCTGGGTATTGCGGGTGCGGCAAAAGGAGATAGCCTTGCTCGACTGTGGGAGCGCCCAACAAGGTGCCAGTGGGAAGGACTCCATAAAACGGATTCGCCGCCTGCTTCAGCAGTGCCTGCCCCAGTGAGTCATACACATCTGGAAGCTGGTTCAAATTCAGGCCTGTACCGGTATACGTCAGCGACAGAATCAAATGCGTTCCTTTGGATCCCGCGTAGGCAACCGCCGCCGTGGAGTTGCGGTCGAGGGCTCGCTCCAGGGCCAGGTTCCACTGCTGTGAATAGCCGTATGCCTGTTCGGGAACACGCCCCACAATGCCTTGACCGAGCGCCGAGTTGAGACCCGCCTGTGTCCGACCAGCCGGTAGATCAATGCCAGTGGGCAAAGGATTGTCCACCGTCGCAATCACCGGATTCCCAGGGCCCGGGTTGGTGATTCCGGTGACGGCAGCATTGATCGGACTGTTACCCGGTGAGTCGGCAGTCATCTCCGACGGGAAGTAGGAAATTCCGTAGCCGGAGCGGACCACCGTATTCGGATTAATGCGATAAGCGAAGCCCAGGCGCGGGGAGAAAAGCTCCCAATGAAGCGCTTCTTCCCGGCGCGACCCATACTGCGAGCTGTCCACAAGTGCCAATCGTCCGGTGATCGGCACAATATCTCCGGTCAATGGATTGGTGATGGAACTCAAACCGCCCATGGTGACAGGCGAGGTCGGTTGCAAAACTGTATCCAGGTTGTTCTCTTCAGAGTAGGAGCCGGGCTGCTCCCAGTGCAGACCCGCGGTGATTGTCAGCTTTGGAGTCGCCTGAAATGTGTCGGAAATGAACAGGCCGTAGTTGTGGAGAAATGCGTGCCATGTTCCATTCGATTGGATGCTCGTGCTCGATGGAATACCCAAAAGGAATGAGGCCAATGCATTGCCGGTGCTTGTGTCGGTCGGCGAAGAAGCCGTGTAAAAAGGAGTGGCGGCAAGACCCATGCCCTGACTGTTGCCGTAACTCTCCCACAGCAGCTGACGCCAGTTTCCGCCGGTCTTGATTGTATGTTTGCCCAGAATCTTCGTGACGCTGCCGTAGATGGACCATGCGTCATTGTTCCAGTAGAGGTGCGAGAGCTCAGGCCCAACACCGTAGCCCTGAATGTCCAGTCCCGGCAGTAGACCCTCTTTGTTCACGCTCTCTGACTGAATCTGGCCATAATTCGAATTGATCGACGACATATCAAATCCTTCGCTCAGCGGGTATTGGAAGTTATAGTTTTCAAGATAAGACAGCCGCAGATCCGCAAATGTGTTCGCGTTGAAGGTATGGGTATCGCCGATCACCACTTCCTGCGTGTAGTTGCCAGTGGAGCCTGAGCCGGTCCTGGTTCCAAAGGGATCGCTTGGCTCATTGTGCGGGTTCCAGAATGTGTAGCGTGCGAAGACCGTGTCGGCCTCACCGAGATTCGCATCGAGGCGCGCGTTGTACTGGTCCTGATACCCGGCGATCGGTGCTGAGGCAAAGAAATTGGTGGTGTACGGCGTTTGTATTACCCGAGACTCATCCGGCGTTTCGAGCTTCAGGATACGCAAGGCAGCCGGATCGACCCTATTTGAGGGAATCTTGTTGCCAGGAAATGGCGCGGCCGTCATGGGGTCGTAGATGATCTGAGGGTCCCCCGAAAAGTCTCCGTCCAGTTCTGCAACGGTGGGTACCGTAGCGGATGTCGGGCTGGCCGAGAGAAGCGATTCATGCTCCCAAGAAAAAAAGAAGAAAAGCTTGTTCTTCCATGCCGGGCCACCGAGATTCACACCGTATTGATTCTGATGCAGCGGCGACCGGCCCAGACTTTCATGGTTGCTGAACCAATCGTTCGCGTCGAGAGCGGTGTTGCGAAAGTATTCATACGCATTCCCATGGAAATGGTTGGTGCCACTTTTCGAAGAGATTTGAATCACCCCACCTCCATAGCCTCCAAACTCGGCGCTCACGTTGTTGGTCGATACGCGAAACTCCTGCACTGCATCCTGGGTCAGCACCAGCGTGTTCACATTATTCTCGGCGATGTTCGATCCGACGCCATCGATGAAGAAGAGGCTCTGCCCGCTGAACGCGCCGCCAATCTGATAATTCCCGTAAGCAATAGGCTGCGTTTGTCCGCCGGCTTGAAAGTTGCCGCTGCCGCCGTTGGCCATGGTGCTGCCCTGGGTTCCGCCGCCGGGAACCACGCCGGGCACAAAATCAAGCAGGTTATTCACATTGCGCCCGTTGAGCGGAGCCTCTACCACCTGCCGGCCTTCGATTACTCCATCCAAAGTCGCGCTGTCCGTATGTAGGTTGTCTGCCGTTTCGGGCACGGTCAGGGTTTGGGTCACATCTCCAATTTGCAATGTGATGTCGACGCGCGTAAAGCCGCCGATCTGGACGTCCACCCGCCGCAGCCTGTAGGACTCAAAGCCGGGTTGCGATACCGCCAAGGTGTAGAAGCCCGGGTTCAGGTTGATGAAGGAATATGTCCCATCCTCTGCGGTAGTAGCCCCTCTGTTGGCTCCTGTACCCTCGTCCGTCAACGTGACCTTGGCGTCGCGCACAATCGCCGCTGTCGCATCTGTCACCGTTCCAACCACTGTCCCATAGCCGGTCTGTGCCTGAATGCGGCGAGTGCCGGCAATCCCAAGGAACAAAGCAATCAGAATGAGCGCGCATGGAGACAACGCCTTCCCGTATTGCAGCGAACGCACAAGCCTCCGCGCATATAACCCGCTCCGTGCTCCTGCCAATGACGATCTGGTCGGCAAATTTAACTCCGCACCGCAGATTCCAATTGCCATGAAAAATGCCCGAAATTGCACCCGCCGCCTGTGCAGATTGTTGAGGGGGAGCGTCGTTTCGCCCCGTGCAGTTCAGATGGGCACCTCGAACGCGTGGCTCACCTGGAGCTCTTCACCCCAAGGCCCCGGGGCTTCAACCTGTAAAGACAATCTTTTACCCTTCAATTCTCCGCTTCAACTGAGTCACCCCGTTGTCTTTACTCTCGAAACAACATCTTGTTCAAAGCTGACTCGCAGAGGATGCGCGTCAGAATGCACGGATTGCCCGACATGCCTGCCACACTTGAGGTCGGCGCTAGCCCCCCGGGAATACCCAACGCTCCTCGTAAGGAAACTTGGCATCCAGACTAGAATCCTGTCAATACTATAGTCAATAAAAATCTTGACATGTTGAGGATAAATACTTGCTTTAAACTTGACAGACTTTTCAGAAATCCATTAGCTTACTCAAAACGACAGGTGTGTTCCGGAACTCGTCAGCAATGGATCATTGCGGCCTCCATCGCTCACCTGTCTGACATAATTCAGCAACCTGAGGCAAGGCACCTTTGGTGTTCCGGCAAACGGTCCTGCGCGGAGCGCCGGCACATCGTGGTTCGAATAAGAAGGCAGAAATGTCCATGAGTCTCGATACCGAAACCACGAGCAAGGGACCGAAGTACAAGCGCATCCATCTTGAACTCCGCAAAGCCCTTGAAGCCGGGACCTACGGCCCAGGTAATAAACTTCCGAGTGAAAGCGAGCTGGTGGGAAGCTTTGGCGCGAGCCGGCCGACAGTTCGCAGAGCCCTTGCCCAGCTGGAATCGGAGGGCTTAGTGCAGCGCCGCATGGGGTCCGGGACCATTGTTTCGCACCACAGCCGACCTCAAGTCCTCGTTTTTGGGTTGCTCATCCCTGAGTTAGGGACCACTGAGATTTTCGAACCCATCTGTCAGGGCATCTCGCAGGCTTATGCCGGGCGCCAGCACGATCTCTTGTGGGGGCCTGCCTTCCTGAAAGACGCGTCCAATGAGGCCCAAGCTGAACATCTTTGCCGCTACTACATTGAACGTAAAGTTTCAGGTGTCTTCTTTGCCCCCATGGAACATTTCGCTGGCGGAGACGAGCTGAACCTCACAGTGGCTCACACCCTGGACGAAGCTGAAATACCGATCGTTCTGTTGGATCGGGACGTTGCCCTCTTCCCGGCACGCAGCAAGTATGATCTTGTCGGAATCGACAACCATCGCGCCGGATATGTTCTCACCACATACCTGATCAAAACCGGCTCTCGGCGGGTGGCCTTTCTGGCCAAGCCTTATTCGGCTCACACGGTGGATGCGCGCGTCGGAGGATACCAGGCTGCTCTGAATTTCCATCTGGGGTACGACGCAAAGCCCTTGGTAAAGTGGACCGATCCGGGCGATGTGGCGGCTGTCAAGGACTTCCTGGAGAGGGTGAAGCCCGATGCCGTTCTCTGCGCAAACGACTATACCGCAGCGCAAATGATGGCAACCCTGAGCGCCATTGGCATACAGGTTCCGTCTCAAATCCGTGTCGCCGGCATCGACGATGTGAAGTATGCGCGGCTGCTTCAGACTCCACTCACCACAATTCGCCAGCCGTGCCTCGAAATCGGATCGACAGCTCTGCTGGCAATGCTCGATCGAATTGCTCGTCCGGCGGCACCCTCGCGGGATTTCATTGTAGACTTCCAACTCGTGATCAGAAAATCGACAGAATCGACAGAATTAGGGAATTCAGAACCATTTGAAATCCGCGATATCCGCCCAGATGCAAGGAGCGACATGCAGGAATCGCAACCAGCGATTCAAGGCTTAGTATCCTCCTTGGCTTTAAACGGGGCGCGGGCTGCCCGAATGGACAAATACTGATGCGGGCCCCGAACGCGTCTCTAAACAACAGGCCCGGCTTCCTGATCGGCATCCTTCAGTTTGCATTCCTGATTGCCTGTTGTCTTGTAGCCGCACCCTCCTTGACTGCGCAGGCAGGCGACTACGCCCAGGCCGAGAGCCTGGTGCGGAGCCATCAATGGGACGAAGGTCTGGCGCGAATCTTGCGGTTGCTGAAAAG
>VFSW01008751.1_pt1 | contig 14507 bp, 15 predicted proteins | sample 5358111 | NCBI WGS metagenome assembly VFSW01 (sample SAMN11554181, study PRJNA540505) | mine drainage metagenome | isolation source: sediment from site ElyBrook_90M | place: USA: Ely Copper Mine, Vershire, VT | collected 2017 | reverse complement strand
TAATAATTGCAAATCACTTGCAATAAATCATGAAAGTAATTTCTCATAATTGTAGAGAAGAACTACAAGCCCTCGATTTACGTGCCACACCAGCACGTATTGCTGTAATGAAGCTTCTTGAATCAACAAGACATCCTATTGATGTGCAGATGATTATGGAATATTTACAAAAACAAAAAGTAACAACAGATCCTGCAACCGTATTTCGCATGATGAATATGTTTACTAAAATGGGAATTGCAAATCCGATTGAGTTTCAGGAAGGAAAAACTCGATATGAACTGGCAAGGAAAGAAGACCATCACCATTTGGTATGCGAAAACTGCGGTCGAATAGAAGACATTGAGGATACTGTCATCCCATCTCTTGAGAAACACATTGAGAAAAAACATTACTTTCTTGTGAAACGCCATTCTCTAGAGTTTTTTGGACTGTGTAGGAATTGTCAGAAATAATATGCAAGCATTAGTTTTTTCTCTCTTTACCTTTCTATCCACTTTTATAGGTGGACTTTTTGCTTTGCGATTTAAAGAAAAGCTGCATCTTATTATGAGTTTTACGGCAGGTGTTTTACTCGGTGTTACCTTTTTTGACATTATGCCAGAAATTTTTGCAATTACGATGCAACATCACTTTAATGTTACGCCAGCAATGATTGCTATAGTTATTGGATTTCTAGCAATTCATATTCTTGAGAAATTTGCCCTTATTCACTCCTCTCATGAGGAGGAATATGCAACACATTCGCATAAGCATCCAACAGTAGGTTTGATTAGTGCTGGTGGACTTTCTTTTCATAGTTTTTTGGATGGAGTTGGTATAGGGCTTGCATTTCACGTGAATAGTCATGTGGGATTATTGGTTGCGATTGCGGTTATTGCACATGATTTTTCAGACGGTCTGAACACGGTCATTCTTATGCTTAGTCATAAGAATACGAACAAAAAAGCACTCCTTCTTTTAATTGTTGACGCTTTAACGCCTGTTGTGGGTGCAGCTTCAACACTTTTTTTCAACATTCCTGAAAATATCCTCCTCCTATATCTTGGCTTTTTTGCAGGATTTCTCTTATATATTGGTGCATCGGACTTGCTTCCCGAAGCACATAGCGAGCATAGTTCCCTCAAGATGGTTGGGCTGACTGTTCTTGGTGCGCTCTTTATCTTTATTGTTACACGATTTGTATAGGCTACAATCCTCTTTATATTTTTTCTCGAAAACCCCATCTACTCAAAAGATATATCAATTGTTATACAAAGAGAGAATGGAGCAAAGAGTGGTCTATTGATCTAATGGTCTAGATATGTTGCCTTGACAAGAAAGTCTTCTCGCAGTAGAGTAAAGATAATGTTTACACTTCCCGACCTTCCGTACGAGTACGATGGACTTGCCCCTTATATCAGTGCAGATATTCAACATTTGCACCATACTGGTCATCATGCAGCATACGTAAAAAATCTCAATGCGGCTTTAGAAAAATATCCTGAGTGGCAGAACAAATCGATTGAGGAGATTATGATATCGCTAGACAAAATTCCTGAAGATGTCCGTACGACGGTGAGGAATAATGGCGGAGGGCATTTTAATCACTCTATGTTTTGGCAAATGATGGCCCCACACAAAGGGCAGGTCCCTGGAGGGACATTGCTTGACAAGATTCAACATAGTTTTGGTGACCTTAAAACATTTCAAGAGCAGTTTGGACAAGGAGCAGTCAAAGTATTTGGAAGTGGATGGGAATGGTTAGTTATTGACAATGGTGAGTTAAAGCTTATGAGTACTCCTAATCAGGATTCGCCTTTTTCGCAAGGGTTAACACCTCTCTTAGGACTTGATGTATGGGAACATGCATACTATTTGCAGTACTATAATAAAAGACCTGACTACATTACAGCATGGTGGAATGTAGTTAATTGGGATAATGTGGCAAAAAGGCTTGACGCTTCTCTACGGTAATGACTTTATTTTCTTGACTTTGCGTTTTTTTCCAGGTAGGCGTATTCTTCTTGTGTGTCTTCATTGTGCATTCATAATTGGGTCCTATACTTACGCAATCTGAAGTTATGATGAAACGTATTCAGTCGGTCAAAAATTTTTTGGTAAAAAGGAAGAAGATAACTATTATTAGTGGAGTAATTCTTATTCTTATTATTATTGCATGGCAATTTTTTACTCCAAAACAGTCATCTGTTCAATACCAAACAGCTCAAGTTACAAAAGGGACACTTGTAGTATCAGTAAGTGAGTCCGGGACTGTTGCGCTTGCCAATAGACAGGCAGTGACAACGCAGGCAAGTGGTGTTGTATCAGAAGTTGATGTGAAGGATGGAGATGTGGTTACTCAGGGGCAGACAATTGCAAAACTTGTGCTAGATCAGCAAGGACAACAGCGATCAACATCTGCATGGGCGAGTTACCTTAACGCTCAGAATACAGTTGCTGCAGATCAGGCAAATCTCAATACGCTTCAAACTACTCTTTTTAAGACAAATCAAGCATTTCTCAGTGACCGTGGTGTGATAAATCCATCGATACAACAACAAGCAGACCCAGTGTATATAGAAGAGAATGCTACATGGCTTGCGGCAGAGGCAGCATATAAAAATCAGCAGAACGTGATTGCAGCAGCACAAGCAGCAGAAAGCAGCGCATGGTATACCTATGAGCAAACATCAAATGTTATCATAGCCCCACAAAACGGCGTAATCAGCGATTTGGTTATTGCTCCGGGTATGCAGATTAGCTCTCCAACAAGCACAACAGCCAATGCTTCACAAACTGTTGCTAATATTAAGACAGAAGGTAATCCGATTATTACTGTTAGTTTGTCAGAAATAGATGCAGTCAAAGTGAAAACGGGACAGAGGGCAACAATCACTTTTGATGCGCTTCCTAATGAAACGTTTACAGGAAAAGTACTTGGCATCAATACAACAGGAAGTGTCAGTAGCGGTGTGACAACCTACCCTGCAACAATTATCCTCGATACACCAAATGATACAATTCTTCCGAACATGAGCACAACAGCAAACATTATTACAGATGTCAAAACAGATGTTTTACTTGTGCCATCATCTGCAGTAACAACAAGTAATGGGCAGGCGACAGTTACGATATTGCAAAACAACAATCCAGCACCGGTCGCTGTAACAACAGGAGAAAGTTCGGATACAGAAACAGAAATTACTTCAGGACTTACTGAGGGACAAACAATTATTGTGGGTGGTCTATCAAGTGGGACAGGAGCATCTTCGGCAACTTCGTCTCCATTTAGCAGTGGGCTTCGATTATTTGGTGGAGGTGGGGGTGCTGTGCGAGTTGCAGGTGGAGGAGGTGGCGGCCCCAGAGCAGTCACTGGAAATTAAATGACCCAAAAGCCTATTATTCAGATATCTCATATTTCCAAGATATACCAGACAGCTGATGTTAAAACAGTTGCATTAGGTGATATTTCTTTTTCTATCCAAAAAGGTGAATTTGTTGCCATTATGGGTCCATCGGGTAGTGGCAAATCAACGCTGATGCATATCCTTGGAGCGCTCGATACGCCAACAAGTGGGTCATATATATTAGACGGAGAAAACGTTGATAAGTTAACCGATGACAGTTTGGCGGACATTCGTAATAGAAAAATAGGATTTATTTTTCAGGCGTTCAATTTGCTTCCTCGGACTACTGTTCTACAAAATGTTATGTTGCCGATGCGCTATGGGGGTATTCCCTTGGAAGAACGCATACAGATAGCAACAAAATTTATTGAAATGGTCGGACTGGGGCATAGAATCAACCACACATCAAATCAGATTTCTGGAGGTCAACAGCAGAGAGTTGCCATTGCGCGTGCCCTAGTTATGAATCCAGCAATTCTTCTTGCCGATGAACCAACAGGTAATATTGCCTCAGCGCAAGCTGAAGAAATTATGGCAATTTTTCAAGACTTAAATAAAAAAGGGCATACGATTGTTATGATTACTCACGAACCAGATATTGCAGAACATGCAAAGAGAATTATTTCTATGAAAGATGGTAAATTATTGCAGGACACAAGTAATCATAAGCAGAAAATCGCGCACATGACAGGATCGGTGGATTAAATATATGCAAGAACTGTGGGAGCTATTTGCAGAAAGTATTCAGACGCTAACGGTGAATAAATTGCGAACATCGTTGGCAGTTTTGGGTATTGTGATTGGTATAGGGAGTGTTATTGCACTTATTTCGCTAGGACAAGCAAGTCAGCAGGCAATTCAGAGTCAAATTCAATCGTTGGGTTCAAACTTGCTGACGATAAATCCTGGTGCTCCAAACACAGGAGGGATTCGAGGGGCTGCAGGTGGAGATACAACGCTTACTTATGCCGATGCAAAAGCGATTGCCAGTTCGCCACAGGTAAATAGTGTTGCTTATGTTGCTCCACAACTTTCTAAAAGATCACAAGTTGCTGCAGGGAATAATAATACGAATACACAAATTATTGGTGTGACCGACAGTTATGCACAGGTGTATGCACTTACCATGCAGGAAGGGAATTTTATCGCTCAACAAGATGTGACAGGTATTACAAAGGTTGCAGTGCTTGGACCACAAGCCGCGGCAAGTTTATTCACTGATGGATCAGACCCTGTTGGGCAAACGATTCGTATTAACAAAATTGCCTTTCGGGTAATTGGAATAACTGTTGCGAAAGGCGGAAGTGGATTTGCTAATCGTGATGATACGATCTTTGTTCCGTTGACAACAGCACAACAGTTGCTCTATGGAGTTGACTATCTAAGTAATATTTCCTTGTCTGCAAAAACCCCAGACCTTATGGTTACAGCAGAAAATCAGGTTGGCTATCTGCTCTTAGCAAGACATAAATTATCAAACCCAGCAAAAGCAGACTTTAGTATTCTGTCTCAGTCCGATATTTTAAGCGCCGCCGACCAAACAACGGGAACGTTTACTGCTCTTCTTTCGGGAGTTGCTGCAATTTCACTCCTGGTAGGAGGTATTGGAATTATGAATATAATGCTTGTAACAGTAAATGAACGAACCCGAGAAATTGGTCTGCGGAAGGCACTGGGAGCAAAAAAGAAAGCAATTGTGATGCAATTTTTGATTGAGGCAATTCTTTTGACTATTGTTGGAGGCCTGATTGGTGTGCTACTTGGCATTGTCTTTTCATATGGATATTCGGTTATAACTGGATCCCTTTTTGTTGTCTCTTTTCAATCAGTTCTTCTTGCCTTTGTTGTCTCAAGCGGCATTGGTATTGTGTTTGGATGGTACCCTGCAAATCGTGCATCAAATTTGCAGCCAATAGAAGCATTGCGATATGAATAAACATGCAGTAGGAAAAGCAGTCGGATTTTTCGTTATTGTAGGAATTTGTGCTGGCGTTGGTATTCTTCTTGTTATTGCAAATAGAAAAATTCCAGTTGCTCCAAAAAATAGAATTTCTCCAACAGCAGTTCAGACGCTCAATCCACTTACAATAGAGGCAATGCGACAAAAATCATATCCAGGAAGTCAACTCGTCATTGAAAAAATACTTCCCGACGGGACTAATTACCACCAATATATTGCATCGTATTTTTCTGATGGACTCAAAATTTATGGACTCCTCACTGTTCCAGTCTCTCAAAAACCAAGTAACGGGTTTCCCGTTATCATTTTTAACCATGGGTACATTTTGCCAAAAACATATCAAACAAATCCATCCGTTGGTCAGTATGCAAGCTATATTCCACCGCTTGCGAGTGCGGGGTACATCGTCTTTAAGCCTGACTATCGAGGAAATGGAAATTCTCAGGGTACTCCCGATGGTGCATATTACTCTCCTGCATATGCAACCGATGTGCTGAATGCACTTTCATCAGTCAAAAAATACCCGTTAGCAAATCCCAATGCTATTGGCATGTGGGGACATTCAATGGGAGGCAATATTACTTTGCGATCTATTGTTGTTGATACGAAAGATATTAAAGCGGCAGTTATTTGGGGTGGTGTTGTTGGGTCGTATAAAGATTTGGAACATTGGCATGACCCTTCATACCATCCCTCTCCATATGAGTTGTCACTTCGATATATGTTTCGATCGAACTTACAAAAAATATATGGTACTCCTGAAACAAATCCTTTTTTCTGGGAGACTGTTGACCCAACATTTTTTTTAAGCGACATTACAACACCAATTCAACTCCACGTTGGAACCGCAGATGAAGAAGTGCCACCATCATTCTCTAAAAGTTTACAAGAAAAGTTGATCAAGGAGAAGAAGACCGTCGAGTTTTATGAATATAAAGGTGCAAATCATAATATTTCTCAGGGTTTTGACTTAGCAATGAGTAGAACAATCACATTTTTTAACACATATTTGAAGGGAGGTGAAAAATAATGAATAAAAATACGACAATGGTACTTTCAGCGGTGCTCATTATTGTTGCTGCAATAGGTGGATTTTTTGGCGGCATGCAATATCAAAAATCAAAGGCACCTGCATTTGGTGGACGTTTTGGACAATTTCAAAATAGATTTGGACAAAACGGGCAAAGTGGGCGTCCTGTACGAGGACAGATCTTGAGCATTGATCCAACAGGCATGACAATAAAAATGAATAACGGAACAAGCGAAATTGTTATTGTTTCCAATTCCACAGCATTTGTTAAGTCCGCAGCAGCTACAAAAAATGATGTTGCAACAGGAGATACGGTTATGGTTATTGGTACTCCAAATTCAGATGGATCTATTACTGCACAGGATGTGCAGATCAATCCGACAATGGTTCGTGGCGGTCAACCAAGCCCTACGCAGTAATACATTTTCTATGAATCGGGGTAATTCCCCGATTCATAGACTCTCTACGAGAAACATTTGACATAGTTTGCTCGCTCTGCTAGAATACTTAGGCTATCTAAGTATATTTATGAATCTTACGAATCAATTGATTGATGCCATTTTCACTTTCTCTCGACTCATGCGTGAAAAAATGAGCTCAAAATCGGATTTAGCACAGGTAAGTATGATTCAGCTTCAGACGCTTTTTTTTCTCAAAAAGAATAAAAAATCACACATGATGGGTATTGCAGAGTACTTACAGGTTGAGTTGCCATCTGCAACAAATATGATTTCAAATCTCATAAAGCTAGAACTTGTTGAGCGGAGCGTGGACAAAAACGATAAAAGAATTGTGAATATAACACTGACAAAAAAAGCAGTTCTTCTTCTTGGGAAAGTTAAAAAAGAAAGAACGAAAAAAATGGGAACTGTTTTGTCTCTTCTTTCTGAAGGAGATAAGACGCAGCTTTTACAAATTCTCGGAAAACTTACAAAAAGTGTTGAAAAAGAAAAATGAAGAGTAAAAAATACCTTATAACAGTTGTCATTCTGGTGCTTGTTGGTCTTGGGCTTACGCAGGCCATCCTTACAGTGGAAACAAGTTCCGTAAAAAAACCACAAATAGAAAGCATTAGTACTCGTCAGGTTGGGCAGACGATTGTTGCAGATGGAACAATTCATTCAGAAAATGAGACAACGCTTCATTTTCAAACAGGTGGAAAAGTTGTATATCTTCCTTTCAAAATAGGAGATAAAGTGACACAGGGACAAACTATTGCACAACTAGATACATACGCTTTACAGAGAGAACTTTCACAAGCATTAAATACATATCTCGTAGCAAGAAGTACATTTGACCAAGCAAATCAGAATGCACAAAATAACGTGTTGCAGTCTCAGCAAGCGGTGAATTTTGCTGGGATTCAGGGAGACAAGAATGCTGCCATTAATAGTGCTGTACAGTCGATTGTCAATCAAAATCAAAATACCTTAAACAACTCTGTTATTAATGTGGAATTAGCAAATGATGCACTGCAACTGGCAAGTCTTACCGCTCCCTTCTCGGGCGTTATTACCGCAGAGGACATTACATCAGCAAACGTTAACGTAACGCCACTTACATCATTTTCGCTTGCTGATCCATCGTCTCTTGTGTTTCGAGCAAATGTTGCAGCAGAAGATGTAGATTTTGTGCAAGTTGGTTCTGTTGCAAATCTTACTCTCAATGGGAGCAGTGAGACAATACGAGGGACTGTTGAGAGAATATATCCAGAACAAACAGTTATTAGTGGGCAGAGTGTTTTTCAAGTCGATATTACATCACCAGACTTGCAAAGTGTAGCAAGATTAGGACAAAATGGCGCTGTTACAATACAGAGTTCTGCAGATCAGCACACTGTTCTTGTTCCAACATGGACGGTCTTGGGACATGCATATCTATGGGTTATGGAAAAAGGGAAGCCAATTCTTAAAAAAGTATCTGTTGGGAAATCTCACGGAGAAAGTACAGAAATTCTTAACGGACTGACATCAGGCGATGCAGTTATTGTTGGTTCACAATCAGTTGCAGCGCAATCGTACACATTATGATAAACATATTCTCAAAAATAAAAAATCCTAAGGCACTACGAGTATTGGTCGCTATTATTATAGTAGCGATTACCATGAGTGGATATGCATATTATCAGCTCACTCTTAACAGAGTGTTCATCGATGATTCATTAGTCTCAGATCCAATAGCAGACATTGCTCCAGCAAATCCCGGTATTCTGCAGGAGATGGACGTGTATGAAGGAGAGAGCGTCAAGAAGGGAGAGGTTCTTTCTATTATTTCTGGGCAACCACTGTATGCAAATCAGGATGGGCTTGTTATTCAGGCAAATACACAAATAGGCAGTACCGTATCAACAGTAAATCCCGTTGTCCAAATGATTGACCCTTCTCAAATGAGAATTGCGGGAACAATCGATGAAAATAAAGGACTTGACCAGATTAGAGTAGGACAAGTTGTCTCCTTTACGGTAGATGCACTGCCTGGTAAAGTATTTTGGGGGTATGTCGATGAAGTAGGTCCATCTGCCAAGCAAACAGCACTTTCTTTCTCTATTTCGTCAGAACGCCCAACGCAACAATTCGTTGTGTATGCACGTTTTGATGCTCAAAAATATCCGGAGATAAAAAATGGTATGTCAGCAAAAATGACTGTCTTTACCAATACGCACTAAGATATGGTATGGCAGAAAAAATCACACATCAGATAATTCAGAAAAAATCAGGATTTCATCCCCACCAGTGGTTTATCCTCGCTACCTTAATGATTGCTTCTTTTCTAGGAAGACTAGATGGCACTATTGTTAATCTTGCACTCCCTAAAATTATTGCAGATTTTTCCATTACAGTCAGTCAGGCAAGCTGGATTTCAACAGCATATATTATTGCCAATGCTATTTTTGTTCCTGTTTTTGGAAAGTTAGGCGATTTAATCGGGAGAAAGCCCTTATATGTTGTAGGTATTGTTGGGTTTACGCTCACATCAATGTTGGCAGGACTTTCGTTCAATCTTCCCTCAATGGTTGTTCTTCGTATTCTACAGGCAATAACAGTAAGTATTGATTATCCGATTGCACTTTCTATTATTGCAGTTACTTTTGAAGATAAAAGTCAACGGGCACAGGCGATGGGTATGTGGTCTGCTGTCTTTGCTGCAGCGGCTGTTTTTGGCCCTCTCTTAGGAGGACCACTCATTGATGCATTCGGATGGAGAAGTGTTTTTTATGTTAATGTACCTCTTGGAATTATTGGAACAATGATGGCAGTTAAATTTATTGAAGAGCCGGTAAAAAAGATTAAAGGTTTAAAAAACTTTGATGTTTTAGGATCTGTGCTCTTAGGTGTTTGTCTTGGAACAATGGTGTTAGTGCTTGATCAGGGTCAGACATGGGGTTGGGTGGACATAAAAAGTACCACGTCCTATGTTATAACGCTCGTTTCTCTTGTCCTCTTTCTTTTTGTGGAACACCGTCAAAAAGAGCCAGTGGTTGATTTAAAATTTTTCAAAAATCCTATTTTTAGTGCAGCAATACTTACGTCATTTCTTTCATTCATGGGTATGATAGGAGGGATTTTTCTTATCCCTCTTTTTGCTCAAACATATCTAGGGTATTCGGTTACCAAGACTGGTCTTATTTTTATTCCTATGGCACTTGCTATTGGTATTGCAGCACAAATTGGCGGACGACTTTCTGCCAAATTTCCCCCACGTTATCTCATATCAACAGGGATGTTGATATCAGCATTCTCATTCTTTCTGTTTGCCGGTATAGATATTAAATGGACTGCTATTGATATTGTTTGGAGGCTTTTTATTATGGCCTTTGGTCTTGGTATCGGACTAGCACCTCTTACCCAAGCGGCAACAAGCACGGTTCCCCTACAAGAGGTGGGTATTGCCTCGTCTGTTCTTGCACTTGCGAGAAACGTGTCTGGCGCATTTGGTACGGCAATTTTTGCAACAATCTTATCAGATAGCGTTACCTCAGGTCTCATAAAAATTCAACGGTTCTCTACAGTCAATACAACAGATCCGGCTATACTCCAACAAGTTGTTGCGCTCATGGAAGTAAAAGCAAATATTGTTGCATATGCGACAGTTTTCCACTGGGCTGTATTCTTTATGATAATTGGTGCTGTTGCTGCGCTTTTTGTTAAGGAATCCAAACGTGATTTTGCAGGAAAAGAAAATATCGAAGAAGAGCTTTCTCAGCCAATAGAGATATAATTTTTTGGGAAAGTGATACACTTACCATATATGGACGAAGCAATTTCTGTTACTAGCCTTACCAAAACTTTCAAGGATTTTACCGCGGTTGATAATATCTCTTTTTTTGTAAAGCCAGGCGAAATTTTTGCTTTTTTAGGTCCAAATGGTGCTGGGAAAACGACAACAATAAAAATGCTCACAACACTTCTTAATCCAACATCGGGTACAATAAAGTTGAACCACTTTGATGCACTTACGCAAAAGCATGATGCCCGCAAATCTTTTGGCATTGTTTTTCAAGATCCAAGTCTTGACGATGAATTGACTGCATACGAAAATATGGATTTCCACGCAATGCTTTATAAGATTCCATCAACGGTTCGAAGAGTACGGATTAAAGAGATGTTGGAGTTTGTTGAACTGTGGGATAGAAAAGATAATTTAGTTAAAACATTTTCAGGTGGTATGAAACGTCGTCTTGAAATTGCCAGAGGTCTTCTGCATCAGCCAAAGATTTTTTTTCTTGATGAGCCAACATCAGGGCTTGATCCCCAAACCCGTAATCATATTTGGAGTTATGTACAAAACTTAAGTAAAAAAAGTGGTATCACAATTTTTTTTACCACTCACTATATGGAAGAGGCCCAGGAAGTTGCCGACAGAATTGCTATTATGGATCATGGAAAAATTATAACAGTTGGGACAGTTACGGAGCTTTTATCTCAAACAAAAACGAAAACATTAGAACAAGCATTCTTGTCGCTCACAGGAAATGTTATTAGGGATGAAGAAGCAAGCGGTATGGATAAATTACGACTTCATCGACAAATGAGAGGACGATAATATGCAGGGAATATATATACTATGGATTAGGGAATTAAAGCGATACTTTCGATCAAGGACGAGGATTATTGGATCTCTTGGGCAACCCTTGCTTTTCCTTTTGGCTCTGGGATTTGGTCTCGGACCTGTTTTTCAAAAAGCAGGACAGGGAAACTATTTTCAATTTCTTGCGCCCGGCGTCATCTCAATGAGTATCCTTTTCACTGCAATTTTTGCTGGTATCCAGGTCATTTGGGATAGACAATTCGGATTTCTTAAAGAAACACTTGTTGCACCTGTTCCTCGTATTACTATTATGCTCGGGAAAACATTTGGAGGTGCAACAATAGCAACGATTCAGGGCGTTATTGTTTTTCTTCTCACACTTATTCTTGGGTTTCATCCCCATATTTCATCAATTCCCTTTATGCTTCTTTTCATGATTATTATTGCTATCCTTTTCACTGCAGTTGGTATTTCAATTGCATCAACAATCGAAGATATCCAGGGATTTCAAATAATCATGAATTTTTTGGTACAGCCTCTCTTTTTCTTATCGGGTGCTCTCTATCCACTTACGAATCTTCCAAAAGTTTTTGCTATTATTACATCAATAGACCCGCTCACGTACGGAGTTGATGGCATAAGGGGATCTCTCACAGGACTGAGTCATTTTGGAGTTATGAATGATCTTCTTATTCTTTCCAGTCTCACTGTAGTTATTTTGATAATTGGTGGGTATCTTTTCTCCAAGATACAAATCTAAACAGTTCTCTTTGATTCCCCATTGTGAACTCACCGCTTTGTGTTGTAAAAACATAATATGACAGTATTTCTGCTGATTCAAAAAATTTGCATCTTTTTTGCAATTTTTTCTACCCTCATTTTTCTTTCGGGAAATATGGCATACGCCCAGAAAATTACCCGTCCTGTGGTAACTGTTATTAACCCTATTCGCGAGCCCTCCTTAGTTAATGGGTCGTATCCCAAAGGAAGTCTTGAAGAGCAGTGGAAAGTAACAAATGATGCAGGGATCCGGGCAACGTGGCTATGGCAACCGACAAGTTTGGAGGATACGCGACTTGTCAACTTTGCAAAATCACAGATGGAAAATCAAGAATTTGGATTATTTCTTGAGGTAGACCGCGACTTTGCAAAAAAATCAGGCGTTTTATATAGAGGACAAGGTCCATGGTATTTTTCTGATGGTCTTTTGCTCGCGTCATACGATCAGGGAGAAAGAGAAAAACTTATCGATACTGCTTTTTCTCTTTTTCATCATACATTTGGATATTATCCCAAGACTGTTGGTGCATGGTGGATTGATGCGTATTCGCTTGACTATATGCATCAGAAGTATGGTGTGATTGCATCTCTTCGTGCAGCGAATCAGTTTGACCTGGATGCATATTCGATTTGGGGCACACCATGGAGTATTCCATATATTGCGTCAACGATCAATGCAGGAGTACCTGCCCAATCTCATACAAATTCAGGAGTTGTTATGTTGCAGTGGGCAGCAAGAGACCCATTGAAGGGATACGGTGTGTCACAGAGTGCAAGTTTATATAGTATGCAGGATTACGCACTGGAGGGTTATGATATGAAATATGTAGATTATCTACTCAATATCTATCTTAAATATCCTATGGATAACCTTGTCGTGGGACTTGAAGGTGGATTTCCTCCCATTGCTTATGACGGAGCATATAAAGAAAAGCTAACACATATTTCCAATTTACAGAAAGAAGGAAAGGTACAAGTCATGTTAGCAAAAGATTATGTAAAAGCATTCACTGCAAGTGCAAGACCACTTCCTCCAACACATTATTTTCTCGCAAAAGATTTTACGTCAAAGGATCAATCATTTTGGTATATTTCACCATATTTCCAGGCAAGTATTCAGAAAAGAGGGAATGACATATCACTTGTTGATATGAGAATTTTTAATAATACGCCTGAAGAATTTTTTACGCTTCCTAACTCACAGGGAATGCTACGAATTTCAGAGCCGTCCGTTGTTGACTCCAGTCGTATGCCAAAGCAGAGTATGCATATCTTGAATTCGTTTAATCCTCTTTCTATTAGAACGAAAAATAATACAGTGACACTTGTGTCTGGAAAAGATACAGTTGCTGTATTTACCCCGATGACATTGACACTGTTAATGTCCTCTGGAGTGAGACACGTCTTCACTTTTTCTCCAAAGCAGGTAGTCTCATATCCACTCATCTTAGTATTGCTTTACTGCTTGTATGCTTTATTTCTATTGTGGCAAACAAAAAATGCTAAAAATGTTTTGCTTCAGATGACTTTTCTTTTTTTACCATTCCTTTTTGCAATGCCACTTTTACTGTCCCAAGTTATGATTTTTACGAGGCAAGAGATTTTATTGATACCACTTCTCCAGACATTTCATTCTTCGCTGGAAGTATCTATTGCACTGCTTTTTTTCTGTATTCCATTTTTCATTCTTTTTCTTGGTCACTATGTATTTACCGTCATCCTTCGGAAAAGATATCATGTTTATTTCTATTGGATAGTTTTGTTAATGATTACGCTTTTATATATGCACATCCCCTATATTCCACTTGATAGGTCAACATATCTTTTCCTGGGTATATTCTTTTTGGGAATAGGTATTGTTTTTCTTGGAATCGTTTTTGGTGTTTGGCTAAAAATAAAGTCAAAGAAAGCAGCCTTTCTAACAGCGTTTTTTTCAGGGATTATTTTTCTTGCACTTTTCTCTTTAATACTTTTTTCCAGACAGGTTTTTGTGCTCAACGCATTTGAGATGGATGCGCTTCGGGTAATAGAGACAAAAAAGGAGAATGTTTGGTATTTTATGCCACCGACATTGATAAAACCAATCTACAAAGCAGTGAGGCCGGTCCTTTATGACTTTCCAATCCTTGGTGGCTCGATGACACATACACACTGGCAGATAGCAACAAAGCCAAGCTTCAACAGTGATGGAATTATTTTTGTTCCTCGATATGTAGGAGTATCTATCGGTGAAGAGGACATCAAAAAAAATAATTTAAAAGTGATTTTTGATAACGGACAGATTGTGTTATATGAGAAACAGCATTAGACTCCATAAATT
>VFSW01008750.1_pt1 | contig 14507 bp, 10 predicted proteins | sample 5358111 | NCBI WGS metagenome assembly VFSW01 (sample SAMN11554181, study PRJNA540505) | mine drainage metagenome | isolation source: sediment from site ElyBrook_90M | place: USA: Ely Copper Mine, Vershire, VT | collected 2017 | reverse complement strand
CCGCCAGCCGAATCGGCATATCGCCTTCGGCTACGGCATGCACGCCTGCCTGGGCGCTCCCATCGCGCGGATGGAGATGCGCGTGGCATTGGAACAGCTGCTCGCGAAAACCCGCGCCTTCTCGGTGGCCGGCCCGGTCACGCGGCCGCCCTATCATCGACTGGGCGTGAGCTCCCTGCCGGTCAGGCTGGAATTTTGATCTGACCGCCGTCCGCGGCGCCTGCGCAATCGCGGGGGCGGTTCGCTCCATTTTTGACCCCCGGTCTTGCAAGCGGTTACACTGCTATGGTACATAGCTATAACGAAGTTGGCGGCGAGGCATCTTCTGGCCGAAATGGCTGGAGTCTTGGCAGTACTACGGGGGAAATGATGAAGGCATATGACGCATATATGGCGCATCAGAGCGCCGGTGGATCTTCACGGGCGCTGCGCGCAGTCGCCTGCGTGGCGGCCGGACTATTCTCATGCGGCGCGGTGCTGGCGCAGACGCCAGTCTCACCGGCCCCGCCCGATACGCAATCCGGCGCCTCCCAGGAACTGCAGGAGGTCGTGGTAACCGCACAGCGCCGCTCTGAGAATCTGCAGCAAGTGGCGATTTCGGCGGTCGCCCGCAGCGGCGATGAACTGGTCACCGAGGGTGTGTACAACAGTCAAAATCTGCCGAATTTGACGCCCTCTCTGTCCATCCAGCCCTCGACGACCGGCGCGACTTTCGTGAACATCCGCGGCGTCGGCCTGCAGCAGACCAACCCGGCTTCCTCGAACGGGGTCGCGTTCTACCTGGACGGCGTCTATGAGCCGAACTATTCCAATGGGGTCGACACGTTTTACGACATCGGCGATGTGGAGGTGCTGCGCGGTCCGCAGGGCACGCTGGTCGGATCGAACGCGGACGGCGGCGCGATTTTCATCAACAGCGTCCTGCCGAGCTTCGACAAGGTCAAAGGCTACGTGGAGCAGACCATCGCCCAATACGCCGACTATCGAACCGAAGGCGCGGTCAATCTGCCGCTTTCCGACATGTTTGCGGCCCGCATCGCCTTCGTGCGGGAGACGCAAAACAGCTTTACCAACAATGTCGGCGCCCAGCCCCCGACCGGCCTGATCCCGCCCAACAACAATCAGCCCGGCAACGTCGACTACAGTGAGGCGCGCATTCAGTTGAGTTTCAAGCCGAGCGACTCATTCGTCTCGACCCTGCGATTCGAGCCGTACTCGAGCTCGAACGACGGCCCCGCGTCCAAGCCGGATATGGCGAACTTCACGGCGGCCAAGAATCCGGAGTTCAACACCGCGGCGTACGATCCGTACGCGACCTCCATTCAAAATCGTCCGTACACGATCGACTACAACGCGGCCCAGTACTTCAGCGTGCAGGGCTCGCGCACCGCGCTGACCTCGGTTTGGAACATCACCGACCGCATCGAGCTGAAGTCGGTGACCGGCTATTCGAGCGCGCACGAAAAGGACTTCGAAGACATCGATCAGTCCTCCGCACCGGGGAATTTCACCCAGACGCGCACCAATTACTACCACACCGCCACGCAGGAGTTCGATCTGTTGTCGACCTCGAACGACCCGCTCCAGTGGGTGCTCGGCGCTTACTATTTGGATTCCAGCGACCCGTTGCGATTGACGTTCAACGATCCGCCGCCGCTTCCGTCGGTCTCGCTGGATCTCGTATCCAAGCACCGGACCGAAGCGGTGTTCGGTTCGGCCACCTATAAGCTTACCGACCAATGGTCGGCAAGCCTGGGTGCCCGCTATTCTGCCGACCAACTGCCCTTCGATGAGATGCTATGCACTGGATTTCCCCAGCCGTGCGGCAGCTACAACACCAGCGATACCGAGACCACCTGGTCCGCGAAGCTGAACTATCAGATCACGCCGGACACACTGGTGTATCTGTCCGGCGCTTCGGGATACAAGGCCGGCGGGGTAAACCTGCAAATCGCGGATATTGGCTTCACCCCGCCCGCTTTCAAGCCGGAGACCAACGTGGTCGAGGAAATCGGCATCAAGACCACCGTTCTCGACCATCATCTGCGCTTGGACATCGACGGCTACAACTCCAATTACGACAACTATCAGATTCAGCAATTCCTCGGCGGCCTGCCGTACACCCAAGGTCCGGGAAAGTCCCGGATCTATGGCGCAGAGGCCGAGGCCATCGGGGTATTCGATGCATTGCGCTTCGACGCCGGCTTCTCTTACATGCACGCGACGGTTTCTCAGGACTTCGTCTATGCGCAAAACTTCGGCCCCCCGGTCACGGTTGCTTCCGGGACGTCGCTGCCCTATGCGCCGCGGTACATGCTCAACGTCGGCGTGCAATACACGATTGCACTCCCCGCCGGAGGATCCTTGACGCCGCGCCTGCAATATCAATATCAGGATTCGCAATACGACATCATCACCCACGCCGCGTTGCCGCAACCCGATCAAGTGCTGCCGTCACACAGCACGCTGGATGCGCACCTGACCTACGCGATGGCGGATCGCTGGAGCATCGAGGGGTACATGACCAATCTCACCAATCGGATCTACGTGGCGACCATCCAGCTTTCTCCGCAACCTACGGCAAACGGCCTTCTGTACGGGCCTCCCCGGCAGTATGGCGCGCGACTAACGTATCGATTCTGAGGAACGACCGCCCCGCGGCCCGCGCGCACCGATCAGGAACGCATTGGCCAGGAGCACGGCGCCGCTCGCCAGGAACACGCTGTTCAGGCCAAAGCGGGCGGCGAGCAGACCGCAGCTCAGGGGCCCGATGAAGCCGCCCAGAAAGGCGGCGCCCGAGGTCAGCCCGTAGGCGCGCCCGCGGTCTCGGGCCGGCACCGATTTGCCAACGAGAGAGTTGGCAACCGGAATGATGCTGCACAGAAACAGGCCGCCGCAAAATCGGGCGGCGACGAATGCCGCGTAGGACGCGGCATACGCTTGGCCGATGGTGAAGAGTGCGGCGCACGCCAGTATCCCGATCAGCAATTGGCGCGCGCCGACCGCATCGCTCAGCCTGCCGATCAGCGGAGCCGCGACCAGGCCACTCAACGCGACCACGGAAAAAGCCAATCCGGCCAAGGTCGCCAGATCCCGACGCGCACCCAGCAACTCGTGCACCCGCAACGGGACGATGGGCTGCGGACCCATGATGGCGCATTGGGCGAGCAACAGGACGAGCGCGAGCATCGCCAGCGGGCGATACCGTGCGAGCATGCCGATCGGCACGGCATCCGCTTGCAGCGCGTATGCCGGGTGCGCCGTGGCAGGCTTCGGCACCATCGTCAGTACTCCGCAGATCAGGAGGGTCGCACCCCCGGCCACCAGAAACGGGGCACGCAAGCTTGCGCAGGCGTCCGCCACCACGCCGCCGACCATGGGCCCTAGCAGAGTGCCGCTCAATTGAGCGGTTGCCAGCCACCCGAGCGACCAACCCAGACGATTGGAGGGCGCACTCGCGCTGACGATGGACATGCCGGCTGCAATGTGACCACCGAACAGGCCCATCGTGAAGCGCAGCGCGAGCAATTGCCACGGGTTGTCCGCCAGGCTCATGAGGGATGTGCAGGCCGCGGCGCTCAGGCAGCTGATCAGCAGTACCAGGCGCGCGTCGGTGCGATGCAGAAGATGCCCCCAGATGGGTGAGGCGAGCGCGGCGGCGAGCGGCGAAACGCCGATCAGCAGACCCGCCCAGGCCCGCACCGATTCCGTCGAAGAAACGCCAAGACTGGGCAGGGTCAGCGGCAACAGGGGCGGCACGATCGAGAACGCCACCCCGATGACGAACTGAACGGCCAGCATGGCGAACAAGGTTCGATGCCAACCTTGGGAGGCAATTCCAGGGTCCATCCACGGCTCACGGCTCATGGCTCACGGCTCACGGCTCACGGCTCACGGCGCATGGCGCCCGGCGCTTGGGTCACGGCGCTTTACGGCTCGACGCTGATGTCGACCCTGCGATTGCGCCAATCCTCTCGGCCGGTACCGGGAATCGCCTGTCCGATCCAGCTCACCCGCAGGACTTTGGAGCCGACGCCGAGCCGCGTCAGTATCGCACCAATCTTTTCGGCGCGGCTGCGCGCCAGATCGGCTCCTTCCTGCAGCTCGCTCCCATCCGATAACAGCGATGCTGCGCGGTAGCCGATGACGGTGACGCGGTGCACTTTCGCGGTTCGTGCGAACTGCGCGATCTCCCGCACTTTGATCATGTCCGGCCCGGCGGCACGGGTGCTGCCGAAGGGGTAGATCAGAGATAACTGGCGCGGCGCATAGGGCGGCGCGGACGGCGCCGACGGCGGCGGGTCGAGGATCGCGGGTTCGATCGAGGCGCGCGGATCCTCGGTTGCTCGCCGTGCGAGCTCCTGCGCGTAGGCACGCTGTTGGGCGGTGCCGCTGTTGAATACCCCGCCCCCGGCCCCTTTGACTTGCGCGTCATCGGGCAAAATCTCGCCGCATTGCGCATCGATTTCCGGCATCACCGATGCCCGGCCCTCCAGCGGCGTGGCGCCGCAGACGAGCGCACCGTCCTTGCCGACGCCTTCCACGAGGACGCGGTGATGCAGTTGCGGCACACCCCAATCGGGCGGGTTGGCGAGCGCGTAGCGCTCGCCCTCATACTCGGCAACGAAACACACATCCGTATCGGGGCCGGTGTCGCGCGCAATGGGGCAGGCGGTGAAGCTCACATAGCGGCCGGACGGAGGATCCCCGACGGCCGGCAATGTCAGCGCGAGACCGAGTGCAGCAGCGGCAAGGTGTCTCACAGCACGCCCAAGAAGTTCACCAGATCCTTTTTTTCGGTTTCCGTGTACCCGATGTTGAAGCGCCGATCATAAAAATCCACCAGCTCACGCAAGTTGGCGGCCGAGCCGTTCATGAAGTAAGGCGCCCGCGCCGCCAGGCCGCGCGCCTGCTGTGTCATGCTGGCGCCGCCGTCGGCGCACTTCCCGGTGATCAGGGCCCGCGCCGGATCCTCCGTATAAATGACCCGGCCGAGGAAGGACTGCGGCACGGCGTCCGCGCGGCACACCACCTTGAACAACGGCAGATCCGGACGGGCATTGGCCCACGGCAAATTATTGAGTCCCAGGTCCATGTAGCCGGGCGCCAGATCCATGCCCATGAGTAATGTGTTGTGACAGCCGCCTCCGCAGGAGCGCTTGAAGGGATTGCCGAGACCTTTGTCGTTGTACTTGCCCACGTCTTCGATCATGAAGCGGCGCGAATAGAACACCTCCGCACCCCGCGCGATCGACTCGCGCAGCGCGCGCCGCGGCGACGAATCCTCGGCGCTGTCCGGCGCGCTGTGTGTCTGCCACATGGCAAAGGAACCGAAGATCCGATTGATCGGATTGTTCCCGCGGCGCGCCGGCGCGCCGCCCTCCAGCGCTTGCGGACCGAGGCCGGGCGGTTCGCCCTGAGCGGTCAAGTCTCCGGCGACCTTGTCGAAGCCCTGTGCCGCATAGACCTGGGTTTCGAAAGTCGCGATTTGCGCCAGCTGCGCCGCGGTCAACGCGGCATGAACCTGAAGGTGCGAGCGCGCCGCGTCCTGGGCCTGCAGCTTGGGGGTGAGATCGCGGCCGTCCGACATCAACTGCAGCGTGGCGAATCCACCAGTCTCCGGATTGGTGGGCAGCAGACTCTTGTCGTTATAGAAGAGGAAATCGCTCGGCGGCACGCCGTGCGGCAACTCCAGCAGGTACTTGAGATTGGCAACCGGGCGTGGCCGCCGATACACCGATATCATCGCATCCTTGCCGTGCAGGCCATACTGAGTATCGGTGTTGCAGCCCGTCGGATCGCGCACCACCTCGATCGTGAATTCCGGCGTCACGCCGGACCCGTCGGCGTTGCGCGGCGGCCACGGCAGATAGATCCGGAACAGGCCGCGATCCAGCAGCAGGGAGTGCGCGGCACGCTCTTGCTGCGGCAGATTGGGGCAGTTGGCTCCGTCGATCGCCGCAAACAAGGGGTCGTGCCCGCCGGTATCCTCCCAGCGCTGGCGAATGCTCGAAACGGACAGCCCCATGCCGTCCGAAGGCTGATGGCAAGTCACGCACGCCCGCCCATTCGTCCCCAGCGGCGTGAAGAAGGCGTGGCCCTTGGTTTGAAAGGCGCCGCCCACGTTTAGAATTTTGATCAACCCGGTATCGTCCGGATAGAGAACCGACGCCGGCATCATGCGAGGCTCCCCGGCCTGCCACCAGGGTCCTTGCGCCGTTGCGTCGCCGGGCGGGGCGGCCGGTGCGATCGCCGCAGCCCCGAGACTGAACGCGATCACGGGCCGCAGGAGCCACCGGGCGCGGCGATTCGCTGAATTCATCATGAATGATGTATTGTAATCGCTTGCAAAATGGCCGTCAAAGCCGCGCCGGCATGGGCGCATGACGGATTGCCCCTCTGGCGCACTGCCAATTGGATCTCGGGACGCATATCATGCGGACTGACGATCCAAGACTTCAGAGGCCGATGACTACAACGAAGCGGATGCCGCGCGTCAGGGTGAGGCGCGCCAAGAGTGCCAGCACCACCATTGATGACGTGGCGGCCGCCGCGCAGGTATCCACCGCGACGGTCTCCCGCTTTTTCAATTCGCCGGAAATGCTCAAGGCGAAGACCGCGCAGCGCGTGCAGGAGGCTGTCAACAGGAGCGGCTACGTGCCGAACATGCTGGCGAGCGAGCTGGCATCGAGCAAATCCCGCCTGGTCGCGGCCGTCGTTCCGGTCATTTCCCAATCGGTTTTCAATAGCACGATCCAGGCCCTATCGGATTCTCTGGCGGACAACGGCTATAGCGTCATGCTGTGCCTCACCGGCGAATCGGACGCCTACATGCTTCGGCAGTTGCGCTCCATCATCGGACGGAGGCCGGATGGCATCATCCTCACCGGCCGCCTCGCGGACGCCGACGCTCGCAAAATGCTGGTGGATGCGCGTATTCCGACCATCGAGACGTGGGATTTGCCCAAGAACCCGATTGACCTGGTGGTCGGACTGTCGCACGAGGCGGTCGGACGAGCCGTGGCTCGGCACGCCCTCAAAACCGGGCGCCGCAGGGCGCTCCTGGTGACGGCGAATGGCGCCCGCGCCCTCGCGCGGGCACACAGCTTTGCGCGCGCGATGCGCGCCGGCGGCGCGCCGGAGCCGAAAATGGCGATGTTCTCGACCAGCACCACGTTTGGCCAAGGTCGCAGCGCCGTGGCAGACCATTTTGCGGGCGGCGGTCGCCTGGATTTGATCGTCTGCTCCTCGGATCTGTGCGCGCATGGCGTACTGCACGAATTGCAAATTCGCGGGATCCGCGTTCCCGGGGATGTCGCGGTCATCGGCTTCGGCGATTTGGATTTTGCCTCGCAAGTCACCCCCGCATTGACGACGGTCAAAATCGACGGCGGTCGGATCGGCAAGGAAGCGGTCAAATTCCTGATGCGCCGCGCGCAAGGCGTCAAGATCGAGCGCCCGGTCGTCGACATCGGCTTTACCCTGGTGGTGCGAGAGAGCGGCTAGACCAACATCGAGGACGGCCATGAATCGAGATCCCGTCGCGCCGGCCCACGCCGATCCGCCGCCCAAGGTGCTGCTTGCGGTAGGCGACATCGCTCCGGATCGATCCGACCCGGATGAGTGCTTCGAATTGGTGCGCGAGGATCTCGGCCGCGCCGACTTGGTGTTTTGCCAACTGGAGGTCGTGCTGACCCGTGGCGGGGTGCGCCTGCCGCAGGCGCGCCACACGATACGCGGCAACCCGGCGGTCGCCGGCGCTCTGCGGCGCGCCAATTTCGGCGTCGTGTCGCTGGCAGGAAATCATTGCATGGATTGGGGCGCCGGGGCGTTGCTCGAGACCGAGGCGCATCTGCGGACGGAGAACCTAACCGTGCTGGGCGCCGGCGCCTCCATTCGCGAGGCGCGCCGGCCGGCGATCCGTGCAGTCGGCGACAGCACGGTGGCGTTTCTCGCCTACAGTTCGATTTTGCCCTCGAACTATTGGGCGGAGGAAAATCGCGCCGGCTGCGCCCCCATGCGCGCGTGGACCCAATACGAGCAGATCGAGCACGACCAGCCCGGTACGCCGGCGCGTATCCACACCTTCGCCGATCGGGCCGATCTCAAGGCGCTGCGCGAGGACATCCTTGCGGCGCGGCACCGCGCCGATATCGTCATCGTGTCGCTGCATTGGGGCATCCATTTCGTGCCCGCAGTCATCGCGGATTATCAACGCGAGGTGGGTCATGCGGCCATCGATGCCGGAGCGGACGCAATTCTTGGGCACCACGCGCACATTCTCAAGGGCGTGGAGGTTTACCGGGAGCGGCCGATCTTTTACAGCCTCGGGAACTTTGCGATCGATCTGCGCATGGACAGGGCCCACGCGCAGAGCAAAGGCTTCAAGGAGATTCAGGCGCTGAACCCGGACTGGATTCCGGATTTCGACAGTCTCTACAATTTTCCGGAAGATTCCCGCAAAACGATGGTCGTTAAATTCACCATGAAAAACGCCAGGATTCTGCGCACCAGCGTTCTGCCGGCCTACATCAATCGCGGCGCGCAGCCGCGGATTCTGCGAACGGATGAGCCTGAGTTTGACCAAGTGGTGGAGTACCTCCGGGAAGTGTCGCGCCGGGCGCAGTTGCCGGTCGAATTCGTCCCATCGTCGGGGGAGCTGGAGATCAGGTCGCCGCCGCCGTGATCCGTGCGCCGGACTGCGGCTGTGCCTTTGACGCTCCGGATGCAAGCGGTTACAGTTCTCGGCGCCATCGGAGGGACAACTGAGCGTGGAAACGTCGGTCTCACGAAAGATAATGCTGCGCCTGGCGCCCGTCATTGCGCTGCTCTACCTGTTGTTTGCGGTGGACCGGGGCAATATCGGCTTCGCCGGCCTGCAGATGCGCGCGGCCCTGGGTTTGAGCGCAGAGGCGTTCGGGGTGGGCTCCGCCCTGTTTACGCTCGGCTACCTGGTCTTCCAGGTGCCGAACGCCGTATGGCTGCGCCGCCTGGGCGGGGGCGCAGGATTCGCCGCGATCGCCTGCTCGTGGGGCGTGCTGTCCACCGTGACCGCTTTCGTGCCGAACGAGTCCTGGTTCTTCGTCAATCGCTTTCTGCTCGGAGTATCCGAGGCGGGTTTCCACGCGTTCGTCGTGTACTACATCAACCGCACATTCCCGCGCAACGTGCGCGGCTTTGCCGTCGGCCTGACGCTCGTGGCGGTCCCGGTCGCAATGATCATCGCCTCGCCCCTGTCCGGATGGATCCTCGACTGGCGCTGGGGGGCCGTCGGCGGCTGGCAATGGATGTTCATCGTCGAAGGAGTGCCTTCCGTGGTGGTCGGGCTGCTCTGTTTGAGGCTGATTCCGCGGGGACCCCGCGACATGCATTTCCTCGACGCCGCGCAGCGCAGTTGGCTCGCGCGGGAACTCGATGATCAGGCCAATGCGCTGCAGTACGGCATTGCCCGGGGTACGAGCGCGGCGCTCGCCAACCGGGTGGTGTGGGCCCTGGGATTTGTTCTCTTCACGACGGTGCTCGCCACCAACGTCATGCTGATCTGGATGCCGCAGATGATCCAGCAGATCTCCCACGCCGGCAACGTCGAGGTCGGCTGGCTCAACGCCATCCCCTGGATCGCGCTGGGCGCCGGGTGCATCGGGCTGAGCCGCGTATCCGATCGGGTCCCGAACAGAATGACGCCGCTCCTGGCGTCGCTGGGACTCGCCGGCCTTGGCTTCATCCTGGCGGCGACTCTGCAGGCAAGCCACGCCTATTGGGGATTCGCCGGCTTTTTCCTGGGGGCGTTCGGCGTCGGCGCCGCGCAGGGGGTATTCTGGGCGCTGACCATGGAACTGGTGCGCGGCCCGAGTGCATCGACCGCTTTTGCGGTGATCGGCGTGCTTGGCAATGGTTCCGGCATTTTCGCGCATCCACTGATCGGCAGGCTGCTCGATGCCACGGGATCCTTTGACGGCGTCGCCTGGGCGCTGGCGATCTTCGTGTTGGCCGCCATGGCGACCGTGCGGCTGATTGCGCGCATGAAGACGGCTGCATCACCGCAATACGAGGCGCATCCGACTTGAAGCTGCATCGGGCGATGATCGCCGGCTGGGTGAGGGTTTCATGGCCGCATCGGCAGAGTCACGATCGAGGGGTACTGCTTCGAGTCGAGTATCGTCAGGGTCGGCGCCGGATCCGTCATCACCCGGTCGCGCTCACGGTAATCGGCTCCAGTGACGCTGACGCGGATGCGGTGGCCTTTCCGGAACACATAGGAAAGCGGCAACAGATCCATCTGCACCCGCACCGGAGTGCCCGGGACCAGCGGCTCGACATCCTCGCGGTAGCTGCGCCGCCACGGCAGCCCCATGAGATCCCACGGCGGCGCCAGGACCTTGCGCAATGAGGCGCGTTGCCGACCATCGGTGATCGCCGTTACCGTCCCGTCCACCGCCATGTCCTCGAGGTAGACGAAGACGTTCGCGTCGGTCGCGTCGGCGGAGATCCACAAGTCCGCCCGCGGATGCCCGGTCATTTCGGTATCGGCTTTCAGGGGCGCGGACACGAAATGCGCCCCCGCCTCCCCCACCGGGCACGGTTGCGCATACGGTCCGGACTGCAGCGCGGGATCGAATCCCGCGGGGCAACTCACGTCGTATCGCACCCGCAGCGTCGTCGCCCCGCCGCTTGCCGCGGCGCCGAGACTCGCCCGGGCCGTCAGATGGAGCGGGGTTTGCTTGGTGTCGGGCGGCGGCCAGCTGTTCGACTCGCGCCACTCCTTCCCAGGCGCCGCGTTCACCGTGAAGTAATGGATGGGCGCATCGTGCGCAAAGCCATTGTCCACGTCCTTCAGATAGAAATCGAAGAAGCGGTGCATTTCCGCGAACAGATCGAAGTCCGGATTCCGGCAATGGATCCACGGCCCGATGACGATGTGACGCTTTCCGGGGGTCCAATTGTTGAACGTCACCCAGGCATCCCTGCGCAGGTCGTCGCGCCACCCGCCGGTGATGTAGAGCGCCACCCCCGATTGGCGCATCGCGTCCGCGTAGGAGGAAATGCTCCCTTCGCTCCAGAACCGGCTGGCCGTGAGTGGACTGTAATCGTCGCGATACGGGATCCCATGCCACAGATCCGACAGATTCGTATTCTTTTGGTGCTGCTCGGCGGCCTGCAGCAAGAGCACCTTCGCCGCGTCCCCATCGACGGGCTTGGATTTCAGGTCATCCGCGACGGTTCTCTGCACCCCCGTTCCCCATTGCGCGAATATCCCGCCGCGCAGCGTCCAGTCGTACGTGTCCCAGGCGAAGCAGCCGAGGAACGCCGCGAGCAGGTGCGGCGGCCGCGTGGTGATCGCGTGCATGCCCGCGACTCCGGTATTCGAGCATCCGACCATGCCGACCTTGCCGGTGGACCACGGCTGGCGCGCCAGCCACGCGTTCACCTCATATGCGTCCTGGGCTTCGATGCGATCGTTGTAGCCGCGTCGCTCGCCGAACGAGGCGCCGAGTCCGCGACGCTCCACGTAAGCCACGACATACCCGTATTTCGTCAACAGCGCAGCCGCATACGCCGCGTTCACCGCGGGGTCCGTCACGGCGCGCCGGTCGAGCGTGTGGTGCCAGACCACCGGGAAACGGCCCGCCGCCGGCTTGCCGTCGCTGCCGGGCTGATACAGATCGACCGCCAGACGCACGCCGTCGCGCAGCGGCAGATAAAACGACGTTTTGATTTGCTCCGGGTAGCGTTCCACCGAGTAACCGCGATAGACGCCGAACTCGGAGATCTTCTCCACCCCCGATGCGGGCTGATTCATGACCTGCTCCGGCTTTTCCGCCCCCGGATTCGCGCCTGAATCCGACTGCGTCGCCCAAGCGCCGAACGGCGCCAAGACCAGGACGCCGGCCCCGAGAATACTCACCGCAATGCGTGCCACCGATGCCTCCCGACGATGCCTTGCCGCTACGTAGACCGCAGAATCTGCCGCCGCTGTTCGTCGTCAAAATCCAGCCACTTCAATATCGCCTCGGTATGTTGGCCATGCGTGGGAGGCGGTTCGCTCACCATCGGGCCACCCTCCTGGAATAGAAATCCCGCGTTGACGATATCCACGGACCCCTGCTGCGGCAGCCCGGGCACTCGCAGGGGGATCCGCAGTCCCCGATCGCGCAAATGCGGCAGCGCCGCCGCCTGCTGCAGATCGCGCACCATGCCGCAGGGGATGCCGGCCGCACTCATGCGAGCCTCCCACTCCTCCGCCGGCCGCGCACGCAAGGTTTCCGCCAATTCCGCCTGCAGCGCGGCGGCGTTGGCGCGGCGCAGGTCGGCCGTGAGATAGCGCGGGTCCGTCAACCACGCGCTGCGCTCGACCATCCGGGCGAGCGCCTCGAATTGTGCCTGCTGTACCACACCCAGCGAGATGAGCTTTCCGTCCCCCGCCTCGAACAAGGCAGCGGTCGGCTGGCCGCTGTAACCGGTGTTGCCCGTGCGCTCGACCGCGCGCCCCGTCACCAGATAAGGCACTACCGCGGAAGCCATGAACGCCATGCTGGCATCCATCATCGCCACGTCGATGTATTCGCCCGCGCCGCTTCGTTGCCGCCGGAACAGCGCCGCCAGGACTGCGAATGCCGCCGTCTGCCCGGTCAACGTATCGACCACCGGGAACCCCACGCGCATGGGCGGATCTCCGGGCTCGCCGCCGAGCGACATCATGCCGCTGGTGGCCTGCACGATGTTGTCGATGGCCGGCCAATCGCGCAGTGGACCCGATTGGCCGTAGCCCGACACCGAGCAATAAACGATGTCGCGCTTCAGCGCCCGGGCCGTCGGGTACCCGAGACCCAAGCGCGCCATGACGCCCGGACGGAAATTCTCGATCACCACATCGGAGCGGGCGATCAGCCGTTTGGCCGCTTCGACCGCCGCCGGATTTTTCAGATCCAACGCAACGGACTTCTTGCCCGCATTGACCGCGATGAAGGCGGGCGCCATCCCGTCGTAGGCACGGTCGTTTCCGTAATAGCGCATGGCGTCGCCGCGCCCCGGCGCCTCGACCTTGATGACTTCGGCGCCGAGCAGGCGCAGTAGATGCGTGGCATAGGGACCCGCCATGATGTGGCTGAAGTCAGCAATGCGAATGCCCTCAAGCGGCTGCATCGGGTGCTCCCGTGCACGTCACGCGACCGGTGCGCTCGATGCTCCGCCCGATGCGCTGCGCATCCAGGAAGACCGTCTCGCCGTCGATCCCGAATCGGGCGAGCTCGCGTGCACCGCGCGCCGTATCGCGTTCGTAGAGGGTGTCGAAGCGGCGCTGATCGTCCGCCCCCACCGGTATGAACTCGACGCCTTGGGCGCGCCCCTCCGCCTCCCCCAGGCGAACGGCCGCCTGCGTCTCCTGCGCCAAGGCCGCCTCCCAGACGGGAATGGAAGCCTCAAGCACCGCCCGGTCTTGAGCCGAAAGCGCCCGCCAACGGGTCTCGCTCATCGCCCGCGCGGGGTACGCGCCGCGCGGCACGTCGAGCTCCGTGAAGTATTTCGCCACCTCGCCGAAATGCATCGACTTCAAGGTGTCCGCAGGCGCCACCACGCCGTCGAGCACCCCCTTGGCCAGCGCCGAGTACACCTCGCCCATCGGCATGCTGACCGGATCCGCCCCCAGGTCGCGCAGCACATCGAGTAGCTCGGTCGGCACCCGGATGCGCAGCCCCTGCAGATCGCCCAACCGGCGGACCGCGCGCGTGCGCGTCAACAACCCGGGGAGCGTCCCTCCCTGCACCGCCAGTACCTCGAGCCCCTGAAGCTCACGGCCATACTCCGGCGATGAGGCCGCCAGACAACGGTACATGGCGACCTGCTGATCGAAGGTTTTCGCGCCGCTGTAAAAGCCGGTTTGAACGCGCAGCAAATGCGCGCCGCCGCGCGAGTAGATCGGTGTGATCAGCCCGATGTCCGCAACCCCGTGCCGCAGTTCGATCATCGATTCGTCGGACGACAGCAATGCGCCGGACCAGATGGCGCGAATTCGCAAGGTCCCGCCCGAGCGCTCCTCCACCCACCGCATCCAGGTTTTGTCGGCGCGGCTGAAGGTATGATTGGGGCCGTAGGGTGTGGCGTAAATGAGCGTCGTCGGTGCGGCCCGGACACCGGCGCAGGCCATCGCGGCGCACAGCAGAGCCGCGAGCCGCCTGCCCGGGCGCGGTCGCTTGCCAGGATCCGGCCGCTCTCCCGGGCGGGGTCCCATGCTGGAATCGAGCCCTGTCTTCATGTCAGCCCGGCGCTCCTCAGAAAGTCCGAAACGTGATCGACCATGCGGTCGTGACTCCAGCCTGCGGAGTCCACCATGTCGGCATCGAGCGCCAAGGTCGGAACTCCGGCGGCCTGCAGCGACAATCGAGTCAGCTTGGTGCCGCTCTGCGACAGCCGGCTGTCGGGCGGCACCAGCATGACGGCCGCATCGATGCCGCAGCGCCGCGCCTCGCTCACCATCCAGCCGTTCATCCAGGGCGGCAGGTGCAGCACCT
>VFSW01008749.1_pt1 | contig 14510 bp, 12 predicted proteins | sample 5358111 | NCBI WGS metagenome assembly VFSW01 (sample SAMN11554181, study PRJNA540505) | mine drainage metagenome | isolation source: sediment from site ElyBrook_90M | place: USA: Ely Copper Mine, Vershire, VT | collected 2017 | reverse complement strand
GCGCATCCCAGAGGAATGACTGTCCAAGACAGAACCCGGCTTAACGGCCGACTCTTTTCTCCCGATGCCTGATCCTCACCGCACCTCTCTCGTGCGGTGAATTTCAGGAAAGCATCCTAACAACTTGAATTAAAAGACAGAGCGTCCCGCGGGGCTGCGGCGGTCGCGCGGATGCGGCCTAAGTCCCTGTCATTACGAGTTTTTTTTAACTTAAGCCGTTGACAGTCCGCGGCGCGGATCCCTATAGTGGCGGGAAGTGGGAAAAAGTGGGAGATAATGGGTCAGAAGGCCCATTCATCCATGTTTCGCGGCGCCAACAAACTGACTCTCGATGCCAAGGGCCGGATCGTCATGCCGACCCGGTATCGCGATCGGCTGCAGGAAATCTGCGGCGGCCGGCTCATCGTCACCGTTGACAAGGACCGCTGCTTGTTGATCTATGCGCTGCCGGATTGGGAAGTCATCGAGCGCAAGTTGATGCAGTTGCCCACCTTGAATCCACAGGCGCGGCGGCTGCAGCGATTGATGGTGGGTCACGCCACCGAGATCGAACTGGACGGCCATGGGCGCCTGTTGCTGCCGCCGAAGCTGCGCGAATTCGCGCTGCTCGTTCGCGACGCGATGTTGATCGGACAGGGCATGCGATTCGAACTCTGGGACGAGGCGCGGTGGGATGCGCGCCGGGATGAGTGGCTGGCGGGCGAGGAGACGGCGGGTGATCTGCCGGCCGAGCTCGAAACGCTGACGCTCTGAGCGGTCGCGAGCGATCGTGGAGCGCGCATTGCAATGAGTGGCCGGACAGCTACTGAAGGCTCGCACCTTCCGGTTCTGCTCGTGGAGGCGGTGGCGGCTTTGAACGTCAAACCGGACGGCGTGTACATGGACGCGACCTTCGGACGCGGCGGCCATGCCGGCGCGATACTCGAGGCGCTCGCGCCGGGCGGCCGGCTGTTGTGCCTCGACCGGGATCCGGCGGCGGTCGCCGAGGCGCGCAGCAGATTCGCCGCCGATGCGCGGGTGCGAATCTTTCTGGCGGCGTTCTCCACGCTCGCCGCCTGCGCCGACGCCGTCGGTGCAGGCTTGCTCCTGGATGGCATCCTCTTCGATCTGGGCGTTTCCTCGCCGCAGCTCGATGAGGCCGAACGCGGCTTCAGCTTCATGCGCGACGGTCCGCTCGACATGCGCATGGACGACACCCGTGGGCCGAGCGCGGCGGACGTGCTCAACACGGCGAGCGCGCCGGAGCTTGCGCGGATCTTTCGCGAGTATGGCGAGGAGCGCTTCGCGATGCGCATCGCGCACGCGATCGTCACCGACCGCAAAGGCGCGCCGTTCAAGCGGACCTTGCAGCTCGCCGAGATGATCGCGCGGGTGTGTCCGATCCGGGAACGGCACAAGCACCCGGCGACACGGGTGTTCCAGGCGCTGCGGATCCACGTCAACGACGAGCTCGCGGAACTCGAGGCGGCGCTCGAGGCGGCGCTCGATCGTCTCGCGCCGCACGGGCGCCTGGCCGTGATCAGCTTCCATTCGCTCGAGGATCGCATCGTCAAGCGTTTCATGAAGCGCCGTTCGTCCGCCGACCCGATGTATGCGGGCCTGCCGCGGATACCGGCGCACGCCCTGCCGAGCCTGCAACTGATCGGCAAGCCGATCGTGCCCGGCGCCGCGGAGTCCGAGCGCAATCCGCGGGCCCGCAGCGCGCGGCTGCGCGTCGCGCAGCGGCTCGCGCGCGAGATCGCCGCATGAGCGCGCGCAGGACGCTCATCGTGTTGTTTACGGTGCTCTGGTTCGCCGTGCTCATCTCGGCGACCGCGGTGGTCTATGAGCGCTACCGGGCGCGCGTGCTGTTCACCCGGCTCGAGACGCTGAATGCCGAGCGCGACTCGCTCGACATCGAACTCGGCCGCCTGGAGCTGGAGAAGAGCACCTGGTCCTCGAACGCCCTGGTGGAGCGGATGGCCGGAGCGAAGCTGCACATGGTGATTCCCGCCCCCGCCGATGTGCGGATCGTGCGGCCGTGAAGACCCGCTCCACGGCGCAGGAGGCGCGGCTCAAGAGCTACCGCTGGCGCTCGGCGCTGGTGCTGGTGCTGGTGCTGACGGGCGCGGCCCTGCTCGCGGCGCGCGCGGTCGAGTTGCAGGTGCTCGACCACGCCTTCCTGCTGCATCAGGGCGACGAACGCGCGCTGCGGGTGGTGACGATCGCCGCGCATCGCGGTGAGATCCTCGACCGCAACGGCGAGCCGCTCGCGATCAGCAGCCCGGTCGACAGCATCTGGGTCAATCCGCAGTTGATCAATCAGCACCTCGGGGAATTGCCGGTGCTCGCGCGTGCCTTGCATGAAAGCGAGCCGTCGCTCGCGCGCCGCATTGCCGTCCATCAAGACCGGCAGTTTCTCTACCTCGCCCGGCAAATGCCGCCCGATCAGGCCGCCCGCATCAAGGCGCTCGGCGTTCCGGGGCTGTACTTGATGCGCGAATACCAGCGTTTCTATCCAGCCGGCGAGGTCGCCGGACACGTCGTCGGCTTCACGACCATCGATGACCGCGGCCAGGATGGGCTCGAGTTGAGCTACGACCGGGTGCTGAGGGGCACCGATGGTGCGAAACGCGTGCTGCAGGACATGTACGGGGATTACGTACAGGACGTCGACAGCATCCGTGCGCCGCGCCCGGGCCACGACCTCGTCACGAGCATCGATCTGCGCATCCAGTACCTGGCTTATCGGGCGCTCAAAGGCGCCATAGAGCGCTATCACGCGCGCGCCGGATCCGTGACGGTGATCGATTGCGACACTGGCGAGGTGCTGGCGATGGTCGACCAGCCGGCGTTCAATCCGAACAATCGCGCCCAGTTCGAGCCGAATTTGTACCGCAACCGCGCGGCGACCGACATCATGGAGCCGGGCTCGAGCATCAAGCCGTTCATCATGGCCGCGGCCCTCACCTCCGGCGAATACCACCCTGACAGCATCGTCGACACCTCGCCCGGCTATCTGAAGGTCGGCGACAAGATCTTCGAGGACGAGCATGATCTCGGGCCGATCGATCTGGCCACGATCCTCGCCAAATCGAGCAATGTCGGCGCCGCCAAGGTCGCCCTGTCGCTGCCGCCGCAGCTGATCTGGAAGACGCTGACGAACCTGGGCTTCGGCCAGGTCACGGGCAGCGGCTTCCCGGGGGAAGCCGCCGGCATCCTGACGAACTACACCGAGTGGCGGCCGATCCACATCGCGACCCTCTCGCACGGCTACGGCATCTCGGTCACGGCACTGCAACTCGCGCACGCCTATGCGACGATCGGCGCCTACGGCTTGGAGCGGCCGGTCAGCTTCATCCGCGTCACCGGACCGGTCGCGGGCGTGCGGGTTCTGCGCGCCGGCGTCGCGCACTCCTTGATCCGGCTGATGGAGCATGTCGTCAGTCCCATCGGCACCGCGCCGCTCGCCGCGGTGGTCGGCTACAAGGTCGCCGGCAAGACCGGCACGGCGTGGCTGTCCGACGATGGCGGCTATTCGGTGCACCGTTACATGGCGATCTTCGCCGGGCTCATTCCCGCCTCGCACCCGCGACTCGCGACCGTCGTCGTCATCGATCAGCCGACCGGACCGCTCTACTACGGCGGCGAGGTCGCGGCGCCGGTTTTCTCGAGCGTGATGGGTGGTGCGATGCGGCTGCTCGATGTGCCGCCGGATGATCTGCAGAACGTGCCGGCGGCAACGCTCGTGCGCCTCAACGAGACGCCATGAACGCGCCCCTGCCCAACGCCGCGGTCGCCTTGAACGCCCTGCTCGACGGCATGAGCGTGCCGGGCGGCATTGGCGTGCCGGGCGGCGTCAGCGTGTCGGATCTGACGCTCGACAGCCGCGAGGCGCGGCCCGGCAGCTTGTTCTTCGCGCTGCCGGGCCGCAATACGCACGGCCTTGCGCATTGCGCGGACGCGGTCAGCCGTGGCGCGGTCGCGGTGTTGTGGGAGCCGGACGGGCGCTCGGCGCCGCCGTCGTTGCCCGCCGGCGTGTTCGCCGCGCCGGTCCGGAATTTGTCGCGTCTCGTCGGGTCGATCGCCGACCGCTTCTTCGGCGAACCGTCGGCCGCGATGCAGGTGCTGGCGTTCACCGGCACGAACGGCAAGACGACGTGCGCGTACCTTCTCGCGCAGGCGTTCGAGCGCCTGGGAACGCGCGCCGGCTACGCCGGCACGATCGGCTGGGGGCGGATCGGGCGACTGGTTGCGCAGAGTCACACGACCGCCGATGCGATCAGCGTGCACCGAAGGCTCGCCGCGATGCGCAGCGAAGGCGTCGGCGTCGTTGCGATGGAGGTCTCCTCGCACGCGCTCGATCAGCATCGGATCGACGGCGTGCGTCTCGCCTGCGCGGCGTTTACGAACCTCAGCCGCGATCATCTCGACTACCACGGCACGATGCAGGCCTATGCGGCCGCGAAGTCGCGGCTGTTCGAATTTCCCGGCCTGCGGCGGATGGTGATCAACGTCGGCGACCCCTTCGGTCGCGAACTGGCACAGCGCTGCGCGGAGCAGGCGGCGTTGACGGCGGTCTGGGTGGGCGGCGCCGACGGCGCCGATGAGCCGGCATCGCGACGCTTGTATGCGCTCGAGGTCGCGGCGCAGTCGCGCGGCACGCGTCTTGCGATCGAGGGCAGCTACGGCCGGGCGACGCTGCGCACGAAACTGATCGGCCGCTTCAACGCCGAGAACGCCATCCTCGTGCTCGGCTGTCTGCTCGCCGTGGGCGAACCTATGGCCGGGGCCGTCGCGGCGCTCGGGGACTGCGAGGCGCCGCCGGGGCGCATGCAACTGGTGGCGGCGAGCGGCGAGGAGCGGGCGCTCGCGGTGATCGATTATGCGCACACGCCGGATGCGCTCGGCAAAGCGCTCACGGCGCTGCGCGAGCACTGCCGCGGCGCCTTGTGGTGCGTGTTCGGTTGTGGGGGTGACCGTGACGCCGGCAAGCGGCCGTTGATGGGCGCGATCGCCGATGCGCTCGCCGACCATCTGATCATCACCGACGATAATCCGCGCTCGGAGGATCCGGCGGCGATCGTGCGCGCCATTCTCGAGGGCGTGACGTCGCACGTCGCGCAGGTGATCCATGACCGTGCGAGGGCGATCGCGACGGCGCTCGCGGCGGCGGGCGCGGGCGATGTCGTCTTGATCGCCGGCAAGGGGCACGAGGACTATCAGATCTACGGCACGCAGCGGCGCCTCTTCAGCGACCTGGACGAGGCGCGTCGCCACCTCGGGGAGGCCGCGTGAAGCCTCGTCTGCAGGATGCGGCGCGGGTGCTCGGCGGGCGGCTGATCGGCGCGGACGCGGCGTTCACGGCCGTCTCGACCGACACCCGCAGCCTTGACCAAGGGGCGCTGTTCGTCGCGCTGCGCGGACCGAATTTCGACGGCGCCGATTTCATCGCGGCCGCGGCGGCGGCCGGTGCGGCCGGCGCGATCCTCGCACGGCCGTCTGCAGCGGCGTTGCCACAGATCCTCGTCGAAGACCCGCTGGCGGCCTTGCAGGCGCTCGCGAGGGCCTGGCGCGAGGACTTCAAGACGCCGATCGTCGCCGTCGCCGGCAGCAACGGCAAGACGAGCACCAAGGAGATGATCGGTGCGATCCTCGCGCGCCGTGGTCCGTGCCTGGTGACGCGCGGCAATCTCAATAATCACATTGGCGTGCCCCTGACCTTGCTGCGCCTCGAGACGCGCCACCTCGGCGCGGTGGTGGAAATCGGCGCCGACCGTGTCGGTGAGGTCGCCGCGCTGCTGCCGCTCGTGCGGCCGAGCGTGGCCGTGGTCACGAACGCCGGCGCCGAGCACCTCGAGGGTTTTGGCGATCTCGACGGTGTCGCCCGTGGCGAGGGCGAGGCGTTCGCGGGTCTTCGGGCGGACGCGACCGCCGTGATCAACGCCGACGATGCCTATGCGTCGTACTGGCGTGGGCTCGCCGGGGCGCGGCGCGTGTTGAGCTTCGGTCTCGGGGAGACGGCGGATTTTCGCGCGCGCGAGGAGTGGCTCGGCATTCAGGACGGCGAGTTCGTGACCCGGTTCACGCTCGACAGTCCGCTCGGTGCGGCGCCGATCCTCGTGCACGCCGGCCGCAACAACCAGAGCAAGCCCCTGGCGGCGCCGCCGGCGGCCGCCCCCGCCGGCGCGTCTCTCACCGAGATCGCGGCGGGGCTCGCCGACTTTCGGCCCGTCGCCGGCCGCTTGCAACTGAAGGCCGGCGTGCGCGACAGCTTCATCATCGATGACTCGTACAACGCCAATCCGAGTTCGGTGCGCGCCGGACTCGACGTGCTCGGCGCACTCGCCGGGGAGAAGTGGCTGGTGCTCGGGGAGATGGCCGAACTCGGCGCGAGCGCGCAGGCGAGCCACGTCGAGATCGGGTCCTATGCGCGTGCGCGCGGCGTCGCCCGCCTGTTCGGTTTCGGCACACTGTCGGGGCGCGCGGTCGAGGCCTTCGGCGCGGGCGCCGAGTGGTTCGCGGATGCCGACGAGCTGTGCCGCCGGTTGCTGGCGCAGATCGGCCCGGGCGTTACGGTGCTCGTGAAGGGCTCGCGCGTGAATCGACTCGAGCGCGTGGTCGCGGCGCTCACGGTCGCGGCGGACACCCCCGCCGCGCGGGCGGGCTGAACGCACATGCTGCTGTATCTCTCCCAAATCCTCGCGCGCCACGACTCGGGCTTTCGTGTCTTCCAGTACCTTACGCTGCGCGGCATCCTGGCGGCGATCACGGCGCTGCTGGTCTCCCTGCTCGTCGGTCCGCGCATGATCGACGCCCTGGGCCGCTACCAGATCGGCCAGCGCGTGCGCGCCGACGGCCCGAAATCGCATCTGCCGAAGGCGGGCACGCCGACGATGGGCGGCGGCCTGATCATGGTCGCGATCGCGTTCAGCACGCTGTTATGGGCGGATCTGTCGAACCGCTTCATCTGGATCCTGCTGCTGACCACGCTCGCCTTCGGGCTGATCGGTTTCTACGACGATTACCTGAAACTCGTCGTCGGCAATTCGAAGGGGCTCGCGGCGCGCCGCAAGTACCTCGCGCAGTCGGTCGCGGGGCTCGGCGCGGCGTTCGCGCTCTACCATTTCCACCAGCTGCCGGCGGAGACCTCGCTGTACGTGCCGTTCTTCAAGACGGTGGCGGTGCCGATGGGCGCGCTCGGCTTCATCGCGCTTACCTACTTCGTGATCGTCGGCACCAGCAATGCGGTCAACCTGACCGACGGCCTCGATGGTCTGGCGATCATGCCGGCGGTGATGGTCGCGGCGGCGCTCGGGGTGTTCGCCTACGCGACCGGCAACGTCAAGTTCGCCACCTATCTGCAGATTCCGTATATCCCCGGGGTCGGCGAGGTGCTGATCTTCAGCGCGACGCTGGTTGGCGCCGGACTCGGCTTCCTGTGGTTCAACGCCTACCCGGCCCAGGTGTTCATGGGGGATGTCGGCGCGCTCGCGATCGGCGCGAGCCTCGGCACGGCGGCCGTGATCGTGCGCCAGGAGATCGTGCTGTTCGTGATGGGCGGCGTGTTCGTGCTCGAGACGGTGTCGGTGATGCTGCAGGTCGCCTCCTTCAAGCTGACCGGCAAGCGGTTGTTTCGAATGGCCCCGATCCACCACCATTTCGAGTTGAAGGGCTGGGCGGAGCCGAAGGTGATCGTGCGCTTCTGGATCATCAGCTTCGTGCTCGTACTGGCGGGTCTTGCGACCCTGAAGATCCGATGAGCGTCGTCGTCGCAGGTCTGGGCAAAACGGGTGTCTCCTGCATCCGCCATCTGCTGCGCCGTGGTGTGCCGGTGCGCGCGACCGACTCGCGCGATGCGCCGCCGGGGCTTGCGAGCCTCGGCGAGCTCGCCGGGCGCGTCGAGTTGCGCCTGGGCGGGCTCGACGCCGGGCTGCTCGAGGGCGCCTCGCAGCTGCTCATGTCTCCGGGCTTGTCGCTCGAGGAGCCGATCGCGCGCGCCGCCCGCGACCGCGGCATCGAGGTGATCGGCGACGTGGAATTGTTCGCCCGCGCGGCCACCGCCCCGGTGGTCGGCATCACCGGCACGAACGGCAAGAGCACCGTGACGAGCCTGGTCGCGCACCTGGCGCGCGGCGCCGGCAAGCGCGTGCTCGCCGGCGGCAATCTCGGCGAACCGGCGCTCGATCTGCTCGATGCGCCCGTGCCGGATCTGTACGTGCTCGAGTTGTCGAGCTTTCAGCTGGAGACGAGCTTCTCGCTCGCGCCGTGCGCGGCGACGGTGTTGAACCTGAGCGCCGACCACCTGGACCGCTACGGGTCGATCGAGGACTACGCACGCGCCAAGCAGCGCATCTTCGCGCATGCCGCCTCGATGGTGCTGAACGCCGAGGATCCGCGGGTCATGGCGATGCGCCGTGAGGGCGTGCCGACGCGCACCTTCGCCGTGCGGCGCGCCGATGCCGACTACGCGCTGGCGGCCGGCTCGGGTGGCGCCGACATGCTCGTGCGCCACGGCGAGCCGCTCATCGAGGCATCGGCCCTGAAGATCATGGGCCGCCACAATCTCGCCAACGCGCTCGCCGCGCTCGCGCTCGGCGAGGCCGCCGGGCTCGATCGCGGGCCGATGCTCGCGGCGCTCAAGACAATTGCCGGCCTGCCGCACCGCTCGCAGTGGATTGCCGATGTCGACGGGGTGCGCTTCGTCGATGACTCGAAGGGCACCAACGTCGGCGCGACGCTCGCCGCGGTCGAGGGCAGCGAGCGGCGGCTGGTGATGATCCTCGGCGGCGACGGCAAGGGGCAGCAGTTCGCGCCGCTCGCCGCGGCGTTGCGCGGCCGGGCGCGCGCCGCGGTGCTGATCGGCCGGGATGCGGCGCTGATCGCGGCGGCGATCGGCTGCGTCTGTCCGTTCGAACATGCCGCTTCCATGCCCGAGGCGGTCGCCGCGGCGGCGCGGCTCGCGCGCGCGGGTGACACCGTGCTGTTGTCGCCGGCATGCGCGAGTCTCGACATGTTTCGCGACTATGCGCATCGCGGCGAGGTGTTCGCGGCCGCCGTGCACGAACTCGCGGAGCGGCACCGATGAGCGCGACCACGATGATGTATGGGATGCGCGCCCGCGAACGGATGCCGTACGCCTGGGATCCGGTGACGGTCGGCATCTGCGCGGCGCTGTTCCTGGTCGGCTTGATCATGGTGACCTCGGCGTCGATGTCGATCGCCGGCCGCGATTACGGCAATCCGTTCTATTTCCTCGTGAGGCAGTTCGTTTACGGCTTCCTCGGCATCGGCTTTGCCTGGTTGGTCACGCGTGTGCCGACCCGCCTGTGGGACCGGTACGCATTGTTCTTCCTGATGTGCGGGATGGCGTTGCTGCTGGTGGTGTTGATTCCCGGGATTGGCGCGCGGGTCAACGGTTCGCGTCGCTGGATGCGGATCGGCCCGGCGAGCTTCCAGGTCTCCGAGCTCGCGCGCGTCTTGATCGTGAACTGGGTCTGCGGTTACTGCGTGCGCAAGCGCGCGGAACTCGAAGAATCCCTGGTGGGCGTCCTGAGGCCGATCGGCCTGATCGGGTTCGCCTCGTTGCTGCTGTTGCTCGAACCGGATTTCGGGGCGACCACGGTGCTGTTCGTGACCGGCCTCGCCGTGCTGTTCGTCGCCGGCACGCGCCTGCGCTACGTGATCCTGCTGCTGGTCGCGGGGACCGCGGCATTGGGCGTGCTGGCGGTGACCTCGGCGTACCGGCTGAAGCGGCTCACGGTCTTCCTGCATCCGTGGAATCATCCCTTCAACAGCGGCTTTCAGCTCACCCAGTCGCTGATCGCGTTCGGCCGCGGCTCCTGGTTCGGGGTCGGTCTCGGCAACAGCGTGCAGAAGCTGTTCTATCTGCCGGAAGCGCACACCGACTTCGTGTTCGCCGTGCTTGCCGAGGAACTCGGTCTGGTCGGGGTGATCGGCGTCATCGCGCTGTTCGTCGCCCTGGTGTGGCGCTCGATCGGCATTTCGCGGATGGCGGCCCGGGCGGGGCTGCACTATCAGTCCTACCTCGCGCTCGCCTTCGGGGTGTGGATCGGCCTGCAGGCGATCATCAACATGGGCGTCAACATGGGCGTGTTGCCGACCAAGGGTCTGACGCTGCCGCTGATCAGCTACGGGCGCAGCAGCCTGCTGGTGACGCTGGCGTGGATCGGGGTGCTGCTGCGCATCTATCACGAGACCCAGTGTGCGTCGCGGGCGGCGGTGATGCGCCCGCCGGGAGATCCGCGATGATCGGCGGCCCGGTGTTGATCATGGCCGGCGGCACCGGCGGGCATGTCTTTCCCGCGCTCGCGGTCGCCCGAGTGCTGCGCGAGCGTGGCGTCGCGGTTGTCTGGCTCGGCGTGCCGGCGAGCATGGAGGCGCGACTGGTGCCGGCGAACGGCTTTGCGATCGAGTGGGTGCGGGTCTCAGGGATCCGCGGCAAGGGTGTGTTCGCCTGGCTGCTCGCGCCGCTGCGCCTTGCACGGGCCGTCCTCGAGGCCGGCGCGGTGTTGCGACGCCGCCGGCCGCGCGCGGTGCTCGGCGCCGGCGGCTTCGTCAGCGGTCCGGGCGGCATCGCCGCGTGGCTGCTGCGCATCCCGCTGCTGATTCACGAGCAGAACGCGGTCGCCGGCATGACCAATCGCTGGCTCGCGCGCATCGCGAGCGAGGTGCTGGAGGCGTTTCCCGGCAGCTTCGGCCCGAACGTGTCCGCCCGATGCATCGGCAATCCGGTGCGTGCCGAGATCGCCGCGCTCGAGGCGCCGGCGGTGCGCTTCGCGCGCCGCGACGGCGCCATCCGCATCCTGGTGGTCGGCGGCAGTCAGGGGGCGAGGCGCCTGAATGAGCTGCTGCCCGCCGCGCTTGCGCGTCTGCCGGGGCGGCCTGCGTTCGAGATCCGGCATCAAACCGGCGAGCGCGATCTGCCGCGCGTGCGCGAGGCGTACGCGCGCATCGGGCTGCAGGCACACAGCAGCGCGTTCATCGAGGACATGGCCGAAGCCTATGCGTGGGCGGACCTCGCCGTGTGCCGTGCCGGCGCGCTGACGATCGCCGAACTGCAGGCGGCCGGGCTCGGCGCGATCCTGGTGCCGTTCCCGGCGGCGGTCGACGATCACCAGACGCGCAATGCCGAGGTGCTGGTGAGGGTCGGCGCCGCCCGCGTGGTGCAGGAACGCGAGCTCGATGAGCGGCGGCTCGCCGGCATGATCGGCGAGTTGGCGGCGGATCGAGGCGCGCTGCTCGCGATGGCGCAGGCGGCGCGCGGTTCCGCGGTCAGCGATGCGGCCACGACCCTCGCCGAGCTGTGCCTGGCCGCCGGAGCGCCGCCATGACCGATCGCATGCGACGCATCCAGCGCATCCATTTCGTCGGCATCGGCGGCAGCGGCATGGGTGGCATCGCCGAGGTGCTGTTGAACTTGGGTTATGAAATTCAGGGCTCCGATGCACGCGAGAACGCCGTGACGCGCCGCCTGGCGCGCCTCGGCGTGCGCGTGTTCATCGGCCACGCCGCCGAGCACCTCGGCGCCGCCGATGTGGTGGTCGTGTCGAGCGCGGTCAACCAGGCGAACCCCGAGGTCGCCGCCGCGCTTGGCCGGCGCATTCCGGTCGTGCCGCGCGCCGAGATGCTCGGCGAGCTGATGCGGTTCCGTTACTCGATCGCGATCGCCGGCACGCACGGCAAGACGACCACGACGAGCCTGATCGCGAGCCTGCTCGCCGAGGGCGGCCTGGACCCGACCTTCGTGATCGGCGGGCGTCTGAAGAGCGCGGACAGCAATGCGCGCCTCGGCGCCGGGCGGTATCTGGTTGCGGAGGCCGACGAGAGCGACGCCTCGTTCATGCATTTGCAGCCGATGATCGCGGTCGTCACGAACATCGACAACGACCACCTCGGGACCCACGAGGGCGACTTCGGGCGCCTGAAGCAGAGCTTCGTCGACTTTCTCCACAACCTGCCGTTCTACGGCCTTGCGGTGCTGTGCATCGATGATGCCGAGGTGCGCGCGATCCGCGATGCGGTCGGGCGCTCGTGCATCACCTACGGCTTCGAGCAGGCCGCCGACGTGCGCGCGGTCGAGGTGCGCCGCGAGGGACTGCAGTCCCGCTTCGAGGCGCTTCGCGAGGGCCGGGCACCGCTGCCGATCACGCTCAACCTGCCCGGCCGCCACAACGTATTGAACTCGCTCGCGAGCATCGCCGTCGCGACCGAACTCGGCATCGAGGATGGGGCGATCCAGCGCGCGCTCGAGAACTTCCAGGGCATCGACCGCCGCATGCAGCAGTTGGGCGAGATCCGCTGGGCGGGTGGCTGCGCCTTGCTGGTCGATGACTACGGGCACCATCCGACCGAGGTCGCCGCGACCCTCGAGGCGGTCCGGCAGGGCTGGCCGCAGCGCCGGCTGGTGCTCGTGTTCCAACCCCACCGCTTCACCCGCACGCGCGATTTGCTCGATGACTTCGCGCGGGTGCTCGGCGAGGCCGACGTGTTGCTGGTCACCGAGGTCTACGCCGCCGGTGAAGCGCCGATCGCCGGTGCCGACGGGCGCGCGATCTGCCGCGCGGTGCGCGGCCGCGGGCTCGTCGAGCCGGTGTTCATCGAGCATCTCGATGATCTGGCCGATTCCCTGGGCGGCGTGCTGCGCGACGGTGACCTCGTGTTGACGATGGGCGCGGGCAGCATCAGCGCCGCCGCGCACGATCTGAAGGCGCGTCTTGCGCCCGGAGTGCGCCCATGAGCGCGCTCGCCCGCGCACCGCAGGTGCCGCCGCAGTTCGAGGCGCGCGTGCTGCGCGACGTATCGATGGCGAAGCACACCTCCTGGCACGTGGGCGGAACGGCGGATCTGTGTTTCGTGCCGCGCGACGTACGCGAGTTGGCGGCATTCCTGCGCCAGCTCGAGCCGCAGCTGCCGATCCTGTGGGTCGGTCTCGGCAGCAACCTGCTGGTTCGTGACGGTGGCGTGCGCGGCGTGGTGATCATGACGCATGGCGCGCTCGGCGCCCTCGCACGCGTCAACGCGACCACGATCCAGGCCGAGGCGGGCGTGCCGTGCGCGCGCATCGCGCGCCAGTGCGTGCAGTGGGGACTCGGATCGGCCGAGTTCCTCGCCGGCATTCCCGGCACCCTCGGCGGCGCGCTGGCGATGAACGCCGGCGCCTGGGGTGGGGAGACCTGGCGGCACGTCCTCGAGGTCGACACGCTCGATCGGCGCGGCCTCGTGCGTACGCGCCCCGCCGCCGATTTCGAGGTCGGCTACCGCAGCGTGCATGGCCCCGAGGGTGAATGGTTCGTCGCCGCCCGGCTGCACTTCGAGCCGCGGCCGGATGTGGACAGCGGCGTGATCCGGGATCTTCTGGAACGGCGCAAGCAGAGCCAGCCGATCGGCGAGTGGAGCTGCGGGTCGGTGTTCACGAACCCGCCGGGCGAGCACGCGGCGCGCTTGATCGAGACCGCGGGGTTGAAGGGCTTTCGCATCGGTGATGCCGCGGTGTCGATGAAACACGCCAATTTCATCATCAATCACGGAGCGGCGCGCGCCGTGGATATCGAGGCCGTGATCCGTCACGTCCAGGAAACGGTCGCCGCGCGCCACGGAATCCTGCTGCGCACGGAAGTGCGCATCGTCGGAGAAAGCGAATGAGCTTGCTGGTGAATGTCGTGCGGCCGCGCCGGATCGAGGATCCGCGCGCCTTCGGCCGGGTCGCGGTGCTGCAGGGCGGGGACTCGGCCGAGCGCGAGATCTCGCTGCTCTCCGGCGGTGCGGTGCTCGAGGCGCTGCGCAGCCGCGGCGTCGATGCCGAGGCCTTCGATCCGCGCGAGCGGCCGATCCAGGAAATCGCCGGCGAATTCTCGCGTGCCTGGATCGCCTTGCACGGACCCGGCGGCGAGGACGGACTGATGCAAGGCGCCCTCGAATGGCTCGGGGTCCCGTACACCGGCAGCGGCGTGCTCGCCTCGGCGCTGACGATGGACAAACTGAAGACCAAGCTGGTCGTCGCCGGCGCCGGCTGTGCGGTGCCGCCGTTCGTGCTGCTCGACGGGGAGGCCGATTTCGAACGGGCGCTCGCCGCGATCGGTCTGCCGATGATGGTCAAACCCGCCTCGCAGGGCTCGAGCGTCGGCATCACCAAGGTCAAGACGGCCGCGCAGCTGCCCGCGGCCTACGCGGCGGCGCGGGCGGTGGAGAACCTGGTGTTCGCCGAGGCCTTCGTCGGCGGTGGTGAATTCACGGTCGCGATCCTCAACGACCGGGCGCTGCCCTCGATCCGCATCGAACCGGCGACCGAGTTCTATGATTACGAGGCGAAGTACTTTCGCGACGACACGCGCTACGACTGTCCGAGCGGCCTCGATGCGCGCGAGGAGGCGGCGCTCGGGGCCGCAGCGCTCAGCGCGTTTCGCGCCACCGGTTGCGAGGGCTGGGGCCGGGTCGACTTCATGCGCGAGCCGGCCGCCGGCGCCTGCCGTTTCATCGCGAGCAACACCACCCCGGGCATGACCGGGCAC
>VFSW01008748.1_pt1 | contig 14510 bp, 14 predicted proteins | sample 5358111 | NCBI WGS metagenome assembly VFSW01 (sample SAMN11554181, study PRJNA540505) | mine drainage metagenome | isolation source: sediment from site ElyBrook_90M | place: USA: Ely Copper Mine, Vershire, VT | collected 2017 | reverse complement strand
TTAATCAGTTCTGGGTCGTGATTCACGTAGCGGGTGCGAACGTCGTTGACGAGCCGCCACTAAAGCTCGTTTTGTAAATTAATATAATTTGCGATGATATACTTTTAACATGGTTCTTTCAGCAGCTGTATTGACGATAGTTTTTTATATTGTTCAACAACTAGGCATGATGCTCGGTTTTGGTTCAGAAGTTGTTCTTCTTCTCACGTATCTCTTTGGTAGAAGAAATGGCGTTATCAACGAGACAGAAGATCACATCGCTCACAGCATTTACCGTATTCTCGTTGCCTCCCTCTTTCTTATTGTTGTCTCTGGCGTCGGTATTACTCTAATCCACGCAACTTCAGGCGATCTTAGCACTGTGCTCCAACCAGCTTATTTATTTAAATGGGCTCTCATTGTGCTAGCGATAGTCTTGGCGGCCCTCATGCGGGGTTCTCGGCTATGGAATGCTTTTCTTGAAGGATTTGCCGGTGCAACGTGGGGAGCGCTTTTTTTGATTCATATCTTTGCTCCAGTGACAACCATTTACTTTCTCATTGAGCTATATGGAGAGTGGCTTATAGGTGTTCTAGTTGTGTGGTACATACTTGTTCTTATCTTGCGTCCTTCTCGAGTAGGTCAACAGAAGGGGTCGCCTAAGGGGAATTCTTCTCAACCTACGATGACATTTGTGCAGACGTCACCCCGACCAAAGAAAGAACAAGCTGCGCCAGTAGTCATACAACTTCAACCAAATATCTCTCCAGTCTCTGCACAGGAACACAGACCAATACCACCCTTTCCACCGAATGTTCTTGAGCATGAACACACATCTGGTCTCCCTACGATTAGAGTGATGCCAAAAACTCCAGAGGAGTTACAAACACATCAACAGCGTGAGCTTCTACCATCACAATGAAGTTTTTTAGTGACCAGGTACAAAAAAAAATTACAATTTTAATCGGTCACCCCGATTCAGATAGCACGCTCTCAAGTCAATTTGCTCTTCTCTACGAAGAGGCAGCCAAGCAGGCAGGGCACGAAGTGCGCCGCACACATTTAGGACAGATACATTTTGATCCGGTTCTTCATAATGGCTACAAAGTTATTCAACAACTCGAGCCAGATCTTAAAAAGCTTCAGGAAGATATTCTCTGGTGTGATCACTTTGTGTTGGTATATCCGAATTGGTGGTGCAGCATGCCTGCTTCTCTTAAGGGTATTTTTGATCGTATATGGCTGTCTGATTCTTGTTTCAACCTTTATAAAACTGGATGGGAAAATCATCTCAATCTCTGGAAGGGAACAATGATGAATAAGAGTGCACGCGTCATTGTGTTTTCAGGTACCCACCCCCTTCTTATTCGGCTGATGTTTGGTGATTATACTAACGAGGTAAGGAGGAGTATCTTGCGACTTGCTGGTTTTAAGGTACGTCTTTCCTTGTTTGGTCCATCAGAGAAAGCACCTGAGTGGAAGAGAAACGAGTGGCGTCAGGCTATTGTTCAGCTTGGCAAATTAGGTGAATGACTCTAGTATGCGCTGATGGCACTTTCAATCGGTATTGTTGGGCTTCCAAATGTTGGGAAGTCAGCCCTCTTCAATGCTCTTACTTCAAAGAGTGTTCTTGTTGCAAATTATCCATTTGCAACAATTGATCCTTCTGTCGGGATTGTTGTGGTTCCTGACTCTCGTTTAGAGAAGCTCTCAAACTTTAGCAATTCACAAAAAACTATTCCTGCGGCAATAGAATTTGTCGATATCGCAGGCCTTGTTAAGGGAGCCAGCCAAGGAGAAGGGCTTGGCAATCAATTCCTTTCTCATATTCGGGAGGTAGATGCGATTGCTCACGTTGTTCGTCTTTTTGATAATGAACAGATCACCCATGTCTCAGGGAGAGTGAATCCTGTAGAGGACATAGAAACGGTAAATATAGAACTTGCTCTTGCTGACCTTGCGACAGCAGAGAAACGCTTGCATTCGCTTGAGCGGGAAATAAAGCGAGGGGATAAGAGTGTAATCCTTGAACACAAAGCGATAAATAAAGTATGGCAAGTACTTACCGAAGGGGCTCCTGCAAGCGCTGCCGAGATTTCAAAGGAAGAAAAGGAAGTACTACGGAATCTTCACCTTCTCACCCTTAAGCCGGTATTGTATGTGTTAAATCGTGAGAGTGGGGGATTCAATCTCGATGAGCTTGTTGATGGACGTTTTACACGTCTGAAGGAGTATATGGCTCACCTGCATGCTCCCTACGTGATTGTTGATGCGAATGTTGAAAGCGATTTACGGGAACTTCATCAAGAAGATAAAATATCATTTCGACAAGAGTACGGTCTGTTTGATGATGGCGTCCAGGCTCTTATTACTGCAGGCTATGACCTTTTAGGTCTTATTTCATTTTTTACAACTGGCGTAGATGAGACACGAGCATGGACTATTTCCAAAGGAGCGACAGCGCCAGAGGCTGGGGCAGTTATACACTCCGACTTTCAGGATAAGTTTATTCGAGCGGGGGTGATTGAGTGGGATGTTCTTTTAAGGGCAGGATCTTACGCACATGCTCGTGAGACTGGAATGCTTCGAACTGAAGGGAGGGGCTACATTGTTCACGATGGCGATGTGATAGAATTTTTGCATAGCTAATAGTATGCAAACAAACCTAAAAACAACCCCGAAGGACTTCTTTTTATGGGTAGGGGCAATTGTCTCTCTGTACTGGAGTATCACGTCTTTTATCCAATTAGTCTTTAATGAAATTTCCTATACTTTCCCAACTCTACTTTCTCAAGTGAGAGATCCTTACCAAAGCGGTATGAGCTATGAGATGGCATCTCTCATTATCCTTTTTCCATTACTACTCCTTATCATGAACGTAATTAGGCATGATCTTGCTAAGGACCCATCTCGTAGCGAGATATGGGTACGACGGTGGGCTTTGTACCTCACGCTATTTCTAGCTGGGGCTACAATGGTAGGAGATCTCATTATACTTCTGAATTCTTTTTTAAGTGGTCAAACTATTTTGCTGCCGTTTCTCCTTGAAGTTGCAATTGTGTTTCTCGTATCGGTAGCTCTTTTTTTACACTTCATTGCTGATCTACGAGGATACTGGAGCGAATTTCCAAAACGTCTGCATAGAATTTCCTGGGTGATAGGAGTGCTTATAGCGCTCACTATTTTGGCAGGTTTTCTTATCGTTGGAACTCCTGCTCACGCAAGACTTGTTCTTCTTGATCAAGGCAAGGTACAAGACCTCCAAACAATCAATGAAGAAATAATTTCGTACTGGCAAGGAAACCAGAAGCTTCCTGTTTCACTGGCGACTCTTTCTTTTGATGGTATTTCTCTGCCCATAGACCCCCAGTCTGGTGACTCTTATAGCTATCAAGTGACTGGGAAGCTTACATACAACTTATGCGCTATATTTAATGGACAAAGTACAACAGAAACTATTGGATCAGTTTCAATGCCTATGATTCCAGCGGGTAGTGGAGTAGGGGAAAGTTGGGGACATACAGCAGGATACAACTGTTTCCACCTCTCTATACGTAACTTCATTCCCGCTCCTATCGTGCAATAGACATGGAGCGATACGATCATAAGAAAATTGAAAAAAAGTGGCAGGAGAAATGGGAGAAAGAAGGAGCATTTCAAGCTATCGACAGTGGGACTCAGAAGAAAAACTATCTCCTTGTTGAATTTCCTTACCCTTCTGGAGATGGTCTACATGTAGGGCATGTTCGCCCATACATTGGACTTGATGTGGTGGCTCGTAAGAGGCGAGCAGAAGGCAACAACGTACTCTATCCAATAGGGTGGGATGCCTTTGGTCTTCCTACAGAAAATTATGCTATTCAAACCAGAAAAGATCCTAAAATTGTTACAAAAGAAAATACAGATACTTTTCGCAGACAGATTAAGTCTCTAGGCGCATCCTTTGACTGGTCACGAGAAATAAATACAAGTGATCCAAAATATTACAAGTGGACCCAGTGGATGTTTCTTCAGCTTTATAAGCAAGGATTAGCCTATAAGGCACAGATGCTTATTAATTGGTGTCCGAAGGATAAAATCGGTCTTGCGAATGAGGAAGTTCTCGATGGGCTCTGTGAGCGCTGTGGCACACCTGTTGAGAAGCGTCTCAAGGAACAGTGGATGCTTGCCATCACCAAATACGCGCAGCGTCTCTATGATGATCTCGATACTGTTTCCTACCTTGATGCGATAAAAACTCAACAACGAAATTGGATTGGTCCAAGTGATGGAGCGGAAATACCTTTTTCTCTTAGCAATGGAGAAAGTGTTACTGTGTTTACAACTCGTCCGGATACCCTCTTTGGCGCAACTTATCTTGTCCTTGCTCCTGAACACTCACTGCTGAGCACTCTCATCACACAGGTTTCAAATGAGAAAGAGATTCTTGCGTATGTAGCTCAAGCAAAAAATAAAAAGGATATTGATCGAATAGCTGAGGGAAAAGAAAAAACCGGTATTGAATTAAAGGGGATGCGTGCTCTCAATCCTGCAACGAAAGAAGAAATTCCGATATTTGTTGCTGACTATGTTCTTAGCACCTACGGCACGGGTGCCATCATGGGAGTTCCTGCTCATGATGCGCGAGACTGGGAGTTCGCACAAGCTTTTCACCTACCTGTGCGCTACGTAGTTATGCCGCACGTTATTGATACAAAAAATCCACCCAAGAGTTCTCTCCCTACTGGTGCTCCGCGTAGAACAATTCATGCCCTCGTACGTAATCCAAAAAATGATACAGTTCTTGGCCTACAGTGGAAAAAATTTCCATGGGTGACATTTATTGTGGGAGGTGTTGAGGAGGGAGAAGATCTTATTGAAGCAGCCAGGAGAGAGGTGAGCGAAGAGGGAGGATATAAAAATATCAAATTCATAAAGTTCCTCGGGGCTCCCATCATGGCTGAGTATTGTGCGAGTCATAATGGAGAAAATCGCATTGCTATCACCACAGGCATTCTTTTTGATCTTGTAGATGAGGAACGTTCCCTAATCGCTAAAGAGGAATTAGAAGCGCATGAGCCGGTCTGGCTTTCGAAGAAAGATATTACGCCGGAGTATATGACGTCCGCAGAGTTGCCTTATTGGCTTCAAAATCTCATCCACGACACCCCTTATACGGGGGAGGGGATACTCATCAACTCTGGAGAATTTTCACTCATGCCAAGCGGAAAGGCTGCAAAAGAGATAACCACTCACGTTGGCGGTTCATTAAAAAGGGTCTACAAGTTACGAGACTGGCTCTTTTCTCGTCAACATTACTGGGGAGAACCAATACCCATGGTGTTTTGTGAATCATGTGGCTGGGTTCCTATTTTAGAGAAAGATCTTCCCTTATTGCTTCCTGAAGTAAAGCGATATGAGCCAACTGATACTGGAGAATCACCTCTTGCGAGTATCTCTGATTGGGTCAATACCACGTGTCCCAACTGTGGTGGAGTGGCTAAGCGTGAAACAGATGTCATGCCAAATTGGGCAGGATCTTCCTGGTACTACCTACGGTACTGTGATCAAAAAAACACAGCAGAATTTGCATCTAAGGAAAAGCTCAACTACTGGATACCAGTTGATTGGTATAACGGTGGTATGGAGCACACAACGCTTCATTTACTTTATTCACGCTTCTGGCACAAAGCATTATACGACATGGATTTAGTTCCAACACGAGAACCGTACATCAAACGCACTTCCCACGGTCTCATTCTTGCAGAAAATGGGGAGAAGATGTCTAAATCAAGAGGTAATGTTATCAATCCTGACGAAGTGATAGAGCGCTTCGGAGCAGACTCACTGCGTTTGTATGAAATGTTTCTTGCCCCCTTTGATCAAGCAGCATTTTGGAGCGACTCAGGCATTGTTGGTATGTATCGTTTTTTGGAGCGCGTGTGGAAATTCTTCAGTGTCTGGAAAGAATCTCAAGGCACCTTGTCCCCTGAAACTGAGCAAGTACTTAATTATTCAATACAAAAGATATCCTCTGATATAGAAGAGCTCAAGTTAAATACTGCAGTAAGTCAGCTTATGATTCTATTTAATCGTCTTGAGAGGGAACAAATCTCCAAAGAAGTCGTACAAACTTTCCTCGTACTTCTTACTCCGTTTGCTCCTCACATTACTCATGAACTCTGGGAGGGGATGGGCGGAGATTTTACAGCTTTAACATCCTGGCCCAACTACGATGCTAAAAAAATACTTGCCGGTAGCGTAGAGATTGCGGTTCAAATAAATGGCAAACTTCGAGCTATCGTTACTCTTTCGCGCTTGGCCTCAGAAAATGAAGCCCTCACTGTCGCTCGTGCTCATCCAGGGATGGAGGAACGACTAAGGAAAGGTAGAGAGAAGAGAGTGGTATACGTTCCTGGCAAGGTTATAAATTTCATTCTTGAAGGTTCTTGACCGTAAAAGTAATATGTGATATAAGAATGCTACCTTTATGGCACCGAAGGCGGACAAAACAGGCTTTAAACCAAAGGCTATTGTTAGAAAACTTCTCTCAAGTCTTCCTGAGCGCTCGCGTAGTGTCATAGAATCTCGCTTCGGACTTGGAACTACTACTGAACGGGTAACCCTCGAGGCAATTGGACAACGCTACGGTATTACGAGGGAGCGTGTTCGCCAAATTGAGAACCATGCACTCACAACGCTAGAGAAATCTCCGGCGTACGTAGAAGCTCGCAGCGCATTTTCTGAACTGGAACGCATTATCGATTCTCTTGGTGGTGTTGTATGTGAGGATGACCTTCTTGGCTTCATCACGAAAGATGAAAGCATGCAGAACCACATATATTTTCTCCTTGTCTTGGGTGATCCATTTAAATATGAAAAAGAAGATGATGAAGTAAACCGTTGCTGGTACGTTGATCAGGAACTTGCTGGAAAGGTGAAAGCGGCTCTCAAGCGCCTCTACGGAGGGTTATCAGATGAGGATCTTATTCCTGAAGGAGAGATGGTGAGTCGCTTTCTACATGAACTTCAAAATATGAATGATCAGAATCTTTCTTCTGAGGTGTTGAGGCGCTGGCTCTCTATTTCAAAAGAAATCAATAAAAATCCGCTAGGTGAATGGGGTCGTTCCAGCTCTCCTAATATTCGTACAAAAGGTATTCGGGATTATGCATACCTTGCAGTTAAAAAGCATGGCAAGCCTCTCCATTTTAAAGAGGTTGCTCAGCTGATTGAAAAAACATTTAATCGAGCAGCTCATGTTGCAACAACCCACAATGAACTCATCAAGGATGATCGCTTTGTGCTTGTTGGTCGCGGTATGTATGCTCTTAAGGAGTGGGGCTACACTCGAGGAGTCGTTCGCGATGTTATTCGAGATGTGCTTAGAAAAAATGGATCACTCTCTAAGGCACAAATCATTCAGAGGGTACTTAAAGAGCGTCACGTGAAGCCAGGTACTATTGTAGTTAACCTCCAAAATCAGAAATATTTCAAACGGAATAAAGATGGAACCTTCTTTCTTATTAAATAACCCCAAAAATACTCCGTGTTATTTCCCAAAGGATAAAGAAAAATATGACTAGTGCTGTTCCCCACACCACGAAGGTATTCCCGTGCTCGATCTCATCTATATTCCCACGGGAAAATACGTAATCAGTAATTCCCCACAGCAGGATGAGAAGAGAAAGCGCTGAGAGTATCGCAAAAAAACCACCAATGTCCTGAAGAGGATGAGAGTATATCTGACTCAGATATGATTGCATGTATACGTTATACTATCATGCATGGCCGGCTCTAAGTTTATCCTTACTCCTGAGGGTGCGCACACATGGGCTACTCGTATAGAAGAATCATCAAGTGAAATTATTGTTCTACAGGGAATTGCCCCTGTCCTCATTATTTTTGCTGTTGTTGTATGGGTCGCGGATAGAGGAGCATTAGGTGCCACTCTCTTGGCACTTGGAGCTCTCTTGCCTATATGGTTGCCAGTATACCTAGGGAGAATTTTCTTCGTATCCTGGATTGATTTTGTGCGTTTTAAATTCTGGCTTAATCAACGGTATACGATTCTTGAAGTTGAGCTTCCTCCAGACGTTCAGAAATCACCATTAGCAATGGAAGTTTTTCTCTCCACGTTGTGGAATTCGGGAGGAGAATCCACCTGGTTTGATCGCTGGTATTATGGAAAATCTCGAGCCCTTTGGTCTCTCGAAATTGTGAGTAATGAAGGACACATTAGCTATTGCCTCCGTGTTCCGAAGGCATGGAAAACAATCATTGAATCACGACTATACGGGCAGTTTCCGGAAGCACGAATTAGAGAGATTAATGATTATGTGGACAAGATCGACTTTTCGCTCAATGAATATGATCTCTTTGGCATAGAATATGCTAAGTCATCACCGCAAGCTCTTCCAATAAAGACCTATATCCAATATGAACTTGATAAAAATACAGATAGTCCTGAGACAAGAGTTGACCCACTGACCCATGTCCTTGAATTGTTCGGAAATCTGGGAGAGGGGGAGTATGCATGGCTTCAAATCATTATTAAGGCTCACAAAAAAGAAGAGTGGCATGGTGTCTACAAACTCTCAGATTCCTATAGGAGTGATGCAGCAGGAGAAATTGGGAAGGTTATGAAGCAATCCATGAGCCGAGCAGAAAAAATCGGCCAACAATATCCGGCGACTTCGGAAGGTGAAAAAATGCGTATGGCAAACATCGAACATTCTCTTACTAAACTTACATTTGATTGTGGTATACGGTCTTTATATTTTGCACGAAAAGATCACTTCAAGCCCCCAAACATTCAAGGTCTTGTAAATTTATTTGCCCCGCTACGTGGCTCAGATACCAAGGGCGAATATAATGCGCTTTCCATTGCAAATCGCGGACTCGCAGTCTTTTCATATCCTTGGCAAGATTTTAGAAATCTTCGACAAGATCGTGAAAAGAAACTCCTGTGGCATCGCTATAAACATCGGGCCTATTTTAATGTGCCCTACAACCAAATCCCTGTGTACATGAGTACTGAAGAGCTCGCAACTATTTGGCGATTCCCTAATGCTTCTGTGAGTGTCCCTGGACTTGAGCGAGTCCCGTCACGTCTATCAGATGCACCTCCAAATCTGCCTATATAAATAATTCATGCCGGAGTCTCCCCAGCAGTTACAGCCTAAGCGTAAACATCATATTCTTCCTGAAGGGACCTGCGGTTCATGGTGTCTCGAGTGTCGTTTTTATGATCGTACCCTTCCCGCCGCTTTTCTTCTTGGAGTTTTTTTCTTTCTTCTTTATTACATTACGATTGGTGCGCCAATTTCCTTTCCAAGCTCTACACTCATTAAAGTATCTCAAGGAGAATCTACTGAGGCGGTTGCACAGGAGCTTGCTGCGAAACATATTATTCATTGGCCGGCATTTTTTGTATTTTTCACTCATCTCATTCATGGAGAACATGTGATTGCTGGTGAGTACTTTTTTCCGGGTCCTGAAAATGTGCTCACGGTTGCCAGACGCATCGCGCATGGTGACTACGAACTTGTTCCAGTCAAAGTAACTATTCCAGAAGGACTTGATGTACAACAGATGAGCACTATTCTTAGTACTAAGATTCCTGATTTTGATACACAAAACTTTATTCAAAATGCTGAAGCAAAAGAAGGATATCTATTTCCAGATACTTACTTTTTTCTTCCGGGAGAAGATCCGCAAACAATTATGGTAACCATGGAAGTAAATTTCTATGATCATCTGTCAAGAATTTCAACAACAACATCTGCGTTCAGTAAACCATTATCAGATGACATTATCATGGCATCTCTTATTGAAAATGAAGCTCCTGATATATACAATCGTCGTGTTATTGCTGGTGTTCTGTGGCGTCGTCTAGCTCTTGGCATGCCACTACAAGTTGATGCAGTATTCCAATACATTCTCAATAAAACCCCAGTTAACCTGACTATAGAAGATTTACGAGTGGACTCCCCTTATAATACCTACACTCATTATGGACTTCCTCCAGGTGCTATTGACAATCCGAGTTTTGGGTCAATCCTTGCGGCGGTCACTCCTATCAAAACAAACTATCTCTACTATCTTTCTGATAAGAGTGGTGTGTTTCACTATAGTGCTACTTACGCAGGACAACTTGCAAATGAAAAAAAATATTTAGGAGAATAGTTGCTTACCAAGGCCTCGTGGGCTACTCTCAACCATACAATGAGTGAAAGTAAAGGTAAGCAGGTGTATGTAGGGCTTTCAGGAGGCGTTGATTCCGCAGTTTCTGCCGCTCTTCTCAAGAGAAGTAAGTACGATGTAACAGCGGTATTTGTGAGGATCAATCTTCCTGATTACCCGTGTAGTGTAAATGAGGATCGACGTGATGCTCTACGAGTAGCGACCCACTTAGACATCCCTTTTTTAGATGTAGATCTTTCAAGTGCCTACAAGGACAAGGTATTTAAGCCGACTATTAATGAATTTAGACAGGGTAAAACACCCAACCCGGATACACTCTGTAATAAAGAAATAAAATTTGGTCTACTATATAAGTTTATTAAAGATAGAGGAGGAGAATTCCTGGCAACTGGACACTACGCGCAAGTGGCACAAGAAGGAAAGCACACCTTACTTTATAAAGGGATCGACGAAAATAAGGATCAAAGTTATTTTCTCTGGGATGTTCCGGAAAAAAATTTAGCGAATGTTCTTTTCCCAATAGGGAAGTACACGAAGCCTTCAGTACGAGCTCTCGCTCGGACCTTTCGCTTACATAACGCTGATCGAAAGGATAGCCAGGGATTATGTTTTTTGGGAAATATATCCATGGAAGACATGCTCCAACGGGAACTGTCTCTTATTCCAGGCGATGTGTTAACCCCAGGAGGTGACATTATCGGCCGACACAGAGGAACTCCTCTTTATACACTTGGTCAACGGCATGGTTTTGAACTCTCAGTGCACACACCTCATGGAAGGCCACACTTTGTTGTAGCAAAAGATATTAAAAACAATACTATTACTGTTTCAGAAGAGTCTAAAGAAAATGGTGGTGTGTACACCTACCTCACACTTGTTGGAGAAAACTGGATAGGACCCATTCCCAGGGGCCCCTGCACTGCCCGTTTCCGTTATCGCCAAACTCTTATTCCAGCAACACTTACCTTTACAGGTAACAAGACTGTGGGAGTGTTAGAGGGTGCCCACGTAGTGCCAGAGGGGCAATCCCTAGTATTTTATGAGAGTAATCGTTGTGTGGGTGGAGGCGGTGTTGATAAGGTTTCTTTTACAAGATAAGAAGGTCTATACTCCGACTATGCTAGTTACTATTGTGAAATCAGATGGTTCGCGGGAAACATTTAATCCGAAGAAACTCCTTTCTTCTCTTTCCAAAGCAGGAGCAATTCCTGACCGAGCCCAGGAGATTGTTAAGGAGATTGAAGCGAATCTGCACGAGGGGATGTCAACAGGGGAGATTTATAGTCGGGCGTTTGCAAAACTACATGAACATCGACCAAGCGCTGCAGCTCGCTACTCTCTTAAGCGTGCCGTACTGAGTTTTGGTCCATCTGGCTTTCCATTTGAAGCTTATCTTGCAGAGATCTACCGCGCGGAAGGGTATGAAACCATTACAGATCAGATGGTTCCTGGAGCATGTGTTGAACATGAAGTTGATATTGTTATGACTAAGGGAGGGAAGACCACCTACGTTGAAGCAAAATTTCATAACAACCTAGGGTATAAGACAGATCTTCAAGTCGCACTCTATGTAAAGGCTCGGTTAGATGATATTGCAGCACGTGCTCAGAACCCAAAACCAATGGATGGTATACTTGTTACCAATACAAAATTTACCAGTCAAGTTATAGAGTATGCTTCCTGTGCTGGGGTAGAACTTCTTGGGTGGGATTATCCTGCTAAGGGCAATCTTCATGATTGTATAGATAGTGCACAAGTCTATCCAATCACAGCACTCACAACACTGTCTCAGCAGGAAAAAGACACGCTACTTAGCCATAAGTTAGTTCTTTGTAATGGCCTCACACAGGAAAAAGATATACTCCAGCATCTAGGTATTAAGGGACAACGTAGCGAGGCTATTATTAATGAGGCGGTAGGATTGTGCGCCCCCGGGAAGGATATATGATAGAGAAAGAGAGTTCACATCTTTAATATCTATTTTAATACTTATGGATCAAAATACTATTCAGAAAATTGGTGGCACAGGTGGGGTATTATCTCAATTATCGTCAAATCTTAAACTCGCTCTTTCATTTATTACGGGGGTCGTTATCACACTTCTTGTGATGTGGGGAATTTCAGCGTTTCAAACTAATCATAATAGTGCTACACAAAAAACTGCTACTATTATGGCAACATCATCTGCGGATCAATCTAAAACAAGTGGTAGCCAACTAAGTTCTATCTCAGTTCCGGTAACTCAAAGTGGATCTCTTATCGTCTCATCTCAACCAGCCGGGCTTGGTGTTGAAGTGAAGGGAATATCTGTTTCTGTACCAACGTGGATTGTGGTGTATGACGATAATAATGGGAAACCTAGCAACACTCTCGGAGCAGCTCTTGTTCTCTCTGGAGAACAAAACGTCATTGTTCCTCTTCTGAGAACTACAGTTTCCGGATCTATATATCTTGTTGGTGAATCTTCAACAAATGCTGGTAGCCATACTTACTCTCGAACTACAACACAGCCGCTTAATATCTGGACCACATTCACTGCTCAGTAAGCATGCATTCTGGTTCTGTAAAGATCCCGCTGAAATTATCTAGCGAGGCTTTCTTTTTAAGACATTTTATCCGACAATGGAGAGTGTCATGTCTCTTTATGTGCCATATAAAAGAAGTTTGCGTTTCGATCCAAAAGCAAAAGAACCCTACAAGCTCAGTCGAACTCGTATTGATAATTTTTTTAAGTGCCCGCGTTGTTTTTGGCTTGAAGAGCGCTACAAAGTGAAAAGGCCAGACAGTTATCCACTTACTCTCAATATTGCCGTTGATGCACTTTTAAAAAAAGAGTTTGATATATATAGGGCAAAAAAGGTCGCACACCCTCTTATGAAATCCTATGGTGTGAATGCTATTCCGTTTGCACATCCTCATTTAGATACCTGGAGACAAAATTTCACCGGGATCCGGTACCTTCATGAGTCCACAAACTTTTTGCTGTTTGGTGCGGTTGACGATGTTTGGGTGACCCCGAAAGGAGAACTTTTGGTGGTTGATTATAAGGCGACGGCAAAAGCGAACTCACCAACACTTGAAGGAGCTCTTGGAGCACAGTACAAACGACAAATGGAAGTGTATCAGTGGCTTTTAAGGCAAAATAGATTTCTAGTCTCAAATACTGGGTATTTCGTGTACGTCAATGGTAAAAAGGATGCGAAAGCTTTTGATGGCAAACTAGAATTTGATGTACTCTTGCTCCCGTCTGAAGGTGACGCTTCTTGGATGGAGCCGACACTTGTTGCCATAAAGTCTTGTCTTATGAATGATTCTGTACCAAAACCAAACAGTACGTGTGAGTACTGTCTGTACCGTGCCTCTGCTCAAGAGGCGCTTCAAAAGACTCTAGGAGAGAAGAGCCCTTCGCGTAAGAAGATACATGAAGAAAACACAGATACAAGCAAACTTTTCTGAACGAGTCTACGCTATTGTGGCAAAGATTCCTTGCGGCAAAACCATGACCTATAAAGATGTCGCAAAACAAGCGGGGAGTCCTCGAGCGTACCGGGCTGTCGGCACTATATTGAGTCGAAATCATAGCTCTTGCGTTCCTTGTCATAGAGTTATTCGCTCAGATAGAGATTCTGGGGGATACAATCGAGGACGTCTGTGCAAACGTAAGCTTCTGCGTAGGGAATTCTCACATGTCGAAGTACGATGACATGAAACTCATACGGGACGAGGTTATGGCTCTCAAGGAATCCCCTCTGTATGCTTATCGAGTACAGCGCCACTACTTTCCTGTGCTCGGAGAAGGGAGTCACAACGCTTCGATTATGTTTATTGGAGAAGCGCCTGGAAGAAATGAAGCAGAAACGGGGCGACCATTTTGTGGCGTAGCAGGGAAGTTGCTTGATGCACTTCTTTCCTCTATTAATCTTCCAAGAGATAAAGTGTACATCACTAATATTCTTAAAGATCGTCCTCCTGAAAATAGAGATCCGCTACCCTCAGAGATAGAATTGTATGGGCCTTTTCTTGATCAACAAATTGAAGTTATCAAACCACGTGTTATTGCAACACTTGGGCGTTTTTCCTATTCCTACATCATGAAGCATTTTGATGTAGCTCTTTTTATTGGACCTATCAACCAAGCCCATGGAAAGGTATTTGAGGCGAAAGCTTCTTACGGGACACTTCATATTGTGCCTCTCTATCACCCAGCAGCTGCCATTTATAACCAGCATCTGAAGGAGACACTATTTGAGGATTTTAAAGTATTGAAACAATTTATGTAAGTTACCAAATTTCTACCCGTTTATTTGGCTCTCGGTATAACTTATCCTTCTTTGTAAGTTTAAAGG
>VFSW01008747.1_pt1 | contig 14511 bp, 9 predicted proteins | sample 5358111 | NCBI WGS metagenome assembly VFSW01 (sample SAMN11554181, study PRJNA540505) | mine drainage metagenome | isolation source: sediment from site ElyBrook_90M | place: USA: Ely Copper Mine, Vershire, VT | collected 2017 | reverse complement strand
ACGAGTGCGTTCGTGCACGGTGCAAAATCGAATCAGCACCCCCAATAGGACTTGGGAAATTTATTTCTGGCAGCGTGCGGCCACCGCCTTTTTTGGAAAGTTGCTGGAGCCGTTCCGCCTCCGCCGCGCTGCCAAATGTATCGTCGTCTGGGGGGTAGCCCCCCGGTGCTCGTCTACGAAGCACGGTCACTCCTTTGTGGCGATGCAGGTGGGAATGAACTTGCGGACTTTTCCGGCGGCACAAGACCGACGTGATTTTTTATGGATCGGCGCGCGCGCTGCCTCGTTGCGAGCGACAGTCGAGTATCAGGAAAAAGAACACGACGGCGGCCGCCGAGACAAACAGCACGACGAGCAGGACGATGAGCGCGATGACGGTGGTGCTCTCGTTCGAGGTAGAGCACAGCGGCGGCTGGCCGGCGACGAACGCCGCCGGGTCGATCGGCGGCGCGTTGTACAGCTCGTTGCCGCTCGGGCTGCGGTCGTAGGTGATCGCCGATTCGCTCGCGCCCCGGTCGAAATCCCAGTAGGCCAGCAGGTCCTTGTTGTTGCCGTCGAGGCGAGTGCAGTAGTCTCGCCGCGTGAGCGACGGTCCGCGCAGCAGCTGCCACCAGCGCACCTCGTCTATGGCGCCGAACGAATCGAACAGGATCAGCGGGCCGGTGGTGAGCATCGGCGTCGCCGACGTGTCCCACTCGGGCGCGTCGAGCAGGTTCTCGAGCGTGCCGTTGGTGTAGAGGTAGACGCCGTCGCCCGAGGCAAACTGCGCGCTGACGTGCGTCCAGGCGTTGCGGGGAATGGGCCTCAAGGAACCGAGTTCGAGCATGAGCGGCGCATCGGTGCCGTTCAGGCACGCGGCCAGCTCGACCCAGAGCGAGTCGTCGGTCGAGTCAAAGTAGAGGCGCCACGCGTAGGTATCGTTCGGCGAAGCGTATGCGCCGCAGATGGCCAGCGCCGAAACGTTGCCGGTCGTCAGCTCCGCTACGACCTTCTCGGGCGTCGAGCTGCCGCTCGGATTGTAGTAGATCCACGCCTCGAAGGTGAACGCTCCGGTCTCGTTCATCATCAGGTCGGTGTTGAGCACGCCGGTCGCGTTCTGCGGATAGAACGGATACTCGCGATAGCCGGCCACATCTGCGTCGAGGTAGTAGCCACTGGCGGCTGCGGCCGCAGCCGCCACCGCCGCTACGAACGACAACAACAGGATCCAGCGGAGCATCGTTTTATGCCGCCGGGCGGTGCGCCAATTATACAGGCCTGCGTCTCACGCGGCCGGTTACGAGCAGCGGTAGCGCGCGGTAGAGCAAAAACAGCGTCAGCGACAGGCCGAACGCAAACCAAAACACGCCAAACAGCTCGCGGTTCATCAGCGTGCAGCTGCTGGCGTCGCCGTTGCACACGCCGCACACGTCGTAGACCGCACCCGAGTTGACGAGGCCGTCGCAGCCGATGCACGAACTGCCGTCGCCGCCGCACACCCCGCACTGGTCAAACATCGACTCGTTGCGGCCATAGATGCATCGATCGCCGGTGCAGTTGGCGATGTAGCATCGCCGCGGCGGGCACGTCGAGACGTCCGCGCAGCAAAACACGTCGGTTTGAAAGTGGACGCATGCCATCGTCTGCTGGTTGCACCGTGCGACGGTGCACTTCGGCGCCGGTGTGCAGTTCGAGTCGTACAGGCAACACCCCGCGTGCAGCAGGTAAGTCTCGCAAGTGCCGCCAGTGCAGCGCGCCGGATGGCACGCATCCGGCGACGTGCAATCGGCGACCGACGTGCACGCACCGGTAGAAGATACGGGACCGGTAGTCGGCGGAGCAGTGCTTGTGACGGGCGGAGCGGTGCTTGTGATGGGAGGAGCAGTGCTTGTGACAGGGGGGGCCGTACTTGTTACGGGAGGAGCGGTGCTTGTCACGGGAGGAGCGGTGCTTGTCACGGGAGGAGCGGTGCTTGTGACAGGAGGAGCGGTGCTTGTCACGGGAGGAGCGGTGCTTGTTACGGGAGGAGCGGTGCGAGCGGGGGCGGTAGTGGAGAGGGGAGAGGTAGTAGCAGCGGCAGTTGCCCCAGGGCAATCGCTAGACACCGAAAGCGGCTGTGGCGCGACGGCGGTGTTCCACACCGAGATGCGGTTCAGCAGGCCTCTCCAGGGTCGATCCATCGACAGTTCGTCGCCGACGACAAACGGGTAGCCAGTGTTCCAGGTCGTGAGGCCGAAACGCGTCGGCGACGCCGGGCTCGAGGCACACTTGATTCCGTCCTTGTAGATCGCCATCGAGTAGCCGTCAAAGACGAAGAGCATCGAGTGCGGCGCATCGGTCAGGTCTTCGATGTTACGGCACTCCAGCTCAAAATCGGAACAGCGCGTGCTCGGGCGGTTGGTGCGCAGTCGCCACACGATGTCGTTGCCGCGCTGACCGATCGAGGTGTCGAGCGTCGACGGACACAGCACGTCGGCCGATATGCCAAAGATGCGCGAGTACGAACCGGCCGGCGCGTCGTTCGAGTGGTCCTTTTGCGCGCGCAGCACCAGCTCGATCGACAGCGACGGGGCCTCGCTAAGCCGCCCGAGCAGCGGCCGGTCGTAGCCGCTCATCAGCGAATCGATCGTTGCCCAATCTGAACATCCCGTTTCATCGGCGCGTCCGCCTTCGCCGTGGTGGTGGTCGTCGTCGTGCCGATCCTGTTGGGCAACCAGGGTGGGGCCGCCCGCGGTGCGCGCCGGCCATCTACTCTCGGTCCAGTCGGCGGCGCGCCACTCGACAAACGGGTCGAGAGCCAGCGCGCACCCCAGCAACAAGAGCAACAACACGATGCGCATCTCTCCGTTATGCATGCCAGATCGAATATATAGCGGAACGGATGGTTTCATCTCCGTGGGAGCGAAGCGATGAAGAAGCCGGACGACCGCGTGACGTGGAAGACCTGGCTCTATGGGCTGTTTTTCACCATCTATGCGCTGCTGGTGCTGTACCAGATGCTGAATCTCGGGTTCCTCAGCTACTGGGCGCAGGTGTCGCGCTGGTGCTACGTGTTCTACGGCTTCTATTTCCTGTGGGCGACGCTGGCGGCCTGGAGCCGCGTGATGCGCCACCTGTCGTACGACTTTGTGTTTTTCGCCAGCGGACTGAACGTGCAGTGGACCTATCTGACCACGATGCTGGTCGTGTTCGGCATGGACTCGGTCGTCACCCACGACGACGTCGATCCGCAGCGGGTCGGATGGGAGATGGCCGGCCTGGCGTTCGTGCACTACGCGCCGCTGTTCGTCGTCGGCTTCTACATCTACGACCAGCGGCAGTACATGGCGCGCTACTGGGGGCGCGTCACCAGGTGGATCGCCGAGCGCTACGGCTGGTTCCTCGTCGCCGTCTACTACTGGGTCTGGATCTGGGCGCCGCTGGCCATGTTTGTCGTCTACCGTGTCATCTTCAACCCCTACCGATCGTACAACCTCAACCCGGTGCCGTACCAATACCTGTGGATCGAGATCCTCACGGCGGTGCTGACGCCGCTGGCCGGCTTTGCGCTGCTTTACTACCTGTACCGCGAGCCGCGCTATCGCGCCAGTCTTTCATGACGACGACGACGACGACGACGGCAGCTCCAGCCACATGAGCACTCGGGCCGACTGGAGCGTCAGGAACGGCCGCCCCAGGCCCTCGAGTTCGCGGAAAAGCGCCGCGTCGTAGCCGCGCAGGTTCCGCCCGTCGGTCAGGTACGGCCGTACATCGTCGATGGGCATATCGCCTCGGATGGGCACCGACATGTGCTGGTGGTCGACCTCTCGAACAAACACGTGGCGTTGCTCCTGGCTGAGCGCGATAAAGATGTTTCGGACGACGTGCGGCAGGTCGCTGCGCAGCGCCGGCTCGTGGCGTTTGCGCGATCGGTTCGCATAGTAGTCGCGGACGGCCTCGATGTTGCTCACGTCGAGCCGCTCCGGCTCGCGGACGACCGCCTCGACGTCAAACTCGCTCCCCGGTATGTCCGAACGGTGGAACCACGCGACGCGTTGCATCTGAGAACGAGCGGGCGAGTGCGACTGCCTTTTATAGATGCGAGCGCGACTGCCTTTTATATATGTGAGCGGCGGTTCGTGCGGCGCTCGTCGCGCAGCTTGAAATGGTCGGCGACGAGGTAGAAGATCAGGATGAGGAACAGCGCCGCCGAGACGATGATGACGGCGAACAGCACCCAGTTGGAGACGGGCGTGAGGACGACAAAGTCCGAGTTGACGTCGCCGTCGACGTCGCAGTCGTCGGCGCTGCACTCGCTCAGCGGGCTGAAGCGCTTGGCGTTCGCGGTGCCGATGCGGCCGACGGCACGGCGGTCCTTGAGCAGCTCGGCGCCGCGCTTCAGCGTGTAGCTGTACTGCAGCTGGACGCGCGTGTCCGCCGCCGCCCCGGTGACCTTCTCGTTGCGGCTGTGCATCTCCGAAGCGAGGCGGCGCAGGTCCGAGACGCATACCCGCGCGTTGTCCTGCTCGGTTGAGTCGCGCACGTTATGGCACACGGCCTCCTTCGAGTTGGCCAGGCACAGCTCGATCCGATCGAGGCGGACGGTCCAGCCGTCGCGCACCGGCAGGCGCACGCAGCCGCCGACGTCCAGGCGAAGCGTAGCGACCGCAGACTTTTTCTTCTTGGGCGACGGCTCGCCCGCCGCCTCGCTCTTCTTGTTCTTCATGGCGAGCGGAGCGCCGCGCTTCGCGGCGACGAGGGCCGCCGCGCCTGGGATCACGCGGCACTGCATCGAGCCTCCGGACGAAAACTCGACGCCGTCCTTCCACGAGGCGACGAGCCAGTCGGAGCGCTTCGGGGAGGTCGAGCGGAGGCGCCTGCCGCCCTCGACGCTCGTTCCGCCGAGCAGCGAAAACTCGATGCCGGCGGCGGTCAGGCGCAGCGAGCGGATCTCGGCCGCCGACCGCCGGCCGGTGCAGACGAGCAGCGAGCTGTCCGCGGAGGCGTACACCGACACGAACGAATCGCCGAGCGCGGCAGTGCGCTCGGCGCTGCAGCTCGAGACGAAATCGTTCAGGCGCAGCCGAATCGCGCCGTCGGTCACGCGCGCGGCCCGCTCGCACGCCGCGGAGTTGCTCGCCGACGCGAACGTGGCGTCCTTGCCATAGTCGCGGATATCGAGCGAGCGGTCGTGCGCGTTCCACTCGACGTCGATGGCGAGCGCTACCGCTGCAAACAACAAGAAAACAGCCCAGCGTCCCATCGTCGTAAGGGCGAGTCTATCCTCGGAAACAAATCAAGGCGGTTATGTAAGTCGGCCAGTCTGATTGCAGGGCAAGCCCTCGACCACGATGCAACCGACCAAGGCGTCGACGGTCGAGCAGCGGCCGGCGCCGGAGCCTAGGCTGACCGACCAGCTCAAAAAGTTTGCAGCGCGCGAAGCGAGCCAGCCGCCCGCGCCGGTCGTGATCGACCTCGGACCGAGCCGGAAGATGACCGAGCCGGTCACGGCGGAGGAATACGACTTTTATCTCGCGCATCCAAAGAGCGGCGATCTGTACCCGACGGCGGAGATAGCGCAGGCCGCCGAGCACGAGTACGACCGCATCCGGGGCAAGATCTTCGCGAACGAATATCAATTCAAACGCATCGACGGGCAGAATCCGCGGATCACCGAAGAAGAGTTTCTGACGCTGGCCGAGATGTTTGGCAAGTACGGCGCGGCCAACAACGGCCTTCGTCCGGCCAAGCCCGGCGAGTCGTTCGAGGCCTACACCGAGTCGCTCGATCCGAAGCCGGCGCCGACGCCGACGATGCCGATGTTTGCGAGCAACTACGACTACCGGACCCAGCCGCTGCACTGGGCGACCGACTACCGCGTCTACCTCGATCACCAGATCGCCTACCTGGAGACCGAGCTCGATCGGTTCATGGAGCTGACCGGCCGCACCGTCGAGCAGCGGCGTCGATTTTTCGGCCTCAATGCCGCGGCCGCGCTGCAGATGCGAGACCTAGGGCACCCGGGCTCGAGCGGCATGGCCGAGTTCTACCCGGACCTCGCCGCCGACGTCATGCCGCTGCTCGACGCCGCCTCCGACATCCTGCTGACTCCGGTGCACCGAAAGTTCAAGCTGGCGCCCGAGCAAGAGCTGGACATGATGGCCCACTACGCGGCCTGGCGCCACGCCGACATCGCCGCCGAGCATCAGCGAGACTTTGTCAACCTGTTTACGACGCTCGACGCGTTCCACGAGGTCGCCAAGGAGTCGTCGTCGTCGTCGTCGTCGTCGAAAAGTCGACCGGATCAGATGCCGACGGGCCCGCGCAAGGACACGAGTCCCGTGCGCGGCGGCCAAAAAAGGGACAGAAGCCCCACGCACGACAGCGAGCTGTCGGCCGAGGCGGATCGCCGGCGCCGAGATTTTGAAACCCGGCCGCAAGCCTCGACCATCGCATCTCCGTTCGCCAACGCCTACCGCCTGCGGCTCGACGACCAAACCTATCGCTATTCGCTGGCTCAGGTCGAAGACATGAAGCGAGCGACCGAGTCGTGGTGCGTCGCGTCGCCGGCGGCGCGCCTCGTGATCGGCGCGACCGTCGTGCCGTTCTACCCGTCGCAGCTGCGGATCAACGCCGAGCTCGACCGCATTCGCGCGCTGGCGCCGATGAAAGACGACGGGACCCGCGACTTTGGAGAACCGCTAAACCGATCGGCGAGCACGAAGGCCACCAAGCGGCTGATCGAGGTGCTCGACGAAGAGTCCTCGAAGCGCAGCATGACCAAAACGATGACTGAGGCGATGTTCAACGTGGCGTGGGACGTCTTCATGACCGGCCTGGCCGGCGCGGCGGTGTCGAAGCTCAAGAACGCCACGTCGGGCATGTTCGATAAGAATCTCCGCAACGCCGAGCAGGCCTTCATCGCTTCGCGCAAGAGCCTCGAGGAAGCGGCGCGCTCCGGCGCCCGGGGCATCTACAACACCATCCAATGGTCCACCGACGGTCTGGTGGAGGCCGCCCGCTCGACGGCCATCATGGAGAAGCTCGCCGAACAGCTGGGCGCGGCCAACGTGAACGCCTTCATGGGCAACCTCGTCTCGATCGAAAACGAAGCCAAGAGCTTTTTCTCTGGCAATGCGACGGCGGTTGCGCAGTACATGACGGCCAACAAGATGGCGATGCTGAACGACCTGCGCGAACAGCTCGGCAAAAACGGAAACATACCCGCGCAGTTCAAGAACGCCATCGGAACGCAATACGACGCGCGCAACATCCGCGCGACCGAAGAAAGCAGCGCCGTCGCGCTGGCCCGAGAGATGGCGAGATCCATTCTGAGCACAGGCAGCCCCAACAATCAGTTCGTCGCCGGCGAACTCGAGAAGCTCGTCGGCAAGAAAGAGGCCAGCGAGACGCTCGGCAACCTGGACGATCTGCTCGCCTCGATCCGCTCGATCGAGGCGAGCAGCGAACAGAGCGGGAGCAAAATCGGGGTCATCCGAGACATGGCGGAACGCGCCATCCAGAAGGCGCACGGAGTCGCCCTGCGCCCGTCTTTCAAGAGCCTGACTCGAAAGTGCGACGAAGTCTCGTGCTCCGTCAGTAACAGCTACACGGGCGAGGTGATGGTCGACCGGAACGCGGCGCGCGCCGTGACCGAGATCAACGTGGCGCTTCAGTACCTGATCACCAGAGCCCGAGAGCTGCACGACCGGACGCTGGAGACTCGCCCGCCGATCGACACCGCCCGCGTCGTCGACAACATTCGCGACTACTTTCGGATCCGAAAGTGGGACATACGCTCGGAGAGCGGCAACTTTTCCGAAGTGACAAACTACGTGGTCGAGTCGTGCTTGGCCACGCGCTTACAGCTCGACATGGCATTCGAGCGAAATTCGGTTGTGCGCATGAAGAACGTATTCGTGGCGCTCGACGCGGCGATGAAAGATCGGTCCAGATCCTACTCCGAATCGGTCGTGCTGCCGGGCAAGAACGACGCCGCCGTCGTGGTCACCAGGGATATGGCCGACGCGGTCAACGCGGGCAGCATCACGACCAACCCCGAGTTCGAATGGAAGGAGATCGATACTCCCGAGGATCTGGTCAACCGCGCTCATCTGCTGCGCGAAATACGCGTCGGCGGCGTACCGCTGCCGGGAATCGACGGCGCCAAGCCCGAGGAAGCGCTCGATATTTTTACGGGCCTGCTTAGAATGCGCGGCATGTGGACGCGAGAAAAAGTCACCGACCTCGTCTACGAGCGCAAAAGCGCTGAAGGCATAGAAAAGCTGCAGAAGGACGCGCGCGATGCCTCCGACACGCTCGAGGCGCTCGTGAAGACCATGTTTGACGCTACAAAGAGCACGCGCCAAGAGCTCGAAGATAATCTGGTGTCCAACGGCCGGCGACTGGTCACGCTGGTGCGCGAAACGCGCACCAGCCTGCTGGAAGTATTCAAAAAGATTCAAGATGGTTCTCAGATGATGAAAAAAAGCTTCAACGACCTCACCGAAGCGATGATTGCCGTATCGAACGGGCGGCGCCACCACATGAGCCTGGCCGACGCGGTGGTCGACCAACTGACCGACGCCGCCGTGGCGCTGAACACCCGCGGCATGAACCCCGACGATGCGGCGACGTACTCGGCATCGTTCCGAGTCTACGCCGACCGCCTGATCCGGGTGCATTTCGGCGACGTCCTATCAAACTCGGAGCACACGCTCGACGAGCTGATGAACGTCTTCAACTCTGGGACGACCGAGGATCGCTTCCTGCTGCAAAAGGCGCACGAGAAGATCATACGCGAGAGCTTCCAAAGCACGGCGGCGTTCACCGAGGCGAAAGCAGCCGAGTTTTTGGCCGCCGATATCGCGGAAGCGGACGCGGCCGACCAACGCTGCCCCGCGTGGATGAAGTCGACCCCCTCCAACATCGATTTTCGCCAGCTGACGACGCAACAAAAGGACGAGTACATCCGGTGGCTCAACGAGGTGCAAATACCGGCGGCGATCAAGCTGCGCGAATCGAAGGGCATGCGCGCGATCAAGGATTTCGTAGCCGACGACGCGACCAACGCCAACCGCAAGTCGGAGATCTACAAGTCGGTGTTTGGCGAGCCGGAGGCGACGCCAGCGACCGGGCTGCGCGGCATCTTGGGCTCGGTAGCGGCGAGCGCGTTCGGCTACTTCCAGTCGGCGGTCTACGCTCAGAGACTGATGAACCACATGTGCGCGGTGAACCAGTCTCGCCAGATGGTCACCGCTGCCGGCAACAAGCTGATCAGCCAGGGCGTTCGCGTATTGCTGGCCGGCGGAGCGATTCCGGTGTTGCTGATGCGCTGGCTGCGTCTTCTGATCCTCAAGATGGGCCACGACGGATTCTGGGGCACGTTCGCCTGGGTCGTGCCCGCGCCTGACAACTCCGTCTTCTTCGATCGGATCGAAATAGAGGCGAGCACCAAAGTGACGCCCGCATTCGATTCGAGCAGCACCGGATCGCACTATGTCATGTACCTGCTCACGGCGCTGGTTGCCATCTCGGCGCGCTCCGGTTTCGACCTATTCGCACACCAGATCCTGCCCGACTACGTCGTCCGCAAAATCACCGCGCGCACCGACGAAGTGCTCAACAACATCGTGGCGTCTCGAGTCGGAGTCGAAAAGGCCAAGCAAGAGGTTGCCACCCATCTCGAACAGCGGTTCGCGGCCATGCAAAAAAGCGGCGCCCAAGTGGATCGGAACATCGGCGACCAGCTCGCGTGGATGCGCCGGAACGACGACGAGGGGCTCCAGCTGCGGACCAAGGCGAGCGGGTTCGGCTGGGACTGGTTCACCCGGAACCTCTTCACCAACACCTACGTCTCGCTCGGCGTGGCGCTGGCCACTACCGCCGTCAACTACACGTTCTTCAGCTTGCTGGTCGCCAGCGATCGCCTCGGACTGGTGACCACCATAGCGGCGGCGGCGATCGGGCACGCGCTGCCCCTGTCCGTGTCGCTCGTCCGAAACTACGTGACGGCCCGCAACGACCCTCCCGGAACTATCAACGCGGTGAACGGAGGCATCGGCGAGCGATGGTTGCTGCTGAAACTGATCGGACGCGCCGACGTGGCCCAGAAGCTGTTCGAAGCGACGTTCGAAACGGTGACGTACACGACCGACGACAACGGCCCGCGGCAAATGACGCGGCTCAAGTACAACGTCGGCGACTCGCCGCTGGTGATGATGCGCTCGATCGGACCGAATGCCAACCCGCCGCGCTGGGAAGATCTCTCGGGTAACGAACGGGAGGCCTTCGCCAATAACAGTCTGACCGAGAAAGACTGGACGAACGAGACGGAAAGGCAGACGAAGGCCAAATGCCTCTATTGGTACCTGGCGACGGAAATGCGCACGCGCGACATGTTTCACGGCTTCATGTTGGCCTACAACAGGAGCGGCGACGCGTGGGCGCGCAGCGGCCTCGCGATCGTGCCGCAGCTGATGGCCTACATCGCGAACGCCTGCCGAAAGGACTGGAACGGAAAGCCGGGAGCCAATCGCGACGCGCTCACGTTCGCATCTGCACTGCCGACGCAGGCCGGGGCGGCCATAGCGTCGCTCACGCTGGCGCTGTCCACCGCCTACGGCCCCGCCAAGAGCTTCTCGCGCAGCCTGCTGGTTTCGATCTTTGGCATGATCAGCACGATGTGGGTGGCGACCTTCGCCGAAGCCATGCCCGAGTCCATCCGCTCCGTGTTCTGGTTCACGATGGCGACGATGCAGGGCATCAACGCGGCGAGCAGCGTGGTGGACTTGGCGGTCAAGTTCTTTGCCAAGGACCGCGCGGGGCGCGAGAGCGTTCGCCAGTTTGTCGACGAGCTGTACGCCGTCGGCGGGCTTCCGAACCTCAAAGAACGCGAAGGGCGCGTCGGCTATGTCCGGGTCGCGACCTCCCTGGCGCGCGAGCGCCTCGAGAGCCACCTGCTGGAGATGACGGTGGTCGGGACCAAGACGTCGTTCGACTCCTACATGCAGGCGGGAGTGTTCATGTGGGAATTTTTGTTTCAGAACACGCTCGTGCAGTATGCGATGGAAAAGTTTTCCTAGAGCGTCAGTAAATCGCTGATTGCCTTCATCCGCCTCCGATCGACGACGAAAGCGGGCATGGCGGCCTCGCGATATTCGATGTAGACAGCGCCGTCCGACTCCTCGGACCATTCTTCGGGGTCGTCCTTATTCAGACTGCCCGGATGAGCGTAGTAGCACGAGTGATAGGCTTCGGCGAGTCTGCCGTCGCCGATAATCGGAAACAGCGGTTTTTCGAACCGCTTGATTCCGATCTTTGTTAGATTTTGCCCCAGCTCCGTCGCCGCGCGTGAAAATTCCCGGCCGCCGTCGCGGTAGAATTTCTGCAGGAACGAAAATACCCGCGTAAACATGTCGCTCTTGGTATTCACCGCGGTGTTTGCGTCGAGTCGCAAGAACCACTCAAAGTCGCTCCGCGTGCGGCTGTACAGCCCGTAGTTCCACGTCTCCCATTGCCAGGTCGCCTCGTAGAATTCGATTTCGTCCGCGTCGGCGGGGATTTTCGCAGGATCGAGCGGATCGAACGACCCCGGCTCGAGCGCCACGCCACGTTTGGCGAGCTCGACGACCTGGACGCGAGGCAGCCGGCGTCGACAGCTGGCGAGCGCGTCGACAAAAAAATCGCGTATCTCCCGCAGCATCCGTTCGGCAAACTTTTGCCCGGGCAAGCTCGAATCGGGGCCGACCACCCATTCCGGAAATGCGCGCCAGCGGTACGAGGCGCCTGCCAGCAGGGAGCGCACGGCTGCGAACGCCGATTTCACCTGATCGGGCGTCAGCCCCCCGCTGCTCTCCGGCAGTCCGTTCCACCGAATGAGCCCTACGACGTCGACCACCTGTCGCACGCCATCGGACCGGTAGCGCACAGAGGACTGCTTCAGCGACGCCAGCATCAACGGTTGACGGATGAACGGGCCGAGCGCCTTGGTCACCTCGTCCTGCAGCTGGGCGATCTCGCTGTTCGCTGCGACCATCGGATCGCCCGATCCGATTTCCGGGTAGACAACGCCGGTGAGCAGTACGGTGCGTTCGCCCTCGAGGCTGTGGATCTTTCGATAGAGGAATTCTTCGCCGTAGGGCGCGGAGAACGCCGGAGGCATGAGGGGCGGAGCATACCGGTCGAACCCGAGATGATAGTAGATCTCGTTGACCAGCGCCGATTTGATGGTGCGCTTGATGGGATTCTCGGGGCCGTAGTCCATCGGCGCGGGCGGCGGCGGCGTGACGATGCCGATCTCGGGGGCCCACGCCTCGACGATCTCGTCGCACGTGGCACCGGGTTCGCCCAGCAGGCTAACCAAGCGCGTCAGGCGTCCGCTTTCCGTCGACAGGATGTTCCAGTCCTTGTCGCGGTTGCGACTCAGCAGACTGGAGCGAAAGTCGGGGGATCTAGCAAATTTGCAGACCAGGTCGTAGTAGCCCATGCATTCGTAGGTCAGGAACGGCTCCACCACCGGGCCTTCGGGGACCAGCGCCGGTTTGGCTGGCTCCGCTACCACCGACTCCTGTTCCTCTTCCCCGGGACGATCCCCTGCGTCCGCAGGGGGATCATAGTCGGGAGAACGGAGAGAAAACATCGCCGCTGATTTCCCCCGAGGAGCCGCATTTATAACTTTCGTATATCTCTAAACACCGCGATTCGCGGGCAGCTGTCGTTGTCGCGCGGCCGGCGCTCGCGCGGCAGCAGCAGCCACATGGCCTCGACGCTGTGGAAGCCGATCTCGACGCTCTCCAGGCGGCCGTCAAAGACGTCCCAGACGGACGACGCCGGCGCGTTGTTGCGCGGCGCGACGACCGCCGAGCGCAGCTTGCGCCTCACCGGGTCGGCCCGCGACGTCTTATCGATCAGCGCGCCGTCGACCTCGAACCGCAGCACGTCCGCGTCCCGATGCGACAGAGTAAGGACAAACTTGGTACCGTCGACCGCCTCGGCCTCGGGCAGGCGAAACTTCATGTGCACGGCCGGGTGGAAGGCGTCGGCGCCGGGCGCCAGCGAAGTCTCGAACGAGCGCTCGTCGTCGGCCAGCACCACGCGCTTATTCTTGCGCTCCATCGTGAACACGACCGAGAGCGCCGGCGGCGCCTCGAGCGGATCGAGGCAGCTCCGGTCGAGGTCGAATTCGAGCTTGGCTAATCTATAGCCGCCCGAGCGCTGCGCGAACGTCCAGACGATGTCGCGCCGCAGCCCGACGACGACCTCGAGCAGAGTGCCGGGCGGCAGGCGGTCGTCGTTCGACTCGAACGTGCGGATCGTCGCCTCGGACATGTTCCATTGCGGCTGGCGGGCCGAGGCGACGGGGCGATCGCGCGGATCTAGCCGCACCGCGTCGGAGGTGCCGTTCGCCTCGGCGACGCGCGCCATCACCGGCTGCGTGTAGACCATCAGCTGGGCGACGCGGTGCGTGGCGTTCGGATCGGGCGACTGCCTGTCGCGCAGATACAGTTCGAACGAGATCTCGGCGTTGGATCCCGCGAGCTTCTGCTGCTGCTGCTGCTGCTTTTCGTCGGCATAGACGGTGAGACGCACGCGATCGTCCGACTTGACGTCAAAGAACATGTCGCTGGCCCGCCATCCCGCGGAGGTGATCGTCCGGGTGGCGGTCGCCAGGTCGGTCTGTAGGAACGAGCCGCTGGCCGAGAAGCGCTCGATCCAGGCGCCGCGACTCTCCTCGCTCTCGCGGCGAAACTCGGCCAGGGCGTCGGCCAGGCGCACGCCCCCGTATTTGCGCCACCGGTTGTTACTGCTAGTCATTGGCGCCGCCGCAAAAGCCAGCCTCTGAGGCCAGCTGCAGCGACATCTCTTTATACTCGCGGTATTCCAGTGTCAGGAGCTGCCGCAGGCACATCACGCGGCGATAGTGCGCCATCCGCAGCATCAGATTCGAGCAGACAAACTCTCGCCGCGCGCGGCAGCCGCACGGAGAGTCCGGCGCGCCGGCCGCGGGCGCGTCGTTCTCGTGCGCCTCGCACCGCTCGTAGTAGGTCGCCCGAACGCCCGGGTGCTGGTCCGAGTTGGGCCGGCGCGTCGTGTGCAGCGAGCAGACCGGCCCGTCGACCGCCACCTCGAACGAAACCGCCGCGGCGTTCTCCAGCGCCTCGAGCGTCGCCGCCTCGCGGCCCTTCCAGCGCTTGCGGGCGAAGCGCTCGCGCAGCTTCCGATCGACCTGCTCGCACAGCTCCTTGCACGTGAGACAGTTCTGCAGCTGCCGCTTGTCGCGCAGCTCGTGCCACGACCGCACTTCGCGCGCGTACGACCGAACGTGGCTCTTGAAATGATCGAAATTGGCCACCGTCGCCACCCACTCTGAGTGCATCGGAGAGCCAGCAGCGGCAGGGCCCGCCGGGGACTGCGCCATTATCGAGGCGGCGGCGGCGGCGGCGTGACGCACGTGTATTCCTTTTTCGGACTATTGGGGGTGCTGATTCGATTTTGCGCCGTGCACGAGTGCGTTCGTGCACGGTGCAAAAGTGAGTGCGCCGACGCAAAGTC
>VFSW01008746.1_pt1 | contig 14512 bp, 13 predicted proteins | sample 5358111 | NCBI WGS metagenome assembly VFSW01 (sample SAMN11554181, study PRJNA540505) | mine drainage metagenome | isolation source: sediment from site ElyBrook_90M | place: USA: Ely Copper Mine, Vershire, VT | collected 2017 | reverse complement strand
ACTTTCCCGGGGCCATATCCGTTGTTCACGATGCTCAGAAGATAAAATAACTGATTTAAATAAATTGGGCCGCCCGAATGTTGTCTTTCGGGGGGCCCTTTTTTGTCCACTTTCTTTATTGGCCTTCGGGTTATCCTTCTTCTTTTATCTCGGCCGGCAATTCAGGTTTCTTTTTCTTCTTCTCGTGGATAGTTTGATCGTAATAATATGAATTCTGGTGATAATAAATGCCATAGCGGGTGCTTCGAGGCTCGATGTCATTCATAACCGTACCAAGAATTATAGCGCCGACCCTTTTCAGCTGCTCCACGGTTTGTTTATAAGCCACTCGCTTGGTCTTGCCTGGTTTGACTACCAGCAGCACTCTATCAACCATTGTTGAAAGAGCTACACTATCTGTGACTGTTAAAACGGGGGGAGTATCGATAATTATAACATCATAGGTTTTGAGTAGTTCCTCTATGATTTGCTTCATTTTCTGTGAGGAAAGCAGCTCAGAGGGGTTTGGTGGAATGCGCCCTGAGGTAATTGCAGATAAATTCTCGATACCGGTTTCCTCGATAGAATTTTGCAGATTATCCAGCGAGCTGACAAACAAGCCGCTCAGACCATTACGGTTTGGCAAATTAAGCCGACTGTGGATTTGGGGCCGGCGCATGTCACCGTCGATCAGAATGACTTTCCTGCCGCTTTGGGCAAGGACGATCGCAAGGTTTACGGATACAGTTGTCTTACCTTCTTGAGGGGTTGGACTGGTGACAATAATCGTGCGAACCCGTTCGTCGACACTCGCATATTGAATGTTGGTGCGTAAGGAGCGAAACGATTCCGAAATCGGGTTACGCGGCTCGCTTATTGAAATAGGCTTCCCGTCTTCAGTTTTGTGACTTGAGATGAACCCCAGTACTGGGATGCGGAATTTGGTGTAAGACTCATCCGGATTTTTGATTGAATCATCCAGAAAATCAATAAACAGAATTCCGCCAATAGTAAAAATAGCAGCAATAATGGCTGCCATTAATGTGTTGAAAAACGTGCGGGGACCGATGGGAAAAGTAGGCGGATATGCAGGCTGTACCTGAATTACGATGGTGCTGGATTGTGCTTCAGCGATTATGATCTGGTTCAGACTTGTCTGAGCCTGGGCGATTGACGTTTTTATTTCATCTTTTTTGGCTGGGTCAACCTCAATGGCCTGTTGTGTAGCCAGGTTGTTAATTATGGTTATTCTACCATCTCTACTGTTTTGATAACGTAATGCTTGAATTCCTTGAATTGTAACCTGAAATTCCTCGACAAGTTTGTTCGCTATCTCGCTAGCGATATTTGGAGATGGGTCCCTTACACTGACTTCGATGATCTGGGTGTTCGGCACAATCGAGACTGAGATGGCTGACTGAAGCGCTTCGGGGCTTATCGAAAGTGGTATATCAGCGATCACTTTCTTGAGAACAGGCGTATCGGTGATCATTTCAGAATAGGTACTGGCGCTGTTGGTTGTGGCAACGAGCGAGGATGAGGAAACAGTTTGGGTTCCTGGTGGATCGCTTACCAGCAGTTGCGTTTTTGCCTCGTAAATTGGAGTCTGGTGGCTAGAAAACCAATACATCGCGCAGGCAGCAACGATCGTAATTAATATGACCAACCATGCCCAATGCCATATAAGTAAAAAATACTGAATGATCGATAAGGAGCTACCTGTCCCAATTTCTGAATTTTCAACATCCATTTTTTCAAGCCGCCTATCCTAAGATTCTAAGTCTCTCAAATTGATTCCACGATCCTCGACAAAATTATACCTGGGATGGAATCCTTTTATGTCATTATAACAGACTGGGTCGTAATAAAAAGTGAGTTCGTTATAGGGCGGAAGACTCTTTATAGGAACAAAACATTATTTAACCACTAAAATTACACATGTGATAGCCTACCAGAACAGGAGTATACTCGATTAATTTTGCTTTGTTTAGAATGATTTTTGGCAAATTCTGGTTGGGCAAATGCTAGGATATTTCATAAACATTGAATCCAATGCACAAGAAATTCGTCTCAAAGGGAATATTAATTCCAATTGATCATTGTTGGTTTGGCGGACCCGGACAATCCTCCCACATCCTGTCATTATCCTAAATTGATTCTAATATGATGTCAAGCTCCTGAATTAAGATGGGTGTGGATCAAGTAAGCTTATTTCCTCGTTTACGCGAAGAAAAAGACTCGTGATTAAACCAATAACAACCCAAAAAATGAAGCTGGGTTTTGCTGCCAAAAAAACTGCGTCTGCGAAACCATAAAACATATGTGCCATAAGTCCGCATGCTAAACCAAAGATTGCGAAACGAAAAAAGAGCCATTCTTTTTGGCGAAATGGATTTTTAAGGTTCAATTGGGTTAATTTATTTAAAGTATCCATCGTCATTGAAAAACAACAAATATATACTGCAATAAAAGATATCAATCCAGGTATTCCCAACTCTCCTGCCACAACGAGAAATTCATTGTGGGCATGTGGAATTATTACGTCCGGAGAAATCGAAAATAACGGATATAAGGTTGGAATAATGAATTTGAATCCGCCCATTCCCACACCAGTAAGCGGAAAATCCTTGATCATGGTTATCGCGCGCGACCAAAGTTCCAGCCTCCCTTGAAGGCTATTTAAAGATAGGCCTGTTAATCCTGTTTGATTCAGGTTGGCCACATTTTCTATAGTTTTTCCACCCCAAAAAACAATATTAGTAATTCCAACAGCAATGGCTAAAGTGTAAATCAATCGAAAGCTATTCTTTTTAATAAGGAATAAAGGCAGGGCGAGAATGGTTATAAATAAACCAAGGTATGCTGAGCGGGATTGAGTAAGGATCAATACCCCGCCAGAAATTATGGTGGAAGCAAGTATGGCCCCCACGAGAAAAGTAGTTTTCCATTTCCCGATCCAGGACATCAAAGTATGGATATGTATCAGCGCATATGCAGATACAGAAAGATAAATTGGTATAAACCAGAGAAATGTCCCCGCAATAACATTAGGGTGGAAAGTCCTCGAGTCACCCCGGAGACTGGCTGTAATTTTCTCAACCAGACCAGCCAGCTCACTTATCAGGGGGAATTTATTGAGAAACCAGCCAGTCGCCACAAGACTTAAGCCCCCCAATCCAATCCCGGCGACCAGAAATCCAATCAAACTGTACATCCATAATGATGACTTCCTGCTCATCTTCACAATCATGAAAAAAATTCCGATTGATAAAACCATATTGCTAAGATTTGGCAAGCTAACACTTAAATCATTTGTTGCGTATAAGCTGACCAGCATCATAATCGCAAAAATAAGAATCGACACATTCAAAGGCGTAATTGGAACTGGATTTTTCCCTGCCAGCATAGAAATTACCCAAAGAAACGGCACTATTAACAGGATAAGGAAATTCCAAGTCCCTGAAAGCAAAAAAAATGGGCTGCTTAATAAAAGTATCGCCCACTGCCATCGGTCAATCAATGAAGCCACCGAATAAATTCCCCCGGGAATCTTCGGCGTTAATTTATTATTGATTAGATGGACTGTAATGGTCATAGTCTAAAATGGCGGATTTCTATCCCAGCTTGAATGATAAACACAATCAACATACCAACCCAAAGGACAATTTCCCACCAATGTGAACTGTTTGCAGCTAACCCGGCACAAAATAAAACCCCGGCCAGGTCAAGCTACACTTGTTTGCCCGGCTGCGCTAATACTTTCAGTGTTTTTCGTTGACCTTCAAAGGCTTCCCATCGTGCCTGGCCCAAAATAGCCAGCCCGACTGCCAGGCCTAGAATCCAAAGAGAATTACTAATGAGATTGAGCCAGTCGATCAATAACTGTTCCTTGTTTTTTTGGATAAATGGGTTTGATGATAGTTTAATTGGTTCTTATTATTAGATAGAAAGGCCCCTTACAAATTATAGCCGGCTTTCTTTGCATCATTGTAGAACATTTTGACAGTCTCCAGGGAAAATTCGTCTAAATCCTTATTAACCAGACACAGCTTCTTGAGAATATCGTTGGTCACTGTAATGATGTGGCAACCGATCTCGTCTGCCTGGAAGATGTTTAATAATTCCCTGGGACTGGCCCAGATCAACTCTGCATTGGGAGTCTGGTGGAGGAAGGATGCTGCTTCTTTCATTATCGGATACGGGTCGCGCCCAGTATCAGCAACACGCCCTGCAAATAATGAGAAGTAACACGGGGTGCCTCCGTCAATTGCCCCTGCCATCATCTTTACTTGATCCAAGGTCATCATTGCAGTAATATTTACTTTCACTCCAGATCGTGAAAGTTTTTGGACTAATTTGAAGGATGATTCCTGCCTGGTATTCATTACCGGTATTTTGACATATACATGGTTGCCCCATCCAGCTATTTCATTTGCCTGTCGTTCCATTTCAACAAAATCATCTGAAAATACCTCAAAAGAGATAGAACGATCTGGTATAGCTTTCAGAATGTCCAATGCAAACTGCCGATAATCCGAAATTCCAGCTTTTCGCATTAAAGTAGGGATTGTCGTATATCCTTTAATATAAGGCTTGGCATACATCTCTACCATCCCGGCTTTATCTGCGCCGTCAGCAAATATTTTTACATTAAGATTTTCAAGGAATTTCATTTTCCCTCCGGGATTTGAATGCATCCTGCTTTTGTGTTATTTTATCAATTGGATGGAATATCATTTTCCCGAGTAAAAACCAGGTCCGTAATTGCATAATCAATTTTTTCCAATTTGTAGCAAGACTCACAGGGCATTTAAAATAATATCCGCTATGAACGCGATATCTTCCGCTGTAAAGTCGGCGGGTAATCCTTGGTAAATTTCGGTATAGTGATAATCGATGAAAACCGTCTTCACTCCAGCAGCCTTGCCAGCTGCAATATCCTTCCATCGATCTCCCACCATCCAACTTTGGTTCAAATCAAGTCCATATTTTTGTGCCGCCTGCAGAATCAAACCGGGTTTCGGTTTGCGACAGTCACAATTATCGACATTATCATGATAACAGACGAAGATCTCTTGTACCGGCAATTTTGATTGGATCAAGTAATTGATAGACTCAACCACTTCCCGGGTTTGCTTACCTCGAGCTACATCTGGTTGATTGGTTATTCCAATTAAAACAAAACCAAATTTGGCCAATTGGTTCAATGCGTTGATTGCGCCTGGGTTTATTTCGACATCTGTCAACCGAAAAGGCGGGAATGGTTTGCCATCGCGAACCACTGCGCGATTGAGCACCCCATCGCGGTCTAAAAAGACCGCCCTCCGCGTCATTTCAATGACTCCCATTTTGTCGGTGCGGCTTTGAGGGCTGGATGTGAGATCAACAGATGCCAAACAACTGCTTGAAATGCTTCGGAATGAGGAGTCACCGTTTCCGGATTTACGGTTGGAATAATTACGCAGGCGTCTGCCACCTGAGCCGTGTAACCACCATCTCGACCAACAATGCCAATCACCGGTGTACCAATTTGTTTGGCGTACTTGAGCGCCGAGACCAGGTTGGGGCTGACATTCTTTTCCAAATTACCGCCGCCAACCGATAAAACAAACACCAGGTCGCGTTCGTTCAAATGACTTACCTTGAGCCATTCTACGAAAACACTTGCCCAGCCCTCGTCGTTGGTGCGCGCGGTTAATTCCGAGACGTTGTCTGTTGGCGCATAAGCTTCTATGCCGCCAAGCTTGCGGAAATCGTTGACGGCGTGCGAACAATTCGCTGCACTACCGCCCACGCCGAGCAAAAACAATCTCCCGGCTCGTTGTCGTACACTTACTAGCTGGTCGACCAATTGCTCAATCGCGTTAACATCTATTTTGGAAATAATCTGACTGGCTTCGGCTAAATGCCTTTCTGAGTAACTCGCCATCATCCTTGATGCTCCTTTAATAAATATTCTTGCGTTTCCTGTAAACCAACTGGTGAGCCGATCTCATAGAACCGTTGTGAAACCTCATAACCCTCTAGTTGATCCTGAGCCAACAAGTCCTCGTAGACTGTTGCCAAATCCAGTTTACAATTTTCCGGGTAGTGCTCTAAGGCGGATGATTTCAAGACTCCCAAGCCATAATCGATATGCTTCATCTCCGGAACTAGATTTTTTTTGTCGTAACGATGGATACGACCATTCTCATAAATCACATTACTTCGATCCCACAAATTTGTATTACGAAAAACGGTCATCAATCCCATTCTACCGCTTGAGTGAAATGCGCTCTCGATGGCGCTGTAATCACAATCGAGATAAGAGTCACCGTATAATACAAAAAAAGCATCGCCCAACCGAGAGATCGCTCGCCGTAAGGCGCCGCCTGTTCCCAGGAGCACTGGACCATCGAATAGGTAGTCTATTTGCATACCCCAACGACTGCCATCACCAAGTTCTTCCTGGACTTGCTCCCCTAAATACCCAAGGCATAAGACCAGATGGGTAATCCCATTGTGCTGCAGTAATTCCAATTGATGAATGATAAATGGCTTGCCGGCAACATCGACCAATGACTTGGGGATTTTCTCTGTAAGCGGGCGCAAACGTGTTGCCAGTCCCCCAGCAAGGATCGCTACTGGTAGACTCATGACAATAGAACCTTGGTTCCTTCAAAATCAAATCGAAAACGTAACTCTTCCAGTCCAGCCTTCTGCATCGTTCGTCGTAATAGTTTGCGGTTCTGGGCGTAAAACATTAAAAACCCTCCGCCGCCGGCGCCAACGAGTTTTCCACCAAGGGCGCCATTCTTTATACCCAATTCATACCACTCGTCAATTCGCGAATTACTCATACCTTTTGAACGCTTGCGCTTATTTACCCAATGTTCGTTCATTATCTCGCCAAACCTGGCCGTATGCCCAGCTTCCAGAGCGACCTGGCTCTGGAGTCCCAGATCTTTAACATAATCCAAATTCGCCAGCATTGTCGGATCAGATTCTTCAATACGTTGCCGCTGATCAAGCAATACACTGCCAGCGCCCCGCGTTATACCTGTATAGAATAATAACAGATTATCTTCCAGGTCAAAAAGCGTATCCATGCTCAATTTGAGAGGCACTGCATTTACGGTTTCATCGGGATTGAAGTGAAAACACGTGATCCCGCCAAAAGATGCAATATATTGATCTTGCTTGCCAACCGGCTCACTAAGCCGATTAATTTCGATTTCACAAGCGAGGCGGGCCAGCTCATCCATAAGGACCAGACGTTTGCGATGGGTATAGAGTGCCTTGAGCAATGCAGTAGTAAAACTACCGGACGACCCCAGACCAGTCCCAGCGGGAATGTCTGCCAGCGTCGTGATCTCGATCTGTGGGGTTTTAAAATCGAGCATCCTCAATGCTTCGCGTATGATGCGATGCTCAACTTGATCAATTGTATCAACTTTTTCCAATTTGGAGTATTTCAAAAATATCCCGGGCGTAAAGGGGCGGATCACCGAAACATAGACGTATTTATCAATCGCAGCGGAGATGACAAAACCTCCATGCTCTCGGTAGTAGGATGGTAAATCGGTGCCTCCACCCCCAAGGGTAATACGCAGCGGACTACGCGTAATAATCATAACCGGAATCCTTATATATTTTTTCAACCGCTGCCAGGGCGGCGCGTGCATCCTGCAAATTGGCCGATGGTATTCGCTGCAAACGGATATCTTCAAGAAACTCAGCAAATTCAAGCGCCCATGAGTTATCGCCACGTGGATATTCCCAGATCGTGGTATCGGGTGGCCCCATTTCAGGTAGCATCTTATAAAAAGAAATTTTTTCCACGCCGTAGCTGCCGCCCAGTCCTTCAATATGTAGCTTGGCATTGCGTCCATAGATCTCAAGTGAAAAAAGATTTTTCCATTCAGAGCAGCTGACGTGTAAAAAAGCAGTCTGGTCTTTGGCGGTTCTCAAAAGCATAAATCCATTATCGTCCACCGGCATATGCCAGAAATAGGTGTGGGCAAAACCCTGAATTTCGCTAAAATCTCCAAGGAACCAGCGTGAAAGATCAATTAGATGCACACCCTGATCAATCAATTCGCCTCCGCCAGAAAGGACCGGGTCGGCGCGCCACTCATGGTCATAACCCTTGCGCCCGCCGTGTCCGTAGCGCCCGCGCACAAACATTAGCTCACCGAGTTCGCCCGAATCCACAAGTTCGCGGGCTTTGAGAAGAGCCGGGTGATAGCGATGGTTAAAACCCACGCGCACCAGCACGCTTTTATTTAATGTGGTGGCTGCAATCAAAGAATCCAGTTCAGCCACATTGCGAGCGGCGGGTTTTTCAACCAGAACGTGCTTCCCGGCTAGTATTGCAGCAAGACTTGTTTCTACGAGAGCATTGTTGGTGGTTGAAACGATAACGATATCTACATCGTCGCGGTAGATTGCGGATCGCCAATCAGTAATGGCATCACAATCTGGATATCCAGATGCTAATGATCTGGCGCGCTTTTCATCAATATCAGCACAGACAACAAGTTTTGCGCCTGCCAGGGTCTTGGACCGTTTCTGTCCAATAAGGCCACAGCCGAGAATAGCTACTCCGGGTATATTCATCACAGATCCCCCCACGAAAGTTCACGGTCCTTTGGGACTATGCGACGTAGAGTATAAACATCGGTTTTTTGCAGATCATTTAAATGTTCCGGGAAATGCTCCCATGGATCCCACACTGCGCTAATAAGTTTTCCGGTGATACCATCACTCATCGATGATCCTAAAAATACTGTCAGGGAAGCGCCTTTTTCTAATGGAGCACCACCTTCTTCTTTTTGTTTGAGCGCCCGTTCGTAAAAATTATGCCCAACTTTATCCGCACCGGCGGCAAGTACTTCGTCGAGCAAGCGTGTGTTGAGCGCACCTGGAGCGATTGAGTTGACGTCTATACCTTCGCCTTTTACCTCTTCGGCAAGTGTCTCCATGAAACGCACTATACCAGCCTTTGAGGCTGCGTAGGCACTGATGAAAGGCAGTGGCGCAGTCGCGCCTCCACCTGAGAGCTGAATAATCTTTCCGTAATGATGAGAGCGAAAATGGGATATGAACGCTCTGGCAGTTAAGATCGAACCCAACAAATTGATTTCAATAGCCTGCACCCATTCGTCCCAATCAATTTCTTCAATGCACCCTTTAGGACCATAGACGCCAGCATTATTTACAAGGATATGGATTTGTGGGAAAGCCTCGAATGCTGCGTAGGCCAAAAGAGCAACATCTTTCTGCTTTGAAACATCTGCACGAATCGCTTCTACGCGTTGATCTGGTTCAGCAAGGTCTTTAAGCCTGGCCTGCACCTTAGCTAATTTCTCTTCGTCACGCGCACATAAAAATACATTGGCCCCCGCCATTACATAGGCATTTGCTATCGCCTCACCCAAACCTTGATTGGCTCCGGTAATGACCGCCGCACGTCCTTTTAACAGACCACTCATGCTTCTATCGCCTTTCCAACGGTCACGTAAATAACTTTTGTTTGAGATTCCAGCGCAGCAGATAGGAAATGATTGGCGTCTATAATTAATGGCTTACGCATGCAGGCAATAACCTCAGGCATGGAAATGGCGCGGTAATCTGGCCATTCAGTTGCAATAACAAGCGCATCCGCATTTTGTGCACTTTCCAGTGGCGAGCTGCATAAGCGAATAGCGGAATATTTTTCCGGGAGATAAGTTACCAATGGATCGTGAGCTTGCACCTGTGCACCTTGCTCTATGAGCCATTGGCATAATTCAATAGCGCTTGAGCGTCGCAAAGTATCTGTGCCGGGTTTGTAGGTAAGTCCCCAAACTGCAATAGTTTTGTCGCTCAGCTCACCCAGTAATTGGCTTAATCTGCGGCGGGGCCAGTTTTTATGAGCATCATTGCTCGCTCGAATAGCCGGCAAAAGGTGCAAGGGCAGGTTGTGTTCATTCCCTATCTGAGAGAGAAAAGCGATATCACGGGCTAATGTTCCGCCCGCAAAGGCACTCCCAGGGCCAAGATAAGCTTTTGGCCCAATTCGCGACTCGGATTTTAGTCCACGCTCAACTTCTTTTGCATCGGCTCCGACTTGCTCGCAAATATCGGCAATCTCATTGATGAAAGTCACCGACGTGGCAAAGAACGCATTGAGAGCGTGCTTGGTCATTTCAGCGGATTCAACAGACATCCACTCGATGTGATTCGTGAAAGGGATCAGTAATTCAGTAAGAACCTTGCTACTATTGTCACTGCGCACTCCGATCACTACTCTATCAGGCTGCGTAAAAACTGAAATAGCTCTTCCCAGCCGTAGATTTTCGGGTGAATAAGAAAATGACACTTCTGAGTCAGGTCGCGCTTGAGCAAACTCGGTTTCGATCCGCCTGCTCGTGCCGACTGGAAGCTGCGAGGAAATTAATACTTCCTGCCCTGTTTTGAGATACGGAAACAAACGGCCAACCCGTTCAACTACATACTCCACATCCGCATTGTCGTCATCATCGACCGGCGTATCATAAGTGACCCAAATAACCTGCGCATCACGCACCGCTTGAGCTGGATCTGTTGAAAAATCGAGTGTGCCTGCCTCAATTCCTTTCTTTACCAAATCTCCCAGCCCTGGCTCGAAGAGAGGCGGTTTTCCATCGCGCAGATCACTGATAACGACTTCGTTGAAATCCAAACCAGTTACATGATGCCCTCCAGACGCCAAGCAGGCAGCAGTTACCGTTCCGAGGTGCCACAGTCCTTGCACGCAGACTTTCATAATCTATCTATGCTCCAAAAGCCATTGATTCGCTTGTAAATATTCCAGTGTACGAATAATTCCCTGTTGAATTGTTAACTTTGGCGTCCAGCCCAACGCGCAGATTTTTGCGGTATCCAGAAAAATGAACGGGTTATCACCAATCCAGCCACGCTCACCCCCTGAGTAGACGAGATGTGGATTCAGTCCTAGATGTTCGCTAATCCAACCAACCGAATTGTTCACTTCACAATACTCGTTGGTCCCCAGGTTATAAATGTTGACCTTTTCTTTTGCCTTTTCAATGACAAAGAAGATAGCATCTATACAATCCTGTACGTAGAGATAGGATTTGCGCTGGCGGCCGTTTCCCAGGATGGATAAAGTATCAGGGTTTTGCAGTAAGCCTCTGTAAAAATCAAAAACATGCCCATGCGAGTAACGCTCGCCAAGAATGGAGACAAAGCGAAAAATATACCCTTGAAAACCAAATCCTTCGCAATAGGCCTGGATCAAACCTTCACAGGCCAGTTTGGAGGCTCCATAAAGGGAAGTCTGGATTGGAAAAGGGGCATCTTCAGGTGTTGGAATAACTTGTGCTTCTCCATAGACAGAACCTGTAGATGAAAAAGCGACTTTCTTTATGCCATTGGCACGCATGGCTTCCAGTACATTATAAGTGGCAATCGTATTCTGCTCTAGATCCTTGCGGGGATGCTCAGTGCCAAAACGCACATCCGCGTTGGCGGCAAGGTGAAAGACAAATTCTGTATCTCTCATGGCCATGGTCAGAGCAGGTAGGTCCAGGGTGTCGCCACGTATCAAAGTAAAATGAGGTGACGTTTGAGCCTGCTCAAGGAATTGTTCTTGCCCCGTGGATAAATTGTCATACCCAATCACAAAATGTCCCGCCTTCAATAATCGATCTACCAGATTGCTGCCTATAAAACCTGCCGCGCCGGTGACAAAAAAATGCATAGCTATTCCTTTTTAAGGGGAGTGGACTGATGACCTTCCGCGAATATTATAACCCAATTTAAATCGCGGGGAATCCGTAACGAACGCACTAGGGCGAATTTGCTTTTAAGCGCTCTTCAACCTTTGTAAGAAAAAAGGTGTGCGATGATCAACTGCCTGTCCCGGTAATCACCACCCAGAAAGTGCGAACCAATATTCGAATATCCAACCATAATGACCAGTGATCAATGTATTCTAGATCCATGCGTACCCATTCGTCAAAGTTTTTGATTTTGTTGCGTCCTCGAATTTGCCAGAGGCATGTGATGCCAGGTCGGATGCTGAGTTTTCTCTTGTGCCAGAATTCGTACCGATCCAGTTCGTGACGGAATGCTGGGCGGGGGCCAACGAGGCTCATGTCGCCATTGAGCACGCTCCACAATTGCGGCAATTCATTGATGCTGAATTTGCGCAGGATGCGTCCCAAAGGCGTTATGCGTGGGTCATTCTTGATTTTGAACACTGGCCCGGTCATTTCATTTTGATCTGCCAGTTCTTCCTTGCGCTCATCTGCATCCAGGTACATCGTAGTAAATTTATATCCAGTAAACTCTTTGCCGTTTAGGCCAACTACCCTCCAGGGATAAAAAACCGGCATGTGAGGCGTCGTCAACTTTATCGCGATGGCAGTCAATAAAAAAAGTGGCGATAATAATACTAAACATACTGCCGATACAGCGACATCAAATATGCGCTTCACAAACAGCAATTCCGAATCCAAATCCGGCGGCGCTAATATTACCGCAGGCAAACGCAGCACTTCGTTCCGGTAGAACACCTTCAAGTCGCGAACATTACTGAAAAGCAATGCTTCAGGCACGATACGTAAAGTAATCCGAAAATAATCGCAATCTTCAATTACCTTATTAAGCCAGGCTTTCTCAATTGAAGGTTGAACGACAATTACATCACTGATTGGGCGGTTAATAAGCAATCCCCCTAATTCCTCCACGCTTCCGAGCTGTTCTAGGGCCTTTCCATTCAGATTTGGACAGGGTTGATCGGTATCCAAACATAAATATCCCAATAAGTGATACTCTTTTTGTGGAATGTCTTCAAAGAAATAGCTCACCATCCATTCAATACTGGCGGGAGAGCCCACGAGAACAACATTCCGGGCGTAAACTCCGCTTGCCAGCCGCCGGTTGAAGTAAAATCGCAAAAACAGCCGGGACGCTGCCAGGACCAGGCTTCCAAGAATCGTAAAGGAAAAGACAAACATTCGACTGATGTCTGTCACTTTAAGTGCAAACAGTGTCAGCGAAACCAGCCCCAGCCCTGCGAATGGGGCGAAGAGGCTGGTCACCGTCAGGCGTAACCGTGACTGGCGAAACACACGGGAATCATAACCTCCCAACAATTCTACGACGATCACAGTTGCCGGTGCAAAAATGATAAGGATCCAGACCAGCTCTCTTAGTGCGGGCAGGATCCCCCTGGCATTCAGCGCTAGTGAGGCAAAAGCTCCTGTTCCATTAGGTAAAGCCAGAGCCTCCGGGATAAGCCAACGCCACTCTGCGGGAGCTGATGATAACCATACATAAATAAATGGCGCGAGAATATAGGCTGTAACGAAAGCCGCACAAAGAATCAGGAGATCAAGTAGCCAGAAGAATCGGCGAGGAATCATATGAGATATCTAGTATTAAAATCATGAAGGTGGAATTGCGCAAGTTAATTTTTAAATAAACTTTATGAGGTTTTATTGTGGATTATGGATTACCACTTCTATGCGCCATCTGGAATTTTTTGCCAGGCAGGTGTAGGGGTGCGATACCTTGCTTATGATTAGATTGTAGCACGCTTATTCTTAGTACCGGGGAATAAATCGAAAATATCCAAAGGATGTTTGGGAAAGAATAAATGACTTAGGACCGCTACCGGAAAAATATAAAAAATAAAGAGAAGACCTCCAACCAACATCTTAGAGAACAATCTTCTTGGCTCCAATATAAAACGCCACAACCAGGACATTGCCATTCGCTCGATGACTTTTGGAGCAAGCGAGGTCTTACCGGCCAATACGTCGATGTAACCACCGCAACCAACACCTACCGGTACCTGCATGAAATCCTTCCAAGCGAGCAAGAACTTCTCTTTTCTAGGAACGGACATGCCTACAAGTAGGATGTCAGGTTTTAGATCTCTGATTTTTGTTGCGACCTCCTCTTCAGCTTCACGGGCATAATATCCATCGATACCAGGGCAGAGGTTCAGTAAAGGATATTTTTCCTTCATCCTTCTTCCTGCTTCGGCATTTACTTCCGGCGTCGCTCCAAAAAGGAGTACCCGGTATCCTTTCCGTTCGGCAAGTTCAATTAACTCTTCGGAAACATGTGGAACGCCAACGTGAGCACGAATCTTCTGCCCCATGAAGCGGCCGAAGATCGGAATCCCTGCTCCATCTGCTGTCACAACGTCAAACTTCTGCGAAAAATCTACAACTTCCGGGATCGTACGCGCCATTGCAAAGGTTGGAACATTAATTCCCCACAGGTGAATTGGTTCGCGATTGATGATGCACTTATCTAGAAATTGGATAAGTTCAGTCATAACCCAATCGTCTACACGGAGCCCAAGTAAACTCCTTTTTCTATCAGACAGAGATATTGGATCATGATACGGTTGGATTGGCGAACTCTGACTCAATTAATTTTCTCGCTTCTGAAAATATGTTGTTACTTGCCAAATTTACTATTCGTTGTGTAAAGTTTGAAAAATAAAAAGAATTAAGAACACGACTATTTTCAACAACAATAAAATCTGGTG
>VFSW01008745.1_pt1 | contig 14512 bp, 11 predicted proteins | sample 5358111 | NCBI WGS metagenome assembly VFSW01 (sample SAMN11554181, study PRJNA540505) | mine drainage metagenome | isolation source: sediment from site ElyBrook_90M | place: USA: Ely Copper Mine, Vershire, VT | collected 2017 | reverse complement strand
GGCTGGCGCCCGCTGCGCTGGTGGGGCTGGGTGAGACGCCGAGGGCGACAGTGCCCGTACCATTGGCGCTGACGGGCGCCGTCGCAGTTGACTGCGACGCCTGCGCAGCGTAGGTCTCCCAACTGAGTGGGCGGTGGTTGGTGAGCGTCCAGAAGCCCACCAGCAGCACACCCGTCCACACCAACGTCGCCGCCCGCGCCAACAGCACCGCAACGGCGCCGGGCGCCTGCGCGCTAGCGGCGGCGGCGAAACCAGCGACCCTGGTGACGCCCACTGGTGGGCGCCCACCAGTGGCGATGGTGATGTCGCCGATTGGGTGGGCGAGGCAACTCAGCACGTAGCCATCTCGGCGATCGGCGGCGGTCAGTGTCTCACCCACCGGGTCAACCTGCCCGCTGGTGACGCGCAACTTGCACTCGCCGCAGGCGCCGACCCGGCAGCTAAAACGGGGCTTATAACCGTGCCGTTCCAACGCAGCCAGCAGCGTCTCCTGCGGCTCTACGTCGAGGACGGCGCCAGTCTCTGTCACCGTCACCGAGCCGCCAACCGAGGCGCCATCGGTGGATTCCACCCGATACGCAGGCGCCAGTCGCGTCGCAAAGACCTCCGAGTGGACGTGATCCTCAGGAACACCTTCCTCACTCAACTCGTGTTGCAGCGCCTCTTTCAGAGGAACCGGCCCGCACATATACCAATGCGCCCGCAGGCCTAACGTCCCTGCGCGATCAACGATGGTCTCCGCGTTCATCCGCTCGCCCTCGGACGAGTAGTAGTGCCATTGGCGCAGCCAGTCTTCGTCGGGGTCAAGCGCGTCGAGTTCCTCGCCGAAGATCACCTCGTCGGCGGAGCGCGAGGCATAGTGCAACTGCACGAGTGGCCGCTCAGCCGGGGGCATAGCGGCGACGGCGCGCATCATGCCCATCAGTGGCGTGATGCCGCTGCCCGCCGCGACCATGACGAGCGTCATCTCTGGCCCCAAGCGCGACGGCAGGGTAAAGGTGCCACGCGGCAAGCTGGCGTAGAGCAGAGTGCCAACGCGCACCGAGCTATAGAAGTAGGACGAGACGGCGCCCATCTCCATCCGCTTGATGGTCAGTTCCCAGGGTTGGCTCACGTCGCCACTGCCGCAGAGCGAGTACGAGCGATACAACGTCTCGCGCGCGGTTGGCAGCGCCAGCGTCACAAACTGGCCGGGCAGGTGCGGCGCGGGCGCCTGTTCGGTGCCAGGCAGCACAATCGAGACCCAGACGGCGTCCGGCGCGATGACCCGGCGCTGAAGCACCTGAACTGGCAACATATGCGCAGGCGAGATGACGGGTAGACCTTGGGTTGGAACATCTTCACGCATCCACATCCTCCTGTTTGGTGAAGTTTGGTGGCGAGCGCGCCACCAGTGGCAACCACACTGGCATCGTACGCGCAACACGGCGAATGGGGCGACATTGCCCACTGGATAGGCCGGAAGTCCCTGCCAAGTACCGCTGAATTGTCGCCTATGCTAACATAGTTCAGTTCGTACCGTCAACGAAAGGGGACTATTGTGAGGCAGCTACTTCAGTTCTTTGGCAGCAAGGTTGTGTTGGCCATCCTGGGGGCATTGCTCATCGGTGGGGTGAGCGCGACACTCGCCTTTGGGACGGTTCCACGGCGACCTGCTCCGGCGGCGAACGTCAGCGCCAACACCGGAGGGGCAAGCGCCACCACATCCGCAAGCGTCAGCGCAACCGCATCGACAAGCGCGTCAGTTGCCCCCACGGACACCTCCACTCCGATCGCCACGACAGGCGCCAGCCCGTCGGCGACGCCCGGTAGCCAGACGATCACCCTGCGCGGCACGATTACCGCGATCAATGCAACGACGACATCGTTCACACTGCAACCCAGAAGTGGCGCCGCTGATACTATCGTTACCGATGGCAATACGACCTATCTAGGCAACGCCGCGCAGTTCTCCGACCTGACCGTCAAGTGGACGGCGACGGTGACAGCCATTGCCCAGCCTGACGGCACATACCTCGCTACGGTGGTGAACGCGAGCAACAACACCGACAACTAAGGCGACGGACAGGCAGTGAGACCGCACGGGAGGCTACTCCGACGGGCGATCCTTCACGTTGGCGACGGCGTGGTCTGGCGTGGTAGAATGCCCGACAACGCCGCATCGGGCGCCCACGGATGACGGACGCGCCAACGGAAGCAGGAGGAGCCTACCCATATGTCTGATCGTCTGATCAATCTCGCCGCTGAAGGCGGAGCGGAGCGCGCCTTTCTGGTCGCGGTGGATAGCGCCGCCGCCGACTCGCTCTGGGATGTGAGCGACTCGCTGGCCGAACTCGCCTCGCTGGCCACCACAGCGGGCGCCGTCGTGGTCGGGTCGCTGACGCAGCGGTTGCCCTCGCCAACACCAAACCTCTATCTCGGCAAGGGTCGCGCGAATGAGTTGGCCCTGCGGCGCGCCGATGACGAGTTCGACCTGCTGATCGTGGATGACGAACTTAGCCCCTCGCAACAGCGCAATCTTGAAGCGGCGGTGGATGCGCGGGTGATTGACCGCACCGCGCTGATCCTGGATATCTTCGCCCAGCACGCCCACACGCGCGAGGGCCAGCTTCAGGTGGAGTTGGCCCAGTTGGAGTATCGCCTGCCACGGCTAGTCGGCACGCGCGCCTCGCTCTCGCGGTTGGGCGGCGGCTCGCGCGGGGCCAGCGGCGGCGTCGGCGGCGCAATCGGCGCCCGTGGCCCCGGTGAGACGAAGCTCGAAATCGATCGGCGTCGCATCCGTGGGCGGATCGCCGAACTCAACCGTGAGCTGGAGGGTGTGCGCCGGAGCCGGGCGACACAGCGCCAGCAACGCGCGGCGCAACAGATACCAGTGGTCGCAGTGGTGGGATACACCAATGCGGGCAAGTCAACGCTCTTCAACGCGCTGACCTCGGCGGGGACGCTGGTCGAGGATAAACTCTTCGCCACGCTCGATCCGACGACGCGCCACCTCACGCTGCCAACGCATCAGGAGGCGCTGCTGACCGATACGGTCGGCTTCATCCAGAAGCTGCCGACGGGTCTGGTGGCAGCCTTCCGCGCGACACTCGAAGAGGTAACGGAGGCGGACATCCTGCTCGAAGTGGTGGATGTCACCCACGAGAACGCCGTCGAACAGAATCAGACGGTCAACGATGTGCTTGAGGAGTTGGGCGCGGCGGAGAAGCCACGGGTGACGGCGCTGAACAAGATCGACCTGCTGGCCGATCCCTCGCTGGTGGATAGCAGCATCTATCCCAACGCCATCTGCGTCTCGGCGGCGCAGAAAACCAACCTCGATGAGCTGATGCGCAAAATCGGCGAGGTGATCAGCAGCGGGATGGTACGCATGCGCGTGTTGTTGCCATTCGACCGAGGCGATCTGGTCGAGCTTTTTCATCGGCGGGGGCAGGCGCATCGGCAGGAGGCGCAGAGCGAGGGGACGCTGGTCACGGGGCTGCTGCCACGCCCACTGGTGGGCGTCTTCGCGCCCTTCCGCGCCGCGCCGGAGAACAGCGGACGCCGTCGCGTCACACACCCTGCCCAACAGGAGGCGCCCACAGCTACGGCGCCCTCAGGCGCCGAGGAGCAGTGATAGCCGCCAACGCTGCGGCGCCTAGGCTCGCCGCCGGGCGCCCCGGCAGTTGCTGCGACCCGATGCGTCGTTTGCGCGTACACAGAAGCAAGACTCGCTATGTTCAGTCTGTTCTTGCAAGCGAACCATAGGAGGACGTGAATGACCGCGCCAACATCTGCGCCAACATCTGCGCCTATCCCTGTTTTAGCGGGCGAACAAGACATATTGGGCGAGATTGAGCGCGACGACCAGAGCAACCATGCAGTTGCAAATGAGCATTGCGGCGCGCGCCGCACGGATATTCCACCCACTCAGCAGCCAGAGGCCCGCCAGCACGGAGAGGGTGACGATCAGTTTGTAGTCAATGACGGCGGAAAAGCCATTCCAGGTCAGCATGGCGTTCATCAGGGGATTACCTTCCTTCAGCCCATGGCGCAACCCCATATAGGTGCTAAACAGATCGCCCAGATTGAATACAAGGTAGAGCGCCATCGGCCAAAGCAGCCAATGGCGCGACTGTACGCCTGCCTCGGCGAGATGCGCGCGGAGCGGTGTCGTGGATGCGAATCGGCTCGCTCTGCGCCGGGCGGCGATCGTCGTCCCATCCGCTATGCCCGGCGCGGTGAACTCCTGGGACGCAATCCATAGCGGCGCCGTGCGGGGTAACGCGCGTAATGGCGCCGTGCGCGGTAACTGACTCGGCGTGGCGCCCGCCGCAACCAAGCCCAACGCCTGCGCCCCATGCGGAAAGGCGACGCGCCGCTGAAGGCGCATGGGCGCCGACGTCTGATTCAGCGCCTCAGGCTGCCACTCCGCCCCCCCCATTCGTCCAGGTAATCCGCTCATCATGCCATCCCCCTGCGCCCTCAATCACTCCTACACCATACTACGTGTTAGCCTTTACAAAAGGGGCGCCACCGGAGCCAGGTTTTGCCAGTTTGTGACCATCAACTTGCAGAGTTGGCGGCATGAGCCACGCCAACTGTGAGGTGACGTCGCCATCGCACGCGATGGCGATTTCGTGGTTCCGTACACTCACTCAACTTTCAGCAGACACCAAGGTTCCTCTAAGGCTGGCGCCACTATGGTATGGGTGTGTTATCGTGCGCAGAAGAAACAAACCGCGTTTCGTCTTGCGAGCATGCACAGTTGATCAAGGGAGAACTTCGCGTATGCAGGACGGTCCATTCGCGCGTCTGGCCCAGGCCATTCAGGGCCACAGTCGTCGCGTCGCCGCAGGCTCGTTGATCGGGGTCTGCGTGGTGGTCTCGGCGCTGGCAAGCTGCTCGGCCACCTCAACGACCACTACGACCACCTTTCCCATCGCCACCAAGATCAAGCATGTGATCATCATCATGCAGGAGAATCGATCCTTCGATTCATACTTCGGCACCTATCCGGGCGCCGATGGCATCCCCATGCAGAACGGCGTGCCGACAGTCTGCGTCAACGACCCGGCGACGCAGACCTGCGTCAAACCCTACTACAATCCTAATGATCTCAATGGCGGTGGCCCTCACGGCGCAGCCAACGCGACCGCCGACATCAACGGCGGCCAGATGAACGGCTTCGTCGCGCAAGCGGAGAATGGCCGCAAAGGCTGCCTCAATTCCACCAACCCCGTCTGCACGAACTCGAAGGCAATTGACGTGATGGGCTGGCACGACGCCCGCCAGATTCCCAACTATTGGACATACGCCAAAGACTTCGTGTTGCAAGACCATATGTTTGAGCCGGACGCCTCGTGGAGCCTGCCCGCGCACCTCTTCATGGTCTCGGCGTGGTCGGCGTACTGCTCGCAGCCTGGCGTAGCGTCAAGCTGCGTCAACAACATCGCCGGCCCCGTCACTATCAAGCAAGCCAACCCCGGCGGCGCCGACTACGCCTGGACGGATTTGACCTACCTGATGCACAAGGATAACGTCAGTTGGGGCTACTATCTCTCAAACGGTAGCCAGCCAGACTGCGCGGACGACCAGGAACTCTGCACGCAGAAGGCGCAGAAAGTGAACGTCCCGGGTATCTGGAATCCGCTACCGAACTTCGATACCGTCAAGCAGGACAATCAGTTAGGCAACATCCAGGAGGTCTCGAATTATTTCACGCAGGCCAAGAATGGGACGCTGCCAGAGGTCTCGTGGATCGTGCCAGATGGCACGGTCAGCGAGCATCCGCCCGCACTGATCAGTAAGGGGCAAGCCTACGTCACTAGCATCATCAACGCCGCGATGCAAAGCCCGGACTGGAACAGCACAGCGATCTTCCTGGCATGGGACGACTGGGGCGGCTTCTACGACCACGTTACGCCACCCAGCGTTGATCAGAACGGCTATGGGCTACGGGTACCGGGACTGGTGATCAGCCCCTACGCCAAGCAGGGGTATATCGATCACCAGACGCTGAGCTTCGACGCCTACCTGAAATTCATCGAGGACAACTTCATGGGTGGCCAGCGGCTCGACCCGAAGACGGATGGTCGCCCGGACCCACGCCCGACGGTACGTGAGAACGTCTCGATTCTGGGCAATCTGATGAATGATTTCAACTTCAACCAAACACCCATACCGCCAGTGCTCTTGCCGACGAACCCACCACCCGGCCCGGCCTCGATTCCGGGGACGTAGCCGCCCGTCTCTATGGCGAGCGTATACGGCGAATGGTGGACATTCTGGCGCCCCTCCGTCTGCGCCGATCCTACTGGTCGGCGGTGGGAACCGCTGGCTCGGCGGGGGCCAGCGATTGGCCTGCTGTGGGGGAGCCGACGAAGCCGGCAACCGCTACGGCAGGCGTAGCTGGGGGCAGCGTCTGGCGGAAGAGCGGCGATGGCCACCAGTTCCAGCGCCCCAGCAACGCCACCACCGATGGCACGAGCAGCGTCCGCACTAGGAAGGTGTCGAGCAGTACGCCGATGGCTATGCTCGTGCCTAACTCGCGTAGTTGGGATGTCGCGCCAAAGATTCCAGCGACGCCGAAGGTCGCCGCGAGGATCAAGCCAGCCGAGGTGATCGTGGTTCCGGTCGCGTTGAGCGCGCGGGTGATCGCGGTGTGGAGGGTCGTCGTCTGCGCCTCCTCGCGGATGCGGCTCATCATCAGGATGTTGTAGTCCGAGCCGAGCGCCATCAGGAAGACGAACATCAGGAACGGCAGCACAAAGTCTATGCCACTATTCCCGCCGATCACCATGAAGATCAAGACCGCGATCCCTAGCGACGTGCCGTAGGAGAGCGCCACGCTGGCCACCAGATACAGTGGCGCGATCAGGCTGCGCATCACCAACGCCAGCAGCAGGGCGATCAGCAGCAGCACCACTGGCAAGACGCGCGCCAAGTCACTATCCGAGGTGGCGCTGACATCGTAGGAGATGGCGGCGAAACCATTCACGCCCCAGTCACTCGCGCCGACCTGCTGCGCAACACCGCTGACAGTGGTTCGCACGGAAGGGATGGCCTGTAACGCCGCCGTCGAGGTGGAATCGCCAGCGGCCAGGGTGGTGTTGAGTTGCAATGTCAACCCATCGGCGCTGATGAATTGTGCGGTCGCGCGGTAGGCGTTATAGGCGTTGGCGGGAATCTGCGTAACGAGGCTGGCAGGCTCGACCGGCGGCAGCGCCGACGGCGCGCCAAGTTTGGCGTAGAGCCTCGCCAACTGCTGCGGCGTGATTGGGGCGCCGTTCGGGTTAAATGGGCCACTGACCGACTGAAAGACGCTGGAGTCACTCACCTGTGTCTCGGCCTGTTGCGCCACGGTGAGGTGTGTCCAGAGCGAGGTGGGAAAGCGAAACAAGACGATGGTCGGCTGATTCGCGGTGGCGGAGAAGTGCGCGTCGAGCGCGGTCGTGCCATTCGCGGAGTCGCTTCCGGTCGGCCCAGTGGTCGAACCGGCGAAGCCCGCAGGCGCATATTTGAAGGCGACGATCGCCAGCGCGCCAAACAGCACAAGGCCCAGCGCCAGCGTCAGCGCAGGGCGGCGGACGATCTGGCCAGCCAGCCGACCCCACGCGCCGGGGCGCTCCTCTTCGATGGCGACGAACTTCTGTGGCCAGAAGACGGCCTTGCCGAAGACCGCCAGCAATGCGGGTAACAACGTCAACCCCGCCAGCAACATCACTCCAATGCCGATCGCCAGGCTCGGCCCCAGCCCATGATAGACGCCAAAGACCGCCAGCAAGAGGCAGAGCAGCGCGCCAATCACCGTGCCAGCGGAGAAGACGATCGACTCGCCGACGCGCTCCACGGCGATGATCACGGCCTCGTGCGGGGATCGCCCGCGCCGTAGCTCCTCGTGTACCCGCAGCGTCAAGAACAGGCCGTAGTCAGTGCCTGCCCCCAACACCAGCACCGTCAGAATCGTCTGGGTGACGCTAGAGACCGGCAGGCCCACCGTCGAGGCCTCGGCGATCAGCGGCCCGGCGACCGCCAGCGCCACCGCCGCCGGAGCCAGCGTGACGAACGGAGCCAACGCCGCGCGATAGACGATCAGCAGCATCAGCAAAATGGCGAGGTCGGAGAGCAATTGTGTCAACCGCTGCGCCTGCTTGCTTGCTACCTGGTTATCAACATTGGTAGGCAATTGCCCAGTGAAGTTGACGGTGAGTCCGCTGGGGAGCGCGCTGGCGGCCACCTGGTCGCGCAGGTTGTTGACCACCGTCGCGCCCTGGCTGCTCGACGTGGTGATGTTGAGCGTGACAGACGCCTTGCGCGCCTGCCCGTCGCTCGAAACACCCTGATCGCGCACGCGGGTGACGTGCGCGACGCCCGCGACGGTGCGCTCCAATGCCGAGATCACCGCTTGGTCAGCCGCCGTCAGTGGCCCATCGGCGCGCGAGGCGACCAGCGTCGCCGTGGAGCCGCCGCTCGGTAGGAATGCGGTCGCCAACTGCGCGGCATGCGAACTAGGCGCCGAGGATGGCAGGAAGGAGCTATTGTCGCTGGTGGCGACGCTGCCCAGCGAGGGCAACCCCAGCACACAGGCAATCGTCAGAAGAACCCAGGCAGCAATTATAACATAGCGGAAGCGGACAACAAATCGCCCGACCCCACCAATGACAGCCAACATAAGGCGCAACCTTTCGGTAGTTGGAGGCGGCGTTCAGCAGGAGCCAGCGCGTATCCTCTGCGCCTGTCAACGCCCTGGCTAAAATACGAACGGTACTCTATGTTCCGTGTATACGATACCGTTCTCAGCAGCGCGCGTCAAGGGCTGGTATGGGTAAATCGTCCGGGAGGGGGATGCCAGCGGGACAAAGCGTGATACCCTATCGTATAGACAGACAATGCTAGTCAGGTAATGCGCGTTCGGGGCGCCTGGGGCGCTTGGCCGGGGCGACCATCCAGGCTCCGCTGTGAGCGCGTGAGCGCAATATCGCTGCAACGACGTTGGGAAAGTGAGGTGTGGTGATGGACGAGCAGTGGGATCCTCAATTCCGCGAGACGCAACCAGCGCAACCCGTCTTCGATGCGCCGGAGCAACGGCAGTACACCGCTGACGCAGATCGGCGCGATCCGCGCCAACGCCCCACTGATTCCGGCTCCATGCCAACTGCATACACCGCTCGATCCGGCTCCAGTTCACTGACCAATCAAACCCAACGCGAACGCCCGCCGAGCGCATCCACTCGCACGTTGCGGGCGATGGCGCCGACGCACGCCCCTGCGGCGCACGAAACCTACACTAGCGCGCCGGAGGGCGCCGTTGACGCTGCTGATGCGCCCGACTCATACGCCGTGACGGCGCCGTCGCCACGCACGCTGGCGCCCATCACGCAGCGGCGGCCAGGGGACGTGGCGACCCGCACGGCGCGCGACTCGCGCGCGCTGGCGCCACTCTCGTCGCTGCCGCCGGGCGCGCCGGTGATCGTGCCGCCGCGACAGACGCGCCCGTCGCGCAGCCTCAATGGGCCGCAGTGGTTCACACGGGCGGAGGCGATCTGGCGTTGGTATCGCCCAGTGATCGTGCTGATGGTGATCGTGGTGGCGCTGACAACGGCGCTCAGCCTCAACACCGGGCGCGGGCTTCAGCCGATTGCGCTGGCTACGCCGCCGCCTTCTGGGCAGGGGCCATGGACAGGCTCAGCTAACGCCCTGGTGATCGCGCCGCCGCCACCGACGCCCGCCCCACAGAGCAACACCGGGACGGGGAATACGTATGGCAGCGGCGGCGGGGTGGCGAGTTCGCTGGAGCCGTGTAAAGATACCTACCAATTCCTGCCCAGCATCTCCCCGTGGAGCGTGCCGCCCGGCTGCTACTCGCTGATCTACATTCCCAACACTGCCAATTACCACTACGAGCCAGGGTTTGGCTATTGCAACTGGTGGGTGCGGGTCAATCATGTCAACCTGCCCGACATCACCGAGAATACGTCGTATCCACGCGGGCTGACGCCAGTCGCGGGCGACCCGATCTACTTCGACGGTGGTGAGCAGGGCGCCGACTCCGCCGGCCACTGGGCGCAGGCCGTCGCGGTCTCATCCGATCACTATTGGGTGCTGATCAGCGAGATGAACTTCAACTGGCGCGGCGGCGGGTTTGGCCGCATTGACTATCGCTACATTCACGTCGGCCCGCACGTCCACTTCGTCTACGTTACGCCCGCAGGTTGAGCGAAGCGACCGACGATCAAGCGAGGCGTCATTCCCGCTATGGGGATGGCGCCTCGCTTTGTCTTGGCAAAAATGCCGATTGGCCAACGTGCGCCGATCTCTGAGACTCCCCCGCTTGAAAGACGGTGCTTTCTGGCCCTCCCCTGTAATGGTTGTGTCACACCTGCGCCCTATCATGAGACAGACAGGCATGCGCCAGTGGAATCAGGCGCCAAACACAAAGGGATGCGAATGGCTGAGAGAGAAACAACGAACACGTACGCCAAACCTACGCCATCGGCGACGCACGTAGAGACGAACGCGACGATGTGGACACGGCCCATTCTCAGCGGCGGACGCGGCCAGGCGCTGGCGCTGCTGGCGCTCAGCGTGATCTGCGCGGCGGTTGCGGTGGCGTTCAATCCCGGCGACGAGACGGGGCTGCTGGCAATCGCGGTGGGGTTTCTTCTGGCGAGCATGGTCGGTCGGGGACGCTATTTTATCGCTGGGATCATCACCTTCCCGTTTGGGCTGGGCAATACGCTGTGGCAGGTAGGCGTGATTCACCTAGCGCAGCTCGAGGCGTTTCACCTGCTGGGGCTGGGGGTGGCGCTGGCGCTGATCGCGCTGGCGTCGCGGCGCGGTCTCCTCGGCGACAATCCGTTCTCCGCCGCCGCATTGGTGTCGCTGGTCGGGGCGCTGCTGTTGGGGCTGACGACACCCGGCCTGGGCGGTAGCGCGCTACTCGCCCCGCTCTATCGCGCGCTGGTGACGTTCTGGGCGCCCGCGTTGATCTTCGCCGTGGCCGGGATCGGCGGACTGGTCGCTAGCGTCGTCGCCCAACCTCGCCCATCCACCCCACCCACCGCCTGACGTCTGCCCCTCTTGCTGAACGCCAAACGCCCCCTTCCCACAGATGTGGGGTGGGGGCAGGGCAGGTTTTCCCTACCGACGTCGGCGGGGCGTCGCGCCGGACACTTTGGGCGGCGTGGCTGCTGGCGCCGTCTGGCTGGCGTCGCTGGGTCGCGACGCCGCTGACTTGCCGATCTTCGGCGCCGTCGCGCTGCTCAAAGCGTTGATCGTCGCTTGTATCTTCGCCTCATCCTCTGGGCAGAGGTTCATGCGCAACAGCGTAAGAATTTCAAGCTGCTGGCGGTTGATCGTGTACAACAGGTCAACCTCCTCCGCCTCGTGGTCGTCGCGGATGTGGTCCTTCTGCGCCTGTCTATTTTGACTCATCATTATGATAGGCGCAGCGTAGGCTGCCTGTGTAGAAAATAGCAGATTAAGCAGAATAAATGGGTACGGATCCCAGTGAGAAAAGACGGCCACCAGGTTGAGGGCAATCCAGCCCGCGACAATGGCGCTCTGGATGATAATAAAGTTCCATGAACCCATGCTATTTGCAACGCCATCGGCCAATTGTTGCCCCAAATTCTGAGGAAGATGTAATGACCGTCGCCAGTCCGTCGAGAGATGGGTTGTCGGTTTGGTCACGCTATTCGTTTGCGGTTCCATTTGTTTTGTTACAGTCTCCATGTATTGCCCCCTTCTTGCAGACGTTTACCCTGTGGGTAAATCATGCGCCTATCCACTCTCCCGCAGGCTTTTGCAGATCACCTCTAGTGGCGCATCCACCCAGCGTCTCGTTGAACACGTGCGGTTGGACTTTTCACCCGCCGTGCCAAAGTGAGGAATAAACAGGACGTTCTTTATCTGAAACGGCTCTCATCGGCTAGATGTATCAGTTGTCGGTTTCCGTCAAGTCAATTCCTCGCTGACTGCTCATTGGGCTTTTGCGGTGTGATTTTGCGGTGTGATAAGTGGGAGGATGGTTTGTAGACTGATGGCGACACCTAGCCGCCTATGTAGGAGACAACCTGCGCGGGCTGTGTTATACTACGAGCGAGGCGTCAGGGTCATTTGCGCCGCTGAAGCTATCGCAGACGGTATCAGTGGCGTTTTGGGTTAACTACGGATCGTTCAAGCGACCATCTGGCAAGGTAGAGTCCCATGGCGCATATCTCATTGCTTACCGCGTTTGTCGCAGGACTGCTCTCGTTTGTCTCGCCGTGCGTGCTGCCATTGACGCCGATCTATATGGCGCGGCTGGTTGGGCCGAGCATCTGGCAGAGTGAACACGCCGACGCTCAGTCGCTAGCGGCCTTGCGTCGAGTCACCGTGCTGCACTCGCTCTCGTTCATCGGTGGCTTCACGGTGACGTTTATCGCGCTGGGAGCGACGGCCAGCGAGATTGGCTCGTTTCTTTCGGCAAATCAGCAGGTGTTGCGCGAGGTCGGCGGCGTCGTACTGATCATCTTGGGCGCGCAGGTCGCCGGGCTGATCCGCATCCCATGGCTTGACTATGAGCGCCGTTTCTCGATGAAGTCCGGCAATATCAGCTATCCGTCGTCGTTTCTGGTCGGCCTGATCTTCGCCCTGGGCTGGTCACCCTGCATTGGGCCAATCCTGGCGCTGATCCTGACACTAGCGGCGCAGGCTGGCACATTGAGCTTCGGCGTGCTCTTGCTGGCGATCTACTCTGTCGGCCTGGGGCTGCCGTTCCTGGCTCTGGGGGTGGCGTTCGACCGCATGGCGCCGCTGCTCAAACGATTGACGCCGCACATGCGCGCTATCGAGCGTATCACTGGTGGGCTGCTGATGTTGATGGGGGTGGCGATCTTCTTCAACCTGCTGTTCTTCATCAACACCTATTTCGCGCTGCCCGGTCTGGGGTGAGCGGTCTCCAGAGGAGCTTCACGATGGCAATCGAACAGGAAAAGCCACAGCCAACGCTAGATAGTGGAACTGAACATGAGCCACTGTTGCGTGGCCTCCCGGCGACGCCTCACCTGGCGGCTCAATCGCTCCCGCCCGCGCCGCCGACGCCTGCCCGGCGCGTCGGCGGGCCACCGCAGTGGGTGATCGTCGCGCTGGCCGCTGCGTATGTGATCGCCCTCGCCGCGCTCGTTTTCGCGCCGGGTGGCACGTTTATCGAGCGGTTACGCGCGCTGGATGGCGGCATCTGCGCGCAGGTTCCCAGCCACTCGTTCTTCCCCGGCGGCGTACAGTTGCCACTGTGTTCGCGCAACACGGGCATCTACTTGGGCTTCGCGCTCACATTCCTGCTGCTGCGCGGCGCCGGACGGCTGCGGGCGTCACGGCTGCCGAGCCTCGGCGTCAGCGCGCTGCTGGCGCTGGCAGTGGTCGCATTGGGGGTAGATGGCTTCAACTCGCTTTTCCTTGACCTGCATCTGCCACACCTCTACCAGCCACACAACCTGTTACGCCTGGCGACTGGCCTGGGGACGGGGACGGCGATGGCGGCGTTTCTCCTCCCGGTCGCTAACAGCCTGGTCTGGCGCAGTGACGATACGCGGTCGTCATTTGGCTCGCTGAGTCGCCTCGCGTGGATGCTGCCGATCCTGGCAGTGGGCGGGCTGGCAGTGGGATCGCAGACGCCCTGGCTGCTCTATCCGATCGCTATTTTGAGTTCCGCTGGGCTGGTGATGGCGCTCAGTCTGGTCAACCTGACTTTTCTGCTGGGCGCAGGCAATGTGATTGGCTACTTCAGGGGCTGGCGCCAGTTCTTCCCCATGCTTACCCTGGTTGTCGGATTGGCGGTGATCGAGTTGATGGCGCTGTTCTACCTCAAACAGGTCGTCCTCAACGCGCTCGGCGGCAGCCCACTCCACTAGCGAGGCCACTGGGGTACGCGACGAGCGCGAAGGAGAGTGCAATGCGAGCAGCGCATACCGTCCAGGTGGTGAATACGACGACTGGCGAGACGCTGGCGCAGCGCGCTGTCGTCGCCGACACTCTCTGGTCGCGCGTCGTCGGCTTGCAGGGGCGGCGCGCGTTGCCAGCGGGCGAAGGCCTCGTGCTGATCCCCAACGCCTCGATCCACATGCTCTTCATGCGTCTCTCAATTGACGCCGTCTTCGTGGATAAGGATGGCCGTGTGACCCGCATCGGACGCCGCCTGCGTCCGTGGACGATCGGCCCCATCGCGCCGGGCGCGCTCTACTGCGTCGAGCTGCCCGCCGGAGCCGCCGACCGCAGCCAGCCCGGCCAGCAGATCGAGCTACGCCCGCTCTGACCGCCCGCGACCCAGGCGCCGCCCGCGACCCGATCCCAACGCGCCCGCCCAAGAGCGGCGAAGCGGTGGCGTCGTGTGGCAGTGAGCGGGCGAGAGCGGAGAGGCGAGAGCGGAGAGGCGAGAGCGGCGAGGCGAGAGCGGCGAGGCGAGTACCCTCTCTCCCACGGGGAGAGCGCACTGGGGTGGGCGGCCCTCTCTCCTACCTCTCCCCCACAGGGGGAGAGCACTGCGGAGGGC
>VFSW01008744.1_pt1 | contig 14512 bp, 13 predicted proteins | sample 5358111 | NCBI WGS metagenome assembly VFSW01 (sample SAMN11554181, study PRJNA540505) | mine drainage metagenome | isolation source: sediment from site ElyBrook_90M | place: USA: Ely Copper Mine, Vershire, VT | collected 2017 | reverse complement strand
TTACCTCGCCAGAACCTGAATCTGGTGCGTCTGCCAATTCCGCCACGTTCGCGTGTGGGGGAGCGAGATGTATTCGCTGGCCCAGGGGTCGTCAAGCCAGCCCGTGATTGTACCCTCCCCCCAGGCCGTCTATACGCGTGACTCGTGGTCGTCACGCCTGCCGCCCTCGTCTGCCGCCGCGGCCGGGCGCCCGCCCCGGCGGGGGCGCTCGACGCCGAGGGCGACGTCGTCGTGGAGGGGGGGCGCATCACGCGCGTCGGACCCGACGCGGCCGCGGACATGGCGGGCGCGTCGCCCGACCGCGTGCGGGTGGTCGAGCGCAAGGGAGCGTGGCTGCTGCCGGGGCTCGTCGACCTTCACGCGCACCTTCGCGAGCCGGGGGGCGAAGGCAAGGAGGACGTGGCGAGCGGGCTGCGCGCGGCCGCGGCGGGCGGTTTCGTGGACGTGTGCTGCATGCCCAACACGCGCCCGGTCAACGACTCGCGCGTCGTCACGGAGATGCTCGTCGCGAAGGGCAAGGCCCTGGGTGGCGTGCGGTTGCATCCCATCGGGGCCATCACCGTCGGGCAGCAAGGCGAGCAGCTCGCCGAGATGGCGGACATGAAGGCCGGCGGCGCGGTCGGGGTGAGCGACGACGGGCGGTGCGTGACCAACAGCCACGTGATGCGCCGCGCCCTCGAGTACGCGTCGACGTTCGACATCCCCGTCATCCAGCACGCCGAGGACCACGCGCTCACCGACGGAGCGCAGATGCACGAGGGCGCCGTGTCCACGCGCCTGGGCCTGCGGGGCTGGCCGCGCGTCGCCGAGGACGTCATCGTCGCGCGCGACATCCTGCTCGCCGAGTACGTCGGCGCTCGCTACCACGTCGCCCACGTCTCCACCCTCGGCTCGGCACGCCTCGTCCACGAGGGCAAGGCGCGCGGCATCGCGGTCTCGGCCGAGGTCACGCCGCACCACCTGCTGCTCACCCACGACGCGCTGTTGGGCTACGACGCCGCATGCAAGGTCAACCCTCCCCTGCGCGAGCCCGAGGACGTCGCGGCCCTGCAGCGCGCCCTGGCCGACGGCACCATCGACTGCATCGCGACCGACCACGCCCCGCACGGCATCCTCGACAAGAACGCGCCCCTTGCCGAGGCTGCGCCCGGGATGATCGGGCTCGAGCTCTGCCTTCCCCTGCTGCTCGGGCTCGTCCGTGACGGCATCCTGCCGCTGAGGCGCCTCGTCGAGGCCATGACGTCGGCGCCCGCGCGGATCGCCGGCCTGCCGGTCCCTCGCATCGAGGAAGAGGCGCGGGCGGACCTGGTGCTGGTGGATCCAGCCGCATGCTGGACGATCGACCCGGCCAGGCTATGGACCAAGAGCCGCAACACGCCGTTCGCGGGGCGCTCCGTGCAGGGGCGCGTCGAGATGACGGTGTGTGAGGGCCGCATCGTCCACGAAGCCCGACCATGACCGATCCCAGCAAGCAAGAGCGCGCCTGGCTGGTGCTGGCCGACGGCACCACGTTCGAGGGGCGGCCCTTCGGCGCGCGCGGGATCACGACGGGCGAGGCGGTCTTCACCACCGCGATGACCGGGTACCAGGAGATCCTGACCGACCCCTCGTACCACGGGCAACTCGTGACGATGACGGCTCCGGAGATCGGCAACGTCGGCATCAACCGCGACGACACCGAGGCGGTGGCCACGGCGCCGCAGGTCGCAGGGTTCATCGTGCGCGACGAGAGCCCGGTCGCGTCCAACCACCGCTCCGAGGAGACGCTCGACGCGTACCTCGCGCGACACGGCGTCGTCGGGATCGCCGACGTCGACACGCGCAAGCTCACGCGCCACCTGCGCGACAAGGGCTCGCAGAACGGCGCCATCGGGATCGAGTCGCCCGAGACTCTGCTCAAGCGCGCTCGCTCGGCGCCGGACATGAACGGCCTCGATCTGGTGAGCCGCGTCACTCCGAAGGACCGCTACACGTGGACCGAGGGGCGTGGCCGCTGGGCCACCTCGCCCCCGAAGCCCGCCACGCACCACGTCGTCGTCTTCGACTACGGCATCAAGCGCAACATCCTGCGATGCCTGGTCGACTCCGGGTGCCGCGTCACGGGCGTGCCGGCGTCGACGCCGGCGAGCGCCGTGCTCTCGCTCAAGCCCGACGGGATCTTCCTCTCGAACGGACCCGGCGATCCGGCTGCGGTGGGCTACGCCGTCGACACCATCAAGGGCCTGCTCGGCAAGCAGCCCATCTTCGGCATCTGCCTCGGCCACCAGCTGCTGGCGCTGGCGCTCGGGGCCAGGACGTACAAGCTGAAGTTCGGGCACCGCGGGGGCAACCAGCCGGTGAAGGACCTGGCGACGGGGCGCGTGGAGATCACCACGCAGAACCATGGCTTCTGCGTCGACCTGGGGACGCTGCCGCCCGGGGCGTCCTCCACGCACGTGCACCTCAACGACGGGACGTCGGAGGGGCTGGCCGTACCGTCGATGAAGGCGTTCAGCGTGCAGTACCACCCGGAGGCGGCGGCGGGGCCGCACGACGCGCTCTACATGTTCGAGCGGTTCACGCGGGCCATGGCCGGCGCATCGTGAAGTCGTGAAGCCGTGAAGTCGTGAAGAAGATCCACTTCGTCTCCCTCGGCTGCGTGAAGAACCGCGTCGATACCGAGGTCATGCTCGGCGTCGCGACGGGCGGGGGCTGGAAGATCGTCGACGAGCCGGACGAGGCCGAGGTCATCGTCGTCAACACGTGCGGCTTCATCGGCGAGGCGAAGAAGGAGTCGATCGACACCATCTTCGAGCTGGCGGAGTACAAGAAGGTCGGCGCGTGCAAGAAGCTGGTGGTCACCGGGTGCCTCTCGCAGCGCTACTCGGGCGACCTGGCGAAGCGAATGCCCGAGGTCGACCACTTCCTGGGCTCGAGCGACATGATGAAGCTCGGCACCGTGCTCGAGGGGAAAGCCGGGCGCATGCTCGTGGGCAACCCCGCCGACTGGGTCGTCAAGGCGACGGACCCGCGCGTCGTCACGCAGTCGCGAGCGAGCGCGTGGCTGAAGCTGGCCGAAGGGTGCAACCGCACCTGCTCGTTCTGCGTCATCCCGCAGATCCGCGGCAAGCAGCGCTCTCGCACGGCGGACGACGTGGTGGCGGAGGCGGAGCGGCTCGTCGCCAGCGGCGCGATCGAGCTGAACCTCGTCTCGCAGGACACGGTCGCGTGGGGGCGTGACCTCGGCAAGGATCAACGCTCGCCGCTCGCGGACCTCGTGCGGCGCATCGCCGACGTGAAGGGCCTGCGCTGGCTGCGCCTCTTCTACCTGTACCCGGAGACCATCGACGAGGCGCTCGTCGACTTGCTCGCCAACCACCCGCGCGTGGTCCCCTACGTCGACATGCCGCTGCAGCACGCGGCCGACGCGATGCTCAAGCGCATGCGCCGCGGGCACGGCAAGGACCGGCAGAAGCGCGTCGTCGAACGGCTGCGCAAGGCGGTACCGGAGCTGACGTTCCGGACGGCGTTCATCGTGGGGCACCCGGGCGAGACGCAGGCCGAGTTCGACGAGCTGGTGGAGTTCGTGCAGTGGGCGCGATTCGAGCACGCGGTCGTGTTCCGCTACTCCGACGAAGAGACGTGCGCGGCGCACGCGATGCCCGACAAGGTGCGGGCGCTGACGTCGGCGAACCGGGCGCGAAAGCTGATGGGGATCCAGCGGAAGATCGCGCGGGAGAAGAACGAGGCGCTCATCGGGCGCGAGCTCGAGGTGCTGGTCGAGGGGCCGAGCGAGGAGCACGAGCTCGTGATGAAGGGGCGGCACGCGGGGCAGGCGCCGGAGATCGACGGGAGCGTGTACCTGAGCGAGGGGGAGAGCTTCTCGGGGGAGATGCGGCGCGTGCGCATCGCGCAGGCGAGCGACTTCGATCTGGTGGGCGAGCTGCTCGACGAGCCGAGCAAGGGCCGCCCGCGGAAGGTGGCGCTGAAGGTCATCGGGGGCGGGTCGAGCGAGACGCGGTGGCAGTGACGGGGTTACCCTGCCGTCATGCCCGCCGCGCCCTCGCGCCCGCTCGAGCCCATCGGCGGCGACGCCGTCGTCATCGTCAACGAGCTGGTTCGCCTGGCCGTCTCCCAGCGCGCTTCGGACATCCACCTCGAGCCCAAGTACGACATGCTCAAGGTGCGCTTCCGCGTCGACGGGGCGCTGGTCGACGTGCAGCCCATCGCGCAGAGCGTCGCTCCCAACGTCGTCTCGCGCCTCAAGGTCCTGGCGAAGATGGACATCGCCGAGCGCCGCAACCCGCAGGACGGGCAGATCATCATGGAGCTCGACGGCGGCAAGCGCGTCAACCTGCGCGCCTCCACCTTCCCCTCGTCGCAGGGCGAGAAGGTCGTGCTGCGGATTCTCTCGAGCCAGCAGATCATCCCCTTCGAGCAGCTGGGCATGGAGCCCGACGCGCAGGCCGTCATGCGCGAGGTGCTGCAGGCGCCGCAAGGCTTCGTCGTCACCAGCGGCCCGACGGGCGCCGGGAAGACCTCCACCCTCTACGCGCTGATGCAGCTCATCGACCCCAAGCAGGTCAACGTCGTGACGCTCGAAGACCCCATCGAGGTCGAGCTCTACGGACTGACACAGGGGCAGGTCAACAACCGCACAGGCTTCACCTTCGCCACGGGTCTACGCTCCATCCTGCGCCAGGATCCCGACGTCATCCTGGTGGGCGAGATGCGCGACTCGGAGACGGCAGGCATCGCGATGCAGGCGGCGCTCACGGGGCACCTGGTGCTCTCCACTCTCCACACCTCGGACACCGTCGAGACCATCGTGCGCCTCGTCGACCTCGGGGTGGAGCCGTGGATCGTCGCCAACGCCCTCTCCGCCGTGCTCGCGCAGCGCCTGGTGCGCATCATGTGCCCGCACTGCAAGCGCCCCACCAAGCTGCAGCGCGACCTGTGGGACAACGACGAGCTGCTGCTCCCCGCGGGCAGCGACGTGTGGCAATCCAAGGGCTGCGACAAGTGCATGCGCACCGGCTACCGCGGCCGCACGGGGCTCTTCGAGGTCGTGGAGCTCGATGACGACCTGCGCGAGCTGGTGAAGGCCAAGGCCCCTGCCCGCGCCTACCGGGAGATCTACGTCCGGAGGCGCATTCCGAGCTTGCGAAAGGCTGGACTACTGAAGATCCAGGCCGGGATTACCACGGTCGACGAGGTCCTTCGCGTGACCTGAACGTCTCGAACGCGGCGCAAGGCCCCTGCCATGACATTCGCTCCGTGACAAGGGGGTGGAAAATGGTAGTGGAGCGGCATGAAGACCCTCGTCCTCGCCGTGATCGCGCTGGCCGCGACCGCGTGCGCCTCCACGCAGCCGGTCGGCGTCGTCCACACCAACCCCAACGTCGACACCGAGCACCAGATCGGCGCCACCAACCGCCAGGCCTCCGAGCAGGCCAACCGTCCCATGACGAAGGACGAGTGCGACCAGCTCGGGACGTACATCACCGACGTCTGTCACGAGACGCACACCCGCCAGGCCCGCATCGACGGCTGGTGCAGCGACATGGTCGCCCGCACGGCCGCTGGCAACTTCTCCGACGACTGCGTGAAGCACCTGACCTACATGGACTCGGTCTGCTACCGCAGCACGGACAACGCGCCGGGCATGATGATGTGCGACCGCACCGCCGAGCAGTGAGCGGGCCGTGAGCCCTATGTCGGCACCACGAGCCTGATCGCTCGCGGCACGACCTCGATGTCGACCTGCTCGGCCGCAGGGAATTCCTCACCGTCGATCTGCGCAGCGGGCGCAGCTCCGCCCTCGGGCCACGCGAGGCGCATCGTCAATCGCGACGCGCGGAACGGGTGCGAGTGCTCGACGCCGACCGCGTTGAGCATCTCCTCGGTGACGGGGTTGCCGTCGAGGTCGACGATGGCCTTGCTCGTCCAGTCGCGCTTGCCGCGGAAGGGCACGACCTCGAACAGGCCGTCGTCGTGGCGGCTGCTCCGGTCGAAGACCCAGGCGCCGCCGTAGACGCGCGTGCCCTTCACGAGCAGATCGGTGAGCCCCTCGAGCACGAGCTTCGTCCCGTCGGCCTCGACGACCGCGTCGAACTCGTCGGGCACGACGTACGACTCCAGGAAGACGCGCAGCAGCGCGCCCGCGTAGACGAGGTGGTCCCGATACAGCGCCTTGAGCAGCGGCGCGTTGTGGTCGATGAGGGCGCGGTCCTCGTTGCGCACGCGCAGCACGCGCGGGCTGATCCCCCACCCCGCCGAGTCGAAGAACCATTCGGGCGGGTGCCCGGCGACCGTGATGCGCCCCGCGTCGAGGCGCGTCTCGTGCCCGGCGACGACGACCTCGAGGTTCCGCTCGAGCGCCGCCTCGCCCGCGTCGAGTCCGAAGCTGCGGCCCTGATCGTTGGCCGTGCCCGTGGGGAGCATCCCCATCGCGACGCGCTCGGCGAGGCCGCTGTCGAGAAGGCCCGCAGCGACCTCCCGGAACGTCCCGTCGCCGCCCATGGCGATGACGCACGCGTAGGGGTGCGCCTTCAGCGCCTTCGCGACGGCGCCCACCGTCTTGCCTCCCGGCAGCGTCGGCAGCACGTCGCACGCGACGCCGGCCTTGCCCAGCGACGCGACCGCGCGGTCGATGCGCTCGGCGTTCTTGCCGCTCTGCGCGGTGGGATTGCCCACCAGCAGGTGGGGCGCGGGCTTCTTGCTCATGCCGGCCTCGCGCGAAACGCTTCGACCAGACGCTCGGTCGCGGTGTAGGGGTCCACGCCGCGCGTCTCGACCTCGAGCACGGCCTCGTCGACGCGGTGGCCGAGGTCGTGCACCGCCGCGTCGATGAGCGCCTCGCGCAGCGTCTCGCGCATCTCCTCGGCCAGACGCAGCTTGCGCCGGGCGCGGCCCGCCTCGGTGCTCTCCACCCACGCGCGGTGTGCGTGCAGGGCGGCCATGACCTCGGGGACCCCGTCGCCTCGGGTCGCCACGCACTTGACGATGGGCGGCGTCCAGCGGCCGTCCACGTCGCCCGTCCCCCCGGCGCCCACGTGCGCGTCGGCCGACGTGTGCGTCGCGTGACCGCGCGACTTCGACAGCGCGCGGATCGTCTCGTTGCCGAGCGCAATCATCAGCTCCAGGTCTCGCACGGTCGCGTCGGCCCCGTCGCGATCGGCCTTGTTGACGGCGAAGACGTCGGCGCACTCGAGGATGCCCGCCTTCACGGCCTGCACCTCGTCGCCCATGCCCGGAGCCATCACCACGAGCGTGGAGTGCGCGGTGCGCGTGACCTCGAGCTCGTCCTGCCCCACGCCCACGGTCTCGATGAGGATGACGTCGAACCCGCTCGCGTCGAGCACCCGCGCCACGTCGCGCGCGCTGCGCGACAGGCCGCCCATGTGCCCGCGCGTCGCGAGCGACCGGATGAAGACCCCCTCGTCCATCGTGTGCCGCCCCATGCGGATGCGGTCGCCCAGGATGGCGCCCCCCGAGTACGGGCTCGTGGGGTCGACCGCGACGACGCCGACGCGCCTGGCGTCGGCGCGAAACGCCTCGATGAGCCGGTCGACCAGCGTCGACTTGCCCGCCCCTGGGTTGCCCGTGACGCCGAGGACGTACGCGTTGCCGGTGCGCGGCCAGAGGCCCTTGAGCAGCTCGAGCCAGCCCGGCACCCGGTCGTCGATGACGCGCATCGCGCGCGCGATCGCACGGGGTCGACCCGAGAGCACGTCGGGCAACAGATCGACCGGCCCGCTCATCGAGCCCCGCCGGTCAGAGCGTCGAGCTTGCGCTGCACCGCGGCCCTGTCGACGGGCCCCTCGCCCGCCAGCGCCTTCTGGTAGGCCTCGCGCGCGGACGGCTTCTCGCCCTGCGCGGCGAGCGCGTCGCCGAGGGCGGCCCACGCCGGTCCCCACTTCGGAAACTCCTGCGCGGCCTTCGCGCCGAAGGCGCGTGCGCTCGTGTCGCGCCCGGCGCCGTGACACGCCTCGGACGCGTGCACGAGAGGCGATGGGTCGCCGTGATCGAGGCCCCACGCGGCCTGGTACGCCTCGAGCGCGGGATCGATCTCCCCCTGCCTCGCGTCGCCGTCGGCGATGAGCATCTGCGCCGGCGCCGAGTTGGCGACGAGCTTGAGCGCGGCCTCGCCCGCGTGCACCGCGTCCTGCGGGCGGTTGTCGGCGAGCGCCACGCGGCCCAGCAGCAGGTACGGCTTCACGGTCGATGCATCGGCGCGCAGGGCCTCGTCGCCCGCCTTGCGCGCCTCGGGCACGTGGCCCGCGGCGAGCTGCTGCTCGCCGAGTGCGATCCACGCGTCGCCGAAGGAGAGGCGCTCGCGCGTCGCGTGCTCGAGCAGGCCCACGCTCTCGGCGCCGGGCGCGAGCACCAGCCCGAGCTCGTAGAGCGCATCGGGCCCGTCGGGGTCGAGCTGCACCGCGCGCCGGAGCTCGCCCGTCGCCTCGTCACGTCGCGCGTTCCTGGCGAGCAGCTTGCCGAGCCCGAGGTGTGCCTCGACCCCGTCCGCCTGCAGGGAGATGGCTGCCCGGTACGCCGCCTCGCTCTTGCCGGGGTCGATGGCGAACTCGTACGCGCGCCCCTCGGCCACCTTCGCGTCGTAGCACCTGGGGTCCTTCGCGAGGGCCAGCCCGACCTCGGCGAGGGCCTCGGTGCTGCGCTGCCAGAGAAGGTGGGCCTCGGCGGCGCAGGCGTGTCCCTCGGCCGCCTGACCGGGCAACGTGCCAAGCACCTTGCACTCCGTCATCGCACCCATGAAGTCGCGGCGGTCGACCAGCGCACGCGCGACCTCCCAGTGCAGCTTCGCGACGACATCCACGCGCCCACCGGCCACCGCGGTCCCGCGTCGTAGCTCGGCGAGCGCGGGCGTCGTCTGACCGGCACGGCGAAGCGCCCTTCCCAGGGCGAGCGCTGCCGACGGGTCGATAGGCGCCGCCTTGACCGCGGCCCTGCACGCCGGAAGGGCAGACTCCTGAGCATTCACCGCGTGATGCGGGATGGATGACAGGACGATGACGAGTGCGAACGCTTTGACCTTCATGCGTAGCGTCCAACGCACCTTGCTAGCACACTCGTCTCTTTCGACATGAGGATACCAGCCACCTGTTGAATGCGCGGGCAGGCTGTGGTCCTGTCCCCGGGTTGTTTCGGCGCTCGAGGTCCATTCGGTGTCCGAGAGCAGAAGAGAGGCATCCCGTGACGAAGAGCACCAGTCTGAACGAACTCGTCGTGTTCCACGACAAGACCCTGGAGTCCAACTACTCGTCCGGGCGCATCCCGATGACCACGCTCTTCGAGGCTTACCTCGACGGCGACGTCGACATCCCCGACATGGACGCGTTCCTCGACGGACGCGACCGCGTCGTGACCTACTCGCTCACCATGGAGCACGTGAAGCAGCTGTTCACGCGCATGCTCCCGGAGATGACCATCCACTCGCAGGCGCAGGACAAGCGCATCGTGCGCGAGCACTACGACCGCGGCAACGACTTCTTCGAGGCCTTCCTGGGCGACCGCATGGTCTACACCTCGGGCATCTTCCTCGACGAGAGCGAGAGCCTCGAGCAGTCGCAGGACAACAAGATCGAGCTCGTGTGCCGCAAGCTCATGACGCGCCCGGGCGACGAGCTGCTGGACATCGGCTGCGGCTGGGGCACGCTGGCGATGCAGTCGGCGCAGCGGTTCGGCGTCAAGTCGACGGGCATCACCATCGCCCAGAAGCAGACCGAGTTCGGCAACGCGCGCATCGCGAAGGCCGGCCTGTCCGATCGCGCGAAGATCGAGTGCCTCGACTACCGCGCGCTGCCCAACAAGCAGTGGGACCGCATCGTGAGCCTGGAGATGGTCGAGCACGTCGGCATCAAGAACCTGCCGAAGTACTTCAAGATCGTCTACGACCACCTCAAGGACGACGGCTTCTTCCTGCTCCAGTTCTGCGGCCTGCGCCGCGGCGCCGACCAGGGCGTGATGCCGGTGAACCTGCGCCCCGAGGACATGATCTGGGGCCTGTTCATGAACAAGTACATCTTCCCCGGCGCCGACGCGTCGCTGCCCCTGTCCGACATGTGCAAGTACATGGAGAAGGCGGGCTTCGACATCCACTCGGCCGAGAACATCAGCATCCACTACTCGGTCACCATCAAGCGGTGGCACGACAACTGGATCAAGAACAAGAAGGCCGTCCTCGACGCGTACGGCGAGCGCTGGTACCGCCTGTGGAACCTGTTCCTGGCGTGGTCGTGGCGCATCGGCGCCCAGGGCAACTCCGAGTGCTTCCAGGTCGTGGCGCACAAGAACCTCGACCACTTCAACCGCAAGGTCTTCATCGGCAAGAATGCCCTTGCGCAGGTGAAGCCGGCCGTCGAGCCGCAGCGCATGGTCGCCAAGAACGGCACCGCGCACGCCGAGTAGTTACCGACCGAGCTTCGCGACTGCCCAGGCGGCCGCCTCGCGCACGACCGGATTGTCGTGACGGGCGGCCGCTTCCTCGAGAGCTTCGAGAGCGCCCTGGTCCCCCCGGTTGCCCAGGACCAGGGCAGCGTTGCGGGCGAGGCGCGCGCGGCCGGCGCGGCGCAGGGGCGAGCCCTCGGTCAGCCGCTCCATCGTCGAGGCGTCGGCCGAGAGCAGCTCCTCGAGGCGCAGGCGCGACCATCGCTCGAGCGGCGCGAAGGGATCGCCGTCGTTGCCCGGCGCGGGGGCGCGGGCGCCCTCGCCTGCGTTGAAGGGGCAGACGGTCTGGCAGTCGTCGCAGCCGAACAGGTTCTGTCCCAGGCCCTCGCGCAGCTCGTCGGCGATCGGACCCGGGTGCTCGATGGTGAGGTACGAGACGCACCGGCGCGCATCGAGCACGAAGGGCCGCGGGAACGCCTGCGTCGGGCAGGCCTCCAGGCACCGCGTGCACGCGCCGCACCGCTCGGCCATCGGCGGGTCCTCGGCCTGCAGATCGAGCGTGGTCACCACCTCGGCGAGCATCACCATCGAGCCCAGGCCCGGCACGATGAGCATGCCGTTCTTGCCGATGAACCCGAGGCCCGCGCGCGCGGCCCACGCCCGCTCGAGCACGGGCTTGTCGTCGATGAGCGGGCGCGCCTGCACCGGGTGCTCGGGCGTACCGAGCGATCGGATGAACGTCGCCAGCCGCCGCACGCGCCGTCGCAGGAAGCGATGGTAGTCGTGGCCGCGGGCGTAGCGGGCGATGTGGCGGGAGACCTCGCCGTTGTCCGCGTCGCGGGGATAGCGCCGGGCGACGCAGACGACGCTGCGCGCGCCCTCCAGGATCTCGTCTCCATCGAGTCGCGATCTGGCCCCAGCGTTCGCGGACAGCCAGGTCATATCCCCGTGCATTCCAGCGGCGATGAACGCCCCGTAGCGCCCGAAATCCTCGTCGATCCGCACGCCCGGACCGGCACGTGCGATCGCCACGGAATCGAAACCGAGGCCCGCCGCGCACGCGCGGACCTGATCGGAAAATGAGACGCGCGGCGCAGCCATGGGCCCTGTCTCTTGGATTATGGTGCAGGCCACATGACCAAGGGTGGGTTCGTTTTCATCGCGAGCATCGGCTTCGTTGCGGCTTCCGCATGCAGCTCGGGCAATCACACTCCGGTGGCCGACGCCGGCGGGCCGACCGCGACGTGCGGCTCCAACGTGACCGTCGAGGACCAGAGCGAGAAGGACTGCACGACGTGCTCGGCGGGCATGGTCTCGTGCAGCAACGCGCAGCCCCTCAAGGCGTGCTGCACGTGGACGGGGCAGCCCCGGACGCCGCTCGCGCGCTCCACGGGCCTGCACCGCTTCTCGGCACCGCAGGGCGCGAGCTCGGCGCCCGACCTGTCGTGCCTCACGAACCCCGGAATGCGGGGAGCCTCGACCATGGTCACGCTCACGGGTTACGTCTGGCTCTTTTCGAGCGGCACCGACAGCGCCGGGGTCAAGGTGCAGGTGTACGAGGAGAACAACCCGAACACCGACGGCAGCCTCGGCATGCCCGTCGGCATGCCTTACACGACGACCATGAGCGACATGGCCGATCCGACGCCCACGACCTGGGACACCAACTGCCCGAACGGCTGCTCCTACCGTCAGTACACGATCACCGGCATCCCGACGGAGACCCCGCTGATCATCGAGACCAGCGACGCCGCCAACGGAAGCACGTGGGCGACGCTCTACGACTACAACATCTACTTCCCCAACTCCGCGGTCACGATGCAGGGCGGAGTGCCCACGGTGAGGTACGACGCCACGGCCGCGTCCTCCGGGGATCCGAACACGGTCGCCCTATCGGTTGGCTTCACCGTCACGAGCGGCGTCATCGCGGGCGAGGTGCACGACTGTTCGACCGATCCCGACGGTCCCGTCACCGGCGTCCGGCTGAGCGGCGCCACCGTGGGCACCAGCGTGGCCCCGCAGGACCAGATCTTCTACTCGACGAGCGACGAGTCGAGCCCGCTGCTGGATCGGACGGCCACCTCGACCACCGACCTGTCGCTCTTCGCCGGGGTCAACTACCCCACGGGCGTCCCCATCCGGGTCACCGCGGTGGGCGAGGACCCGGCCAACCCGGGCAAGTTCCTGATGCTGGGCACGTACGTCGTGCAGGCGTACCCGTCCGCCGTCACCGCCATCTCCCTCCGAGGCCGTCGTCCATGGCAACCCTGATGAACGGAGGCGCGCTGGGCGACGAGCTGTCGCCGGCGCCCGCGACGCAAGACGCGCTGTTCGGCGGGAGCGTCGTCCTCTTCCAGCCGCCACGAGGAGCGGGCTACCGCACCAACGTCGACGCGCTGCTGCTGGCGGCGTTCGCGACGTCGGCCAAGGTGGCGAGCGTGGCGTTCGATCTGGGCGCGGGCGTCGGGGCCGTGGGGCTCGCGCTGCTGCGGCTGGGGGCTGCCCGTCGCGTCGTGTTCGTCGAGATCGACGAGCACCCCGCCGCCATGGCCCGCCGCAACCTCGACGCGAACGGGTGGACTTCTCGCGGCGAGGTGGTGCGAGGCGACGTGCGCGACATCACCCGCGCGCGCCGCGGCGAGGCCTCGCTCGTGGTGTGCAACCCGCCGTACGTGGCGCCCGGAAAGGGTCGCGTGGCCCCCGCACAGGCCCTCGCCCGCACCGGCGAGCTCGTGACCTTCGTCGAGGCGGCCCGGCAGGCCGCTGGCCGCAAGGCACGCGTGTGCTTCGTCTATCCGGCCAGCGAGCTCGGGACCCTGCTGTCCACCCTGTCGGCCGAGGGGCTGCATGCCAAGCGCCTGCGCTTCGTCCACGGCACGCCCGAGACCCCCGCCCGCATCGCGCTGGTCGAGGCGCAGGCCGGCCGGCCGGGCGGCCTTCACGTGCTGCCGGCGCTCGTGGAGCGCGGAGCGCGCGGCTACACGCCAGAGATGCAGGCGCTTCTGGCTCGGGGCTGAGCCCTCCCAGAAGCGGCCCCGGGAAACCGGCCGAGCACGACGGCGCACCGGGCCGGCAGGACGGCTCGACGAGCACTCGCCATCGGCCGTCGAGCCGTCGGGAGCGCGACGTGCGCGATTGACGGTGCTCCTGCGCCGGCCGCGACTGCGCGTCGAACGGTCGCGCGCGTCCGAGGAGCGAAGCGGGCGGCTGCGCCAGCCATCTCGAGCCGGGCACGCGCAAAAGGCCGAGCAGATCCGGCTGGTTCGCCTGCAGCCGCAGCGGACGCGACTGGCGGAACCGCGATCCCGGTGGCTCGGGCAGCAAGCGTGGTCGCTGGGTCTGCAGACGCGATTGCTCGACGAGCGGACGCGATTGCGTGACGAGCAATCGTGTCTGCAGCAGGCGTCGTCGCGATGGCGCGGCGACCCGATCGGGTTGCTACTCGAGCGCCCCGGCGAGCGCCCGGGGCGCTCCCCTCCATGGCAAGAGCGATCGAGGGCGCCGCGCGCGCCCGCGCAGCTGCGCCCTTGGCGACCACCTTTCGCCGCGAAGAAGTCAGCTAGACAGGAAAAGTTTATCCAGGGTGGACAAGATGGGATCCATCCGCTGGAGCCTCCTTTGGACAATATCAGCTCGTCTCATCCAGTACTTACGTGCCATGTAGGCGTGGCACCGATAGTGCAAAAGTACGGCGTCAAGAGAAGGAGCCCATCGATGCCCCGCACCGTCGTCCCCGTCGTCGTCCTCGCCCTGTCCGCCCTCGCCGGCTGCGCCTCCACCCAGCCCCCGCCCGCGGTGTCCGTCGCCGGGCAGGTGCCCGTCGACCGGGCGGCCGTCCAGCCGCCGGCGGGCGTCGGCATGGCCGGGGCGGGGGCCGAGGGCGCGTCGACGAAGCGCTTCACGCACGACCAGGAGCTCGCCGGCTCGCTGCACCCCAAGATGGCGAGCCACGTCAACGAGTAGGTCGTCGCGAGCGACCGAGGGCTATCGCGACCCGAGAAGCCGATCCATCGCGATCGCGCACGCCGCCCGCACGCTCAGGTGGTTGTACTCGCCCCTCGCCGCCCGGATGGGCTCGAGCCGCGCGTCCGCCCCCTCGATGCCGCCAGGGGCCAGCCCCCCCCCC
>VFSW01008743.1_pt1 | contig 14513 bp, 8 predicted proteins | sample 5358111 | NCBI WGS metagenome assembly VFSW01 (sample SAMN11554181, study PRJNA540505) | mine drainage metagenome | isolation source: sediment from site ElyBrook_90M | place: USA: Ely Copper Mine, Vershire, VT | collected 2017 | reverse complement strand
TCCCCTGTACTGCTAACAGAGCCGAAGGACTCGTCGTCCCGATGCCGACGTTGCCGCTCGCGGTGACGTTGAAGAGCGTCGTGGCCGACGATGAGGAGGCCACGTGGAATATGTCGCCGGTCTGACCGGCGACGCTTTGCAGGGTGAGGGTGGTGTTCGTCGTTGAGGCGGAAGCGTCCTGGATGAAGAGCGGCTGGTTGAGCTCAAAGCGCTTCGCGGAGCCGGCGGAGTTCCACGAGAAGACAGCGTTCGGCGCGACCGTGCCACGGAAGAATACGAGCGAGGAGTCCTGCGTGTCGGCGGTGGCGTTCGCAGAGTTGATGGTGAAGGTGGCTGACTGCGTGCCACCGATGGTGGTGGATGCGGCCGAGATACTGTTCGCCGTGAGCGTGCCGACATACGCGTTCTTCCAGTAATACGAGGTGGAGCCGAGACTGTATGTGCCGTTTATCGTCGGGATAATGTCCGAGCCGACGGAGGCGTTCACCACGAGCGTGTTGGCGCTTGACTGGCCGAGCGTGGTGGAATTGCCGACGACGGTGAGGTTGCCGCCGATCTTCACATCGCCGGAGGTCTGGAGGACGCCCGGGGTGGTGGTGGCGACGCCCACACCGAGCCCGCCGGTGAAGTACCCCGAGCCCGCCACCGAGAGTAACTGCGCGGGCGAGGTGGTGCCGATGCCGACGTTTCCGGAAGAATCAATGCGCAGACGTTCGATGCCTGCAGTGGAGAGAGCGAGCTGACTTGCGAGCGGCGACCAGAGGCCGGTGTTGGTATTACCGAGGAAGGTATACGCGGGCGCGGCAGCCGCGCCCGCGTTGGATGCAATGAAGTTCAGTGCGGTGGTGGTTGCAGTCGCGAGAATGGAACCCGGTGCAGTGTTCACTGCGCCGACGCCGAGACCGGCGGTGAGGTAGCCCGAGCCCGCGACTGCAAGCGATGTCACAGGCGAGCTGGTGCCGAGACCAAGATAGCCGGTATTACTATCCACGTAGAGGAGCGGCGAGGAGGTACCCACGGTGAAAAGGCCGTTGCCGAAAGGCGTGGAGGTTCCGACTGCGAAGTGTCCGGCGAAAGTGCTGGTGGCGGTCGAGCTGGTGGCGGTGAAGTAGCCGGCGATAGCTTGATTGCCGAGCGTTGAGGAGCCCTCGACCGAGAGCGCATAGGTAGGCGAGGAGGTGCCGATGCCGACGAAGCCGTTGTTGGTGATGCGGAATACCTCGGTACCGAGGTCATTCTGCGCGACGAATATCGGCTGGGTGCTGGTGGCGTTCTTGAGAGCGAGCAGTGCCGCAGGCGAGAGGATGCCGATGCCGATGTTCTTCGTCGAGGTTGCGTACACGAGGCCGCCGTTATCGATGTTGAGCGAGCCGGCGAAAGTGCTGGTGGCGGTGATGGCGGTGGCGGTGAAGAACGGCGCGGTGGCGCTGATGTTTGAGGTGATGCCGCCGGAAGCGACGAGACTGCCGGTGGTGAGGGTGGTGAAGGTGGCCGTGGTGGCGGATACGGAGATGCCGTTCGTGAGATTGCCGCCATCAAAGGTCCCGCCCTTGAAGTCGCCGTTGGTCACGATGAGACCGTCGAGTTTTTGAATCATGTTCACATACTGAATCGTGTTTCTGTTCGTGACGCCCTGCTGAGCGACCGGTTGTATCATGCCGACCATATCGGCGAGCAGGGAGTTCTTTGCGGTGGCGATGGCCTGGTCTACGTAGTTCTGCGAGACGCCGTTCACGGTAGTGACATAGGTGGGATAGGTCGGAGCATTGATGCGGGTGATGGTAGTAGTGCCGAGAGCAACTTGATTCGTTCGTTGCGGAGTGGTCGTAGCGACGGCGACGACAGGACGAGGGGCGGGGGACACTGCGGGTGATGCTGAGCCAAAGAGGTCGGCCAGTGCGCCCGTCGCGGATGCGAAGATGCCGTGGATAGTGTCGTAGGTGGCGAGCGCCGCTTGTTCGCCGGCAGAAAGTGCGGGAAGTGCGGCGGCGACCATCGGCGCCGAGGTGGTGCGGATGGCAGAAAGTACGGAGGCGACTTGTGGCATTTGAGCGATTGACATCATCGCGTTATTGAGTTTCTGGAAGGTCTGACCTTCCAGAACGAGCGCGCTCTTGCCGAGCGCACCGAGATACGCATCGTTCACCGCTACGGGGGCGGAAGCGAGAAGTGGACCCGCCGCGCTCGCGAGCGAACGAACACCATCCGCACCGGCGTATGCGACATTGCCCATGTCCTTTACGAGCGAGAGATAGCGCCCGGAGACGGTGAGCGCAGCGGGGACGAAGTGCGATGCGGCGGCGTATTCCGTATTGAAAACCGCCTGCGCAATGGCGGGCGCGAGATGAGCCGGCGACTCAGTAGCGTGCAAGAAGGCTGCGGCGGCGAGTGCCGGTGCGCGCGAAGCGGCACCCGCAAGCACATCGCCCATACCGCCGATAAAGGCGACCGTCGCGCGGGCGCTCGCGGGCGCGGCGGTGGCGAGGCCGTACGATACCGCGACATCGGCGCCTATCGCGGCATGCGTGGCACTGATGACGGACCCGCCGAGCACGAGATTCATTCCCGCGACGATGCTCGGCGCGGTTCGGAGCACATCGCGCATCGTGGCGGCGAGCGCGAGCGTTTGTTCAGCGGATTTTTTGATAAGCGAGTCGTACGCGGCGAACGATGCGCCGATGGCGGCATACGCGCTCTCGCCGATATCCACATACGCATTCGCGAGTGCACTCGCTGCGCGCGATGGTGATGAAAGAGTCGCATACGCATCAAATGCAGATGCTTGCACGTCATCGAAAGTGATCCCCGACGCGTTCGACGGCGAGGTGAGCGCCAATGAGGAACCGCTGCGAGGAGCATGGCGGTCTTCATCGAGTGCCATGCGCAAAGAAGAAAGATCAGGTTCCGAAAGGATTGGCGACGCGAGGTTCGCAGTTGTGATTGCGTTTGCGGTTGCGACGCGCGAAGAGATTGCGCGCAGTGAGATGCTCGTCGCATCGATTCGCGCCGCGATGTTCGCGGGGATATCGCCGAATGTTTCGTCAAATCCGGAAGCGATGGTGCGCGCTATAGCTACGGCATTCGTTGCGAGTTGCGGTATCGCGGCGGCGCGTGCCGCGGCCGCCCCGGAGCCGACGACCAGAAGCGCGACTGAGAGCGCGAGCGCATGGGAGCGGAATGAATTCGCGACGATACCAAGCGGCTCCGGCACATCAATTGGTGTTGTCAATGTCTGCGGCGTACGGTGCAGGAGCGAGCGGTGCACGCGATACTCCCCCGCGCGCGCGCTCGCGAGCGCGCGCGCGCGATCAATCTTGTGGTTCCCCTGCTTGTCCAGGAATTGCGTAAGCGACCCTCTTTCGATCAACCAGTTGTGCCCGACTCTTTTCCCGGTGATTTTTCCTGAGCGAACGAGACGTGATAAATAATCCGAAGTATATCCGAAAAGCTCTCCAGCTTCTTTTGTTGTTATTAAATTTTCGTTAGGTGAAAGATCCATGCCGGATATCCGAATTAACTAAATAATAACTTATCTTTTCGGCATTCCCTACGATCAATATGGGGATAATTATTCACTTCAAAAACATTCGTACGCGACCATGCGTCCGCCCATCATCAGATGTCAAAAAATCGACAAAAAATCAGAACATTCAGTGTCCGGATCGGAGGGGAAAGCATTGGAAATCGATTCGAGTAAGATAATTTTGCTACATTCGCGATATAAATCTCGTTTAGGATAAAATTTTAGGCTTTATAAGCCGATTTAAGGGTCATATACATCTTATTTGGTAGATATGTACGGATAGCCGAACAACATAGCATTCATTTACTCATTCCGGTGCCACAAAACAGCTTCTAGACTATCTATATAAAGGTATGCGTACCGGATTGACCGATCGTCCGTGTCTAAAGTCTATTATTCACAGGTAGAATGTACAGCGCCTACAGAACCGGATGTTCTGCTTAGATTTGGTAGCAATGTAACGCAATCTAGGAAGCACTACTTTATAGAGCAACTAGGCTCTACGGGCCGTTTACGAGGCCACACCGCATCAGCATATTTTACAGAGGTTTAGCCTCTGTAACTCAATTCGTTGGTAGTATGTCTTGCCTGTCCGAGACGAGAAATGTTGTAAATAAACTATTTATTGTAGAGTTCAATACCTGCAATCATCCTTGCTTGGCTATTCGAGAGTATGTATGAGTCCAAATATCCGCTTCCCATGACGGCAACAACCGCAGTAGCGGTGGCGAGCACCGCTCCGGACAACTGCAATGACCGTACGAGCTTCCTGCCGAATGTTCTGCCCTCCTGACGGTCCTCCAGGGGCTGTATGTCTGAATTACGCGACAATAACTCCTCCATCGAGGCTTGGTGGTACGGTTGGCGTACCGCGCGGATAGGCACCCTTACGGCTTCCGTTTCTTTTGCTTCCGGCTCTTTGTCTTCTTTGCTCTCTACCTCGGGCTCCTTAGGGGCTACCGGGGCGACTGGTTGCGTATCTGCTATCTTATCAAAGCGATCGAACCACGCTGCCCATGTGTCCTGCAAGCGCTGAGCGACCTCAAGATCATTTCTCTTATCATCTGAGAACTCCGGTTCCTCTCTGTCGCGTAGTCGGTTTACCGAAGGAAGAACTTCGGTGTCAGAAGCCTCATAGCGCGGGGATTCCCATGTTGCATTGAGCGGCAATGCCGTTGATACAGGCTTTTTTAACTCTTCTACGGGCTCATTCTTCGGTTCACCGAAACGATGGTCGTGAATAGCCGATTCGAGCACATACCAGCTGCGCCCGACAAGCCGTGCCGGCACACGCCCTTCGCGGCAGAGTTGACCGATGTAATCCTTCGCATAGCCGGTCACTTTCGCGGCTTGTTTCGACGATACATATTTCTTCTCGCCTATGAGTATCTCGTCCATGCGCATAGTATAGCCATATCTTGGCTGGCAAGGAAGAGCTGTGCACAGCCTTCTCTCCGGCTCTGCAGAATCATAAAGAAAAACCCATCCGGGGGTTTCGTAAACCCCCGCATGGGTCGCCCTGCACAATCTAACGCAACTCCGCGACGATGAGCTCTCTCAAGATGGTCGGGTTACCTGCGCCCCTGGTGGCTTTCATCCCTTTCCCGATTAGGTATTGCAGGGCCGCCTCCTTCCCTGCCCGGTACTCTTCAACCGCTTTTGATTCCTCCGCGAGTACGCTTTTAACTGCGCTCCGCAGCGCTTCAGCGTCATGCACTTGGATGAGGTTATGCTCTTTTGCGATGGTCTCCGGATCGCCTCCCTTCTCAACCATGATGAGAAGAATGTCTTTGGCGCCGCGCGACGAGAGCTCATGCGACGCAACGAGGCGAATGAGTTTTGCAAATGCGAGAGGGTCGAGTGTCAGACGCTCTTCATCATCTCCTTGTCGGGCGTACATGCCGGCGAGATCGGAAACGATGTAATTCGCCGCGAGCGCGAGCAGCTTCGCATCGTTAGTAAGTGCGGAAGCAACCGTATCAAAAAATGCGGCGCGCTCCGTCGTCGCGCACAAATATGCGGCATCGGTATCTTTGAGCGCATACGCTTTCGCATAGCGTTCTCGGCGTTCCCACGGAAGTTCCGGCAACGACGCGCGGAGCGCGTCGGATGAAAATTCGGGTATCTCGGAGAGATAGAGTTTCGGCAAGTCCGGTTCCGGGAAATACCGATAATCGGCGCTCCCCTCCTTGAACCGCTGGTGGAAAGTCTTCTGTCCTCCTTCGTCCCAGCCGCGCGTCTCCTGCGATACCTTCCCCCCGCTTTCGATAAGCGCTGTCTGCCGTTCTATTTCAAATGCGATGGCGCGCTCGACGGAACGGAACGAGTTTATATTTTTCACTTCCACCTTCGTTCCAAACTTCCCCTCTACATTTGAGACGGACACGTTCGCTTCCATGCGCATCTCCCCTTTTTCGAGATTGGCTTCGCCGGCGCCGAGCGTGCGCAGCAAGAGTTGCAACTCGCGCGCGAAGCGTCCCGCGGTCTCCGCATCAGGAATGACCGGCTCGGTGACGAGCTCCATGAGCGGGATGCCGGCGCGATTGAAATCGACAAGACTCTTTCCGCTCGTGTGGATGGAACGCGCCGTATCTTCTTCCAAGTGCACGCGCGTGATGGCGACGCCTGCGAGCTCTCCGCCGGTGATGAGCGGGTGCTCGTATTGACTTATCTGATATCCCTTCGGAATGTCAGGATAAAAATAACTTTTGCGATCGAATTCGGTAAAGTCGGCAACGGTGCCGCCGAGTGCGGGGCCGATGCGCAGGACCTGCCGGACCGCTTCGCGGTTGATGACCGGCAGTGTGCCGGGGTGCGCGAGACAGACCGGGCACACGTTCACATTCGGGCGCATCTCGTCCGGGTCGTTCGCGGAGTCGCAAAACATCTTGGTTCGGGTCTTGAGTTCGGCGTGGACCTCGAGGCCGATAGTGGCGCGATACATAGTACCCACAGTATGCCGTAAACAGTAGGGAGTAGGCAAATAGCCCCTATCCCTTCTTGAAGATTTTTGTGAGCTGGTCGGAAAACTTTTTGAGGGCTTCGGGGTCCTCTACGGAGACTTTGAGCACTTCCCTGCCGGTCTCGCGGGCGAGAAGCTGCATTTTCATTTCACACTCCTCGGGCGAAATAAGGTCTATTTTGGACAGGACGACGATCTCCTGCTTCTTCGTGAGTTCGTGCCCGAACGACTCTATCTCCTTATGCACTTCCCCGTATGCCTTGAGGGGGTCTTCTTGGTCAGCCGAGACGAGATGCAGGAGGATACCTGTCCTTTCTACGTGCTTGAGAAATTTTATTCCGAGACCTCGTCCGGTCGAGGCGCCTTCGATAAGTCCGGGGATGTCGGCGAGTATGTAGCCGTAGAACTCACCGAGGTTCGGTTCCAGCGTCGTGAAGGGATAGGCGCCCACCTTCGATTTAGATCGCGTGAGCGCATTCATGAGTGAAGACTTCCCCGCGTTCGGCAGGCCGATGAGCCCCGCGTCCGCGATGATTTTGAGGGTCAGCTCGATGTCCCCACCCTTCCCTTTCTTGCCGAGCGTTTGCTGAAAAGGGTTCTGGTTCGTGGAGCTTTTGAAGCGCGCATTGCCGAGACCCCCCTTGCCTCCGTGGAACAGCTCGATACGCTCGCCTTCTTTCGTTATCTCGTACTCGTCGCCCGTCTCTACGACGCGCGCGAAGGTGCCGACCGGTACTTCGAGGATAGCCGGCTCGCCGTTCTTCCCGTGCTTCAGCTCGCCCTTGCCCGCTTCGCCGTGCTCCGCTTTAAATTTTTTCTCGTAACGATAGTGTGCAAGCGCCGCGAGATCGCGCACGCCGACGAGAAAGACATCGCCGCCTCTGCCGCCGTCGCCGCCGGAGGGTCCGCCGCGCGCGGACTCTTTGGTACGCAGCCAACGGATGACGCCGTCGCCGCCTTTGCCCGACTCCGCATGTATCCTCGCCTCATCAACAAATGCCATATAACCTCACAATACACTAGAAAACATAAACCTCCAACCCGCAAGAACCCTACCCCACACTTGGGAAAGTTAAACTCTCCCGAAACAGCGAAGGGCGTTTGGGAGAGTTTAACTTTCCCATCTCTACGCCAAACGATGAGCGGCAATGGATTCCCAGATGATGATGCCGAGAGTGATGAGAACATAGAGCCAACCGAACGGATAGACGCCTTGGGAATAAGTCGCGGGCTGGGAGAGCGGGGCCGGAGCGAAACTGAGCGGGTATATCAGGTAGTCGAGGATGGCAACGATGGGAATGTAGAATGCGGAGAATTTCAGCCACTTGCGGAATGTGGCGGCATTGGCGAAAAGGAGAGCGACCGCCACGATGGCAAGCATCTGTCCGAGAGCGATGAGCGGCCAACCAATATTCACCGCCCCTGGAACTCTACAGATATAAGAACCAGACTGTAGACCAGAGCAAAACCCAAATCTCTCAGGATTGCTAAAGAAAAAACCAGCGCAATAAACTACCCCAGCGAGAACAAACACAAGGGCTTTTTTATATCGGAGGTTCATATAAGCAGTGCTTTAAGTGTATTAATCATATCAAGGATAATCTCCGCTTGGGCAGGTGATATGCCCTTCTGTGAATCCCGCTCGTGCGATTCCTTTCTTCTTATAGAGAGAGCTACTTGCTGCTCGATATTGCGAGAGAGTATATCGAGCTGCATCCCCACGAGCGACTTCTGCCTGTCGAGGGCATAGCGGTCTTCCCCGTCATCTTTTTCTTTCTTGTCTTTCTTCCCTTTATCGCCCCTATCATCGGATACTCTCTGAGCTGGCGTGAGCTGGAGTTCCATCTCTCCGAGCTTCTTGCCGAGCTCCTGCTTCTCGCCCCTGGAGAGCGGCATCGCTCCGATGACCGACTCCATATAACGCACATACGCGAGCGGGTCAGCGCCGGGAGCTGCAGAGACGGCAGTAAAGTCAATCTTCCCGTCACCGTTGATATCTACGGCGGGAGCTGTCGGAGTGCCGTTCGCAACCGAAAAAGTAACGGTCGAGCTCGCCGTCGTGGGTATGTCCGTGAACGAGGCCGTCGTACTTGCGACATCGCCATTCACCGTCTCAATAGTAAGCGTCGCAGAACCGGAAGCGTAGCCGCTCGCCGCAACTTGATAAGTGCCGCTTTGCGGTACGCTGATGTACTCTTCATCGTCAACTACCTGCACGGAGCTGTCGGGAATGTCCCTCTTCGCGCCGGAGAAGTCCGTGCCGGGGATGGGCAAGACGCCGCTCTGATTCCCAGCCGCGTCGGTGACGACCATATTTACGGGCGAATGCGAACTGATACGGAGTTTAATTGCGTTTGTGTCATTGGGTGGTTTTGTATCAGAAATATATTGTTCAGCACTTGTATCCTTATTTTGCAGTAAATCTGCAATTACATTCTGAACTGGTTGGGCGGAGGTTAGATTTTGATGTTCTATATTTTTCTTTTCACTATGTACAAAATCAAGCGCATTGAAATACAAACTGTTACTCGTATTTCCCACTGCACTCAGGGACACCACCGTAGCATCGCCGTCCTGCGTCGTAACGGGCGTATGTTGAAGCGCCGGCGTATCGGCACACGCACTGGTGGTTATTAGATTCGTACAAACGACCTTCGAGACGGTCGTGTAGGTGAGCGTCTTCACTGTGTCCTGCCCCCAGCCCGCTATCGCCGTCACCGTGATGCCCGCCGGCGGCGTCCATGAATCGAGCGCATTGTGCGTCGCGACAGCCTTATCGACAAGCGCGCTTGAGAGCGCGAGCGGCGTGCGCAGGTCGGCCGGGCTGCCCGCCTGCGCATCTAGGCCGGCGGAGTCCGTGAGAAAACTCGCGAGAGCGGAAAACGAAGTGAGTGCGGGGCCAAGATTCGCGGCGAATTTACCGGAGAGCAACCCTCCCGTATCGAAAGTAACGGTCGGATCGCTGACATACGCGAAGTACGCGGACGACGGCAGAAGACCGTATGTCCCGGGCATCGTTTCGGCGGCCGCACGCACGTCGCTTCCGGAAGTGATAATCCCAAACAGGTTCGTCCCGTCGTCGCCGTGGAGCATAGTGCCGATATCGGTCGGCGTGCCCCACTGCGGCGTGCCGACCATAATGATGCGGTCGATGTATTTCGGCGCATCCGCACCGAGTTTTGCCGCGAGCGCTTTGGCAAGCAAACCGCCATTGCTGTGTGCGACGATAGTAACCCTCTTTGTCGGTGAGCTTGACGCCATATCTCGGAGCACATCCGCGAGGTATACCTGCTGTACACTGCCATCCTGCATTTCGGTCGGCGTGCCGTTGTCCACAATATCGCGCACATCGTAACGCCAATCATACGGGTAGGCGCGCCATTCTTTAATAGTGTGAGCTGTCACGAGCCCATCCATAAAATGCTCGAAGCCGCCATAGGTCTCTAGATTTTTTCCGAAAATGCTTGCAATCGTGCCTACAAGCGGATTATGCGCCTGAACGATATCTATGATGTCTTTCGTATAGAGCGGATATTTGCTCGTGCCGTCGGCGTTCATCGCGAGGTACGGGATGTCCGTGTGATAGTCCGGCTCCCATACCTGATGTTCGATACCTAGGGCGCCGCGATAATACAACCGGCTCGCTTCGATGCCGGGCAGGAAGAGAACATTCGAAACGCAGCCGCCGCTTGCACACGGGTCGGGCGGTGGCGGTTTCGGAATGAGCACCGTTAAATTCCCATTAGCGATGTTCCCCGCTTCGTCGTATGCCGTAATATCGATATTGAAATTTACCGCTCGCGGTATCCACCCCGTATCGCCGAAATCAACGAGTTGAATGGGCACGTGCGAAAATGAACCGTCCGCCGAGCGGGCAAGCATCGTGTTTAATCCCAAGGGATTGAAACCGAATGTCGACCCTCCGACAACATTACTCACCACCGGATTTCCGGTTGCATCGGTAAGGCTCATGGTCACTCGCGATGCATTGACGGCACTGCCCGTGCCGTCCAATTTCCCCGAGAGATACATATAATCGCCGCCCTTCGGCGAAGTTGTGGAAAAGGTAATGTCTGAGACTGTAACGATCGGTTTTATATTATCGACGATTATCCGCGCGGTAGTGGTGGCGATATCGCCGACGGCATCGGTAGCCGTTACGAAAATGGTCTTGAACCCGTCGGGAACATTCGGACCGATAGTGAACGGCCCGAAGTTGTAATAAGAGTCCATGTTGTAATTCGGACTACCTATCCCGGCGGGCGTCGTGGTCGGACTTGGGATGCCCAGCTGTGATAGGTCGACCGACACTGTCGGAGGATTACCATACGGGCTATGCACGCCCACTTGAAATGTGGGGGTGTCGCCGGCGCGAAGAGCGGTCTGCGAAATGAGCAGCGTATACGGAATGGTCGGAAAACCGACGAACGCGGTTCTGTACACTGTGGAACGCGATGTGGCCGCCCGGACAGCAAACGGAGACGCACCGAGCACGAGTGTGCAGATTACAAAAAATAACGCGACGTTCCTTACGCGCATTATTTTCACCATACCACCGCCGCACAGTGTACAAACATGTTATGCACTTCACTCGCCCATGCGGGGGTTTCGTAAACCCCCGCATGGGGTGTGAGGAGTTATACTCGATATCAATGGAAATTTATCATGCACTCAATCGGGGTGTGGATGGAAGGGATATTTTTAAAGATGACCAAGATCGTGTCCGATTTGTGCACAACCTCTTCGAGTTCAATGATAGGAAGCTTGCTCCCCATATGCGCGCCCCCGGCAAAATAGGGGGTTTCGTAAACCCCCACATTCGAGAACGACTCGTCGACATCCACGGATGGTGTCTCATGAAGAATCATTATCATCTTGTATTATCCGAACGTATTGATGGTGGAGTCAGTCTGTTCTTGCGGAAACTCAATGTCGGCTATGCGAATTATTTCAACGAGCGCTATACCCGTACCGGGGCATTGTTCCAGGGTCGTACGAAAAAAATCCCCATAGGGGGTCAGGCACACTTTCTTTATATACTCCATTACATACATCTGAATCCGCTTGATTATCTTAGTGGCGCTCAAAAATGGCGTGAACGAAGTAGGTCCAGAATCAAAAATGCACGCGAGGCTCTCCAATATCTCAACACATATCGTTGGAGCAGCTATTTAGATTATGTGCGGCAAACAAACTTCCCTTCTGTCCTCTCAACATCATTATTCGCTAGTTCGCTCGGAAGTTATGCACGCGAACTCCAAGAGTACTTAAAGAGTGCGGAGTCTGAGGAATTCAATCTTTCCATAAACTCATATCTCGAATAATGAAGTCTAGGCCCATGCGGGGGTTTACGAAACCCCCGCATGGGCTCCAGAAGATAGGACGACGAATATAATAAAGGGGTGAAGAGATTAGGAGACGAGTTCCCAGCCCTCGGAGAGGAGCGATTCGGCTTTTTTGAATTTGAGCGTCTGGGTCGCGTCGCCCTTTTTGATAGTAACGAAATCATTCCTGCCGGGTCCGGCGGCCTTCACGAGAGGCGCCGGCGCGCTTCCCTCTTCGGCGCCCGCGGCGACGAGCGATGCGCGCGTCTTCTCCTGTTCCGCACGGATGCGCGCATCGTCCCTGTTTTCGAGCCGCGGCAACGCTTCGACTACCGCCGCGCGGATGTTCTCCTCGAGCTGACGGAAACGCTGGAGCCCCTCGCGCCGGTACTCGATGAGCGGATCGCGCTGGCCGTAGGCGCGCAGCGATACCGAGCGGCGCAAATAGTCCATGGTCTCCAAATGCTCGAGCCAGAAGGTATCGATAACCTGCAGAAGCAGGTGGCGCAGGTGCGGCACGAACGCGGCGCCGAACTCGGTCTTCTTCGCTTCAAAAGTCGCGTTCACCTCTTCTCCTTCCCCAAGCAGGGCTCGTATGAGCGCTTCCACATCCGCATCACTGCCCTGAAGCGCGGCGCGGCGGCGCGCGTAAATAGCGAGACGCTGCGTGTTCATCACATCATCGTAGGCGAGCACTTGTTTGCGCGAGTCGAAGTTGAATCCTTCGATGCGACCCTGCGCGGTTTCCAGGGAGCGTGTAATCATCGCGCTCTCGATGGGTTCGTCCTCCGGAATGCCGAAACGACCCATCACCTTCTTCAGCGTGTCGGATGCGAAGACGCGCATAAGTTTGTCCTCCAGAGAAACGAAGAACCGCGTCTCGCCGGGATCGCCCTGGCGGCCGGAGCGGCCGCGGAGCTGGTTGTCGATGCGGCGCGCATCGTGCCGTTCGGTGCCGACGACCATGAGGCCGCCTTTCTCGAGAACGGAAGCGCGCTGCTCCGCAGTCGCGAGCGCGCCGCCGAGTTTGATGTCGACACCGCGTCCGGCGAGGTTCGTCGCGACCGTCACGCGCCCCTCCTCTCCCGCATTCGCGATGATTTCGCCTTCGCGTTCGTGATTCTTCGCGTTCAGGACTTCGTGCGGCACGCCGGCTTCCGTGAGAACTGCGCTGACCGTCTCATTGTCTTCAATGGAGACGGTGCCGACCAGCACCGGCTGGCCTTTTTCGTGCCGCTCTTTCACCGCGCGCGCGACGGCGCGATACTTCCCCGCGGCAGTCTGGAAAATGAGGTCGTCGAAATCCTTGCGGGCCGACGGCTTGTTGGTCGGCACGACCACGACCTCGAGCCCGTACACGGTATAAAATTCCTCTTCGGAGGAGAGCGCGGTGCCGGTCATGCCGGCGAGTCCGTCGTACATACGGAAGAGGTTCTGGAAGGTAACGGTGGCGTAGGTACGCGTCTCCTCCTGTATCTTCACGCCTTCCTTGGCCTCGATTGCCTGGTGGAGGCCCTCTGACCAGCGGCGGCCGGGCTGGAGCCGCCCGGTGAACTCGTCGACGATGATGATTTCGCCTTCGCGCACGACATATTCCTTGTCCTGCTGGAACAGGGCCTTGGCGCGCACCGCCGTCTCCAGGTGGTGCGCATACTTCACGCCGCCCTCGGTGTAGAGGTTCTCGAGACCGAGCGCCGCCTCCGCCTTATGCATGCCCTCTTCGGTTATCTGGATGGCTTTCTGCTTCTCGTCGACCGTGTAGTCCTCGCCCTCTTTCATATCAGCAACAATTCCGGCGAAGCGTTCGTAGAGCTGTTGCGAATCGCCGGCGGGACCGCTGATGATGAGCGGCGTGCGCGCTTCGTCGATGAGGATGGAGTCGACTTCGTCGATGATGGCGTAGTGGTGGCCGCGCTGTACGATTTGCGCGGCGTCGTACGCGGTGTTGTCGCGCAGATAGTCGAAACCGAGTTCGTTGTTGGTGACATACGTGATGTCGCAAGCGTATGCCTCCTTCTTGGTCACCGGACGCAGGTAGTCGTAGAACACTTTGAACGCGCCCGCGACATCGCGCTCGGCATCCTCTTTCTTTTCCACATGCGATTGATCGTACCGATACGCGCCGGTGGAGGTCACGACGCCGACCGTGAGACCCAAGTAGTGGTATACCTGTCCCATCCACGCCGCGTCGCGACGCGCGAGGTAGTCATTCACCGTGACCACTTGCACTCCTTTGCTCGCGAGCGCGTGAAAGGTCGTCGGGAGCGTAGCGACGAGCGTCTTGCCTTCGCCGGTACGCATCTCGGCTATCTTGCCGCGCAGAAGGGCGAGTCCGCCGATGAGTTGTACATCGAAATGGGGCTGGCGGAGCGTCCGGCGCGCCGCTTCGCGCACGAGCGCGAATACGGCGGGAAGGTCGGTTTCGCTTGTCGCGCCCGCTTCCACCGCCCGGACGCGTATTTCGGATAGCCGAGCGCGCACCGCCTCGTCAGAATGGCCCTTGAGTTCCTCCGAGACCGCGTTCACGGCAGCGACAACCGGCGCCGCGGCCCGGAGGAAGGTCGCGGATTGGTTCTTTGAGAAGAAGCGGGAAAGCCCGAGCATTGACATGCAGTATAGCAAAATTCGAAATACGAAGCACGAAAAAGAAAGGGTAATGTCACCCATTTGCCACCAATAGTTTGAGCATTTTCTCGACCTTTTC
>VFSW01008742.1_pt1 | contig 14514 bp, 7 predicted proteins | sample 5358111 | NCBI WGS metagenome assembly VFSW01 (sample SAMN11554181, study PRJNA540505) | mine drainage metagenome | isolation source: sediment from site ElyBrook_90M | place: USA: Ely Copper Mine, Vershire, VT | collected 2017 | reverse complement strand
TGATGACTCATCCGGGAGTGGGCCCGGTAGTATCGCTGGCCTATGTGTTGGTGGTGGGCAACTGGCAGCGGTTCCCGCGTGGCAAGCAGGTGGGCAGCTACCTGGGACTGATTCCGTCGGAGGCCTCCAGCGGCAAGCGCCAGCAGCAGATGGGCCACATTACCAAGCAAGGCAACACGCTGCTTCGCTGGCTGCTGGTGGAATCGGCAACTACGGCCCAGCGGTTTGATCCGAGTTGGCATCGGCAGTATGTGCGGCTGTCGATGACGAAGCATCACGGGGTGGCGAAGGTAGCCATCGCGCACAAGCTGGCGGTGAGGTTGTATTGGATGTTGCGCTCCGGGCAGGATTACGAACAGATCAAGGAGCGCGGTTCGCGTGCGAGGCAGTCCGAGTGCCCCATTGGTCGCAGTAACAGACCGATAGAATGATTGGACGCCTCGCCTCTTTCCGTGAGGGAAGAGTTTGAACAGGAAATCATGGTGCTTTACCAGGCCGAATACATGGTTGGTGGAACCTGATGGTTGCCATCGAGAGTGATTGACATCAAGGTGCGAGCTTCGGTCGTCGAGCAATGAAAGAACGGTTTCCATCTATGGTTCGAATCTCAGAAAGAACGTCCGAGATTCGAACCCAGGCCAATGGTGGAAGTGGCCGGGAAGGTGTCAAGGGTCAAGATGAACGCCAAACAACGGCGCCCTTGACACCGCCCCGACCACCACGGAAAGCTGTGCGCGTTTTTCAGTTGACAGGGGTGCAAGCTGTCATACATGGGGTACACTGCCATCTCTTTGAAGCGCACAAGAGGGGCAAAATCAAAGTGTGGACCACCTGCCGATAATGAATCATCCCAGAATTGCTCCGGGATCCTAGCGCGTTTTTCGTTAGTAATGCTCCGATTAGGCATTCAAATCATTCAGAAATATCCACTTAATCCCTCCATCATGGGTTTGCAATCCGAATGTCGACATTCACTCACTCATGTCGAAGCCTGGAATCAAAAACTGAACCGCCCGGATTGTGACGCATTCTCGCTGAGCGGTGATACCAACAACGGAGCACGGGCATGCTTCATGTTTCCGGCAAGCCGGTTTTACGGCCAGGTGAAGCAGGCGCATTCGCAAGCGAGTCACCGGGCAATTGGGGCAGCTTAACTATCTGCTCGCCGAAGAACTAGCTAGAATTCGGGGCGATCCAGACTTTCCGGACTCGGATGTGGCTATCGAAGGGCTATCCAGAATGAGGCCATGCTTTACTGGAGATTCGCGTATTCGACTCGGGCCTGTCTCAGAATGGGAATCTCCGGGTCCGCATCTTTCCAGATTGCAAGGAAATCCTGATAGGCGGATATCGCTTTGGTCTTATCACCCGACTGCGCGTAGGCCCTGGCGAGTTGCACGCGCGCCACTACGCCAACGGGATCGCAGATGACGATGCCGCGGTGATCGATAATCTTTTGGAATTCCGCGGCAGCCTCGGCGCCTCGATGTGCGGCCAAATTGGCCAAGCCACGGACGTAAGCGGGGTGGAGGCTACCCGCTCCCAGGAGGGGTTCGGACCCGCCTCCGCTAGGACTGCCAAGCTCATAAGGAGTCGCAGTTTGAAGCAGTTCGAGCGCCTTTGACTGCCTATTCTGGTTCAATGCCAGAATTGCGCGTAGCGTGGGTGTATAGACGAACCGAACCGTGGTAGCCTCGGGCAGGCGTCGTGAGAGCTCGTCAGTCAGTTGTTGAGATCGAGAGTCTCCGATGAGCGCAAGGGCAAAGGCGGCTCCATAGGCGACGTCCCTGCTCTTTGAGAGAACGATCGCGCGCGCAGCTCTCTGCCTTGCGGCAGCCACGTTTCCGAACAGGGCTTCGCGCACCGCAGCATCGGCCTCGTAAAGGGCCTCTGCATCCCGCCGCCCCGAGTCTCGAGCAAAATCCGCTGCCCTCCGGGACATTTCGCGTGCCGCTTTCAGGCGCCCGGAATACGCGGATACGTACCCTTCCGCGTTGGACATCCAGTCATCCACGCCAGACCTTTCCCTGGACTGCTCGGCTTCCCGCTCCATTCCCGCCGTGTCGCCCTTCAAGAAGGAAATCACGTAGCGCTGGACATGGAAATAGGGATTGTCGAGCTTGCGCTCGGAGGCTTGCTGCAGGGCCTGCTCTGCTTCAGCGGTGCGCCCGAGCGCCAGGTAATCGGAGGCTAGGAGACTATATCCGATGGAAGAGTCCGGGTCGATCCCCAAGGCGATCTTCACTTCCTCGACCGCCTTCTCATAGTTGCCAAGATAAGAATAAACCCCGCCTGACAATAGCGCGTGCGAATCCGGCACGCGAGGATAAGCTCGCATCCACAACGCGCAAGTCTGCTGGACCCTTTCCAGGTTTCCCGTAACCTGCAAATCATAGTTAACGGAAATAAAGAACTTTTCCTGGTCGCTGGCACGGTCGCGCAATTGATAGGCTTTGGCGGTATTCTGAGCAGACAGGGCGAATTCCCCGATATCGCCGTACATGCGCCCAAGCGATGCATAAGCGCTGGCAAAGTCGGGATCAATCTCGATAGCTCGCTTGAAAAAGGGCACTGAGGGCGCCGATCCAGACGAATAGGAAACCTGCCAACCGACGCTGTAGGCCTTCAAGGCTTCGAGTGATGGCGTCGTGGCCTCGGCCAGCGGAGTATTGTACTGCTTGACCGTGGTGAGTGATTCGCCGAGCCGGGTTCTGAACTTGCTGGCAGCCTGGCTCAGGGCATTCAAAACCTCTTCCTTTCTCGCTGCCTGCACTTGTTCCTCAACAAGAACAACGCCCGTGTGACAGTCTCTCGCTCGCAATCCCAGCACATACTGGCTTCCGAGACCTGCGATCGAGCCGTCCAGCACGGCAGCACTGGCTGTCCGTTCGCAGATTTCCCGCGCGATCTCCGGAGTGAGCCGCGCATCGGCGGCCTTGCCCATGAGTCGCAGCATCTGCTGGATTCGATCTTCGGAGACAAGGCTGAGAAAAGGCGACTGCTCAAGCTGCACTGTCAGGCCTTGCCTCAGGGTTCCGTCAAAGACTGGATCACCGGTTGTGTTGGTGAAATCGGCCAGGACGATTGTGTCCGTCTCCGTCAGAGTGTGTTTCCGAGGGGCATAACGGAAGTAGATATAGGCGGCGCAGAACAATACAGATACGGCAAGAGCACCGGCTGCAATACCCCAGCGGCTTTTAGTACGGCCCGGTGCACGGAGCGGCGGAACTGGCTCCTCTTCTATCGCCTCTTGCTCTTTCTCTTCCGCCGCCATTGGCTCTCGGGCACGTTCGCTGACCTCTCCTTCGAGGCGGCCGATGAAGCGATAACCCTTGCCTGTGACAGTCTGGACAAATCTCGGCTGCGCGGGGTCGTCTTCGAGCACCTGGCGAATCTTGCGGATCGCGGTATTGATGGCATTGTCGGTATCGAGAAACGCGTTCTTGCCCCACAGCTTTTCAATGATTTCCTCTCTGGTCACCAATTGGCCCCGCCGCTCGGCCAGCAGGAACAAGATTTCCATGGGGATCCGTTCCAGCCTCAACATGCCGCCTGCACGTCTCACCTGGTAGGAGAGAAGGTCTAATTCAAGATCCTCAAATTTGAGCACATCTGGCGCCATCGTTTCGTGCTCTCCCCGTGAGTCGCAATTCTACATGTCTCTTGGGATCGCCTAATAAGCCCTGTCGCCACAACATAATAACGGCGCTACATAAAAATACAGATGAATTCAGGCCTTCTCCATTGCAGTCTGACCCGGCAATGAAACACGATGCGCTGCAGTTGAGAACAACTCCGGCACGGGCCGGGCAGGAGGAGGTCGAAACATGAGGTCACAGCGACTTGTCACGACAGCAGCGGCAACCATCTTGGCTCTGGGTGTGATTGCCCTGACGGGGTGGTTAACCATTTTAACGGCCGTGCTCGCTCAGAACAGTCCAAGCAGCGACGAGGAGGAGCTCGTCCGCATCGGGTACGAGATAGCCCCTGTGCCGTTGAAGCTGGAAGGGAAAAACCGCGATCTGGTGGGACTGGGCAGCTTCATCGTCAATGCTCAGGGTGATTGCAATGGCTGCCACACCGGGGGCGACCCTCCGAACTACAACTACGCGAACAACGGTGACCCGTATTTCTTGAACCAGCCACTGGGAACAAAAACGGACCCCACTACCTACCTGGCGGGTGGCGCCCCATTTGGGCCGGCAGTGCCGTCAAGCGCTTCTATGGGAGGGTTTCCGAGTGGTTCGATACCATCGTCGTATCCGCCAAACGGATATCCCATCGATTCCACAACTGGGTTTCCCTACGCCGGTCCAGTCATCATCTCCCGCAACCTGACGCCGGATAAGAACGGGCTTCCGGAAGGACACACGCTGGATCAGTTCATGGAGATTCTCAAGACCGGCAAGGATTTCGATAATATCCATCCCACCTGTCAATCCGACACAGACCCCAACATTGCCCTGGGCATCTGCATTCCACCTCCGGTGGACGGCAGCAAGCTCCAGGTTATGCCATGGCCGGTGTTCCACAACATGACCGACCATCAGATCGAAGCCGTGTACGAGTATCTGAGCGCGATTCCCTGCATCGACAATACATTCTCTCCCCCTCCGGCCGGCGCTCCCAACGAACTGCGCAACGATTGCGGAACTGTCCCGGCAGTTGAGCGCGACCACGCTGCCCAGGCTTCACCTCGCGCCAGAAGGCAGTGATTGCTCTTACCAATGGAAGGAAACTCTGCCATCTCCGTGGGGGGGCTTCCTGATGGAACCCGTGGTCATGATCCAGAAAATCGACAATCAGTGGTGCTGGAGGAATTTCTATGTCATCGATGCAGGCGGTCCTCGCGCGCACTCCGCGCGTGCGGGCAAAATACATGTTGTTTGCCGTTATCGGCCTAATGCTCGCCTACGTGATCCATCACGATGAGAGCTTTCTGGTGGATCCCAAGGACCCGATGTGGCAGCACTACGAACCTTTTAAGTGGTGGCTGCTGCCGCATGGAATTGCCGGCGCATGCGCTCTGCTGTTGGGCCCGATGCAGTTCTCCAATCGGCTTCGCAATCGCTTTCGAAAGCTCCATCGTGTCATCGGCCGAGTCTATGTGGCAGGTGTATTCGCAGCCGCGCCATTGGGCCTTTACATCCAGTACTTTCAAGAGCGAATGGGCGATCCCCGCTCCTTCACGATTGCGGCGGCCGCGCTTGCGATACTGTGGATCACTACCACAGGAATTGCGTTGGTCTTCATTCGCCAAGGCAGGGTTCAGGAGCATCGGCAATGGATGACTCGCAGTTTTGCAGTCGCGCTTGGCTTTCTTGAGGTGCGGGTAATCGGCGGCGTGACCGGTTGGGACACGCTCGACCTCCACGTGGCGGAAACCATGGTCTGGTGCTGCCTCGCATTCTCGATTCTTTCGGCAGACCTAGTGCTCCAGTGGCAGCAATCGCGGCCCTCAACCTCAGTGGTTCGGCGGCACTCGCCAGTTTCTTCTGCGCAGATGCTCGAGTAACAAACTCTGTTTGCAGGAGTTCTTGGCCCATACTCCGTCGTTGCACGAGCGGGACCGGGGGTTGGGGCAAACATGGCACCTCTCTGGTTTCCCGCAGCCGATTGCTCCTGGATAGCCCATGATCCGTTGCAAGCTGGAAGGCTGGAGACATGTCGGCTCGCATGGGCTCGTCGATTACCTTTCCGCTGAACGCACGCGAGTTCCAGTCGACGTTCTTCGGGACGCTGAGCGGTTGGAGTGCCTCGTGTTTATGGGATATGACCCGTGCTTCGAGGGTGACGAACCGCCAGGATTGTGAGGCATTCTTGCTGAGCTGTAATACGAATACTGAGCAAGGCCATGCTTCATGTTTCCGACAAGCCGGTTTTACGGCCACGTGACCCTGATTTGTAAACGCGAGCCGACAATATCGGGACTTATTCGAGAGGTGAGCTTAGTAAGGGGCTTACGCCTTTGTTCACCTTTCCGATAAGGCGACTATTCGCTCAAGTGGATTACCACAGCGAAATGCGTGCAAAGGCATTCCAGACCCTGAGGCATTCAGGAGTAATCATGACAATTACGCTGTCCAGTCAGCCAATAGAGAGCCGCAAAAACAATCCTGCACGGCCAAGGATGATCGCCTGGGGCACCCATGCGAGAAGCCCCTGGCATCGAGCATCCGTCGAATGATGGCGAGATCTCTGGAGTCGTCAGGAATTGACCTTGGATCCACGAAGCCAGATGACAATGGCTCTCCAATTGTTTTCATTGCCCAAAGTCTTGGAAGGTATCTTGCTTTAGATTCTCACGATACAGGGATACTCGGAATTCACCATCCTAGGCGCCGAGACGCGATCCTGGACCGCATGCGCAGGTGCTTCTGGGCAGAACAAAGCCGAAACCAGACCTAGCGATTCCCGGCGCTCTTACAACATTTGTGCTCCCATTCTTCTGGGCTCCGCTTGTTCTGATGGGCAACTGGAAATAGCCAGACGTGCTCAGGCTCAGGATGAAGATGATGATAGGAAGGAGTTCCCAATAAACACCGAAGCCGAAGGTACTCCAATATCCTTTACCGGGTCATCAATGGTGGATCAGGATAGTTGATCTTCTTTGTCAATTCCGTAAAGCGCTGATCACTTTTCAAAGTCGCGAATTCCGGTTCGCTGAAAATCCAAAGAAATTCTGCTCGATGCTGATCATAATCGTGTTGAATAAGCCGCACCGCTTCGTCCCTTAATCCCAGTCGTATGCATACTTCGGCAAGGCTCATGCCGGCCAGCTTTCCATCCTCATACAGCTTCTTACGAGCCAGATAGAGGGCATCGAGCATCCCACGTTCGCCATCTTTGCGGAATCGAGCTCGCGCTTCGGTGGTGGTGTCTTTAAGCACTTGATCATGTGTCAGATCGGCAGTCTTCTCCGTTTCAGCGAGAAAGACGGAGTAGTTGTGCGAATCCCAACTCATTCTGGCCAGGTAGCGATGCGGTGCTACGAAGTCAGGGTTGTCTCGCTCCACCTGGTGTGCCAGATCGATTCCCGCTTGCCGGTGGCCCATTTCAAAGAGCCATATGCTCTTGTTGGATAGGATCACAGGAGATGTGGGATCCAACTCCTGAGCACGGTCGAATTCATCGGCAGTCACTCGGGACCATTCAGGGATGTTAAAAGCGGTGGCGAACCATAAATGCGTGAGGGGGTCACGCGGATCAAGCTCGATTGCTCGGCGAAACTCTCTTTCGCCCGCTCGGAAATCCCAGTTTCCCCAAACCTCGGCGAAGGCGAGGGAGCGATGTGCCTCAGCGAGAGAGTCGTTCAGCGCAACTGCTTTGGTGGCTGCGGCAAGGGCGCGGCTCTCAGCCTCCCTGTCAGGCAGCAGCGAATACTCGTGCAACAGCAGATAGGTGTCAGCGAGACCTGCATAGGCATGAGCGCAGGAAGGATCATGGACGATGGACTGAGTGAAGTCGTCGAGCGCCCGATTCAGACTTTCAGCGGTTCGCTTGTTCCACTCGAAGCGGCCCTTGAGATAGAGGTCCTGAGCCAAAACTTTGTCGGCCTCGGAGACAGTCGCGGATGAGGCCGGTTGAGGATTCGACTTGCCGAGCTTAGATGGGCCGACCATTGGCAGGTTCGATATTCCCCTTCTTGTGTAGTTGAGGGCGGTGGCGGTTACATACACCAGCAGCACTCCAACCGCAGTCAGGAGCAAACGTCGCCCCAGAAGGAACGCGAGTACACGGTTGATTCTTGACGGTCGAATCTCGTCAGCCTGAGAGGGCGCGATTGCAACTGAAATCTCGGGTGCGGGCGGTTGTTCGGCTTTGAGCGAGGTATTTGATTCCTCGAGGTCAATCCGCGATTCCTCCGTGTAAGTTCTGTTGGACTCCAACCACGCATCCAACTCCGCCGCAATGCAATAAACTACTGCGCGGCCTCCCCCGGGCACACGATGGATGGGCATGCCCCTGTCGGCTTCCCAACGCTTAACGGTTCTTTCTGCCTTGTCCAAATAAGCGGCGATCGTTTTCCAACCCTCCAGCCGGGTTCCCAAGCGCGAAGAATCGGAATTTAGGGGAGGTCTGAAGGGTGCTGGCATGATTTGACCCGATTGGACCTTAAAAGGCAGATGACCCGAGGGGAAAACTTCTTCATAATAGCAGCCAACTTGTTTGGGTCCAATGGCTACAAGGTCATCTTTCCCTGCCGCAAAATTCCCCTATCAGTAACCAACCGACAGGTGACTGGCACTTTACCAAAGAGACCACGATGTAACCGGGCTATGTGAGTCCCAAAGGAGAACGAGGGGATCAGAATGATTCATTCCGCACTGAAGACGATTTGCGTTCATCTCGTGCCACAAGGTGTAACCGGCTGGCTGAAAACACTAGCCATTTGGATCGTTACGAAATCTGGCACTGCGCCAATGACAATGCCGCGCACCTCTCGGTTTTTATCCCGCTTCAGGAGTCCAGCAATGCCCCGTCTGTTCCCGTCTCCCCGCGCCTGCCGCAGTTTTGCACCCGTCGCACTCGTTATAGTAGCGCTCACGATGTTCCCGATGGCCCGAGCGACTGCCGCGACCTTGACCATCGTGACCAAAACGCTGCCCGCAGGTTATGTGAAATCCACATACTCGCAATCTCTCAAGGCGACGGGCGGCTCGGGCGCAGGGTACTCATGGTCGGTCATCTCCGGCACGCTTCCCACGGGAATTGCGCTTACAGCAACAACTGGCCTGCTCCATGGCACGCCAACCGCCGCATCCACCACCACGCTTACCTTTCAAGTGAAGGACTCGGCCGGCCACACGGCTTCGGCCAAGCTGGCCTTGACCATCCACCCGGCTCTGGCCATCACCACCAAGAGCCTTCCCACCGGCTACGCCTCCTCGGCCTACTCGGCCACCTTGGCTGCCACTGGCGGCACTTCCAGTGGCTACTTGTGGTCGGTTCAGACAGGATCTCTTCCCGCCGGTATCACTCTTTCCACTGCCGGCGTCCTCTCCGGCAAACCCACCGTCGCGGGTTCTTTTGCCGTGACCTACCAGGTCAAGGATTCGCTTTCGCATGTGGCAGTGGCCCCATTGACCATCGTCGTCAAGTCGGCTCTGGCCATCACCACCAAGACCCTTCCCATCGGCTACATCTCCGTAGCCTACTCGTCCACCCTGGCTGCCACCGGCGGCACGGCAACGGGCTATGTCTGGTCGATTAAGACGGGCGCGCTTCCCACCGGCGTCACCCTTTCAGCGGCCGGTGTCCTCTCCGGCAAACCCACCGTCGCCGCCTCGTTTGCCGTGACCCTCCAGGTCAAGGACTCGCTCGCCCATGTGGCGGTGGCCGCATTCACCATCGTCGTCAAGCCGGCCCTCGTCATCAAGGCCACCACGGTCCCTGAGGCCTATGTCGACTCGCCGTATTCCGTCACGTTCACGGCCACCGGCGGCTCCGGCACAGGCCACACCTGGTTGCTGGCCTCGGGAACGCTCCCCAGCGGCCTCGCGCTGTCCACCACCGGAACCATCTCCGGGAAGCCCACCCTCGCAGGAAGCTCCGCGCTCTCCATCGAGGTCAAAGACTCCGCAGGCAACACCGCCAAGGTCTCCTTCACGCTGGTCGTCGGCCCGCAGCTGGTCATCACCACCCCCGGCCCACTGCCCGTCGGCTACGTCGACACCAACTACAACTTCACCTTCGCCGCCAGCGGAGGCAGTGGCACTGGCTACACCTGGACCACCAAGTCCGTACTTCCCGGAAGCTTCGGCTTCACCAAGGCCGGCGTCCTCTACGGCCTCACCCCCACCGCCGATACCGTCATCCTCACCGTCGTCGTCACCGACTCGGCCAAAAACTCCGCTTCCGCCCAGTACACCCTCATCATCAACGCGGCGGTGGCGCAATGCACCAACGACAACCAGTCCTCGGCCCTCTCCGAGCTGCATGGTGTCTACACTTTCACATTGAACCGCCACAACCTCTCCACCGGGCAGCTTTCCTATAGCATTGGCAGTTTCGATGCGGACGGCCCAGGCACAATCTCGAACGGCGTGAGGGACTCGAACGGTCCCGAATTCGCGGCAGCGACACAAAACACATTCACTGGCACCTACACGGTCGGCTCCGACGGGCGCGGGCGCATGGATCTCACCTTCCCCGCAAGCGGGCCGTCAACCCTGAAGCAGAGCTTCTGCTTTGCCCTCGACTCCTTTGCCGTCACCAAAAACCCAAATCCCCCGCCACCGACACTCTACGGCGCCGCCGCTCACGCCTTTGTCATCGAGGACGACACCTCCAACTTCACTTCTTCCGGTGAATTGTTCATTCAGATGGTCGATCCCGCAAACTCCATCATGCAAGGCTCCTGGTCCTTTGGCATGACCGGTCGTGCCCACTACCCAACCCTGATCCCCAACGGCCCCGATCCCCGATTCGCATTCGCCGGCTACGTTAACTTCGATGGCCTCGGGACAATCACAGGCGGGGAAATGGACGAGGTCATCTCTAACGCGATCAACGGCAAACTCGTGACGCCAACTTACAGACCCAAACAAAGTCTGGCCGGGACCTATTCGATCCCGACGCCTTCGACTGGAACTCCGACGGGCCGCGGTACCATGTCCGTCACGCACAACGGGGTCACGTTTGCCCAGTTTGTCTTCTATCCCTACGGCGGCGCCACAGCCAGTCCCACGGGCGTCCAGAACCTAGCTGCCGGCCTCGTCGTTCTTGAAACCGGCGTCCCAATCACAAGTACCACACCCGTTCACGTCGCGTGGGCAGGCACCGGGGCACGACGCTCGTCGACGACCTTCTCCGCGACCTATCTCAATGGCTGGTCGGTCGCTTCTCAGTCCTTCGTCGACAACCCCGGCACGACCAATGAGAGCGAAGGCGTGGGCATCGACGTGGATCACTGGGACGGCGCCGGCAATTTCACCTACACCGGCGATCGGAACTCCGCTTCCCTCCCCAGTACCGTCTCCGGCAAAGGCACCTACACCGTCGACGCCAACGGACGCTTCGCCGTCATGGTCAACGGGCTCTGCGCGCCTTGCGGATACCTCACCGGCGGTAACCGGGGATTCGGCATTTATGACTCGGAGAACGTCAATTTCGTGCTCCTCGAAAAGCAGACGCCTCCCGTCCTCGGCGGTCCGTTCCAAATCTCTTCGATCCTGGGCGCGTACTCTTTCGGCAACCGCGGATACGCCTTCCCCCAACAGCAGACCGCCACCGGCGAAACCGTCACCAGAGGCGACGCCAATTTCGCCGGCACAGTGGATACCAACACCATGGGCAAGACTGAGGTCGACATCACCCAGACCGCCTTCGAAACCGCCACATCGACTTCCGGAGCCACCGGCCGCTTCCTCTACCAGCCCAGCAACACGACCTTCCCATATGCCATTTACGTTATCGACCCTTCTAACGCTGTCGCCATCCCGCTCGGCGGCTCAGGCAGCGAAACCGATCCTCTGCTGAGGTTCATTCACCAATAACCACGACCAGCATCTGCGCCGGCTCACTCCAGAGTGTGCCGGCACAATCGAGCGATTCTGGCCATCCTGCTCGGGTGTGGTCTCCGCCGCCCCGAGCTTGCGGAACTTACGCCGGAGAGCTTGCAGCGTCGGGAGGAGTGCTGGGCTATCGTCGATCTGATAGGCAAGGGAAGGCACATACGAACCGTTCCTGTCCCGAATTGGCTGAAAGAGACGCTTTATATGTGGTTGACCGCAGCCGGTATCGAAAGTGGTCCGCTATTCCGATGTGTATGTCGGGCGGGTAAGCCATGGGGAGACAGCATTTCAGAAAAAACGGTCTGGCACGTTGTCAAGAAGACTGCCACGAGCATGAATATTCCACATCTAGCTCCACACGATCTCCGGAGATCATGCGCGCGGCTCTGCAATGATTCCGGAGGCGAGCTCGAGCAGATTCAGTCTCTTCTCAGGCATGTCTCTGTGCAAACCACTGAGCGCTATATTGGCTGCAGGCAGCGTTTGAAGATAGCGGTCAACGACAAACTCGGTATCGAACCGGGGTAAGTCGGCGACGCAGCACCTGGACGAGCAGGACGACCATCCGCTCACGTGGATTTCCGCCGCGAAATGCACGCAATGGCATTCCTAGACCCTGGGGCGTTATGGGGACGGATCGCGATCCATCGTGCCAATCCGACCCCTTCCTTCCTGCCGGCTCTTCGCACCTCCCCATCGAGCCCATCTCGGCCATTTGCTGGGAGTGACTTTTGCAGAGGCGCGGGTCAATCCATTCTCAGGGCCGTCACCGGCTGCACCCATGTGCTGCGCCAGGCAGGTATCAGCCCTGCAATGGCTGCCGCTGATCCCAGTGTCGCCACCGCAAGAGCCACAGTTGGAATGTCGAAGCTGGGTGTCCCATACAGCATGCTGGAGAGCAGCCGGCCAAGCAGTGCGAAGGCCAGGACGCCGCCTCCGAGACCCATGAGGGTCAGGCGAATGCCCTGGGCAACTACCAGCCTTCCGATATTCCCTCGCGTGGCACCGAGGGCGATGCGGATACCTATCTCCCGCGTGCGGCTGGCGGCAATAAACGAAATCAGTCCATAGATGCCGAGCGCCGCAAGCAGCAGGGCCGCCGCACCAAAGATCGCCAGCACAATAAACAGGAATCGTCGCACCGCGATCGTTCCCCCAACCAGATCGGAAAACGACTGCACAAAGAACACGCCCTGCTCGGCATCCACGCTCGCCACCGCGCTCCTCAGCAGTTGCGCCACCTGCGCGGTCGATGCCTGCGTTTTGAGGACGACGAAGTTTACATAACCCGTGGTCTGTGCCAGCGGCACAAAGCTTGACGGACGAGGAGCGGCATCGAGCGAGCGGTTCCGTGTGGGTGCGATCACGCCCACCACCTGTCGCCAGACCGGTTTGGTTGGATCGTCCACATTGAAGAAATGCCCAATCGCGTTCTGGGCCGGCCACAGCGCATTGGCCAGCGTCTGGTCCACTACGGCCACCTTCGGCGTATCGGCCGTATCAGTTTCGCGAATCAATCGACCCGCGATGAGCTTCACGCCCATCATCTCCAGATACTCTGAAAACACCGAGTCGGTATCACTCACCAGTTGCGCCCCGCGGTTGCCGTTGGCCGATTCCCTGGCCTCGATGCTTACGCTGTAATACTGGCCGATGAACGGCAGTCCGGTGGAAACGGCCGCAGCCTCCACTCCCGGCGTGGCTCGCAGTTCATTCAGCAACCTCCGGAAGAACAATTCCTGTTGCTCGAACTTCGGATATCGGGAAGGCCGCAGCACCGTTACGCCGTAGTAAACGTGGCTCGCACGGTATCCCGTAGTCATTGAGAGAAGGTTGTGGAACGTGCGCAGCATCAGCCCGGCGCTGCTTACCAGCACCACCGCCAGCGCAATCTGGATCACTGCCAGCGAACTGCGCAGCCGCGTCCGCGGCTGTCCAACATAGCCTCGCGACGATCCTGCAAGCACCTCGTGCGGAGAGCGCCGCAGCACCTGTAGCGCATTGAATCCGCCCACGAAAATACTGCTTAAGACCGCCAAACCAGCCGCAAATAATAAGGCCCTCCAATCGATGCTGGAACCGGCGAGCCGCGGCACGTCAACCGGCGACAACCGCAGCAGCAGCCTCAGCACAGCCCATGCCAGTGGCACTCCCAGCACGCAACCGGCGGCGCAAACCACCGTCCCTTGTAGCAGCGGCAGCCGCGCCACCTGCCAGTATCCCCCGCCCAGCGCCATGCGAATCGGAATCTCTCGCTGGCGCGCCAGCCCACGCGCCAGCAAAAGGTTCGCGACATTCGCACAACCGATGAGAAGAAACATCACGGCGGCCGCCATCAAGACCCACAGAGCATCTTGGGCACTTCCCAGCATCCGGTCGCGAAGAAGCCCCAGGTGGAGGATGTGATCCCGATTCGTTGCCGAAAACTCGCGGCTGAGTTCGGTACTGATGGTTGCAAGGTCCTGCTCGGCGTCGTTTAACGAGGTGCCCGATCGCAATCTGGCAACTACGCCGACCGCTGCGTATGGGGCCTGAGGTTTGCCGCTGCGATACGGAGCCCAGAAGTCAACGTAGGGAGAAGGCGTGTGAACGGCTGCACGACGCAACGGAAAATCAAATCCGCGCGGCATGACGCCGAGAATGAGGCAGCTTTGGCCATCAATCGTGACGCTGTGTCCAACAATCGACGGGTCTGCATTGAATCGTCGAACCCAAAGCCCATAGCTGAGAATCATCTCGTTGGCTTGGCCGGGCTGATCTTCGTCAGGCAGAATGTTGCGCCCGAGCATTGGCGAAACACCCAGGGTGGGAAAAAGATTCGCGGTTACGCGCACGCCGTACAGGGCTTCGGGAGGTGTGGCACCATTGCCCGCAAGGTTGAACATTTCGTTGCGATAAACAGCAACCGAAGCAAGGGTACGGGTTCGTCGAGCGATCTCCTGGGCGTCGCTCCAGAGGGCCCAGTCGGTATGCGACGGCTCGAACTTGGGAAACTCTG
>VFSW01008741.1_pt1 | contig 14515 bp, 13 predicted proteins | sample 5358111 | NCBI WGS metagenome assembly VFSW01 (sample SAMN11554181, study PRJNA540505) | mine drainage metagenome | isolation source: sediment from site ElyBrook_90M | place: USA: Ely Copper Mine, Vershire, VT | collected 2017 | reverse complement strand
CTATCTATCAACATAGAGCGCAGATTCCACAGCTCTGGAGCGCCGATCGAAATCACAGTGAGCACAATTTTTTTTCGTGCCAACTCATTCTGAAGGCTGCAGAAGACGTGATAATCCGGAATGTGTAGGTATTGCGCCTCATCACAGAAAAAAACGAATTGGTCTGCGCCGCTATTCCTGGCTTCAGTTGCACAAAAATTTAAAAGGCGGTCCCGCAACACAGAGTGGCTTCTAGCACGAGGAAACTCGTGACCGACAGCTAGGAGAAGGTCGGAAAGGAGCTCATTTTCGGAGCAGCGCGCATGTCTCTTACAAATGTACAAACAGATTGGGATGTGCGGCAGATCCGCTGGCAGGACGGCTTCCGTTCCGAATTCTGTGGCTTTGCTTTTTCCAGTCCTCGTGGGTGCCCAAGCAAACCCTCCTGTTTCGCGGTGACGAATCCATTTCGAGATATGCTTCATCAACTCGTCAAATGGTTCTGTGTCGAGCGTGTATTCTCTACGGACTATGGGGTGCTCTTGACTCTCCGGCGCATTGTAAATGCTGTTCATAATATGTCTGCGTCAATTCACCGTGGCGTCGTGCTACAGGCCCTAGAGCGAAATGTTGATTCTGGAGGTCAGTAGACGAGGGGCTTTCGTGCAACCCGTCCAGGCCCTGCGGTTGCTGAGGACTCAGCAGGCCTCTGAGAAGCTCCACTTCGAACTTGCAATTCAGTAGATTTAACGTTTGTTTCAAGATCAGCAATCCATTCAGGCTTCCTTCCCATTTCGAACAAAACCTTGCGCAATTCCAGATATGGATGGGCGACGAATTTGTCTTTCCTGGCTTTTTCTTCGAGATACTTCAGATAAACGATGGTTGGATCGTCGCCTTCGACATAATGGAGCATCTTCTTTTTGACCAAACTCCTGATGGCCTGCCGCATTTCCAAAGTATGCGGCGTTATGTGCCAAGGTGGAGCAGCACGCAAAACCCCGATTTCAAAGCCATTTTCCCAGAAAGCGCGAATGGTCCGTAGGTCTCGACGATCGATCCGGACTGTGATCTTCTTGCCGATCATGGAGGCGACTTGTTTGAACAGGTCGCTGGAGTAACGCGCACCAAAGAGGTTGACGTGGGGCTTTATTCCCTTCTTCGCGTCACCTTTCACGTTAACCCGTTTGTCAAAGCAGGAAAGATCATTCACCATCCCTCTAACACCATGTCGTGGCCACTGATTGAGTCTGTTGCAGGAAAACTCTAGGTACTCTAGGGGTGTTCGAAATCCAATTCCCTCGTGCGGAGTGTTGTTATAATTCGCGATCGCGACGTCAATCAACTCTCTTGCGTCTTCGAGTTGAATCGTGTATTCGATTGCCGCGAGTTCTGGGTTTCCTCTACGTGGATCCTTGGGACCGCTCCCCGTGGTGCTCGGTAGCCGATGAAAGAGCATTTCTTCGATCGTCTTGAATGTCCGTTCGATGCCTACTCGGTCGTTTGGATTATGTTTTGGGAGGACGATCGGAATGGCTCCAACAACACTCTCTAGTATGTGCTTTACGTCTGCAGCAACATTCACCAATGCTTCATCGACGCTGAATTGGTCCCAACACGCGCCGACAAACCTCGGATTGTGACTGGAGGGAAAGCCTGCACCCGATTTATAGGTGAGTTCCGGGATCTGCAGGTGTTTCGGCTCCCATTTAGTCAGTGCGTGCCTCACTGCTTCTAGCACGTCATTGCTATTGCACTCTTCCCGGAGGCTTAGGTGATGACCGAGGACCGCGCGTGAAAGGACCTCAAAAACGAAGATGATCCACAACCGACGAACTAGCTTACGAATTATTTCGCCATCGGGAGAGATGATCAGAATGCAGAAGAACGCATCAATGTGGTGCGCGTCGCACTCTACACGCTGATAAGGCTTGAATATCGGCCGGTCAACTCCGTCGCCACTCTGAAGAGATTTTGCCGCATTTGAACCGTAAACTTCTCTGGTCGCTTTTTCGATGTTTTCTTGGATGAGCCTCTTTACATACTTGTACAGCGAGACTCTTCCCAACCATTCAGTATTGAAGGGGTACCTTTTCATTACGTCGAGTTTGAGTTCACGACACAAATCGAGGAATCGCTTGTGCAAAGATTTGATTTGTACTGGCCCTTCGTAGACATGTCTGTTCTTGGACATCCGGAACACGTGTCTTCGAATCAGATCATCGATCGCCGGATACTCCCGAAGAAGCTTCCCGAAAGCGCCAGATCCGCCGGCCGTAGTCCCAATTGCTGTCGCAACAAACTCGACTTGCCGATTGTATTTTGCAATTCGCGTTCTCGGTACCAGTGCGCGGTATCCATACATAACCCCATCGGGATGGGTTTTCAGGCAGTTTTTGAAGAACTCCAGTACGGACTTTCGATCAACACCAGTCTCCTCCTCGATCCTTTTCCGCGAGACGCCTTCGATGAGTAAATTGATCGCCGTGCGGCGCGCTTCAAATACGACTTGATCTTCCTTATTTAGGGGTGCGGGATTTACTTCTCGCCACGAAGCTACTTCGAGGAGTTTAGAATCGACTGAATGGATTGAGAATCGCTCCACTTGGCCTTCCTCAGGGCGTTAGAGATAAGGGTTTGAGGAGCGGGATTCCGGCACACCAGCGCCTTATCAGTAGCGTATGTATCATCACTGACGCTGTAAAATGGAGAATTGAAATGGCCCGGCAGTCACGCAAATCGCAAGAGCGCGTCGGGTTAACCGTGACCACAAAATAACGCAGGTATCACATGCCTGAAAGTATGATGGTACTACCTGCGTGCTGTCAAGTCAAAAGAGTCGTCGCAAGCCAATGAAGGGCCTCGATCCCGCTCTACCTAGCAGGATCAAACAGCTGAGGACGACCCTCGGCATGGTCCAAAATGAATTTGCGAAGAAGTTAGATGTCACGCGTACCCAGATTGGCGCTTGGGAGAAGGGCGACAAAGAGCGGCCTTCTATGGAAAAACTGCTGCAAATGGCAGATCTCGCTCCCTCTCGAGCCGATAGGATGTGGTTTCGACGCCGAGCCGGTCTTGATGTCGAGTCTCTCAAAATCGACCTTTTAGATGAGACGAGAGAGCAGACGAGACTGCAGGCGAGTGAATCAACGCTCAACCTTCCAGTTTTTGGGGATCTCACTCTCGACCGAAATGGAAATATCTCTCTTGTTTGGAGAGGCGCATTTGCTGTATCGTCGTCGCGATTCAATAGGCCAAACTCAATCTCATGCTTGATATCAGATCGACGTCCACCGTGGGTAAATGACGACGAGGAACTAGTCCTAGTTGACCGGACCGTGGTTGACCCCAAAGACCTATGGAGGAAACCGGCTGCCGTTTTCTTCGCAACCTTTCCAGCGTCATTCGACAGTTTAAGTCGAACGGTGCCATTCCCATTAGGTTGGTCCTTCCGGCCCATTACCGACCTCATTGAACCTGAAACCTCCAGGGATCTTTCATATCTCAACCGAGCTCTCTATCCGGATCGCGACTTCGAAAGCAATGTCGAGAAAAGGCATGTACACCGATTGGAGGATGCGATGCGCCCTGGTTTCTTAACCGGTTGGATCCACATCATTTATGGCAACGAAGCTACGCTCTCGGCTGACCTTAGCGAATATGATCCCTGGCGCCTAGCACTTCGGGTTCATGCCCCATGGTCCGGCTTTTCACCGAACGTCGCATTGTCAGAATGGCAGTTCGGCAGACCACCGGATGTTGAGGAACTTTTGCTCAGTGACATCAAATTACTTGAGGGCGTGCTCGTGCTAGGAGAAGTTGTTGGCTGGATCGGCAAGCAATCACCGTCGACGGATGTCAAGTGACTTTCCTTAATCAATGACAAGTCTGAATCTGGGAGCACGAGCACTTTGGGTGCAGGCACTCTGTCCCCACATACCCAAAGCGACTTGTTGCTTTCGCCATGATGCACGTTTTAGTTAATGCCATACACCGGGCCGTGAGATTACTTAAAGCGACGATCATGAGGCTCAGATTAGTTAATGAACGTTTAACTTGAAAAAGCCCCTTGTACAACATTCCGTATAGCAGAATCATTGGTTTAACGGCGAGCGGATCGGAGCGAGATTAGTTAAACGTACGACTTCGCCACGCTTCACTGGGTGTGGCAGCACTTGAGCGAGTCGGCAGTTCACTGCGTACTCGTAGAACAGTCGCGATGCGGAGACGATCCCTCAGAGTCCCTGCAGCGCGCTCACAGCACCGTCAGCCTGTAGGCATTTCGCCATACTCACCAAAACGGGCATCCAACTAACCCGAAATGGTTAGCCAGAATGGTTCACCATTGCTTGACGGCGCTTTGCACGAGGGCTAGACTCACTGGGGTTTGGGCTAATTGAGAAACTACTGGGGTCTCAACCTGCCGGTCAGTGCCGAAGTGCTTGAGGACCGGAGAGTTAACTACTCCGCGAAAACGGATTAAACCCTGTCGCGTCTATTGGTTGCTGGTGAGGCGATTCCCCGGCTTCATTGGCTTGACCGGCAGGCTGGTCGGAATTGGAGATTACGTATGGCAGTCCTTACACCCACCGTAACCCTGGATCAAGAGATCAATCCATGGGAGGCGCAAAGCGCACGGTTTGAATTCGCAGCACGCAAGCTAAATCTGGATCCGGGTCTCTGGAAGGTCCTCAGTTCACCCTCGCGCGAAATCATCGTTCACTTCCCTGTCGGCATGGACGACGGGCGTATCGAGATGTTTACCGGGTTTCGCGTTCAACATTCGCAAGCCCGCGGCCCGGCCAAGGGCGGCATTCGCTACACTCCTGAAGTCACGCTCGACGAAGTACGCGCACTGGCCAGTTGGATGACCTGGAAGTGCGCCGTGGTGAACATTCCCTTTGGCGGCGCCAAGGGCGGCGTCATTTGCGACCCAAAAAAAATGAGCATCGGCGAACTGGAACGCATGACGCGCCGCTACACTTCTGAAATCATCGACTTCATCGGACCGGAGAAGGATGTTCCCGCACCTGACGTAAACACAAACGAGCAGACCATGGCGTGGATCATGGACACCTATTCCATGCACATGCGCCAGACGGTGACCAGTGTGGTGACCGGCAAGCCGCTGACCATTGGCGGTTCGCGTGGAAGGCTGGAGGCTACCGGGCGCGGCGTGCTGGTCTGCTGCGATGAGAGCCTTCGCTATCTGAAGATGCCCATCGACGGCTGCCGCGTGATCATCCAGGGATTCGGGAATGTCGGATCAAATGCCGCGCGCCTGATGAAGGAGCACGGTTACAAGATCGTGGGCATCGCGGAGAAGGATGGCGGACTCTACAATCCCAACGGAATCGACATCCATCAACTGGTGGAATTCAAATATCGCAATGGGACGATCCTTGGATTCCGCGGCGCCGAGGCCATGCCCAGCGAAGAGCTGATCGTTTCCGAATGCGAGATCCTCATTCCCGCTGCCACCGAGAATGTGATCACCAGCCGCAACGCTGACAAGATCAAGGCGCGGATCGTCGTGGAGGGCGCAAATGGCCCTACGACGGCGGTAGCCGATGAGATTCTCTCCGACAAGAAAATCTTCATTGTCCCCGACATCCTGGCCAATGCGGGCGGCGTGACGGCCAGTTACTTTGAATGGGTGCAGGACCGGCAGGGCTACTTCTGGAAGGAAGCCATCGTCAACGAGCAATTGGAGACGATTCTTCGCGACAGCTTTGAAGACGTGGTGCGCTACGCGGAAGCCCATAACGTGAACAACCGTATCGCCGCTTACATGCTGGCGATTGACCGGGTCGCCTTCACCAACAAGCAGCGCGGCATCTACGCATAAGTCCGCAACGCAGTAAAAAATGGCCAGCTAATCAAGCGGGCCATTTTTGCGGTGGCGTCCCTCTATGGCTGGGCCGCACAGGCGTGATAAGTGTTGGAGTATTCGAGCTGGACCTCGTAGCTCTTGGCGTTGATCTTGAATGTGGGCACCAGGAAGTCGCCGGCGCTGTTCACCAGGGGCTGGCACTCGTCGCCGATTTCATAGCCGTTCAGATCGAGGGAAACGCGATTGATGTAGCCACTTCCCGCTTCGGGATCGGTAATCGCCTCAAACGTTTCATGTGACAAGACGGAGTTGGTGGAATCGGCAAGCTGGCCGTTGGGGCTGGGCGTCTGCACGGCGCATCCCGACACGTTCTGGTAGGGCTCGACGCTGAACAGGACCGTGCCGATGTCGGAAAAAGTTACGGAGCTGTGATAGGCGCAGAATGCCCAGGTGTTTGGATTGTCAGGAGAGTAGCACGAGGCGGACAGATCAAAGCAGGTATCCAGGCCTTTGGGTAAGAAGACGTGATACAGGTGCCCGGTTCCGGCGCCATATTTCACGGCGGCGGCATGCACAATCGCCCACATGTCATGCTCATAAAGCACGTTTCCGTAGAAGCCATAGGTCATGGACGCGTTTCCGCCCACGGGGTAGCGGCCGGCTGCTGTCGACCCTGCGTATTGATCGAGAAGATGAACAAACGTGCTGACGTTCAGGTCTTTGAGGAACTGCTCGGGATTGCCCCAATTAGCGGCAATGGTTCCGGAATAGTCCACATAAAGCGCGTGCTGCGTGGTCTGCGCCAGGGTGATACCGGTTCCCTTCTTGAGGTCAGCCATATAGTAGTACGGAGCGGCTAATGCCGCGGAAACCGCGGTGCCGCTGGGTTCAGCGAGGCCGATCTCCGCTGCGCGTTTCAGGTTTTCGGCATGCAATGCGGTAACGCGAGCCTTGGCTCCATCGACGCTGGCCCCCATTACATGGAACAGGGCGCTTTTGACGTTTCCGGCCGCGGTCATGTCGCGTTGTGAAACAGTGATGTGTTGGTTGATTTTAGTGTCCTGCGTGTTTTGAGCGCGCATCTGCGGAGAAAGAGCAACAGTGAAAAGACTTGCTGCGACCAAAGTTATGGCGCGCAGCCTCTGGATGCTGACGTGATGCATGTATCGATTCCTCCTGGAATTGACTGGATAGGCAGACTTCTGAACGTCTCCCTGCCATGCAGAGTTGGGGTTGGGGAAAGGGGCCCGATGTGTGAGCATCATGCCACGTCTCCTCAAGAGTTGGGAAGGGTATTCTGTCGTGCCGCGCCGTGATCAAAAGGCGGCAATTGGATAACAATTACCAGACGAGGACGTTGTCTTCTTTGCAGTTGCTCAAAGATGGCATGGTTCGTTAAATTGATGGGCTGGAAATCGCACACCAGGAGGGTCAGATCGTCGTCCTGAACTCTTGCCCAGGCTCGTACTTTGCCGAGAATCACGTCTGCGGCGCCCTCGGGCAAGAGCGAACCGGTCAGCCGAAAGGCGTCAATCAGCGCGGCCTCACCAAATAATTTCCCTGCCTCGTTGCGCGCTTCGAGCAGACCGTCGGTGTAAAGCAGCAAGCGGTCGCCGGGGTCGAGGATGACTGTCGTTTCTGTGTAGGTCACGCCGTCAACGGCCGCCAGCAACAAGCCGTTTTCAACGACCTCAGTGACTCGGTCACCGTTGAGACGCAACATCGCAGGATGGCCCGCAGCGGCATAGCGCAAGACACCGCTTCCAGCATCGAGATGAAGAGCGGCAGCCGTGACGTACTGGCCCTGGGTATTTCCATAAAGAGCCTTATTCATCGCGGTGAGAAGGCGGGCTGGATGCGCCGCGTACTCGCGCTGGGAGAGAGCTGCCATTTTGACCATCGAGGCTATCAGCGCAGCGGGCATACCGTGTCCTGAAACGTCGGCGATCAAGAGGGCAACGTGGTTGGGATCGGCTGAAACGACATCGTAAAAATCGCCTGCCACGGTGTTCATGGGGACATAGCGGGCCGCGATGCGGAAGGTCCTGGACGAAGGAAAGGAAGCGGGCAGAAGCGAGAACTGGATGCGGCGGGCAAGTTCCAGTTCCTGCTGAATCTCGTTCAATTCTTCATCGCGCTGGAGAGTGCGCCGCGCGGCGACATAACCAAGACACCCCAGGAGGATCGCGAAGCCGTAGGGCTCGACCCTGTTCCAGTTGGTCAGGTTATCGACCAGCGAAAGAGTACCGAAGGCAAATATGCCGACCCGTACCGCGACCACATCGCGGTCAGCCGGACGCCGGCTTAACAGCATCGTGACCATCATTACGAGTATGGCGACGACGATTACCCCGTTATTGATGTAGCGGAATATCTGAAGCGGACCGACCGTGAAGGTGAGGATCACCAGTATGGAGAACAAGGTCACCAGCGCAATCGTGATGCCTTTACCGCGACGCCCTAGAAATCCGGCAGCATTGAAAAAGAGAAAAGCCGGAATAGGGACCAGGTAATCCACGCCCGCGGTCAAGCGAGCGAAGAACTGCGTGTGGGGAATGGTCAGTTGCAGCAGGTAGGCATTGAGCCACAAGCGCTGGCCGTAGAGATGGGCGAAGACGGCCATCCACACCAGCAGAGCGTCGAATCGACGACGGATAAAGCAAAAGCAGATGGAAACAACGCCGACGGTTGTGAAAGCAGACCCAAGAAAAAGGTACGGCTCGTCGTGATGAAAGGCACGCAAAACCTCGGCGGCACTGAGTTGTGAGTCGGCCAACACCATGGCTAATGAATGGTACCGCATCAAAAGGGCGTGACCCAGGGCAGTAAGGCTATCCCCGTCAGTATCCTGGCAGCACGTTAGAACGTGTCGCTGATTTGAGTGTGGGGCGGCAGAGTGCTCCCCGGTCAGTGGCGCCCGCCGGAATCGGACGAAGCTCCTCCGAAAACAGAGAAACGCCGTCGGTGCGATAATGAAGCGAAACCGGATCTCATTTTCCGGCAATGTGTATAGCGCGTGAATTTGCCCAATTCCATCACGATGAGCCGGATCGTTATGATCCCGCTTTTGCTGTGGATTCTTTCGCCGCATTTCCCTTGGCTAGGATCCGCCGGCGAGCAGGAAGTACTGGCGTCAATCCTGTTTGTGCTGGCTTCGCTGACCGACGGTGTGGATGGATACCTGGCGCGCAAGCGCGGCCAGATCACCACCATGGGCATGCTTCTCGATCCGCTGGCAGACAAGATCATGGTGACGGCGGCGCTGATTGCGCTGGTCGCTTACAACCCCCAAGTGGTCAAGGTCTGGATTGCCGTTGTAATTATTGGCCGCGAATTCCTGATCTCGGGACTGCGCTCGATCGCGGCATCTGAGGGATTCACCATTCAGGCGAGCGACCTGGGCAAGTTGAAGACGGTTACGCAGATTGTGTCGGTGGTATCCGCCATCCTGGCTCACCACTGGTACCAGTGGTCGATCGGCTTTGTCATCCTCCCTGTGAAGTGGACGGCGGTGACAGCGATCTACTTCACTGTCGTGGTTTCAACCATCTCGGCAATCGATTACTTCGTCGGATTCTGGAAGAAAATCGATCACGCCTCGAAGGATCGCCGGAGCACCTTTGTGCTGACCCGGCGCAAGGGCGCGGCCAGCACCAACTAAATACCCTTCCACTCCGCAAATCTATCTTCCGAAAAACCATCTCAGCCGAAGCATCGAGACGAAGGCATCTCCACAGATGCAGCGAACCGGTCGCACACTTTTCGCCTTCCCTTTTGCGATTCGTCTGTTCGCTCCCATGCAAACGCGGCGTGCGGGCCTTTAAATCTCAGGTTTTGGGGAATGTGATACCGGTCACACACGAATGTGTTAGTGACCTCGGTGTCCTTGACCGTAACTATTCGTCGGATTACTTTCAGTACAAACAATCCTGAGATTGCGGATCGAGTAGATCTTTAGCGAGCCTGCCAGCAGAGCCCTCAGTCGAGGTCTGCCACGCACCTCGCTGCAAGTGAGATCTTGGAAGCCGTGTGCGCACTCGGAGACTCCTCGAGGCATACTTTGATGAAGGCTCTCCTCCTCCTTGGTTTCGCGCTGGCTGGACTAGCGGCGCCCGCTTTTGGCAATGTAACCGTTTCGGCTCCGGGAAATGGGGCGTCGGTAGTGTCGCCGTTTGCACTGGCGGCCGTGGCGACCCCCTGTTCGTCGCAATCGATCTCTGCGATGGGCTATTCGATCGACAACAGCAGGACCACCACCATCGTCTACAACACCTCGCTTCAAGTGCGCATGACGGCCGCCACCGGATCCCACATACTGCACGTGAAGTCGTGGGGCAACAGGGGGGCTTCCTGTGTAGCGGACGTTGCCATTACGGTGGTCAAGCCTGCGGGGCTGGTGATTCCGCGGAGCGCAGTTGCCGTGACCGGCATCCATGCCATGTCTTCATGGAAGGCAGACTACGATACGGCAACCGGCAACGGCACCGCGAGCGGCGCGATGAGTATCGTGACGTCTCCATCGGTGAGCGGCACGGCGCGCCAGTTCCTCACCTCGTATACAAACTATGGCGGAGAGCGCTACTACATAAACTTTGGCCACGATACGGCCGCAACCAATTTCGTTTATGACGGGTGGCTTTATGTGGCCAGTCCTGCGAACGATATAGCGAACATCGAAATGGATATGAACCAGGTGATGTCCAACGGCCAGACCGTCATCTTCGGTTTCCAGTGCGACGGCTGGTCGAACACCTGGGACTACACAGCCAACACGGGAACTCCCCAGGCGCCGGTCGACAAGTGGCTCCACTCCACGGCTCAATGCAATCCGCGCAGTTGGAGCACGAATGCCTGGCACCACGTGCAGATCAGCTATTCGCGGGACAATGCCGGCAACGTGACGTACAAGTCGGTATGGCTGGATGGGGGCGAGCAAGACATCAATGCAACGGTATCGTCGGCCTTTGCGCTGGGTTGGGCTCCTGCGCTGCTGACAAATTTTCAGGTTGATGGTATCGGCACCTCAGGGTCAGCCAATGTCTTTCTGGACAACTTGACCATTTATCGCTGGTAAGCGGGCTGCTTTGCCAAGGCGAATGCAGACAACAAAACCCCGGCCTCGGCTGGGGTTTTGTACCATCAGCTGACGGGCTGACTGGAGTTCATACCATGACAGGAACCGGGTCCGGAATTCGGACAACTGGCGTGGTCGGTGAGGGGGCATGCGCGGGAGTCGACTGGGCCGAGCCTCCGCGGGTGAGCCGATGGACGAAATGATAGGGGGGCCAGGGGCCGGACACCTGCATCTGGCAGTCCCGCAGCGTCGCGCTCGTGGTTGCGAATTTATTCTGATAGCGCTCCACGCATTTGCGGTCGATCAGATGCGCGATATCCAGAATCATCTTGCCGCTTTCCGTAAGCCGGCAACTGACTTCCTCATCGAGAGGAGCGAAGAGCCGGTGCATCTGGAAACTGACTGCCCGCGCACGCGTCTGGCGCTCCCGCTGCCGCACCGCATTCTCTCTTAAGCTGGACAGGTATTCGCGGCCCACTCCTTCGGCCGGCAGATGCTTGACGAGCTCCCGGGTGCAGCAATCGTCCACGAAGATCTTGAGGTGCATCTCCGTCTTGCCGCGAAGCTTGTCGATGTTGGTGAGAAACTGGCGCTGGTTGGAGCGGACGGATTTCCGCAGACTCTCATCGTCAGTAAAGACCGTTCCAAAGCGAAACGGCAACACGGTTGAATGCTGAAAGCAGTCGGCGATGACCCGGGCGTGATCGATGCCCGACTTCTGGTTGAAATTTTCTGAGGGGTTGTGTTCGCTGACAATTACGGCCAGGTCGCTTGCGGGATAGAGAAAAACTTGATTTCCGCTTACTCCGAGGACGGATTCCATGGGAACAGGTTTGCGATGACGGGCCAATTCAGGAAAAGCTTGCTTTTCACCAATGCAGTAGGCATACCATGCCATGACAGGACACTCCGTGCGCGGTCGCAGATCATGCGCCGCTCGTTGGTGGAACCTTGCAACTTTGGGAACAACTGCATGCTGGCGTACTTTGCGGGCTGAGAGATGTCAGCCCGGTTGGACTATGCGGAATACTAGCCCTTTGAAAACACGACTGGCAATGTCTCACATCACGAAGAATCGAAAAGGAAGCCGGTCACCACAAAGTTGTATTCACGGAAGAATAACGATTTTCCGTGTGATGAAAAACCAGGTGGGCAGCTCGTGCCAACAACCAAAACGGCGGATTTCCTGGCCGCATTGTTTCCTGAGAGAGTTCAGGGTTAATGACAAGGAAAAAGTTAGAGAATTAGAGAACTTATACTGGGCCCATGTCGAATTTGACTTTCAAGCAGCTTATAGTGACCGCTGCCGCTCTTTTATCCCTCACATTTCAAAGTGCCTCAGCGCATGCCTGGGGCAATGAGGGGCATCGCCTCATCAATCGCCTGGCAGTACTTACGCTTCCCTCCGACATGCCCGCATTCCTGCGTTCTGACGCAGCGCTAAACGAGATCGAGTACCTGGGGCCGGAGCCCGACCGCTGGCGGTCTCCGGCCGAGCCGGAGTTAAATGCCGCCCAGGCTCCGGAGCACTTCATCGATCTGGAGCCTGCCGACGCATTGGGGCCGCTGCCCCATAACCGGCTTGATTTCGAAGCCAAGGTCTTTGCCGCCGGAGAGCGGCCGGAGAAGGTTGGCTTGCAGCCGTGGGAAGCCAATGAAGTCTGGGAGCGGCTGAAGGCGGCGCTGCGGGAGTACCGGAACCAGACTGCAGCGGGACAGGATACCCGGGCGGTAGAACAGGCGGCCGTGTTTTATGCCGGGTGGCTGGGGCATTACGTAGGCGACGCCGCGCAACCGTTGCACACAACCATCCAGTACAACGGGTGGACGGGGCCCAATCCCAAGGGCTATACGACCGAGCACAAGATTCATTGGCAGTTCGAGGGCCCTTTTGTCGCCGCCAACCTGCACGCGGACGACGTGCAGCCGAAGATGACCCCGGTGCACGTCGTCGACGGGGACATGTTCGACGGCTACGTCGCGTACCTGAGGCATACGGCAACGTATGTGGAGACTGTGTATCAGTTAGAAAAAGCCGGCGGATTCGTGGGGGCGGGATCGACCGAGTCCCGGCAGTTCACTGCGAAACGGCTGGCGGCCGGAGCGAGCATGCTGCGCGACATGATTTATACCGCCTGGGTGGAAAGCGCGAAGCCGGTGGCGGATCCTTATGCCGGCAAATGACGGCGTAGAAACTCCAGGCGCAGCTTTGACAGATTTTTGAATTCAGTGCGCGATCTTTAAGCCAGATCGGAAGATCTGCCCTGCGTCAGCGCCGGGACGCAGCGGAAGACCAGCGTCAACGTCGGGGTCAGGAGTAGGACCACAGGAATGGCCAGAAGCAGCCAGGCAACAAGGGCCTGAGTGGCCATGCTTCCCATGTGCACGATGAATGCCTCAGAGTAGCCCATCAACGGCGCTGAAGCATGCGCGAATCCGGGAGGATTCATAGCCGACGCGGAAGTAAGTGGTAATAGTTTGCTTCCCAGCCGCACAAATGGAACGATGAGCGCGACCTGGAAGGGCATGGCTGCATAGTTGGCAACCTGGATCACCGGCTGATTGAGCCGAAATGCCAGCGCCACCACGGCGCAAAGTGCAGTCGGCAATCCGATCAGTGGAATGCATCCTATGACAAAACCGAGAGCAATAGTGAGCGCAAGCCGGCCCGGCGAGACTCCCTGCTGCAGCCACAGTGCCGCTTTCTCCCTGATTGTCTCGAGTGTTTGTCCGGACGGACGCATTTCTCCCCACCGTCTTAAATGTAGATGCAATTAAGGTGCGTGTGTATGAAACTTTTGTACTGTTTTGATAACTGGAAGGTTGCAGAGTTATGCCGAAAACCCCAGGAGCAGCCCCCTCTTGCGTAACTCGCTGATGACTCGCTCTACTTTCCAGTCCAAAGCCCCGTTTCCGTCGACGATTAGGTCCGCGTTGGCTGCGGAAGGGCGCACGTAAGTGATGCTGGAGGGTCGTACGGTGGCCTCGTACTGATTCCGAACCGATTCGGCGGTGCGGCCGCGCTCTTCCATGTCGCGGCGCATGCGTCGCTCAAAGCAAACGGCGTCCGGCGCTTCGACATAAATGCGGAGAGCATAGTACGGCAGAAGGGCTGGGTATGCGAGGGCGAACAGACCTTCGACGATGAGAACTGGGGCGGGGTGGACTGGCTCGGTGCTTCCCGTGACCCGGGTGAAGGTGGAGAAATCATAGACGGGGCGTGCGATGGATTCGCCGCGCGCAAGGGCGGCTACGTGGTCGGCGAGCAAACTGCTTTCAATGAGGGCCGGATCGTCGAAGTTCTGGCGTGGACGTTCGGGAAGCGGCATGTGGGAGAGGTCAATGTAATAGTGGTCGATGGGAAAGTGGATGCCGTCGAGCGTGCGCGCCAGTTCACCTGCCAGTGTGGTCTTCCCTGACCCGGAGCAGCCGGCGACGCCCAGCACTGCGGGAGGAAAGGGGAGGCGGCCAGTATGCGGTTCAGGGCCGGTCACGGGCGTGATTCCGCAGCGTCGGATTCCAGGTCGGCGCAAAGGGCGGGGGCGCTGCAGTAGAGCCGGCAGGAGCCCATCTCCTCCTCATGAAGGCCAACCTGGCCGACATCAGAGGGGGGAGCCTTGTCCACGCCA
>VFSW01008740.1_pt1 | contig 14515 bp, 17 predicted proteins | sample 5358111 | NCBI WGS metagenome assembly VFSW01 (sample SAMN11554181, study PRJNA540505) | mine drainage metagenome | isolation source: sediment from site ElyBrook_90M | place: USA: Ely Copper Mine, Vershire, VT | collected 2017 | reverse complement strand
CGAATTCGTTGTAGTACTCGATGACGTATCCCGCGAGGAGGGCGTCTGGGCTCTCCTCGAGGGCCCAGAGCATCTCGATCGTCTTGTCTATAGTAGGTGGTATCTTCAGCTCGACGAAGGCGTAGATTATGTTCAGATAGAGGTCGTAGTTCTTGTAGTGCATGCCGGCTATCGCGCTAAGGAATAGTTCATGGGGCTCCTTGTCCACGGCAAGGAGGAGTTTTCTTATGTTATCGCTGTTCGGGGATCTGCAGGCGAACGCGAGAACAGCAGCGGCTGCGACGTAGTCGAGTATACCGTTGCTGATATTTTGCACTATAGTTACATTCTCGAGGGTCCTCTTCAGCGACCTTAGCTTCATGATAGTCTTTGCGCGAGAGGCTTCCCTTATCGCCAGGGCCAGGAGATCCTTTACCTCCTCCATCCCAAGTGTTTCCGGATTGTTGTTTGCGTTGAGCGGCATTTGGATCCCCTGTGTGAATATAATGAATTCAAGAGGTATTTAAATGGAACCATCGGAACTCTGCGCCTTCCTCTTTCGCATATGGTGCGGTTGGTTTTCCGCAGGAGTTGTTGTTGAACTGCCCATGGAGAGCTTGGTTTGATGCGGCCGCTTGCGCAAGCGGTGCTTGCGCATCATGCCTTTGACATGCGCAGCCATCTGTCGGCCGTTCCCCGGACATTGCTGCCCTGGAGCGGCATCGCATCGTATCCGTCGGCGCGCAGGTTGCTTGCCAGGAGCGCGGAGCATAGGGCGCTGCCCCTCGTGTAGACCATCCTGGGGCTGCATTGCTGTATGTACTCAAGCGCCTGCTTGTAGTCGGCATGGTCGCTTAGCTCAAATTGCGCGTTGGTACTGGAGGCAAACGACCTGGCAAAGCCAGTGGCAACTGCAGTGTATACGCGCTTTCCGTATGCCATGCGTAGCCTTGAGGCAAGACCCTGCAGCGAGAATACATTGGTTATCCCCACGAAATTGGAGCCGACGGCATCCTCGAACTCGGGCTCGTCCTTGTAGAATGAGGAATACCCAAGAGGCATGCCGTACCTCTCGTAGACCTTGTTGATAAGATGGATCTTGCGGTCTACCACTGGCGCTACGCCCAGCTCGTTTGCGATCTTCGTGAGCTCCTGCGCCTTGCCCAGCGCGTATGAGCCGAAGAGGACTATGCCCGACTCAAGCTTGGAGGATATGAAGTCCTGTATCTCCTTAGTCGTCTCCTCCCTGTCCTTGAACACCGTCTCCCTTTCAGGGTATGTGGAGTCTATTATCAGTATGTCGGCCTGCTTGGTCTCTATAGGCTCTGCGGCCACCGAGCGCTGCATCTGGTAGTCTCCGCTGTATATGACCGAGGCACCGATCTCTTCGGACTCCAGGTATAGCTGCCTTGAGCCCAGTATGTGCCCGGCGTTTAGAAGCCTGGCCCTTTCAGGAATCTCAAGGGGCTCGATCTTCTTCCCGCTCTCCCTGACCCCTATAAGCTCGATTGTAGCGCTGCTTGCGAGTACCTTCCTGCCCTTCCCCAGGCCGGAGGTATGATCGGTGTGGGCGTGCGAGACAAAGTTCACGTTCGCTTCGGGCTCGAAGCAGTCTAGAGATATGCGGTATCCGCTAAGGTTCAGTGACATCCGATCGCCCAGGGCGAATAGGACATGAAAGCTTATATAGGTGTTTTGACAAAATTATTATCCTGATCAAAATTGTGGGAGTATGGTAGAGAAGGTCATAATTATCGGCTCGGGCCCTGCGGGATTGTCGGCCGCGATATATACGTCAAGGGAGGGGCTTGGGCCGCTGGTGGTTGCGGGAACCACCGGAGGCGGGCAGCTTGAGCTCACTACAACGGTGGAGAACTTTCCGGGATTTCCAGAAGGGGTCACGGGCCCCGAACTTGTCGGATTTATGAGGAAGCAGGCCGAGAAGTTCGGGGCCAGGATTCTTGCCGAGGATCTTGCGGAGGTGGACCTTTCCAGAAAACCCCTTACAGTAAAGGCAGGCGGAAAGACATACGAGACTGAGACCCTCATAATTGCCACAGGCGCGAACGCGAAGACGCTCGGGCTTGCGGAGGAGAAAGGGCTGATAGGCAGGGGGATATCGACATGCGCTACGTGCGACGGGCCGTTCTATAGGAACAAGGATGTCGTAGTCGTCGGTGGAGGCGATACGGCGATGGAGGATTCGAACTTCCTGACAAACTTTGCGAAGAGCGTCACCATAGTGCACAGGAAGGATGCATTCAGGGCTAGCAGGATAATGCAGGATAGGACGCTCTCGAACAAGAAGATAAGGGTGCTGTGGAATACCACAGTGGATGGGATATTGGGCAGTGAGAGGGTCGCAGGAGTCAGGCTTAAGAACATCCTGACAAACGAGATCTCGCAGATGCCAACAGACGGAGTATTCATGGCCATAGGGTACTCTCCCAACACCAAGGTGTTTGAGGGAAAGCTAAAGCTCGATGAGCAGGGATACATCCTGGCAAAGGACGAGGTCCTTACCGAGATAGAGGGAGTGTATGTCGCCGGAGATGTTGCAGACAGAGTCTACAGGCAGGCGATCACCGCGAGCGCGAGCGGAGTTAAGTGCGCATTGCACGTAAGGGAGTATCTCTCGAGGATCGAGTACGAGAGGGGCAGGGTGGCGCAGGGATAAGACCTGGCCTCCTTTTGTCTTTGGGGAGCCTGATGCGAAGTGTGCAGTCAGAATAGCCTCCTCTGGCTTTTGTAGTCGGTGAATCCCGAGATGCGAACGCCCAGCTTCCTGATCTTTTTTGAGGAGTTGGCATTGCTTGCATACAACTCGAGCGCCGTCTTTCCTATCTCCTCGGGGTTGTTTGTCGCCCTTATGCTCCTGCTGTGCAGGTGCTCGGTGAAGTCGCCGTACCTGAGTTTCAGGGTAACAGTCTTGAAGGAGATGTTCTTTGCGGCGGCCTCGCGGCCCAGCTGTTCTGAGAGGTCCTTTATAGACCTCGCCACTTCCTCCTTCTTCTTGGTGTCATATTCGAAGGTGTATTCCTTGCTTATCGATTTGGCCTCGCCATTCTCAACGACCTCGCTTCCGTCTATGCCGTTTGAGATGTTATGAAGCTCTATGCCAAAGGAGCCGAATGCATCCATCAGGCCCATGACGCTGGCTTTTGAAAGCGCCGCTACGGTGCCATAGCCCATCGCATTGAGCCTTTCCTCTGTCTTTTTCCCGACGCCGTAGAGTTCGCCCACCGCAAGGGGCTTAAGAAAGCCTTTGGCCTGCTCGTCGGTTACAAGCATGATGCCGTTGGGCTTGGCCTTCTCGCATGCCATCTTTGCTATGAGCTTGGTGCCGCTTATGCCTATCGAGCATGGCAGCTTTGCCCGTTCCCTGATGGCAGTCTTTATTTCATTGGCATATGCCAGGATCTTCTCGACGCCCTCCGCCTTGTTCGATACGTCAACGAAGAACTCGTCTATGCTGACCTGTTCAACCCTGTCTGCGAATTCGCGTATTATGGAGAGCGCCTCGCCCGATTTTTGTTCGTAGTAGGGGTAATCCATTGGAAGGTACTCGGCATCTGGCTTTATCTTGTAGGCGGCTGATATGGGCATGGCGCTGTGTATGCCAAACTTCCTCGCCACGTAGTTGCAGGTCATCACGACTCCGCGCCCCTTCCCGCCCTTCGGATCTGCTCCGACGATGGTAGGCCTTGTCCTAAGCTCGGGGCGCTTGATCTCCTCGCATGCTGCAAAGAAGTAGTCCATGTCTATAAGCATTATGACGCGCATCTTGTCTTCCCCTCACGCTGCGATGGTTTTTAGGCCTGTTTTGATGGACCTTCCTCTATCCGTCCGCCCGGAGAAACCTCGCCGAAAGTCTGGATCTCGATGGCATACAGCTCCAGATTCTTGCGCCTTAGTGCCAAGAGCGGAAGGCCGGCGTTGCCGCATAGAGCCGCCATGAGCGAGTCGGCGTCAGCGCCGAGCGCGGCTGCATCGCCAGGCAGAAGCACCCCGGCGCTGAATCCGAGTTTGATCATAAGGCCTTTGGAAGGCGGCAGGTTGAGTCTTTGCCCATAAATCAGTGGGAAGGCGATCCTTTCGGCCGATCCCACCAGGTCGACGGATACGAGAATATGGTCGAATTCGAGGTGTGAAACCGGCACATGCCTTGGGTCTGCTGATGCGGCGGAGATCGCGGCAGACACAAGTTTGTTACCAAGCGGCTCTGAGGGGAAGAGTAATGCGCATGAACCCCTGCTCTCGAGGGTACCATAATGCACTATTCTTACAACCACTCCGGAATCCTCGCTGAACTCTTCGGTGTACGGATAGAGCATCCTCTTGTTGAACCTTGGAGAAACGATGGAAAGTTCGATGGCCTGCCGCGCTGCCTTTACCAGCCTCTCTCCCTCCCCCAAGGAGTATGCATGATTCCACATCGGAGATACATTGGCAAATAAGATATTTAGGGCTATCTGGGCCGGGCGGATGCCTCTCTTAGGATCTTGACCTTATCTTCCTGTTGTATACCAGATTCATCTTCCTGCATTTTCCTGTGCAGAAGTACCTTACCGCGCCGTTCTTACGTACGTATACGAATCCGGTACCTTGCTCTATCTCCTTTGAACAGTATGAGCACTTCATCATGGCACCTATCTTGCGACTATCCTCTTGTCCTCCCTGCTGGTATCAGGAAGCCTTATGAGATCGCCCTTCTTTATCCTTCCGGCGAAATTCCTGCGTATGACCCTGCCCTTGTCCCTTCCTTCCATTATCTTGCACATGGCCTGCTTTATCTCCCCGTATATGCCTGTCCTGTTGTGCTCGACTCCGACAACCTCTGCGAGGAAGCCCTCGAATCTCCGTTCTCCCTCAGGGCTTGGCGATGCCTGCGCCTGTGGCCCTTTTGAAGGAGCCGCGGGAGGCCTCTTCCCTTCTTCGCCGCTCCTCGCTGCCTTTGGCGCCTGGAGCTTCTCGTCTTCTGCCATTCAATATCACTTAGGTTCTGGCTGAGCAGGTTCCGCTGCCTTCTTCTTCTCTTTGTGTTCCTTTGGTGCGGATTCCTTCTTTGCGTGCTCCGGCGTTTCCTCGACAGACTTGCCCGTAGTCATTCCAGCTATGCTCTTTATGACACTCTCCGCCTCGCCGGACTTCTCTATCGCTACTGCCGAGCACGGCACGTTTATCCCAACCGCCTTGCCGAGATCCATCTTGGTTGGAACATATGAATAGATGATCTTCTTCTGATCGCAGAGCTTGGGTATGTGCATGAGTATTTCCTGCGGCTCGACGTCCTCCGCCATTACCACCAAGGAGGCAAGCCCTCGCTCGGCGCTCTTGGTTACCTCGTTCACACCCTTTCTGACAGTCCCACTCTGCCTTGCAAGCCTTACGGCTTCCAGAGCCTTGTCCGATATTTCCTTGGAAGATTTAGCCATAGTCATACCTCATCTCATTGGTTTTACTACTTATTGCCTAAGAAGGATATTAAAGCTTTCTATCCGCCTGGCTTTGTTTAGAAAGTTGCCATGGCACTTTTCCGATGCCATATTAGGCTTTTTGTCTTAATACCCTTTATGGCAAAGAAGGGCAATAAGAAAAGGAATGTTGGAGTTGTAAGCACGAGTGTTCACAACTGCCAAGCCAATGAATGTAAAAACCTTTCCAGAAGCAAGTGTGAATACTGCAATAGATATTACTGCGATAGGCACACCGAAACAAGATTGGTTACCAATCCCAGGACAGTATGGTCTATGGAAAAGAGCAATCCATTATTGAATGAACTTGTTCATGAATGGAATTTGAACGGCGGGCATCCTTGTCCAAATTATACAGAATTGAGATACAGGAGATATCGTGAAGAGTCTAATAGGCAGGATATTGATTGGAATGCGGTGTTAGAGAAGCGAAGACTTACCAGAACGGAGGCCTTTTCGGTCAGCGGGTCTGAACGTAATGAAGAGACGGCGTTCGGGACAGCCGGCATAGGAAAACAGGAAAGTTGGTATCGAAGGCACGGAAAGGCGGTAAATGCAATGATAGTGTTGGCAGTCGTAGTTCTCCTGCTCCTGGCCATAGCGTTTGGCCTCTGACCGTCAGGGCTGCGCCGGTACAGACTATGTTGCGGGCGCTTTGCGTCTTAGAGGGTTACCTTTCCGAACCTCTTGTCGACGTCGTCCCAGTTCACCACGTTCCACCACGCCTCGACGTACTTCGCCCTGTCGTTCCAGTACTGCAGGTAGTATGCGTGCTCCCACACGTCCAGGCTGAGGAGGATTGGCAGTCCTGCCAGGTGCATGAAATTCTGCTTCTCTATCTGCGTGAGGACCAGCTGCTCGCTTTCCGCATCGTAAAGAAGGAGTGCCCAGCCGCTTCCCTCCACAGTCTTTGCCGCCTCGGTGAATTGTGCCTTGAACTTATCGAAGCTGCCGAAGTCTGCGGCTATCTTGTCGGCGACTGCGCCGCCTACCGTCCCGCCCCCCTTTCCCGGAGGGGCCATGTTTGGCCAGAAGAGGCTGTGTAGCTTGTGCCCGCCGAAGTTGAAGCTGTAATCCCTGAGAACTGCCTTTATGTCTATCTGGATCTCCCCGCTCCTTGCCTTCTCGAGCTTTTCGAGCGCGGCGTTTGCGCCGTTCACGTATGCAAGGTGATGCTTGTCGTGATGCAGCTTCATTATCTGCTCCGATATGTACGGCTCTAATGCGTTGTACGTGTATGGAAGTTGAGGAACTTCGTATTTCTTTCCCATTTTTACACCTAATGTATTTGATGGTGAGATTATTTATCTGTTGCGGCGTGGGCCGGCTTCCTCCAGGCCTGCAGGAGAGTATATAGAGATTGGACTGCAGAATTGAGTGATCCGATGCCGTACGACGAACGCTGGCTCAACATTGGCAGTGGAGCGGGGCTCATAAACCTGGAGGGCATCGATTTCAGGGAGTACCAGCTCAACATAATCAATTCGGTGCTGGAGCGTGGAAACACCCTAGTAGTCATACCAACAGGCTTGGGCAAGACATTCATAGGGGTGGCTGCGATAGCGCAGGCGCTTTCCGAGGGAGGGAAGGCGATCTTCCTAGCCCCGACCAAGCCCCTCGCCGAACAGCACTATTCAGGTCTGGTCCGGATGCTTCGCATACCAGAGGAGGAGATACTCCTGATGGTAGGCTCCACAGTCAAGGAAAAGAGGCGCGAGATGGAAGCCATGGCGCGGGTTTTGGTGGCCACGCCGCAGACTGTTGCAAACGACCTTAAAGGAGGCTACCTCTCGCTGGAAGGATTCCGGATTGTCGTCTTTGACGAGTGCCACAGGGCGGTTGGCAAGTATGCATATACATATATAGCAAACGAGTGCAACCTGAAAAACATCCTCATACTCGGCCTCACTGCCTCCCCGGGAGGCAAGAAGGAGAGGATAGAGGAGCTTGTCAGGGTGCTTGGCATAAGGCACATAGAGGCGAGGATATCCACTGACGGCGATGTTGAGAGGTACGTTATGCCTAAGAACACCCATGTAGTGAACGTCGAGGTTGGAGAGCGCCTTAAGCAGATTGCAGGCCTGATAGCGCCTGAGGCGCAGGCCAGCCTGATCGCGCTTAACAAGACGGGGTTGTTGCACTTCAAGAGCTTTGAGAGGATACCCAAGGGCAGGCTGCTTCAGGCCGGCGATGAGATAGGCAGGATACAGGCGGCAAACTACAAGTTCGCGGCGATATACAGCTACGTGAGGCTTCTTAACCTGACGCATGCGTACGACCTCCTGCTCAGCGAGGGGCTTTATCCGTTCAGCAAATACATGGACGGCCTTGAGAGCAGGGAGAAGAAGAGCAGGGCGGTTGAGAGCCTTCTCGCCAACAAGAATATCATGCAGGCCAGGAAGATCGCAAAGGAGGCGATGGGCAACGGCGAGGAGCACCCCAAGGTCATAGCAGTCATAGATATAATCAAGGATTACAGGGGCAAGAGCGCCATAATCTTCGTGCAATACAGGTCCACCATAAAGATGCTTGTGGAATACCTGCGCAACAACGGATTCGAGGCGAAGGCATTCGTCGGAAAGAAGGACGGCGTTACCCAGGAGATGCAGAAAGGGATCATAAACGAGTTCAGGGAGAGGAAGTTCAACGTCTTGGTAGCAAGCTCAATCGCAGAGGAGGGGTTGGACATACCAAGCGTTGACGTGGTGATATTCTATGAACCGATACCCAGCGAGATAAGGAACATACAGCGGCGCGGAAGGACGGGCAGGCTGCGCGGCGGAGAGGTCTATATATTGGTTGCAAACGAGACAAAGGATGAGATATATATCAGGGTATCGAACCAGCGCGAGAAGAAGACGCTTGAGATAATAAAGAAGATAAACAGGGACCTTGAGCTTGCGCCGCAGGCTATAGAGCGCGGACAGATGCCGCTGTAGGCGCGGATTGATGAATCTTGCAAACTGATGCCACCACATCACTTGTGAGTCTGAAATACGAGTCGAGGTTAGGGATAAATAACATGGCATTTAATCAGTTAACATGCAATCGCATGTAAGGATAAGGTCGGCAGTGAAGCGGTTTGGGAAGACTGTGGCGCTCGGTGGAGTGAATTTCTCCTCCGTAAGAGGAATCAACCTGATACTCGGGCCCAACGGCGCTGGAAAGAGCACCCTGCTAAGGTGCATCGACGGACTGTACAGGCTTGACTCGGGGAGCATAGAAGTACTCGGAAGTGATCCTTATGCAAACAACAAAGTGAAGGAGAGGCTCTCGCTGCTCACCGACAACTACGCACTTTATGATTTCCTCACAGTCTCGGATAACCTGAGGTTTTTCGGCAGGCTCTACGGGTTGAAGGACTCCGAGACGCTGGAGATCGCTTCCGGGATACTCGGCAGGCTCGAGGCGCTTAGGTACATGAACCAGAGGGTCGGTGAGCTGAGCAGGGGCACGAAGCAGAAGATCGCCTTCTGCAGATCGGTCCTGAACGATCCCGAGGTGCTCCTCCTTGACGAGCCTACTGCCTTCCTTGATGCGCACTCTGCCGAGATGGTAAGAAAGGTGCTCCTCGACTATGAAAGGAGGGGCAAGACCATACTCTTCGTGACGCAGAAGCTTGACGAGGTAACCAGGTTCAACGGGAGCATATCGATAATAAGGTCCGGGAGGATAATCAAGGATACTACAACCGAGGGGCTTTACAGCATGGCATTGAAGAACACAGTAATAGACGTGAGGATAGCCAGGCCGATTGATGCCGGCGAGGCCGAGTCGATTCCGGGCTTCCTCGAGGCAAATGCCGCTCGTGCAACATTTCTGAAGTTCAGGATAAGGAATTACAAAGGGATAGACAGGGTACTTAGGGCCCTCATGAGAAGGGGCGCGAAGGTTGTCAGCATGGACTTCGTAGAGCATCTGATAGAGGACCTCTCAAGGTAGTGGCATGGATTCCAGGAAGGCGTACGCGATTGCAGTCAAGGACCTCAAGGAGGTCTTCAGCAGCCCGGAGATATACGGCCCGATGCTTGGAGTCCCGATCTTTTTCTCGGTGATGCTTCCCGTACTCACTTTCTACGTGACCAGGAACGCGGCGCCAAGCATAGCGGCAAAGATAGCTACGATACCTGTCGCCGCACTGGGCTCCACTGCGACAAGCGGGCTCATATTCATGACCTTCTTCGCCATAAGCGTGCTTGGTCCCATCTTCCTCACGATGCCGATACTCACCGCTTCCGTCATAGCGGCCGACAGCTTTGCAGGGGAAAAAGAAAGGAAGACTTCGGAAGCCATCCTCTCCACCCCGGTGGAGGTCGATGAACTGCTGCTGGGAAAGATAATAGCCTCGTTCTTGCCGTCAGTCTTGCTGACACTGGCTGTTTTCACCGTCTACGGATTGGTGAGCAACGCGCTGGCTTTCATGGCTTTCCACCAGAACATACTGCCAACCGCGCCGTGGCTCATGATGCTTGTGACAGCGCCCTTCCTTGCAATAGCCACCATAGGCATCATAGTATTGGTCTCCTCGCACGTCAAGGGCATCAAGGAGGCGCAGCAGATAAGCACACTGCTTATCCTGCCCATACTCGTAATGCCGTTCATCTCGATACTGGGAATTGCTAGCCTCACGGTTTCTTTCTTCCTGCGGATAACCGCCTTCCTTATTCTTGCAGACACAGTAATAGTCTACGCCGGAATCAGAAGCTTCAGAAAGGAGAATATCCTTTAGCTCCTGTTTCCCATATTTATATCTTAGCCGCAATAAGGTAGCATGGAAGCGGGGCGGCTCTATGATGACAGGACTGTTGCCATACTCCTAGTCGCCGCTTCGGTCGTACTTCTTGCGAACGGAATATTCAACGTGGAGCAGTCAGGGGTTCAGTATGGGTTGGGCGCCGGGGCAATCCTCCAGGGCAATGCGTACAATGTCTCGGTGATACCTGCCCTGCAGGCAACCGCGCTGCAGATCAAGGCAATCTACCAGACCATACTGGAGGGGTTCCTGATCTCGGGGATAGGCATGCTGGTGTTTGCAATGTCACTGGCGCTGCTCTTCAAAGGACAGAACAGTTATGAGAGATACGTCGGGATTTATGTCCCGCTCCACATCATGCTTGTCTTAATCTACCTTGTGCTGCTCCTCATAATGCATATCACTTATGCCGTTGATCTTTATGCCACATATGTCGCCATGGCAGTGTGCATAATATTCGACGCGCACATAGGATACAAGACCGGAAGACTTGCCTCCAGAAGAAGGCCAGGGAGGAGCATAAGCATAGATCCTTCAACGCCATACGCCAACCTGGTTACGCTCAAGGAACAGCTCTTCGACAATCTCGCAGGCACTGTCTGCATCGTAGACAAGCACTTCAACTCCAACGCGATCTCGAACCTCTACAGGTTAATCCCTTCTGAAGGACAGAAAATTGCATCGATAAGGATCCTTACCTCCTCCGGGATGCTCGACTCCGGATTCGGCAGGAATTACACGGATCTCAGGGAGGAGCTTAGGAACAATGGAATTGAGGTAGAGGTAAGGGTAATGAAGGAGGATGATGCGGCAACCCAGCACGAGAGATTCATCTTCGACGATACGGCAGCATACAAAATACCGCCGCTTAACATAATAAACAGGAAGAGCGAGCATGTTGTAAGAACTACCATCAGGGATGCGAGGAAAAGATTCGAGTATCTCTACCAGAATGCGATGAAGCTCGAAAACTACATGGAAAAGCAGGGAAGGGGTTCGTCTCAGGCTTAGCAGTCTTCTATGCGATGCACGCGAAATTCAAGAAAGAAAAAGGAATAGAAAAATTAAATAAAATTAACCTTCAGGTTCTGTCCTGGCTATCCGCTTATGATATCTTCTCAGCTATCGCGAATCTTGCCCTGACGTCTGTTATCCTGACTCTTACCGTGTCGCCCTGCTTGGCTCCTGCAACAAAGACTACATATCCATCTTTCTTTGCAATTCCGTCTCCCTTCGAAGCAACTGCTTCTATTGTGAGTTCAAGCTCGTCGCCGGCCTTCACTGGCTTTGGCAGGAAGTAATTTGGCTTCATGCCCGGTCCTGACCTTCTGTCTCCTCTGTCTCCTCTATCTGGTCTGGAGTCTCCTCCAAAATCTCTTGACATTTTGTTTTCCTCTGTAGGATCAGCTTTTGCTTTTGCAGCTCTGCTTTACTACGTGATAGTATTATGTCAGGTCTGGTTTATAAATCTATCGTTATAGTTTATCTCTGGCGCCGTAGTTTAACCCCATTTGCAGTTTGATAACGTGAACGGGAGATCCAGCACGTTTTGGCAGTATGAGGATATCGCAGCTTGATCCTGCAGCATTGTCATTTTAGCTCTGACTTGCTTGATTCGGCCTTAAACCCGGACTTCGTGTGGTTTCCATCGCATAGGGGCTTCTTTGAAGAATGGCCGCATCTGCATAATGCGAACTCCACTTTTTCATCTTTCTTTACCAGTATTGGCCCATCTTTCGTAAATTCGAACTCTGCCTTCTCCATATCAACACAGAGCAGATATTGGCGTACCATGTTTATATAATCTATGCAGGTAACCCAGACTAAGATGCCCATAAGCTGCAGCCGTCTTGAGGAGTTGTATCTAGACAGAGATTTGTGCTGCAAAGCCGCGTATCCCCAGCGTGGGGAGGTTATTGCACGGGGCGGACGACTGGGGTGTCGTTAAACGAATACTGGCAGGAACCTTGATGCCTAAGGAAGGGATTAAATTATTATACCGAGAAGAGTTCTTTGATTACCGTGGCGCGCGACGAGGATGGCAGGGTCGGAAAGCTTGTCCAGTTCACCACCGAGGACAGGCTTGTGCTTGATGGATTCCTTGCGGGGCCTCGGAAGAGCACAAGATGCATCATATACGTCCACGGCATGACCGGCACGTTCTACGGCGCTGGAAAGACAAGGTGGGAAGTTGCAGGCAGGACCAGGAGGGCGGGCTTCTCCTTCTTCTCGATGAATACCAGAGGCCACGCCGCAGTGGCATTTATAGGCAGGAAGGGGCGCGGGAGGGAGCGCCTTGCGGCAGGAACCTGGGTGGAGAGGTTTGAGGACTCCGTTCTTGACATAGACGGGGCCATAAGAAGGCTAAGGGAGATGGGATTCTCAGAATTCATACTTGCAGGAAGCAGCACAGGCTGCCAGAAGATTATATATTACCAGTACAAAAGGGCAAACAGGGCAGTAAAAGGCCTGCTGCTGCTGGCGCCAACTGATGATTATGCGGCGCAGCTAAAGGAGCTGGGCAGAAGATTTGACCCGACAGTAAGATTGTGCAGAAGGCTTGTGAGAGAGGGCATGGGAGATGAGCCTAGCGCGCTTGTGCCTTACCACTTCTCGCCGAGGAGATTCCTCTCAGTCTCGGATCTGAGGAACCCGGAGGCGAGGATATTCCATTATGGGGGTACGATGAGGGAGTTCTCCACGGTCTTCACCCCGGTGTGCGCCGTCTTTGGAAGGAGGGAGGAGCATGCAACGATGCCGGTGACAGAGTACCTAAAGATATTACGGAGCAAGAAAAGGAAAGGGGGGTTCGTGGGCGTTGTTGTAGACGGAGCGGGCCACTCGTTCGACGGCAGGGCCGAGATACTCGGGGATTTCGTGCTGAGATGGATAAAGTCGCTCGGGAACAGAAAAGAGCCGATGCGGGAGATAGTCGAGCTCCACCCTAAATTTCCTTTAGCATTGCTCGGGTATTCCTGAAGAGATAGTCTGGTTTTGCCTCCTTTAACAGGTTGTAAGGCGCCAGGCCGTCAGCGAGGCCGCACGAGGAGATTCCGGCGAACTTTGCTGTTATTACGTCCGAAGGCATGTCGCCCACGTATACGGTTCTCCTCCTGCTCTTCCCATACTTTCGCATGATGTAAGTCAGCCCGGTCGGATCTGGCTTGTAGTAGCCTATGGAGCTTGCGCTTAGGATAAAGTCCACATGATCAAGGATGTCGAGCTTCCTTGCCTCGACCATGAGGCGATAGGCCTCCGAGTCGCTGAATATGGCGATCTTCTTCCCGCGCTTCCTCAGGGTGCCTAGCATGTCCATGGCGCCCTCCTTGAGGCGGGGCATTACAAATGCAGCGTACACATCGTAGATTAATGCGAATATCCTGTTCGTTTCGCCTCTGACTGCTATCGTCCTGGCTGCCTTTTCCATGTACTCCCCTTTGTGCTTCTCTATATGGGAATGCCTGTAGCGCATCCTTAGCATATTCGAGATCCGCACTATTACGGTAGATGTGCTTAGCGTGCCGTCCCAGTCAAAAATGAAGAGGTCGTGGTCGCGTATTGACATAGAGTTATTAAGGTTAACCAATGAATAAAAGGATATGTGATGAGATAGGTGATCGCTGAGCTTTTGCGATGACGATAGGTAGGCGGTCTGAACTTGTTGTGGTCTTATGGGAGTTAGGCAGAGCGCCTTGCAGCGCTTGAGGAAGAACAGCATAAGCGCGAAGGACATCGCGAGCCAGGCATGGTGCGAGAAGCAGATGGAGCTGTATATCACTACGCCAATGCCGCAGACGATGGCCATGCAGAAGGGAACCGCCTTCCATGATACAAAGAAGGTTGAGGTTTTCGTGCCGCTGACAGTTGAACCCTCGACGTATCCGGACAGATTCTACAAGACTGCTTATGAGAACTACACATCACTTGCATCACTAAGGGAGAAGGGCTTCTGCAGGGAGCTCAAGCTCTACGGCTCCATACACGGCTTCAAGATATCAGGGCAGCTCGACGAGCTCAGGATTGATGATGGCATGGTCATGGTCGTGGAAGACAAGACCATAAACGGCCCCAATGTCTCGGAGGCCAAGCTCAAGGCGGACACAATACAGGTCTCGCTGTACAAGAAGCTGCTTGACGACATAAAAGCGGGCAGCTACACCTTCGACAACTTCGCCAACACGCACTCCCTCGAGACGATGGCCATGTCAAAGGAGTTCCTTGCCGGGCTTGAGAGCATAGGCGTGAAGAGGGAGCTGCAGGGCATGCGTGCAATATATAAAAAGATGTTTGAACAACTCTTAATGGTGCC
>VFSW01008739.1_pt1 | contig 14517 bp, 10 predicted proteins | sample 5358111 | NCBI WGS metagenome assembly VFSW01 (sample SAMN11554181, study PRJNA540505) | mine drainage metagenome | isolation source: sediment from site ElyBrook_90M | place: USA: Ely Copper Mine, Vershire, VT | collected 2017 | reverse complement strand
ACATAACCATTTTGTTGAACATGGAATTATCCAGTATTATGAAAATGCTTTTCTTCAGGACGGGTTAAGAACGGAGCAATACCATTTACACGCTAAACACAAAGTTTGCCTTATCGATTATCAGGAATCGATGGCATGCGCTCAGCATGCAGTTCAAACTTGTGCTGTTGATCCAGGGTTGTATCGCAATCGTTCTACTGCTGGCACAAAACTGGATCGTGACGCGCGCAGAGCGTCAAATCAAGGCCGCAGCTGAGGAACGCGCACTGGTAACCGCTGACGGCGTCATCAACGGCATGAACATGCTGATGGAGACCGGGCAGATCGGCGACCCGAAAAATCGCGCGCTTTACATCCGGAAAATGGCTGCGTCCAAAGGCATCAAATCTTTGCGCATCATCCGCGCCAAACAGGTGTCCGATCAGTTCGGCCCCGGTCTCCCAGAAGAGCAGCCTGTCGACGAAATTGAAAGAAAAGTCCTGAAAACCGGGAAAATTTATACGCAGCAAATCACTGAAAACCGTCTATCCTCTATATTGCGCGTCATCGTACCATTCATTGTAAGCCGCAACTTCAGGGAAACAGATTGCCTGTCATGCCATCATGTCAAGGTGGGCAGCGTCAACGGCGCCGCCAGCATACAACTCGATTTATCCCCTGATCAGGAAAGATTTCAGCAGGTCAGACTCAAATTCTGGATCGGCCAGATTCTGCTGCAAATCCTGCTGTCCGTTATCATCTGGTATCTGGTGCGCGCCTTCGCGCGCCCGATAAAAATGCTACAGCAAACCATGACAGCAATGCAAACAGACGGCGACCTGTCAAGACGGGTGCAGGTCAGCGGCGGTAACGAAATATCACAAATGTCAAATGCATTCAATACATTGGTGAGCAATCTGCAAAACACGAAAAACCAGCGCGACCAGGTCGAACAGGCACTGCGCAGCAGCGAAACACGCACCCGCGCCATTCTCGACAATATGGGCGTAGGCATCATAGTCATTGACGAACAGGGCGTGATGGAAACCTGCAACCCTGCTGCAGAACAGATTTTCGGATATACCGGCAACGAGATCACCGGCCGGAATGTCAGTCTGCTGATGCCAGATCCAGACGACGGTCAGCATGACCTTAAAACCGGGCAACTTCTGGCAATGAAAACAGGCGGGCCCTCAGACTGGAGTGCAACCCGTGAAGTGACTGGCAGACGCAAGAACGGTGAACATTTCCCGCTGGAACTCAGAACTACTGAAGTATGGATTGACGGCCGAGGCCTTTTTATCGTTTCGGCAAGGGATATCAGCTTGCGCAAGCAGAATGAGCAGGAACTGCGCATCGCAGCCATCGCTTTCGAGACGCAGGAAGGCATCATGATCACTGACCGCGATCACACCATCCTTCGGGTCAACCAGGCTTTCACCGATTTGACCGGTTATCGTGCCGATGAAGCCATCGGTCAGACGCCCAATCTGCTTAAATCAGGGAAACACAGCCACATGCTGTATCCGTCCATGTGGGAAATCATCGACCGAGACAAATACTGGCAGGGGGAACTCTGGAGCCGCCGCAAAAATGGCGAAATATACCCGATCTGGCTGACCACGACCGCTGTGACCGACGCAGCGGGGCAAGTGACGCATTATGTCTCCGTGTTTTCCGACATCACCTTGCGCAAAGAAGCTGACGAACAAATACACCGCCTGGCATTCTATGATTCACTCACCAACCTGCCCAACCGGAGCCTGCTCCGGGATCGTTTGCAGCTGGCACTAAGCCATAGCGTACGCCACAAAAACCATGGCGCAATCCTGTTCATTGACCTTGACAACTTCAAGGTACTTAACGACACCAAAGGACATAATGTCGGCGACCTGCTGCTGATTGAAGTCGCCAGAAGACTTCAGGATTGTGTGCGTAGCGGTGACACGGTCGCACGTCTGGGCGGCGACGAATTTGTTATCATGCTCGAAGATTTGAGTGAAGACGCATCACTTGCAGCTGCAACCGCCCAGGATATCGGGGAAAAAGTGCTTGCATCCATAAGCCTGCCTTTCACACTGCAGGGATTTGAACACCATAGCTCTTCGAGCATCGGTATCAGTTTGTTCTGTGGCGACGAAAATAATATGGACGACCTGTTCAAACACGCCGACAGCGCGATGTATCAGGCCAAGACTTCAGGCCGCAACACCATTCGTTTCTTCGACCCAGCCATGCAGAAGGAGCTTGTCATCCGCGCCGCTCTGGCAGAGGACTTGCGTCAGGCACTTCCCTGCCAGCAATTCAGGCTTTACTATCAGATACAGGTCAATGCACAGGGTGCAGCAGGTGCCGAAGCGCTGTTGCGCTGGCAGCATCCTGAACGAGGCATGGTTTCACCAATGCAGTTTATCCCGGTTGCCGAAGAAAACGGCCTCATCGTGCCGATCGGGGCATGGGTTCTGCAGACCGCTTGCGCGCAACTCAAGGCATGGCAGGATGATCCTCTTACCCGCTCTTTGCATCTTGCCGTCAATGTCAGCGCACGGCAGTTCCGTCAGGCGGATTTCGTCGCCCAGGTGCTCAATGTGATCAAACAGACCGGGATTGATCCATACACGCTCAAACTCGAACTCACGGAAAGCCTGATTCTGGAAGATGTTAACGACAGCATCACCAAAATGCAGGCGCTGCGCCTTTTGGGCATCCGTTTCTCGATGGATGATTTTGGTACGGGTCAATCCTCGCTGACCTATCTCAAGCTCCTGCCGCTTGAACAGATCAAAATCGACCAGAGTTTCGTGCGCGATATAGCCAGCGACTCAAGCGATGCAGCCATTGTGCAAACCATCATCGGCATGGCGGGCAATCTCGGTCTGGATGTCATTGCCGAAGGAGTGGAGACCGAACAACAGCGCGCATTCCTTGAACAGAATGGTTGTCATGCTTACCAGGGATATCTGTTTGGTGAACCTGCGCCCATTGAAGAGTTTGAAGACTTATTACGCGCCATGAGCTAAGAGGATATCCGCAACGATAAATTAATATTTGCGCAACCCTGCCTATTTATGGATAATGCTCGGCCTAGCTTATAACCCGTATGCGCACGGCATCAAATCACCCGCAAGGAACAAAAATGAAAGCCAATATCCATCCTGATTACCACGAAATTACCGTAACCTGCAGTTGCGGCAACAGCTTCAAGACACGTTCAGCCATGGCAAAAACCACGCTGAATGTTGAAGTTTGTTCGGAATGTCATCCGTTCTATACCGGCACACAGAAGATCGTTGACACTGCCGGCCGCATTGACAAGTTCCGTCAGAAATACGCCACCAAGGCTGCTGCATAAAAACCGCGGGGAAGAACCCTTTGCACAGCAATATCTCGAAGGGCAGCATAGGCTGCCCTTTGTTATTGGCGGCTAAGACACCTCTCTCTTCTGGAAATGGCCATGCGTTTACTCATACTTAGCCTGATGTTTGCCCTGCTCGCCGGCTGTGCGCAGAATCCGGTCACAGGATCGAATGATTTCGTGTTGATGTCAGAAAGCCAGGAAGTAGCCATCGGCCGTCAGGAAGACGAACAGGTCAAGAAGCAATACAGGGTTTATGGCTCAAAAGCCCTGCAGGACTATGTCAACCACGTCGGGCAACGCATCGCAAAAAACAGCCACCGTCCTGATCTGCAATATCATTTCACCGTGCTGGACACGCCGGACATCAACGCCTTCGCACTGCCCGGCGGATATGTCTATATCACGCGCGGCATTCTGGCCTATCTGAATTCGGAGGCGGAACTGGCTGCCGTGCTGGGGCATGAAATCGGCCACATCACGGCGCGTCACGGGGTACGCCAGCAGAGTGCTGCCCAGGCCGCCAACATCGGCATTACCATTGCTTCCATTTTTGTACCGGAAATCAATTCGCCGGCTGCGGGCAATCTGATCAATATCGGCGGCGGTGCCTTGCTGTCCGGTTACGGACGCGAGCATGAACTGGAAGCTGACCGTCTGGGTGCGGAATATCTGGCACGCACAGGGTATGATCCGCAAGCCATCATCACCGTCATCAGTGTACTGAAAAACCAGGAATTACTGGACATTCAACTGTCCAAGCAGGAAGGCCGTGAGCCGCGCCATTACCATGGTCTGTTTGCCACCCACCCGGATAACGATACCCGCCTGCATCAGGCGGTTAACGAAGCGGAAAAATACGCCTCTGCCCAGGCGCACTTCGAAGGCCGGCGGGAATTCCTGGACGCGACCGAGGGTCTGGTGTTCAACGACAATACCCAGCAGGGTGTTGTACGCTACAACGCGTTCTACCACGGCGAACTTGGCATCGCCCTGCAATTCCCGGATGACTGGCAGCTGCACAATCTGCCTGCCGCACTTATTGCGATCGCGCCACATGGTGAAGTGCAACTGAACATGCTGCTGGACGAATCACCCCGAGGCCCGCCGGGCGAATATGCACGCCGACTGGCAGGCTTCAACGCGCAAATTTCAATGCTTGATGTCCATGGCCTACCCGCCGCACTGTTCGAGCAGTCAGACACGGCAGGCGGCGTTGTTTTTTTCAATGGGCATGCATTCATTCTGCAGGCTAAAGGAAAAACACACGAAGATTTGACCGCTCATCGGACGGACATTTTCTCTACCGTTAAAAGTTTCCATGCCATCACCGATGAGGAACGCAGACTGGTCAAGCCGCTTACCCTGCATGTCATCACCGCCCGAGCAGGCGACACTTTTGCCGCGCTGGCACATAATTCACCGCTGGGATCGTCTGCAGAAAGCTATCTGCGCCTGATCAATGCCCGTTACCCGAGTGGCGAACCACAACCCGGACAACGAATCAAGCTGGTAAGATAAACGATATCAATTGATAATTAAAAATTGGTTTTAGCCTATGTATTTCATCAAACCCGCCGACCCGCACCCGATCACGCCTGCCAAGGCAGTGCTGCTCGGGCTGCTTTGCCTGGTCTGGCTGGGCACAGGCCTGGTCGGGCATGACCCCTGGAAACCGGATGACGCCTACAGTTTCGGCCTGGTTTACTCCATATTGCAAAGCCATGACTGGCTGGTGCCTGCGCTTGCTGGGGAACCCTATATGGCCAATCCGCCCATTTTTTACTGGACGGCTGCCATATTCGCCAAACTGTTTGCTCCGTTGCTGCCCCTGCACGACGCCGCGCGTCTGGCCAGCGGTTTTTACAGTGGACTGACGCTGCTGTTCCTGGGCCTTGCCGGACGCAAATTGTATGGTGAGAATCGTGGCTGGGCCACGGCCATCATCCTGATCGGCTGCCTGGGCATGCTGGTGCGCGCACACCAGATGATTACCGATCTGGCGCTGCTGGCCGGTTGCGCGATGATGCTTTATGGCTTTGCACACAGCCAGGAACGCCAGCTGCGAGCCGGCTTCTGGATCGGCATGGGCTGCGGCATCGGTTTCATGTCCAAAGGATTTATGGCGCCGGCGGTATTCGTGTCGATCGCATTCCTGCTGCCCGCGCTATTCCAGAATTGGCGACATCGCAATTACGCATACAGCATCGCAATTGCCACGCTCTGCGCCCTGCCATGGCTCACAGTCTGGCCATACCTTCTGCATCAGCAATCACCAAGACTTTTCACTGAATGGGCATGGTCGTATAACCTCGGCAACTGGCTGCATTATGCAAAAAACGGGCTGGGAACAGATGCGCTGTACTACCTGAAAAACCTGCCCTGGCTGGGTTGGCCCGCCCTGCCGCTGGCAGCCTGGGCAGTTTGGCGCGAACGCCGTCGCCTGTCACAACGAGACGATCTGCAATTACCCCTGATCGCTTTTCTGGTGACGTTTTTCCTTCTTAGCCTGGCACCCAATATCAGAGAGGTCTTTGCCCTGCCCATGCTGCTGCCCATTGCACTGCTGGCCACCGCCTCGCTGTCCATGTTGAAACGCGGTGCGGCCAATGCGCTGGACTGGTTCGGCCTGATGACGTTTGCACTGGCCGCTCTCCTGATGTGGTGGGGATGGGCCGGACTGCTATTGAACAATCACGCCAAAATTACGCTATGGCTGAAAGACTATCAGCCGGGTTTCGAGCCTGCATTTCATACCCTGCCCTTCGCCATTGCCCTCACGGCCACCTTGCTGTGGCTGATACTGGTATGGCGCGTGGGTCGTTCAATGCGCCGCGCGGTCGTGAACTGGGCATCAGGCATCACGCTGATCTGGGTGCTTGCCATGACGCTGTGGCTGCCCTGGCTGGACAGCGGCAAGAGCTACCGGAGCATGATAGACTCGCTCAAACAGGCCATGCCTGCGCACTACAACTGTGTTGCACGCAATACGGGACTGGGAGAGGGCCAGCGCGCCATGCTGCAATACTTCGGCAACATCGTCACCCGCCGCGATCCGCAACGCATCTGCGTTTTACGCCTGATTCAGGGCGACAAGATATCCAGACCCCTGATGGATGAAAGCCAGTATAAGAAAATATGGGAAGGCAGCCGCAATGCAGACAAAAACGAACAATATAGACTGTATCAGCGTGTCGAATAACAGGTTAATATAATGACAGTCGTCGCTGCAATATACAAATTTGTGAAATTAAAGGATTGCGCTTTGATGCGTAAACCGTTATTGGCGCAATGCGATACGCTGGGTATCACCGGCACGCTGTTGCTCGCCGCCGAGGGCATCAACGGCACCATCGCTGGCTCTCGCACCAGTATTGATCAGATACTGGCGTATTTACGCCGCGACCCGCGGCTAGGCGATCTGCAACACAAGGAATCGGAAGCCTTTCTGCCCCCGTTTTACCGCATGAAGGTCAAGGTAAAAAACGAGATCGTAACCATGGGTGTAGCCGGCATCGACCCAACCGAATTGGTCGGACGATATGTCAAGCCGGAAGACTGGAACGAACTGATCTGCGATCCGGATGTACTGCTGGTGGATACGCGCAACGATTACGAAGTGGAAGTCGGCACATTCAAGGGCGCGATTGATCCGCGCATCACCACCTTCCGCGAATTCCCGGAATATGTCAAAAACAATTTTGATCCGCAAAAACAGCCGCGCATCGCAATGTTCTGCACCGGCGGCATACGCTGCGAAAAGGCTTCTGCCTATATGCTGCAGCAGGGTTTCCCCGAGGTTTATCACCTGCAAGGCGGGATACTCAAATATCTGGAAAATGTGCCCGCAGAAGAGAGCCTGTGGCAAGGCGAGTGTTTCGTGTTCGACCAGCGCGTGGCAGTCGGTCAGGGGCTCGCGCCAGGCCATTATGAACTTTGCTATGGCTGCTCACGCCCGATCACTCAGGACGCAAAATACTCTGCAAAATATCAGGTGGGCATTTCCTGCCCGAATTGTTTTGACAGCCTCACACCGGAAAAACGCGCCGCCGCGATGGAACGGCAAAAACAAGTCACGCTATCCACTCAGCGCGGCGAAAAACACATAGGAAAGCGGGGGAAGAAAGCGACGAAGGTCGCTTAGTCTTTTACTTCGCCAAAATCAAAGTCACCAAAATCAAAGTCGCGGGGTGCGGCCCCGCACGCCAATTACTTTCATTGTGCGGCCAAAGAAAGTAATCCAAGAAACGCCGCACAGGTTTACCACCCCTTCGGGGGTTCCCTCGATCAACCGCAAGCAAGCGGGGCTGCGCAACTCGACCTGGCAGGGCGTACACCCCGCGCCCCACTGCGGAACTCGAACAGTGCTCGCCTAAACCTCCGCCTGCTTGCGGCTGATCGAGGCGGTGCACATGGGATGAAAAATCCAAACCAAAAGAACGGGTGGGCTTTGCCCACTATGTCGGGCGAAGCCCGACCTACAACTACAACCAAAAACGTGCGCGCAGCGCACACAAAGCTGCCTTTTTATCCCCTGTGCGCCGCCGAGTAGCGTAGGCTGGTCAGGGGGTGTCGGCGAGGACTGCCTGAGCGCGTAGCGCGAGTTCCGCAGCCGCCTGACCAATCGAGCAACGCAGGGAACCGCGTGCCCGCTAGTGGTATCACCGCCGAGTACCCGATGCTTTCATCGACCTCGGCGTGACAGCGGCGGCAAACCGGGGGCGATTTCTTTTGGTTACTTTTCTTGGCAAGACAAGAAAAGTGACTAGCTGCCGGGCTATCCCCGGCGGTTCTCGACGGATATTGCCCTACTCAATTCGTCATATAATTACAATACACTGAAGTAAATGACTTACTTCACAATCGATTAGATTGCTCCCCCTGAAATCTTCGGTGTCGCGCACACCACATCCGCATTCTGCGCGCGATGGCGCAACGCGTGATCGATCAACACCAGCGCCAGCATCGCCTCGGCAATCGGCGTGGCACGAATGCCGACGCAGGGATCGTGACGTCCGTGCGTCGCGACCATCACCGGCTCGCCCTGCAAATCGATGGAGCGGCGCGGGATGCGGATGCTTGAAGTCGGCTTGATCGCAAGGTGAGCGACAATATGCTGCCCGGTTGAAATCCCGCCCAGGATGCCGCCCGCATTGTTGGACAGAAATCCGTCCGGCGTCATCTCGTCGCCGTGCTCGCTGCCCCTTTGCGTCACACAGGCAAAACCTGCGCCGATTTCCACACCCTTCGCAGCGTTAATCCCCATCAGCGCATAGGCAATTTCCGCATCCAGTCTGTCATATACCGGTTCGCCCCAGCCCACCGGTACATTTTCCGCCACCACCGTTAATTTGGCCCCGATGGAATCGCCGGATTTGCGCAACGCATCCATGTAATCCTCAAGCGGCACGACAAGAGCAGGGTCAGCCGCAAAGAACGGGTTGTCGTTCACGCCATCCCAGCTTTTGAAAGGCATGTCGATTTCACCCAGCTGCGAAATGAATCCGCGGATCAGCACGCCGTAACGTTCAGACAGCCACTTTTTTGCAATGGCGCCTGCCGCCACTCGCACCGCAGTTTCGCGCGCCGATGAACGCCCGCCGCCGCGATGATCGCGAAAACCGTATTTTTGCGTGTAGGTGTAATCCGCGTGCCCCGGACGGAACGTCTCGCTGATATTGCCGTAATCACGGCTGCGCTGATCCTCATTGCGGATCAGCAATGCGATCGGCGTACCGGTGGTTCTGCCCTCGAATATGCCCGAGAGAATTTCCACCGTATCCGATTCGCGGCGCTGCGTGACATGGCGCGACGTACCGGGTTTGCGCCGGTCCAGATCTTGCTGGATATCGGCTTCACGGAGCGCAAGCCCCGGCGGACACCCGTCCACCACGCAGCCGATCGCAGCCCCGTGCGACTCGCCGAATGAAGTCACCGTAAAAAGAGTACCGAATGTATTTCCTGACATGATGTGTCTCGCAAAAAGAGTCCGTGAAGTTTAACATAGCAGCGCGCTACAAAAAATGCAGTTCTTCCCCCATGAAAGGAGGTTTACTCAATGAAAGCCATACTGATGAACCAGCCTGGCGATGCCGGTGTTTTACATCTGCATAAAATCGCCAAACCCGAATTGCCTTCGCCACACCATGTCCGTGTAAAACTGGTCGCCGCCGGCATCAATCCGCTGGACACCAAGCTGCGTGCAAAACCCGTTTATCATCCCGACAAGCTGCCCGCAATACTCGGTTGCGACGGAGCCGGCATCATCGAAAAAGCCGGCAGCAAGGTGACCCGATTTAAAACAGGCGATGCGGTATATTTCTGCAATGGCGGTATCGGCGATGAGCCTGGCAACTATGCCGAATACACCACGCTGCATGAAGAATACTGCGCCTCGCCACCCGCCAACATCAGCCTGGAGGATGCAGCAGCCCTGCCGCTGGTCTACATTACGGCATGGGAGGCGCTGGTTGAACGCGTCAACCTGCAGGCAGGGCAGACAATACTCATCCACGCAGCAGCAGGTGGGGTGGGGCACATCGCTGTACAGCTCGCCCACAAAATGGGGGCGCGCATTGCCATCACCGCCAGCGACATCAAAAAATCCGGCCTGGCACATGCACTGGGAGCGGAGAAACCCATCAATTACAGGGAACAGGACTTCGTGCAGGAAACGCTGAACTGGACGAGCGAGCTAGCTCGCTCCCCTCACCCCAATCCTCTCCCGCCAGCAGGAGAGGATACAAACGAACGCTTGCGCGAGTTTTACAACAAGGGGGCAGGCGTGGATGTCGTGTTCGATACGGTCGGTGGCGAAACGTTTTTGCGTTCCCTGCAGGCCGCGCGCATCAAAGGAAAAGTTGTCAGCCTGCTCTCCACCCCGCTGTCGCTTGCCGATACGCAGATGGCCAGGCTGCGCAACCTGTCGATCTGCTATGAAATGATGCTCACCCCGCAAGTCATGAAATTACACGATGAACGCATCCGCCAGCGCGAGATTCTCGAACACTGCACAAGGCAGGTTGAAGCAGGCGAGATCGGCGTGCTTGTCACCCATCGTTTCCCTCTGGCACAGGCGAGGGATGCACACCTTTTGCTCGAAGCAGGCGGTATCACAGGCAAGATTATCCTGACGATAGACTAACATGCTGATCGACACACACTGCCATCTTGATGCTGCCGAATTTGGTGAACATCAGGCGGAACTTGTGCTGGCCGCGCAAGCGGCAGGAATCGGACGCATCGTGATTCCAGCCGTGGAACGCGCCAATTTCGCCGCTGTTCACGAACTTTGTGAACAGTACCCCTGCTGCTCGCCCGCTTACGGCATCCATCCGATGTACGTAAACAGCGCAACGGTCGATGATCTTGACGCTTTGCGTCTTTATCTGCGCGAGCATCAGCCTGTCGCTGTCGGCGAAATCGGTCTGGATTTTTATATCGAAGATTACGACCAGATCCGCCAGGAACACTATTTTGTTGAGCAACTCAAACTGGCGCGCGAGTTCGTACTGCCGGTGTTGCTGCATATCCGCCGCGCGCAGGATACCGTACTCAAGCACCTGCGAAACATCAGGATGCGCGGGGGAATCGCGCATGCCTTCAATGGCAGCCTGCAACAGGCGGATGAATTTATCAAGCTTGGATTCAAATTAGGCTTCGGCGGTGCTGTCACTTACCCGCGTGCCACGCGTCTGCGTAAACTGGTCGCCACGCTGCCAATAGACAGCATCGTGCTGGAAACCGATGCGCCTGACATGCCGCCTGAATTCCTGCCGCGCGGGCAACCGAATAAACCCGAGTATTTGCCACGCATCGCGCAAACGCTTGCCGACTTACGCGGCACTTCACCGGAAGAAATTGCACAAGCCACTTCACACAATGCATTAAGTGTGCTGAACGGACGCTTTCCAGTCCGGATATAGAGGCCGCGTTTTATATGCTCTGCAAATTCAACCCACTGCCTCAAATCGCTTCCGAGTTGAATCAACCCCCTTTAAATAGTATTATGATTAATCTGAAATCAGGTCAGACCCTGCAAGGCAATTTTGTCTTAAGTTTGGTGTCGCGTAATAGACCAGGAGGCAACATGACGGATCGCTTATATCGCCTGATTTATGGCACGACGATGTTGATTGCGCTGTACTTCAACATCCAGAATCTGGCCTACTTTCTGATAGGCCTGATGATCTTGGAGGGCGTCACCAACTGGCGCATCCCTTTGATCATCAATAAACTGCGCGGCATCCCGCCTGAAGCTGCCATCAACGCCAGATCCAATTGCCGGTTCAGCGTCGAGGCGGAACGCGTCTGGCGCCTCATGATCGGACTCTCCTTTCTGCTCACCTATGTTTTTTTCCAGGATCAGCTCTGGTTTGTCCCCTGGTTCCTGGCATTCGTTATTTTTGGCGCAGGCGCGAGCGATGTCTGCCCCGGTCTGCTGGCAATGAAAAAGGCCGGGTGTAAATGAAAGTTCCGGCAAGCTCTACCAGAATAGAGTTTGAATCTGGCAGTTTGCCGACCAAGATCACCGGCATTGTTTTCTGGGGCACCTTGCTGGTTGGCCTGCTGATCGCACTTTTTATTTTGCATGGCAAAAAAAGCGAACGCGCTTCGCTTGAGGCTGACGATGCCATGATCGCACAGCTAGAGATCGAGGATATCCTGCATCAGCATGCTCAATTGCCACTGCTGCAAAACAATCATGACAGTCTGACCCGCACCATTGAGGCGCTTCGATTGCAACTGCGCTTCGAAGCAATTGAACTATCAAGTAATGGTGAAACATTGCTTGTCGGGCAGAAACGCCCGAAACAGGACACGGCAACCCGCATCCTGAAAATCCGCTCGCAACCGGGTGAATCAGCTATTTCCAGCGTCCGCCTGACTGCGTACTTCCCCAACCTTCAGGAGACACTAACGGCTGAGCGAAAACATATCCTGATGGCAATCGGGCTGATGGTTGTCGTTTATGCATTGATCATGCAGTGGATTCTGCAAAAGCTGTTGTCGCGCCCCTTTTCAGGCATGGTCAAGACTGCAAGAGATTTCGCAGAGGGCAATTCAGCATCGCGTTTCGATGAGGCCAACCGCGACGAATTCGGTTTCCTGTCCCAGTTTATCAACAAGGCGCTGGACTCCATCGCACTGCAACAGAAGGAACTGAGCGATGCATTGGCTCGCGTCACCCACTCCGAGGCAGCGCTTTTCAGGGAAAAGGAACGCGCGGAAGTTACGCTGCAATCCATCGCAGAAGCCGTCATTACAACCAATGCTGCAGGCGAAGTCCTGTATCTGAATCCGGTTGCCGAACGCATAACGGGGTGGGGCAATGCCGAGGCACATGGCCTTGAGCTTGCGAGTATCATTAAAATTGTTCAGGAAAACAGCGGCGTGCCGCTCATCATGCCGGTACAGCTATGCCTGAAAAACAACCGTGTGGAAACGCTTGCCACGCATGCCGCCCTGCTTCGCCGCGATGGGGAGTCCGTCGCCATCGAAGCTTCTGCCGCACCGATGCATAACGATCTTGGAGAAGTCATTGGCGCTGTCATGGTATGTCAGGACGTCAGTCATGCGCGCAAGCTTGCCTATCAGTTGTCCTATCAGGCAGGGCATGATGCCCTGACCGGACTTTACAATCGACGTGAGTTTGACAACAGGCTGGTCGAACTGCTTGAGAATGCAAAACTGACCGGCCGCCAGCATATTCTGCTTTATCTTGATCTTGATCAATTCAAGATTGTGAACGACACCTGCGGACACACCGCAGGAGACAAACTTTTGCTGCAGCTCTCGGTCCTGCTTGGCCACAAGGTACGCAAAAATGATGTGCTGGCGCGTCTGGGCGGAGATGAATTCGGCGTGCTGCTGGTGGGTTGCGATATCGAGTATGGAAAAAAGGTTGCGGAAATTTTCCTTCATCTCATTTCGGATTTCAGATTTGTCTGGGATGACAAGATTTTCCAGGTCGGGGTCAGCATCGGCCTTGTGCCGGTAACGGCTGCCAGCGAAAACTCAGCCGAAGTGATGAGTGCGGCAGATGCAGCCTGCTATGTCGCAAAAGACGAGGGACGCAATCGCATCCAGGTATTCGTCGGCGATGAAAGACGCGGTAAAAAGTACGGCGAAATGCAATGGGTGCCCAGAATTCACAAAGCGATGGAGGATAACCGTCTGCTTCTTTACCGCCAGAATATCGGTTCACTGGCACCCGAAAATACAGCCGAACATGCCGAGATATTGCTGCGCATGAAAGGTGATGATGGAACGATTATCCCGCCCATGGCATTCATACCGGCTGCAGAACGATACAGCATCATGCCGCTGATCGACCGATGGGTGATAAAAGGCGCGCTGGAGTGGTTAAAAAACTATCCGCTCAGTAAAAATGGCAACCTCCAGGAACTTGCCATCAACATCTCCGGGCAATCCTTGGGCGATGACCAGTTTTTAGGCTATCTGCTGGATCAATTCAATCAAACCGGCGTTCCTCCTGAACGGATCTGCCTGGAAATCACAGAAACCGCCGCCATCGCCAGCATCGGGCAGGCTATGGCGTTCATCACTGCACTCAAAGCTCGCGGTTGCAAGTTTGCACTGGATGATTTCGGCAGCGGCATGTCATCCTATTCCTATCTGAAAAACCTGGAAGTGGATTTCCTTAAAATCGACGGTTCGTTTATCAAGGATATGGTGAATGACCCTGTGGATCTCGCCATGGTGGAATCGATCAACCATATCGGTCACGTGATGGGCATACAGACGATCGCGGAATTCGTCGAGAATGAGGCCATACTGGACAAGCTGCGCGAAATCGGCGTGAACTATGCACAGGGTTACCACATCCATAAGCCGGAGCCGCTGCTTGGATCGGAATCCTGACAAATCATGTAAAACCGGTCTCTTGCAGGACCGGTTCATTTAAACTTTCCTGTCTGGCACATCCATGAATAATACAATTCCCCCCCAGTTTGAACGCTCCCATATATTGATCGGCGATGAGGGAATCGCGCGCTTGGCCGCCTGCCACGTGTTCATCGCAGGCATGGGCGGCGTGGGGTCTTACTGCACCGAGGCACTGGCCAGAGCCGGGATCGGCCGTCTGACGCTGCTCGACAATGACGTAATCGCACCCAGCAACATCAACCGCCAGTTGCCGGCGCTGCTGTCCACTGTCGGAC